>Ga0182014_10007826_pt1 | contig 11094 bp, 10 predicted proteins | sample 612S2DmetaG_FD_120489 | JGI IMG/M metagenome (GOLD analysis project Ga0182014, IMG submission 120489) | Permafrost microbial communities from Stordalen Mire, Sweden - 612S2D metaG | ecosystem: Environmental > Terrestrial > Soil > Wetlands > Permafrost | place: Sweden: Stordalen | collected... | reverse complement strand
AGGGGTGAAGAGCGGGGCCGAACAGACTGCACCCTGGGAACGGACTATTCGAAAGGTGATCCGTATGTCGAATCCGCACTGGCGTGAACGCCGCGAAACCTACCTGCGCGAGAGTGGCCGTACCGCGGATTTGATCCTCGAGGGGTTCGTCAAGAGCGGCCTTACGCTGATTGAAGGTGGTGGCCGCCGTCACCAGATTCGCAAGCGACGCCCCGCGCTTGTCATCTTGAACCGTTCCGCGCGCGACCGGGGCTTGTGATGGGACGCAGCGGCCGGTTTGACGGACGGGCAAAATCCTCCTACTTGGTCATGGAACTGAGAGGGAAAAGCCTACCGTTTCACCAATTCGGGAACTCAACTCCCGACTCCAGGTACGCTGGCTGCTGCCGTGCGTCACGCGTCCAATGAAACCGAGTTGTTGCGCCACGTTCCCTCGGTTCTTGCGAATGTCGTCCCGGCACGTCGTGGCGTACCGGTTCACGAACTCGCGGACATCGGCGGCCTTTCCAAATACGTAGGTGGCGTGCCCCAGTTGCGGGACCTCGGCGATGATCGCCCGCGGCAGCAGAAAGATAAACTCACCCCGGAAGAGATAGACGTTCTGGCTCCGCCTCTTCAACTGTTGGTAGAAGTATGGATCGTAGTCCGGCTTCCAGCAGAATTGAGCGATTTCGAAATCCGGCGGTATTCCCAGGGAGCGGCACAGGTCCAACACGTCGCCCTGCGACAGCGGTTCCCGCTGAAGGCGCTCACGAACGTGCTCGATGGCGTCATAGTGCTCGCCAAAGCGTTGATACGAGCGGCGAGCCTCGGCAAGAGACTTCTCCGCGTCTGGCGGTACCGTCACAGACAAGCGACTGGGCAGCGCGGTCTCCCATCTCACCAGGCGCCATTCACCGTTCTCGCGCCGGTATTTGCCGGATTCAACGAAGGCCGCCGTGATGCCAATCTTCGTCGCCACCAGATGTTTCCATTGGTTCCATGTCGGGTCCCACCCGAGGGGCAGAAGCGAGGGGTCCAAATATACCTCTGCCTTCCGGCGGCTATCCCGATACAGCGCAAGCCCGTCGAGGTACTCAATACGGCGCAGCGGCGCCCGGAACTTGCGTTGCCGCTGGCCCGGCAGGTAGGACAGCAAATGCCGGACGAAGAAGGTGCTCCCGTCTTCCGAAAGTTCGCCCGAGACGACGCACTGGCCGAATCCGCCGTAGGGGAATAACGCCGGGGCGTCCGGGTCCTGCAATACGGCGTCGTAGCAGGACCGGAGCTCGGGATGGGCCAAGAGGTTGAAAGCCCGCTCCGCATCCCGGGCTTCTAGCTTGGCGGCGGAATCAGTTTCATGCTCCAGGCGACGAATTCTGTAGGAGAGCCGCAAGTCGGCCGGCGTCGCCGTTGGCCTTGTCCGCAAAACGTCGTAGAGCGTGGCCTGTTTCTCGCTGGCGTGCGCCCGACTGAAGAAATAGAAGTAGTCTCGCACGGCGCTGTTCGGCAGATGGAGCCAGTGAACGCCAAGGCTGCTCTCAAGGATTTCCGCAGGCACGAAGTACTCATTTCGTTTGTCGGCTTTCGGTTGCGCCGCATAGCCAATACGGCCGAAGTATAGTTGGCGTGCTTTCCGGCCAAGGCCATTCTGCGTGGCCAGGTACTCACGGATTGGCGAACTGGAGCCGCCGATGCATATGTCATCGCCTGGGCGCAGATAGCTGGCGGGTACGCGCGGCGCCAAGACGTCACCGCCGCTAGTGGTGCATCGGACTGCCGAACCGTCCAGGCGGAGACCGCGAATGCGCAGGAGTTGCCCGGCTTGGCGCGGGTGATTAGCGGCCTGCACGTCTGCTTCGGGCACAAACGACCCCTAATTGATCAGCCGGTTCCCAGCGACCAGAATGGGACCTTCCATAAGCGCTTCCCTCAAGGCTTCGGCTTCGGCAATGGCGAAATCCAGTTTGGGATCGGGAAGGTAATCAATTTCCGGCTCCACGGGAGCATTCTCTCCGAGCATGCCGGCGAGGTCCACCGGCGCTTCCGCGAAGGCTGCACCATCTTCGAATGCGGCAGCCAGTGTGGGATCGTCCTCCAGCCGAAGTTCGCCGGCCGGGTCGGCGCCGCAGGCCGGACAGACGACCTGAGATTCATTGTCCGGGTCAAATTCGAATCCGCATTCGGGGCACGACATATCGGGCAGACTCCTTTTCCTGGCCAGCCCCAGTCTAAGGCTATTCAGGGATTGCTCCAAAAAGTCCCGGCACAACAAACACGGATCCCCCAGAGAGAGCAACTCTGGCCTGACTGCAAGTGATTGAAACACAAAGGGTAGCGAACGGCGCCCGATTCACGCTCACGGCGGTTGGCAAACTGGTCGGTTGGCGGCGGCGGGCTTGGCTCCGAGTCGTGGGCGGCCCTGCCGTTCCTGCCGGGACCACGGGCCAGCCGCTGCGGGAACAAGGAGGAACTGTGGCTAGCGCCCCGGGCCGGCGGACGCATCGCCGTGAAACTCCCGCAGCGCCTCGGCGGCGCCTTGTCGCAGGACGGGCGAATCCGCTTCCGCGAACGGGAGCGATGCCCTGAGAATTTCGTCGCCGTGGGCCGCGCGGAACTCGGGCCGGTTCGTCAGGAAACGAATCAGCGCGTCGCTCGGTCCATTGGCGTGAAGCACTGCCAGCAGCCGATTCGAGGCGAAATCCTCCGGCCAATAAGAGATCCCGTACATCGCATATCGCCTCGCGGATTCATCGGGATTGTACAGGTAGGCGGTCAGGATCTCGAACGATGCCTCATCGGGAAACCCGAGCAGGCTGGGCAGCGCGTCGGATAGCAGTTCGCTAGCATCGGCCGCAGGGTTCTTGCGCAGGTTCTCCAGCCAGGCGGAGCGCTGGTTCGGCGCGGCGGGCAGCACCTCAATTGGCGACCAATCGGAACGCGCCCTGATTTCCTTCGGATTGTACGGCGAGTCCTCGATGTGGTTCCAGAGCGTGAAACGGACCTCGTACGTACCTGGCGTGGCGAAGCTATAGAGCAGGTGCAGAGGCAAGCGGCCCCGATGCTGCGACGGCGGGTTGGGTCCCCACATTCCGTAGAGATTCGACGGCCCGGCGCGAACGTAGCGCATCCAGTTGTTGGAACCAGGCAGCATTCATAACCGGTACGGCGTCGAATACACCCATTGCGTTACTGCTCCTGTCGTTGACAGTTGCTCCCTCATCACCTGCCACGACAACCCCAACCCTTTCAGTTTGGGCAATCGCGGTCATAAGTGGCTTCCGGGAACACGACATTTCCCGAAGACCTCGCGTCCACTGGCCGTGTCACGCCATGCTGATGTGTGGCAAGTCACTGGTTGTCCGTGGCATCCAAACGTATGCCGCAGTCTGCGCAAGACGACGCAGGCAAGCAGCAGCGCCACCACCACAATAAACCACCACACCACACACACACACGAAGAAACGGCTGGAGGTGTTTCCATGGCCAGACTGGCCGCGAAGGCCCGCTGTAATTTCTACCCGCTTCCCGACCGGGAGGCGGAATTGATCCGAAGTTGCCTGTCCTTTCCCGACCAGCACTTCTCTGCCCTGGACCCCTGTGCCGGCGAGGGCCGCGCCATGGCAATCATCACAGGGTCATCGCAAGCCGTCACGTATGGGATCGAGTTGGATTCCTACCGTGCAGAGGCCGCAGCAAGGGTCCTGGACAACGTCGTACAAGGCGATGCCCTGAGCACGCACGCGCGCGTGGAGTCGTTTGGCATGGCGTATTCGAATCCACCTTTCGACACGGAGTTTGGAGAGTCTGGCAACCAGCGTCTTGAAGTACTGTTCCTCTCCCACTTCGCCCGCTGGCTCGTCCCTGGCGGAGTGCTCATCTACATCCTGCCGGCGCAGCAACTGGCCGGGTGCGCAAACGTTCTCGCCTCGCATTTCCGGGATATCCACGTGCTTCGGCTGGCCTCCCCGGAATGCGTTCTGTATGAACAGGTTGTTGTGTTCGCTGTTGCACGCTCGCGGCGAGAGCGGGACCGCGCTCGCGACTCGGAAATCTCATTCAGCCGGAACCACTTGGTATCCACAGCACGGCAGTATGAGACGCTGCCAGTCTTGTCGGAGCGGCGAGTCGAACTGTGGGTTCCGCCGACCGGTCCCGCGGAAGTGTCCTACGCTGGCTTGCCCTTCGATGCCATCGAGGACCTGCTGCCCACGTCTCCGGCGTACCGGCAGATTGCGCAGATACTCGATCCTCAGCCTATTTCACTCAATACAAGGCCCTTAACTCCCTTGCATAAAGGACATATTGGTCTTCTTTCCACGGCCGGACTTTTGAACGGAAGATTTGGATTTGGCGACCGTCTCCACGTCGCCGCCTGGAAGACCAAGAAGCGGGTCATCAGGACCGAGGACACCGAAGACCAAAAGACGATCATCCGTGAGCGCGAGCAGTTCGTCCACGAGCTGGCCCTGGCGTTTGCGAATGGAGAAACGGCGCTGATCGAATGAAGAACGCTCACGAACGGTTTGGGTTTGCCGAGTTTGAAAAGAGCCTGAGGGACACCACGACTCGCATCCGTCTGACCGCCGACTGTTTCATTGGGGAAAGGGCGGAGAGATCCGGACCGTCGGCCGGGCACCTGCTTTCGGCGTTCGGCTCCGATGTTGAGGTTGCGGCGCTCTGGGCGGCGATCCTCTCGGAGGAACCGGTCCGAGTCGGCGGCCAGGATCTGAAGCCGTATATAGTCCAGTTTGGCGAGCGCCCCGCTGTGTATCGCGGGACGCTTACTATACCTGGGCGGCGCCCGGTTCGGCACTTGGTGGTAGTCTCCACGCAACTCCGTGCGGAGGGCGACCAAGCGCGCATCATCGTCAAAGACAATTCACCCGATTTGATTCTGCGAGCCGTCGCTAATCTGCACGGCCTGCCCCTGCTATCCAATTGGGGCGAGTGGTTCCGCGGTCGCCTTCAAAAGGCCGGCCGCATCCGCCCATTGTCCGGCCTGAATTGCGCCCCCGTGGCGGTCCGGGGCACAAAGAGCGAGTTTCTTGAATGGATCGGGGCCGGACTCAAGAACGGCCAAATCCAAATCCCCCCAGCGTAGATCGGCGCGGCGAATGCCGTGGGTCTACCTTCGTTTGGAGTCGGCTTGATCCTTCGGGCATCCCGCCCATTCCACCGTTCCGAACATAACCAGGAGGTACGTGTGTCTCAACGCAAACCCCAACGCAGCAGCGGCGCAACACCGCAGGCGGTCAGGACGTCTCCCGACGAACTGGCCGAACGTCACCTCGGCCTTGTCATGCACATCGTCCGCGATTTCAAGCAACGGCTGCCTCCGGGCGTGAGCCTTGACGATCTGGTGGGAGCCGGGAATCTCGGGCTGGTGGCAACCCGATGCACCCGCGGCATCAACTTGGATGCCTCCTTCCGGCGGCCCCGCAGTCGTGTGATCTCCCGCTGGTAGAATTTAAGCCTCGGGGACTGTCGCGTTCACGCGACAGCGGAAGAGCCATGGTGCGCTCCGACGCCTTGCCCTCTGCCGCTACGCGACGCGGAGTCCGGATGCGGCTGGAGCCGCCATCTTGTGAGTGACCTGGATCGCGGCCGGGACTGCCTTCTCCTTCCGGATCTCCAACCGCTTCATCTTATACAGCAGGGCCTTGTAGTCAACCCGTAACATCACCGCAGCCCGGCGCCGGTTCCAACTTGCGGTTCTAAGCGCGCCGAGGATGGCAGAGCGTTCCGCCTCCCGTTTGGCCCACTCTACCTGCGCGAGCACGGGAGAAGTGATCTCGCCGGAATCCTTGCCGGGTTCGACCGAGATTGTGGTTTGCGAATAATACCCGCCGGCAGGCGCCGCCGTAGGAGTCACCGGTTCGTTGAGATCGCGCCCCATTCCGTCACGCAAGTCCTGTTCCAGTGACCTGGCGTCCCGAAGAACGATAAACTTGCGGATCATGTTCTCAAGCTGACGGACGTTTCCAGGCCAGCGATAGCTCAAGAAGGCTTCCTTAAGCGCCGGCGTAATTTGAAGAGGAGGCGCTGCCGGGGTCGTGTGTTTCCTCATCAGGAACTCGGCCAGGGCGCCGATGTCTTCCCGATGTTCACGCAAAGCCGGCACGCAGATGGTAATGACGTTTAACCGGTAGTAGAGGTCTTCGCGGAAGCTCCGTTCGGCGATGGCCTTTTCCAGGTCGCGGTGAGTGGCGGCCATCACGCGCACGTCCACCTTGATGGTCTCCTTCCCGCCGAGGCGCTGGAACTGCTGATCCTGCAAGACCTGTAGCAGTTTGGCCTGGAGCCGGTAATCCATGTCGCCGATCTCATCGAGCAGAATTGTGCCGCCATCCGCCAGTTCGAACATGCCGGGCTTCTTCTGAACCGCCCCTGTGAAAGCGCCGCGTTCGTAACCGAACAATTCGCTCTCGACGAGCTCCGACGGAAGTGCGGCGCAGTTGAGCTTCAACATCGGCTTCTTCGCGCGCCGGGAGCGGGCGTGCAATTCTCTGGCAAACACTTCCTTGCCGACGCCAGTTTCGCCCCGAATCAAGACTGGAACATCCGACCAGCCGACTTGGCTCAGTATCCTTTGGAGTTCCTGCATCTGCGGCGAGCCGCCGAAGAAAACCTCCTTAGTGGCCGGTACAGCCGAGGCGTCGCTTCCCGTGGGCGCGGCGTGCCCGTTACCGTTGCCATTACCGTTGCCGTTACCGTTACCAAGGACCGCTTTGAGAGCTTTGCGGAGGTCGCTGGGTTCAACAGGCTTTACAATGAAATCGTTCGCTCCGCTCTTCATCGCCTCTACGATGTTCAGCGGCGAGGCCGCTCCGGATATCATAATGATCGGTATATCCTGATTGAATCGGCGAATCTCCTTCAGTGCCTCGAGACCGTCCTTCCGGGGCATCATGACGTCCATCACGACGGCTGCAATGGGGCTCTGCCGCGCGTGGAAGGATGTTAGGGCTTCATCTCCGTCCTGAGCGACCTCGACCGAATAGCCCTGATACTTGAGAGCGGTCTCGAGGTAACCGCGAACATCGAGGTCGTCTTCGGCAAGCAGGATCGTATGACCGTTCGTTGCGCTTGGCACTTAATTCTCCACAGATTTCGCGAAATGGGCGCCTTCAGATTCTCCGGCCCACCCAGCGGGATTCGAAGCATCGGGCTGAAACGGCAGTACAAACGAGAAGACAGCGCCATCTGGATGACTCTCGGCCCAGATGCGTCCTCGATGCCGGTGCAGGATCATTCTAGAAATCGCCAAACCGAGTCCCCAGCCCGAGCGGTCCTGCCCGCCGGAGTAGGAACTGAACTCCTCGAAAATCGTCTCGACAACCGCTTCCGGAATGCCGGGCCCAGAGTCGCGGATATCCACCCGGAAAGAATTCGGGGCCTTCGTCTGCCTGCTCCGACGGTCGATCGACCGCTCGATGATCGCGACTTCCGCGCTCCTGCGCTCCCAAAAAAAGGGATAGCCCCTGATGTCGATGGTTCCATCGCGCGGAGTAAACTTACATGCATTATCCAGCAGGTTGCAGATGGCTTGCTGGATTTGGGACGGCTCGAAAAGCAGATCCTCGGAAGACTCGACGTCGACGCTGACCAAAATGCGCTTGTCCTCGAGAAAAAGCGTGACGTCGCCTAACGCCTCATCGATGGAGTCGCGGATGTTCGCTCGTTCCAGTTTCGGACTTTGTTCGACATCGCGCGGGATGCTCAACTGGAACATCGACTCACTCAGGCGAGAAAGCCGACGCACGTTGTGTTGCATGCGTTGCAGAATCTGCGCCTGTTCGGCGGACAAGGGGCCGGCATCCTCCTCCAGCAACAGCCCGCAGTAACCGCCGATAGCGGTTAAAGGCGATCGAAAATCGTGGAGGGACCGAGCGAGGAACCTGTTGCGCTGCTGATCGTACTCCTGCAGTTTGAGGTTCGCCTGGATTAGAACCTGCAACATTTCGTCACGTTCCACGCGCAGCGTAGCGGTCCGGTCCGCGTTGGGCTGTTCTACGCGACGCCGCGCGGCGCCGCCAAGGAACGCTCGAAGCGTGGCCCGCGTGACGGGTTTCAGCAGGACGTTGAGGTCGGCAGCGCCCAGATGGGCTTGCAGCGCTGCAAGGTGATCCCGATGAACCAGAAAGAAGTGCTTAGCCGGATCGACCGGACTGAGGTCGCGCGGAATGAGAGACTCGCCCGGGACGAAGTCCCAGACACAGACATCATCACCGCTTTCAACCCGACCGCCGGCCCGGGTTACGAGGGCCGATTCTGGGCCGAATACTTCGGCCAGAACCTCCCGGCAGAACGTCGCAAGTTCCTGATCGTATGTGAACAGCGCAACCGCAAATGGCATGAAGCAAACACGACCGTTCTTCCAATGGGGATACGTCTTGCCCAAATTCAAATAGTGGGCACGAACACGTCAAACTATCAGGTGTAATTTACATTACACTCGGTTCGTAATTCAAGCGCCAATCAGGTCCAAAGGTACTAGAACTTGAGCACCGGGGGACCATGCGGCTCTGCATACTGCCAATCCTTCCAAGCGGGTACAGCTTGCGCCCAAGAAAGAAAAATAAATGAGATATTTCGAATTGACTGTCTTGCGCAATCTGAAAACGGGCTTAAGGTGTAGGATAATTCCTACAAAAAGTCCTGGAACTCTTAGATTTTCCGTGCACCGGACGGCAGACTCTCAGAGATAGAGGCGCGACCGTCAGCAGATCCCGTAGTCGATTGCGTATCGAATTAGAGACGCGGTCGAATCGAGATGCAATTTGTCCAGTAAGCGCCGTTTATAGGTACTTACCGTCCTAATGTCGAGGCCGAGTTCGGCAGCGATCTCGTTCGGGCGCTTTCCATTGCACAAGCACACCAGTATGTCCCTCTCTCGGGTGGATAGACGCTTTCTCGAAACTTCCTGGTCGTCCTGCGAGCGCGACGCCACTAGCCGACCCTTGCGCGAAACGGAGCGTGAGCAGTACTTCTCGCCAGCGAGCACGCTCTGGACGGCCTTACTTACCTCCGTCAGCGAATCGCGCTTGGAAACGAACCCGTATGCGCCCAGACTCATGCATCGGGACGCACACCAGCGTTCCTGCTGGTCGCCATACATCAGGATCTTCGCGTCCGGATGCTGCTTCCGAAGCTCCCTAAGAAGATCCAACCCCTCGCCATCCGGAGACGCAATATCGAGAATTATTATGCTCCAAGGGCGTTTGCTTACCGCGCGCAGGGCCTGTCCCTGGTTCTTGGCCTCGCCAAAGAACGCGTCGCGAATCTCTTCCGCCAAGAACCTCCTGAGGCCCCGGCGGACCACCGGATGATCATCTACAACCAAGATCGACGTCACTTGTTAAGCAGCGCCACCGTCGTTGCGCAGGGGACTCAGTAATGCCTCCTCGCCTACGGTAGTGTCTCTATGGATTCTGCTACCCATAATGCGGCTTTGTCAACGAAGACGTTGTAGGAATATTCCTACGGGCTTCCCTCAGCAGCATAACACCCGTCCGAGGTGGATGAGTGTAGGACGCCAGCGCTGGGTCAATCGCCCAGTCGGAGCGACAGCGTCTGTTGCCAAAAATTGTCGTCAGCCAGCCGAACATCCCTCCTTTCTCTGCCCAAGGTTTGGGAAAATCGATGCCCTAGCGTTGTCGGGCCATCCTTTGCCGCGGATTTTTCGGGGTTTTCGTCCCGATTGTCCATTTCAGAGCGAGCCGCCGAGACGTGCGGAAGCGCTCAAGGCGGTGCGTTCCATCTTCCGGCCGGTCGTCTTTTGTTGATAGCGAAGCAGATGCACGCAGAATAGCTCTGGCACTCGAAGTGCAACCAACAGGCCCGCGACCCGCCACTTCAGACTCCGGCGTCCCTTTGAAGAGACTCCGAATGGGACTAAAAGGGCGGGAGTTTACCCAAATACAGCGTTGCCGGAGGGGCTCCTGAGCGTACGGCACGATCCATGCATAGAGTCAGCGATCAACTTCGAGAGGCGTCTCAAGCCGTGACAGGTTTCCTGCTCACCACTCCGAACCGCCCGCGCACCGGAAAGCGGCCGCATGTTGTTCCACGTTCCGTGTCCGTGGGACTGCATGGTTTTGCGCCGCAGGACCTGTTTGCCCGGCTGCTCTATCTCGAGCGAAAGCGAAGCGAACGGTCCGGCAGGAGCTTTGTTTTGATGCTCCTGGAGTCAAGCAAGCTTCTGAAAACGGGAACCGGCGATGACGTGCTCGCAAGGGTTCTGCAGGCGCTTTCGGAGTCTGTCCGGGACACGGACGTCGTTGGGTGGTATCAGGAAGACGCGAGCGTAGGCGTGATCTTCACAGAACTGGGATCCTACGACGAGGGGAGGGCGGTCGCGAGCGCCCTGCTGACGAAGGTCACAGGCGCCCTCTCCAGCACGCTGAGCATAAACGAGATCAATGAGATCAGACTTTCCTTCCGGGTCTTTCCGGACGACTGGGAAGGCGGCGCGCCTGAGATGGGACCGGAGCTTTACGACGGTTTGTTCCACCGGGTCCCGCAGAGCGGGTTGTCTCGCTTTACGAAGAGGTCGATGGACATCGCCGGCAGCCTGTTGGCTTTGTTCCTCGATTTGCCCCTGTTCGTTGTCATCGCGATGGCCATCAAACTGACCTCCAGGGGACCCGTGTTCTTCCGCCAGACGAGGGTAGGAGAATACGGACGCGAGTTTACGTTTCTCAAGTTCCGGTCGATGCACCGCAACAACGACCACTCCATTCATCTGAAGTACGTCAGGCAGTTCATCGCCGATGAAACCGGCGGCGCCCCGGGGCAGGCCGGCCAAGCGCAGTACAAGATCGCGGACGATCCCCGGGTCACGCGGATCGGGCGCTTTCTTCGCAGGACCAGCCTGGACGAGTTGCCGCAGTTTCTCAACGTGCTGAAAGGCGATATGTCGCTGGTGGGCCCGAGGCCTCCCCTGCCCTACGAAGTGGACTGCTACCGGCATTGGCACTGGGCCAGGCTCTCGGCGGCGAAGCCGGGCATCACCGGGATCTGGCAGGTGTCTGGGCGCAGCCGGGTGAAGTTCGATGACATGGTTCGCATGGACCTGCAATACGCCAACTCACAGTCCCTCTGGTTGGATCT
>Ga0182014_10007825_pt1 | contig 11094 bp, 10 predicted proteins | sample 612S2DmetaG_FD_120489 | JGI IMG/M metagenome (GOLD analysis project Ga0182014, IMG submission 120489) | Permafrost microbial communities from Stordalen Mire, Sweden - 612S2D metaG | ecosystem: Environmental > Terrestrial > Soil > Wetlands > Permafrost | place: Sweden: Stordalen | collected... | reverse complement strand
GCTGGCGCTGGCCCTGTGGCGGGCGCTGGACATCGCACTGCTGGTGGGGCTGCCGGTGCTGGCGGTCGAGATGTGGAATGCCCGCTTTGCCGCGCACTCGTTTCAATGGCTGGGCGCGGGGTGGGTGCTGGCGCTCTTGTGGGTGCGGACGCTGTTCCGGTTCTACGCGCGGGTAGCGAAGTCCAACTTTCTTTTTTTGGACTGCGCCCTCTCGCCGCTCGGGCTGCCGCTGTTTGTGGTGCTGCTCTACCGCAGTTGGTTCCAGCATCGAATCTTGAAGCAGATAAGCTGGAAGGGCAGGAGCTACGCGGGTTAGGAGCATTTGCAGGCTGAGGCTTGATTGGCAGATCTTTTGATGGGCCGAAATACGGGCAGTATCCTGGCGGAGGAGAGGATGAGCGGTAACAGATATGCCGAGTCGGGTATCGGCTTCGGGAGCGCATTTGCTCTCGTGATTTCGTGGGCAAAGTGGCACTCGTTCTGGTGGGCGTTGCTGCACGGAATTCTCGGCTGGGCCTATGTGTTCTACTACTTCGTCATCAAAAGCTACTGATTGGAGATGCACCTGAAGCCAAGCCGGGGGCTGCCGCATCTTCTCCATTGAGGGGGCCAAAATGATTTATTTGACGCGGCGGGCTACCTTCTCCGCATCGCACTACTACTGGAACGACGCTTGGCCGGCGGAGAAGAACGAGCAGGTCTTCGGGCGCTGCTCTCGCCGCACCGGGCACGGGCACAACTACACGCTGGAGGTCACAATGGCCGGCGTTCCCGACCCGGTGACCGGCTTTGTGGTCGATCTGAAGTGGTTGAAGGACGCGATCGAGCGGGAGGTGCTGGCCGCCTGGGACCATCGCCACCTGAACCTTGAGGTTCCCGAATTTGCCGCACCGGAGTTCACCGGGGGCAAGCTGATTCCGACTACGGAGAACCTGGCGATTGCGGCCTGGAAGCGGCTTGAACCGGCGGTGACGGCGGCTGGCGGCGCGCGGTTAAGCAGGGTTCGCGTCTATGAGACGCCGGAGATTTTTGCCGAGTACCGGGGAGGGCTATGAGCGCCGACTTGGGAAGAGCCTACTTTGGCCGTCGCTATATGCTGAGCGCCAGCCACAGGCTGCATACCGAAGCGCTCTCGGCCGCGGAGAACCGGGCCACTTATGGCAAGTGCAACAATCCCCACGGCCACGGGCATAATTATGTCCTGGAAGTGCTCACCGGAGGCGCGGTAAGCCCGGAGACCGGCATGGTGGTGAACATGGCGGCGCTGGATGAGGCGGTGCGGAGCCGCGTGATCGAGCGGTTTGACCACACCAACTTGAATCTGGACCCGCTCTTTGTGAATCGGGTCCCGACCACGGAGAATCTGTGTAGAGCGGTCTTTGAGTTGCTCGATGGATCGATCGAGCCTGCGGAGCTGGTGCAGGTGCGCGTGGAAGAGACCGAGAACAATTTCTTTGAATGCTCCGGCGAGTGATTTTGGAGATGCGCGGAGTTAATGGGCGGCGGGGCGAAGAGCAACAGCAGGTCCCTTCGACTGCGCTCAGGGCAGGCTTTCGACTGCGCAGGTCGCAAAGAACGCGACCTACTCCGCTCAGGATGACAAGGTAGATGAGGATGCAGTTCGCCCTATTCCCCAGGGCGGGAGGAACAGGACCATGGCGCAGCCGATTGCAGTGAGCAAGTCCGTTCGCAGAGCGGTAGGGATTGACGAAGGGCTCAGCGAGTTCAGCACCGAGGAGATGTATCGCGAGATTCTGAGCCGGTTGGGCGAGGACCCCAGCCGCCCCGGCCTGCTGGCTACGCCGGGGCGCGTGGAAAAGTCGATGACTTTCCTGACCAAAGGCTACGGCGAGGATCCCACCGGGATTCTGCGCGGGGCGCTCTTCGACGTGGACTACGACGAGATGGTGATCGTCAAGGACATCGAGATGTTCTCGCTCTGCGAGCATCACCTGCTGCCCTTCTTCGGCAAGGTGCATGTGGCCTACATTCCCAAGGGAAAAGTCATCGGACTGAGCAAGATTCCCCGCCTGGTGGAGGTGTTTGCGCGGCGGCTGCAGGTGCAGGAGCGGCTCACGCGGCAGATTGCCGACACGATCCAGCAAGTCATCGAACCGCAGGGTGTGGGCGTAGTCGTCGAGGCGCGCCACCTGTGCATGATGATGCGGGGCATTGAAAAGCAGCACTCATCCACGGTCACTTCGGCCATGGTGGGCTGCTTCCGTCAGAAGGAGACGCGGTTGGAGTTCCTGTCCCTGGTGCGGCATCCGGGCTCGGACGGGCTGTGAGGTGTGGGTCAGGTCGGCTACAGTGATTAGGTGAACGGACTTCTGGTGATCGATAAGCCGGGCGGAATGACCAGCCACGACGTGGTGGGCAGGCTTCGCAGGATTACCGGCGAGCGCTCGGTTGGCCACCTGGGCACGCTGGACCCCATGGCGACCGGCGTGCTGCCCCTGCTGCTGGGCAAGTTTACGCGTCTGGCACAGTACTTTTCCTCCGCCGGGAAGAGTTATACGGGGTCGATTCGCTTCGGATTTTCGACAGACACCTATGACGCCGAGGGCGAGCCAGCAGGGCCGGATCTGAATCCGGTTCTGACGCTCGGCCAGGTGCGCGCGGCGGCCAGCCGGTTCCACGGTGAGATGGAGCAGACGCCGCCGTCCTTTTCCGCAAAAAAGATTGCCGGCAAGCCGGCCTACAAGCTGGCCCGCGAGGGCAGGCCGGTGGAACTCAAGGCAGCGAAGGTCCATATTGCCAGCTTTGAGATCACCGGGCTGGAGGGCGCCGAGGCCAGTTTCACGATGAGCATCAGCGCCGGGGGCTATGTGCGCTCAGTGGCTCACGAGCTGGGCCAGGGTCTGGGCTGCGGGGCGCATTTGAGCCGGCTGCGGCGGACCCAGGCGGGCGTGTTCACGATCGACGAGGCTCATACTCTGGAGGAGCTGGAATCGCTGACCGGAGATGTGGAGGCGCTGGAGGCCAAGTGCGTCCATCCGCGCAGCCTGCTGCCGGAGATGCCGGCTGTGACCGGTGACGCGATGGCGCTGGGGCGGCTGCGGAACGGCGCGCAGGCCAATTTGCCGGAGTTTTCGCGGGCGCCGCTCGTTAAAGTCTTTGCCGGGCAGCGAGAGCTGGTGGGGATTGCCAAGCGCGTGGCGGGGACGCTGTTTCAGCCAGTGGTGGTGATGGGGTGAGACAGGGATCAGAGATCAGGGGTCAGGGAACAGGGAACAGCAAATTCAGCTGGGTGCCCCGCCCTTGCGATTTTCATCTACACCCCAGCATACAAAGTTCGTATGCCGGCGACCCCGGCCTGTCGCAAGGTGGGATAGCACAAGCCTTTTCATCGTCTGCGGAGGCAGAAGCCTGCATTGCTGCAAAGCTCCCTGACCCCTGATCTCTGATCCCTGTTACTTGTGCAGCAACGGTTTGAGGACGAGGAACAGCGTATTGGCGATGATGTCTGAGCCTTTGGCGGTGGGATGGATGCCGTCGGGCTGGATGGCGCCGGGAACGTGGACCAGATCCTTGTAGATCATGGGCACAAAGGCGGTGTGGTGCTTGGCTGCCATGTCGCGAAAAACCTGCTCGAAGGACTCGATGTAGTCCTGGCCGTAGTTGGGGGGCAGAGTAATGCCGGCGAGCAGGATTTTGATGTGTGCGCTTTCGAGCGCGGTCAGCACCTGGTCGAGGTTGCGGCGGGTCTGGTCGGGGGGTAGGCCGCGAAGGCCGTCGTTGCCGCCGAACTCGACGATGACGATTTCAGGGTGCAGGAGCAGGATGGAACGTAGGTCGGCGACGGCGTCCTTGGTGGTGGCGCCGCTGCTGCCCTGATTGTTCACCTTGTAGTGGTAGCCGTGGCTGTCGAGGTCTCGCTGCAGTGCGTCGGGATAGGACTCCCCGGTCTGGAGGCCAAAACCGGCGGTGATGCTGTCGCCGAAGCAGACCAGGACGGGCCGGTCGGCGGCCAGCACCGAGCCGGCCAGAAGCAGTATCAAGAGCGAAACGATCAGCGAGCGGCGAACGTCCACAGGAACAGTGTAGCTGCGCAAGGCAGGGAACAGGGAGTAGGGAACAGGGAGCAGACGAGGGCTTGGGAGGCTGGCGGGTGGACAGACAGGAATCGCCACAGCCCGGTTGCGTTCCGTGCTACATTTCCAGTATGCAGGTGACTGTGGATATCCCCGACGAGATGGCCCAAAGGCTCACGCAGCAGGGGCAGGACCCTGCGCGGACCACACTCGAGGCTGTGGCCATCGAGGGCTATCGCTCCGGTGCGCTCACCGCGCATCAGACGCGCCGCTTGCTTGGCTTTGAAACCCGTTATGAACTCGACGGGTTTCTCAAGAAGCACAACGTCTGGGAGCACGCCTACAGCCTTGAAGATCTGGTGCAGGATCGTCAAACTCTGCAACAGCTCGAAGCGGAAGGCCGCCTGAAGGCATGATCGTCGTAGCCGATACAACGCCACTGAATTATCTTGTTCTTATCGGTGAGATCGAATTGCTCTCCGCGCTCTACGACAAAGTCTTGATTCCACTGGAAGTTTATCGGGAATTGCAGCGTCCAGGGACGCCGCTGGCAGTCCGTGGGTGGGCATTGAGCCTTCCTGCCTGGTGCCAGGTGCGTGCCGTTACCTCCACTCCCGATGCTGCTCTGAGCGAACTGGATGCGGGGGAGCGCGATGCAATTCAGCTCGCATTGGACGAGGGCATCGATACTTTGTTGATAGACGAGAGCGAAGGACGACGGGAAGCGATGCGCCGCCACCTGCATGTAACGGGAACCGTCGCTGTCCTGGAGAAAGCGGCTCAGCGCGGGTTGATCGATTTCCGTGCCTCACTGGAACGATTGGAGCAGACGAATTTCCGGCTCTCTGCCCGAATTCGCGATGAGTTTATCGGGCGAAATCCCTGAGAACAGTCCGCTGCATTTATCGACGTTCCCGGCTGCTCCAGATGTATTCAACTTCACTGGTCGATGAGTTTCAATCTGAAAACGAGCGCAAGCTTTGAGGAGGCTGGCGAGTGATCGAGGTTCGGGATGCGAGGAAGTGGATTCAGAACGGCGCGCGGCGGGTGGAGATTCTGAAGGGGATATCGCTCGTCATTCCGGCGGGTCAGTTTGTGGCCATTGTGGGGGCGAGCGGGAGCGGGAAGAGCACGCTGCTGGGCCTGTTGGCGGGCCTGGATACGCCCAGTTCCGGCGAGATCTGGCTGGACGGGGTGCCGATCCACAATCTGGCTGAGGCGGAGCTGGCCGCGGTGCGGGGGAGCAAGATCGGGTTTGTCTTTCAGTCCTACCAACTGATTGCCACGCTCACGGCTCTGGAAAACGTTTTGCTGCCCTATGAGTTGAACGTGGAGGGCAGCGGGCTGAAGCAGGCGCGGCGGCTGCTGGACGAGGTTGGGCTGACCGAGCGCGTGGATCACTACCCGGTGCAGCTTTCCGGAGGGGAACAGCAGCGGGTAGCGCTGGCGCGGGCGTTTGTGGTTGAGCCGCCGATTGTGATGGCCGATGAGCCCACGGGCAACCTGGACTCCGCCAACGGGCGCCTGGTGCTGGACCTCTTGCTGGAGCGGAATCGCCGGGCGGGGACGACGCTGGTGCTGGTGACGCACGACCCCGAAGTGGCGAGCAGGGCGGATCGCAAGATTGTGCTGAAGGACGGGCTGATCGTGGAGGACAGCTTGCCGTTCACGGGAGAAGGAACTTCTCCTCAGGCCGCGAAAGATAGCCAGATTTTGAGTGAAAACCCCGAAAAGCACCCCGCAGGGGCTAAAGCCCCTATCGCATCTGCGGGTCTTGATGTCGGAGCTAAAGGCCCAACCTACCAGCCCGTATCCTTCACCGATCCGAGTTTTTCCGATGTGAGCTTTTCCGCAGCTAGCCTGGCGGCCGGGCAGGGACAGAATGGCTAAGCGGGCTTTGAGCTGGAAGCGCGCATCGGCCATTGGCTGGCGGGATTTGAAGTCCGCGCCGGGCAAGTTCGGCTTTGTGGTGCTGTCGGTGGCGGTGGGGGTTGCGGCGCTGGTGGGGGTGCGCGGCTTCAGCGAGAGCTTCCGGCGGACTTTGAGCACGGAGGCTCGGTCGCTGATGGCCGGGGACCTGAGCGCGCGTATCTTTCACGAGCCGACCGCCGAGGAAAAGAGCAGGATTGCGGCGATCATCAAGGAGAGCGTGCAGCCGGGAATTCGTTCGACCTGGACAACGGAGACTATTTCCATGGCTTCGGTGCCGCCGGACCCGGTACCGCTCCTGGTTGCCCTCAAGGCCGTAGACCCCAGCGAATACCCCTATTACGGAACGGCCGAGCTGGAGCCGGCCATGAGCCTGGAGCAGGCTCTGAGCGGGGATTCGTCGGGGGATTCGGCGGTTGTGGCCGAGGAGTTTCTCATCCGGCTTAATGCTGGGGTGGGCCAGACGCTGCGGCTGGGCGGCAGGAACTTCAGGATTGCGGCGGTGCTGAGGCAGGAGCCGGACCGGATCAGCGCCGGCGCGGGACTGGGGCCCCGGGTGATGATCTCGCAGGCGGCCTTGCAGCGCACGGGCCTGCTGGCGCCGGGCAGCCGGGCCAGTGAGCGGCTGCTGATCAAGCTGCCCGATAACGGTCCGTCAGGGCCTTTGGCCAGGGCTTCGGCTGGGGTAGATCCCGTAGCGATGCGCAAGCAACTGGAGGAGGCGCTGCCCGACGCGCAGGTGATGGACTTCCGCGAGGGCAATCCCGCGCTGAGCCAGGGGCTGGACAATGCGACCGCCATTTTGAGCCTGATCTGCCTGGTGGCGATGGTGCTGGGGGCGATCGGCGTGGCCATGGCGATGCACGCTCACCTTGAGCAGCGCATGGATATGCTGGCCATTCTGAAAGCCGTGGGCGCGGGATCGGCCGATTTGCTGCGCATCTTTCTGTTGCAGACTCTGGGGTTGGGGCTGGCCGGAGGTGTGCTGGGCGTGGCCGTGGGCGTGGGCGTGATGGCCGCGCTTCCGGCGGTATTCGGCAAGCTGCTTCCGGTTCATGCGACGCTCGAATTCCCCTGGCGCTCGGCGCTGGCCGGGTTGGGAACGGGCCTGCTGACCACATTGTTGTTTTGCCTGCCGCCGCTCCTGGACGTGCGCGGTGTAAGGCCGGTGCTGGTGTTGCGGCGGCTGGTGGAGCAGGGGCCAGAGGGCGTGGGAGCGTGGTTTGCGCGCTGGTGGGCGCGGCGGCTGCAACTGGGGCTCTCGATTGTGGTGATTGCGGCGCTGGCGGGAATTGCCTGGGCGCTTTCCGACTCGGCCAAGGTGGGCACATGGTTTGCCGTGCTGTTTACCATCGCTCTGGTTGTCCTGCTGGTGCTGGCGGCCGTAACGCTGCGGACGCTGCGCTTTATTCTCAATCGTGTCCGGCTGCGGCTGCCTTCGTCCGTGCGTCATGGGCTGGCCAACCTTTATCGGCCGGGCAACCAGTCGGCGGCGGTGCTGGCGGCGCTGGGGACGGGCGTGATGCTGATCCTGGCGGTCTACCTGATGCAGGCGGCTCTGCTGCGCGATCTGCGCGAGACGGCCTCGCCCAGGCTGCCCAATATTTTCCTGGTGGATGTGACGACCGATGAGGTTGCCGGGGTGAAGGACTTCTTTCAGCACCAGCCCGGAGTGAGCCAGGCGCTGGATTTGATGCCGGTGGTGACGGGGCGTTTTGTTTCGCTCAACGGCCAGACGGTGGAGCAACTGAAGGGGCAGCATTTTCCCCGCAGGTTGCTTGAACGTGCCGAGTTGAGCTGGGCCGACGCGCCTCCGGCAGGCGACAAGGTAACGCAGGGCAAGTGGTGGACGGATGCAGATGCGGCGGAACTGGCGATTGGCGAAGGCGTGGCCCAGCGGCTGCGCCTGGGCGTGGGCTCCGTGGTCGAACTGGAGACGGGCGGGACGGTTCGCAAGCTCAAGGTTGCGGCAGTGTATCGCGCCGACGGGCAGCACCTGGGCATGCGCGTGGCGTTTGTGCTGCCTTCAGGGCAGCTCAAGGACGAGCCGGCCACCTGGTACGGCGGCGCGCACATCGATCCCAAACAGGTGGCGGCGATGGAGCGGGCACTGTTTGTGGCTTATCCCTCAATCACGGTCATCAACCTGGCCGATGTGCTGGAGCGGATCGAGAGCGTGGTCAATCGGATCACGTTTGTGGTGCGCTTCCTGGCGGGTTTCTCGATCTTTGCGGGGTTGACGATCCTGGCCTCGAGCATTGCCGGTACACGCTTCCGGCGGATGCAAGAGGCCGTGGTGCTGAAGACGCTGGGCGCCACGAGGATGCGGATTGTGCGCACCTTCAGCGTGGAGTTCAGCGTGCTCGGCCTGCTTGCCGGCTCGGTGGGCGTGGTCTTCGCCAACTTGCTCACGCGGGTGCTGCTGCACAAGCTCGAAGTGGGCTTCCACATCGAGTGGTACGCCACTCTGATTGCGCTGGTGGGGACGGCGGTGCTGGCCACGGCGACGGGCTGGATTGCGAGTTACCGGATTCTTGGGCTTCGACCGCTGGAAGTGCTGCGCGAGGAGTAGGGAAAAGCAGGGATCAGGGATCAGGGATCAGGGAAGAGGGAACAACTTCTGGCTTTTGCCCGACCGGTTGAGATTTGTCGTTTCCCACCCTTGCCGCAAAAAACAAAGACGCGGCCAGGATGGGGCGCCCGGCGCTCAAAGACTGTAAAGGGACAATAAAGGACTGTAGTTATAGGTATCCCACCTCAACCGCGATGAAGTTGCGGTTAAGGTGGGGCACCCACGATGGTTGGCTAAAAGTCCTCGGTGGTTTCGACTGCAGGCAATACGTCGTCGTCGCGGGCCATCCACACATAGAGCGTGGGCAGCAGGAAGACGCCGATGACCAGGTTGGCGATCAGGCCGCCGACGATGACGATGGCGAAGGGGCGTTGCGAGTCGGAGCCGATGGCGTGCGAGAGCGCCGCGGGAAGCAGGCCCAGCGTGGCCACGAGCATGGTCATCATGATGGGCCGCAGGCGCAGGACCGCGCCCTCGACGGCGGCTTCGACGATGTGCTCATGGGTCAACTCCTCCATGCCCTTGCGGCGAGCGCGCAACTGGTTGATGTATTCGAGCATGATGACGCCGATCTCCACCGAGACGCCGAAGAGCGCCAGGAAGCCGACCGCCGAGGAGACCGAGAAGTTGGTGTGAGTGATGAACAGCGCAAATGGTCCCCCGACGGAGGCCACGACGACAGAGACCAGAATGAGCATGGCCCACTTGGCCGAGCGGAACATGGTGTAGAGGATGAGGAAGATGACCATCACGGTGACGGGAATGACAAGGTCCATGCGCTTGTCGGCGCGCTTCTGGCTCTCGTACTCGCCGGCCCATTCGAGATGGTAGCCGGCAGGGAGATTTACGTTTTTGTCGACCTTGCCGATTGCTTCTTCGACGGTCGAGCCCAGGTCGCGTCCGCGCACCGAATACTTGATGGCGATGTAGCGCTGTCCGCCCTCGCGATAGATCTCCTCGGCGCCGTCGTCGGTGGAGACTTTGGTCAGTTGCACCAGCGAAACGCGCTCGCCGGAGGGCGACAGCAGGCGCACGTTCTCGATCGCCTCGCGCGTATCGCGGTACTGCGGTTGATAGCGCAGGGTCACGTCGAAACGCGCCTCGCCCTGTTGTACCTGTGTGAGGGCGTTGGCGCCCACCGCGGTCTGCACGGCGTCCTGAATGTCGGCCACGTTGATGCCCCAGCGCGCGGCGGCAGCGCGATCGACGGTGTAGTTGAGGTTGGGCTGGCCGATGATGCGGAAGATGCCCAGGTCCTCGATTCCCTTGACGGTCTGCATCTGGGCCTGAATCTCGTCGGCCTTCTTTTCCAGGGTGCGCAGGTTGTCGCCGTAGAGCTTGACGGCCAACTCGCCTTTGACGCCGGAGACGGCTTCCTCCATGTTGTCGGAGATGGGCTGTGAGTAGTTCCAGAGGACGCCGGGAAACTTCTCCAGTTCCGTGTCCATGGCCGCGATCAGGGCTTCCTTGTTCTCGTGGAAGACCGGGCGCCAGTCCTTCTTGGGCTTCAGGTCGACGAAGTACTCGGTGTTGAAGAAGCCGGTGGTGTCTGTGCCGTCGTCGGGGCGGCCGGTCTGGCTAACGACCTGGGTGACCTCGGGGAACGAGGCCATCACCAGGCGCGCCTTGTTGGTGAAGTCAATGCTGGCGGTGGGGCCTTCGCTGGGAGGCAGCGTGCCGCGGACCCAGATGGAGCCCTCGTCGAGGTGGGGCAAAAACTCCGAACCGATGGGTCCGCCGACGGTGAGATAGACGGCGATGGCGAACAGGACCGTGGCGATTCCCAGGGTCGTGCCGCGATGCTCGATGGCCGCGCGAACCGCTACGCGATAGTGCTCGGTGAGCCAGAGCATGATGGGGTTGCGCCACTCCTTGGCGCCCTTGCCGAAGATGAGGCTGGCCATGACCGGAGCCACAGCGACAGCGAAGATCAGCGCGCCCAGCAAAGCGAAGCAGACGGTCCAGGCCATGGGCTTGAAGAGACGGCCCTCGACGGCCTGCAAGGTGAAGATGGGCAGGTAGGAGGCGATGATAATGCCGCGGGCGAAGAAGACAGGGCGCAGCACTTCGTGGGCGGCGTTGCGGATCTTTTGCGCCGGGGTGTGGGTGTCGTCGTGGAGCGACAGATGGCGGACGATGTTTTCGATCATCACCACCGAGCCATCGACCACCATGCCGAAGTCCAGCGCGCCCAGCGAGAGCAGGTTGGCCGGAATGTGGCTGAGGTCGAGGCAGATGGAGGCAAACAGCAGCGCGAAGGGGATGGTGAGAGCGACGATGATGGCGCCGCGCACATTGCCGAGGAAGAGAAAGAGAATGATGGAGACGAGAAGCACGCCCTCGGTGAGGTTGTGCTCGACGGTATCCAGAGTGTACCGCACCAGGTCGGAGCGGTCGAGGAAGGGCACGACCTTCACGCCCTTGGGCAGAATGCTGTTGTTCAGCCTGTTCACTTCGGTGTGAATGCCATCGAGGACGGGGTCGGAGTCGTCGCCCTTCTGCAAGAGCACAATGCCCTCGACGGTGTCGGGATTATCGACGATCGCGCCGTCGGACCGG
>Ga0182014_10007824_pt1 | contig 11095 bp, 6 predicted proteins | sample 612S2DmetaG_FD_120489 | JGI IMG/M metagenome (GOLD analysis project Ga0182014, IMG submission 120489) | Permafrost microbial communities from Stordalen Mire, Sweden - 612S2D metaG | ecosystem: Environmental > Terrestrial > Soil > Wetlands > Permafrost | place: Sweden: Stordalen | collected... | reverse complement strand
GCGGCTTCCGCACCCGCTTCCACTCGGTCGGCGGCTACGGCACCATCGCCACCGGCAAGCTGCTCACCGACATTCTCGCCGGCGTGCTCGGCCTGCATTCGAAGGCGGCACCGAAGTATGGCTCGGAGAAGAGCGGCGCGCCGACCAACTACTACATCACACTCAGCCCCGATCCCGTGCTGCTGACCAACGCCGACCTTGAGGACGTCGAGATCGTCGTCTCGCCTGACCACAAGGTGTTCAGCCACAGCAACCCGCTGCGCGGCCTGGTCGAGGGCGGCACGTTCATGATGCAGTCGAACTTGTCGCCGATTGAAGTTTGGAAGGAGCTGCCGGCGCAGGCGCGCAAGACGATCCGCGACAAGAAGATCAACTTCTTCATCCTCGACGGCTTCGCCGTCGCCAAGCATCACGCGCCGCGGCCCGAGCTTGAAACCCGCATGATGGGCATCGCCTTCATCGGCGCGATCTGCGGCAATTGCGAGCAGGTGACCGCCGGCGCGCCGGCGGAAGCGGTGCTGAAGAAGATCCGCCAGCAGATCTCGAAGAAGTTCGGCGCCAAGGGCGGCGCGGTGGTCGAAGGCAACATGGCGGTGATCCAAGACGGTCTCGCCGCGACGAAGCGCGTCGACTACCAGCAGCCTGAATTCGCCCTCGCCGAGACCGCTGTGGCGGCAGGCGCCAACGGCCGTACGGTCGGCCTGTCGGCCGCCTTCTGCCGCACCAATTCGACGGCGGCGCCCTCTGGCTTCCTCGACGCCGAGTATTTCGACGACGTCTACGCCGCCGCGTTCCGCGACGGCGCGATCGCCGAAGCGCCCGTGATGCCGGGCACCGGCATGTTCCTGCCGGCCGGCAGCGCCGCCGGCAAGGACAAGGGCCTGTTCCGGCTCAAGGCGCCGGAATTCCTGCCTGACCTGTGCACCGGCTGCATGGAATGCGCGCTCGCCTGCCCCGACGCGGCGATCCCCAACACCGTGCACGACATCAACGACCTGCTGCTCACCGCGGTTCGTCAGCTCGACATCGCCGAGGCGCAACGCGAGGCGCTGCGCAATCTCGTCCATCCGCTCGCCGATGCGGCGCGCGAAGTCTATCGGCGCGACAAGTTGCCCAAGCCCTTCCACGAAATCGTCGCCGCTGCGGCGGAAGGTCTGTCGGTCGACAGCGCAGTCCTGCGCGGCAACCTGCGCAAGCTCAGCAACGCCCTCGTGGCGTTCCCGGTCGCCAAGACCCGGCCGTTCTTCGACGCCGCCGAAGACGCGACGCCGGGTTCAGGCGGCCTGTTCTCCGCAGTCATCGATCCGTGGAAGTGCACCGGCTGCCTCGAATGCGTCGACGTCTGCGGCCCGCACGCACTCGTCGAGCGCCAGCAGGACCCTGAACTGCTCGACATGTTGCAGGCGCGGTTCGAGTTCTTGAGCCGGACGCCGAACACCCCGGCCCGCTTCGTCGACGGCGCCACCGACCCGGATGGCGAGACCAAGCGTCTGATGCTTGATCGCCACAACTACTACGCCACCACCGGCGGTCACGGCGCCTGCCGCGGCTGCGGCGAGGTAACTGCGATCCGCCTGGTGACCGGGACCAACCATGCGATCCACGACAAGCGGCGGCGCGGGCAGATCCACGAAGTCGAGGACCTGATCGAGAAGCTCAACGTCAAGCTCGGCTCGGTCGTCGACACCAATGACGATCCGCGACGCAAGCAGCGCATCGCCGACACGCTCGCGAGTCTGGAGAAGTCGCTCTATCTGCTCGAAAGCGGACCGCGCGGCGACGGACCAGCCAGCGCCGTGATCGCCAACGCGACCGGTTGCAGCAGCGTCTACGCCTCGACCTTCCCGTTCAACCCCTACACCGATCCGTGGGTCAACAGCCTGTTCCAGGACTCCCCCGCGGTCGCCAAGGGTGTGTTCGAAGGCCTCGGCGCCGACTCGGTCGAGCGGGTGCGCGCGTTGCGCGTCGCCAAGCTCGAGCTCGACGACAGCTACGATCCCCTGGTGCACGACAAGCTGCTGCGCACCCTGAGCTGGGCCGAGTTCACGCCTGAAGAGCTGGCGACGCTGCCGACGGTGCTCAGCATCGGCGGCGACGGGGCAACCTACGACATCGGCTTCGGCGCACTGTCGCGCCTGCTCTCGACTTCGACGCCAGTCAAGGTCGTCGTGCTGAACACCGGCTCCTACTCCAACACCGGCGGCCAGGCCTCAACCGCCAGCCTCACCGGCCAGGACTCCGATCTCGCCCGCTACGGCGCCGCCCATTCGGGCAAGCAGGAACGGCGCAAGGAGCTAGCGCTCATCGCCGCCTTCCACCCGAACGTCTACGTCGTGCAAAGCTGCGCCTCGATGCAAGGGCACTTCCTCAAGCACGTCGTCGAGATGCTCAACCACAACGACTCGCCGGCGGTGCTCGACGTCTACACGCCTTGCCAGGGCGAACAGGGGATCACCGATCCGCAAGCCAATCGGCACGGTCGTGTCGCGGTCGAAAGCCGGATGAGCCCGCTGTTCGTCCACGATCCGCGCCGCGGCGGCGACCTGCACAGCCGCTTCTCGCTCGAGGGCAATCCCGCCATCGACAAGGACTGGACCACGACGACGCTTGAATATGTCGAGGACGGCGCAACCAAGCTGATGGACGTCCCGCTGACGCCCGCCGACTTCGCGCTGACCGAAGGCCGGTTCAAGAAGCAGTTCCGTCCGCTCAAGGCCGACGTGGCCGGCGTTCCGCTGCACGAGTACATCGACCTCGGCCAAGCCGATCGGATCGGCAAGACGCCTTTCGTCTGGTCGGTCGACGAAGACAAGAAGCTGGTCAAGATCGAAGTCGCCTCGACGGTCGTCGCGTTGGTCGAAGAGCGCCGGCGCAACTGGCGAACCCTGCAGTATCTCGCTGGTCAGGATGTCGCTCGGCTCGACGCCAGTCACCACCTCGAGCTCGAGACGCTTCGTCACCAGTACGAAGAAGCGGTCGACGCGCGTGAAAGCTCGATCGACTCGATCGCGCAGGCGATGTCCGAACTCGCCGCTTCGTCAAAGGCGCCGGCGGCTGGCGGTCTGTCCTTTGCGCTCGGCGCTGGCCCGGCGGCCGCCCCCTCTGCGGCGCCCGCGGCGGCGAAGTCCAACGGGGCGGCGGTGTCGCTCTCCGAGGATGACGTCGCCAAGTGCACCAACTGCAAGACCTGCTACCAGGACCTTCCCGAGTTGTTCGAGAAGACCCGGGTCGTCGTCGACGGCGCGACCAAGGAAGCCGGCCACCTGATCGCCGGCGCGCTCGGGCGCGTCACGATCACGCCCGAACTCAAGAGCAAGATCGCTCGTGTCGCCGCCAACTGTGACGCGGAAATCATCCATGAGCACTGAACTCGCCTCCCCCTCGGCCGCCGTCCCGGCGGCCCACGTACGCCTCGATCTCGAGCGCTATCGGCAGGTCAGCCATGCGCTCGAGTCGACCCAGACCGAGGTCGAGAAGCTCGAGCACACCGAGGCGTTCGAAGTCTTCCAGAAGCAGCTCGGCCTGCTGCGCAAGCGGCTGCTGAACAGCCCGCAGTCGCTGCGTCAGGTCTTCATTGACGACGGCCTGCAGGCTATCGTCTGGGAGTTCACCCAGGACGCGCTTGGCGCGAGCTTCACCAAGATGTTGTGGAGCCTATTGCTACGCGGCGACGACATGTCGACGATCCTGCAGCGCTTCATCTGGGCGTTGCCGCTCAAGTTCAAGCGCAAGTTCATCGCCGGGATCGACACCCACCTGTCGGACCGCTACCCGATGTTCAAGGGCTTGTCGAAAGACTGGCCGGGCGCGAGCTACATTCAGCCCTACGTGCGGCCGGCGGAAGAGCGCAAGAACGACTTCGAGTTGGTGACGACGGGCTATCTCGGCTATCGCGCCCTCGGCTATTCGCTGCGCGAGGTCGATATGTTCGTGTGGCTCGAAGTGCTGCGCGACAAGCAGTGCGAGGACAGACCTTGCGAGCGAGGCGTCTTCCTTGACGCTAAGCACAAGAAGGGCGGCTGCCCGGTCGTCATCCATATCCCCGACATGCTCAACCTGATGGGCCAGGGCAAGCTCAAGGAGGCCTTCACGCTGATCCAGGCGAGCAACCCGTTGCCGGACGTCACCGGCCGCGTCTGCCCGCAGGAGCACCAGTGCCAGGGCGTCTGCACCATCACCGGCCGGCCAATCGAGATCGGCCAGCTCGAATGGTATCTGCCTGAGCGCGAGCGCCTCGCTCGTGAGGAGCGTGGCGACACCGCCCTCGTCGCAGCGGATTACGTTTCCCCGTGGGAGCGGGCCGAGAAACCGGCGATCGCCGTGGTCGGCTCCGGTCCCGCCGGCCTGATCAACGCCTACCTTCTGTCGTCCGAGGGCTATCCCGTCACGGTGTTCGAGGCGTTCCACGACCTCGGCGGCGTGTTGCGCTACGGCATCCCTGAGTTCCGTCTGCCGAACGCGCTGATCGACGACGTCGTCGAGAAGATCGACGCGTTGGGCGGCAAGTTCGTCAAGAACTTCGTCGTCGGCAAGACGGCCACCCTGCAGGACCTCAGGGACGCCGGCTTCTACAAGATCTTCGTCGGCACCGGCGCCGGCCTGCCGCGCTTCATGAACATCCCTGGCGAGCACCTCAACGGCGTCATGAGCGCCAACGAGTTCCTCACCCGCGTCAATCTCATGCAGGCTAGGTTCGAAGACTACGACACGCCGCTGCCGATCGTGAAGGACAAGAACGTCATCGTCATCGGCGGCGGCAACACCGCGATGGACGCGGCGCGCACCTCCAAGCGGCTGGGCGGCAACGTCACCATCGTCTACCGCCGCACCCGCAAGGAGATGCCGGCGCGTGTCGAAGAACTGGCGCACGCCCTGGAAGAGGGCGTCGAGCTGGCGGTGCTGCGTTCGCCGAAGGAGTTCGTCAGCGGCGGCGAGCATCACGTTTGCCACACCGTTCTCGAGATCATGGAACTGGGCGCCCCTGACGCTTCGGGCCGACGCTCTCCTGTCGCCACAGGCAAGACCGAGACCATCGCGGTCGATCTGGCGATCATGGCGCTTGGCAACGACTCCAACCCGATCATCAAGGACTCGGAACCCCGCATCAAAACCTCGAAGTGGGGCACCCTGATGCTGGACAACGGCGCGGAGACGACGCTCAAGGACGTCTACACCGGCGGCGACGCCGCACGCGGCGGTTCGACGGCGATCAACGCCGCCGGCGACGGCAAGGCGGCAGCTGAGCAGATCGCCAAGGAGATCCCGTTCAACGCGGCGCAGATCAAGGACATGGTCAGCCGGGCGGCGGCCTACACCGCCAAGGCGCAGACCCCCTACACGATCGTCCACCGGCGCGACATCGCCCAGGGCATCGTCGAGGTCACAGTGAAGGCGCCGATGGTGGCCAAGGCCGCCCAGGCCGGTCAGTTCGTCCGCGTTCTGCCGACCCGCAAGGGCGAGTTGATCCCGCTGACCCTGGCCGACTGGGACGCCAAGGCTGGCACGATCACGCTCGTCATCCAGGGCGTCGGCGCGAGCTCCATCCTGATCAACAAGATGCAGCCCGGCGAAGCGCTCGAAGGCGTCGCCGGACCGCTCGGCCAGCCTTCGAAGCTGCACAAATTCGACGCCAAGAAGCAGACCGTCGTGTTCTGCGCCGGCGGCGTCGGCCTGCCGCCGGTCTACCCGATCGCCCGGGCGCATCTGCGACTGGGCAATCACGTCACGCTGATTGCCGGCTATCGCACGGAGACGGCGCTATTCTGGGTTGGCGAGAACGAGCGCGTCGACAAACTCAAGGCCGAGTTCGGCGACCTGCTCGACGTCATCTACTGCACCAACGACGGCACCTTCGGGCTCAAGGGCTTCGTCACGACGCCGCTTCAGGCGATGCTGGATGCGGGCAAGACGTCGAAGGGCCGCGACGTCGCCGAAGTCGTCGCGATCGGCCCGCCGCTGATGATGAAGGCGGTCTCGGAACTGACGAAAAAGTTCGCACCGATGCCGACGGTGGTCAGCCTCAACTCGATCATGGTGGACGCCACCGGCATGTGCGGCGCCTGCATGGTGCCGGTGACGATCGACGGCAAGATGGTGCGCAAGCACGCCTGCATCGACGGGCCGGAACTCGACGCCCACATCATCGACTGGGACAAGTTCCTGCCGCGCTTCAATCAGTTCAAGGAGCAGGAACAACAGAGCCGCACCCGCCACGGCCTCACCTGAGGCTCAAGCTTCCGCGCCAGCGAACCCGGCGTTCGTCCGAAAGGGCGGACGCCTTTTTCATTGCCGATTGAGCCGTGTCTCGCGCCTTGCCCAGGCGCTCAAAAAAGCCAATCCCGCGGGCACGCCCGCGGGATTGGCTAAATCTAGGGATTTTTGCGGGATCAGGCGGCGGTGATGCGTTCGTCGGCCGGCGAAGGCTCGCGCAGCACATAGCCGCGGCCCCAGACCGTCTCGATATAGTTGCGGCCGCTCGAGGCCGTCGCCAGCTTCTTGCGCAGCTTGCAAATGAACACGTCGATGATCTTGAGCTCGGGCTCGTCCATGCCGCCGTAAAGATGATTGAGGAACATCTCCTTGGTCAGCGTCGTGCCCTTGCGCAGCGAGAGCAGCTCAAGCATCTGGTATTCCTTGCCGGTCAGATGCACCCGCTGGCCGTCGACCTCAACGGTCTTCTGGTCGAGATTGACGACCAGATCGCCGGTGATGATCACCGACTGGGCGTGGCCCTTCGAGCGGCGGACGATCGCATGGATGCGCGCCACCAGCTCGTCCTTGTGGAACGGCTTGGTGAGATAGTCGTCGGCGCCAAGGCCGAGGCCGCGCACTTTGTCTTCAATGCCGGCCATGCCGGAGAGAATGAGAATCGGCGTCTTGATCTTGGTCAGCCGCAAAGCTCGCAAGACTTCGTAGCCCGACATGTCCGGCAGGTTCAGGTCGAGGAGGATAATGTCATAGTCATAGAGCTTGCCGAGATCGATCCCCTCCTCGCCAAGATCCGTGACATAGACGTTAAAATTCTCCGACTTGAGCATCAATTCGATGCTTTGCGCCGTCGCCGCGTCGTCCTCAATTAGTAAAATCCGCATGTTAAATCCCCAGACTTGCCTCTTAGGCACGCCGCCGCGGAACGCCAACCGCAACCGCGCCGCAAGACGTCCGGCGCAAGACCGGGGCGCGAACCCGGCCGATTCGACACGCAAAGTGACCAGCAACGGTTAACAAACTGTGATTCACTTGCGCAACCCCCTGCCCGGAATAAATCCATCCAAAAGGGAACGTCTTGATACTTTTGCCTGATTCGTCGTCGGTTTCCTTAAAGCGGCACATGAATCATTCGGCCTAAGCGACACGCTTGATTCATCCTTCTGCGCTGCGGCGCGGCCGACCGCCGCGGGCTGAGAGACCTGAGGCAGGGGCGACGCGCGCGGCGTCGTCTCGCTAATGATTGTTAACGATGCGGGTAAACGAACCGCTAACGCGCAGCCCGTCCGAGACGGATTTTCACGTTTCGCGACTGGTGAGGCGCGCTGCCCGCGTCACAGCTTCATCGCCGCCGCTAACCAATGAGCAACCTTCCTGCGCCATCTTCGTGCCGTCTCGTGGCGTTGAATCCTCGGCGGCTTTTTTCCGCCTGTTGTTGTTGTACGGAGTGCGTAATGATGAAATCGCGAGACACGCTAATTCGCCTCAAGCGGTTCCAGGCCGACGAGAAGCGGCGGCGGGTCAAGCAGATCGAGGCCATGGTTGCGGAATTCTCGCGCATGGCTGGGGATCTCGACCGAGAAATCGCCAACGAAGAAAAACGCGCCGGAATCTCCGACCCCCATCACTTCGCCTATCCCACCTACGCGCGCGCCGCCAGCACGCGGCGCGACAATTTGAAGCGATCGATCGACGAGCTCGGCGGGCAGATCGAGGAGGCCAAAGCCGGCCTCGAGGAGGCCCTGGCGGAACTCGCCAAGTACGAATCGCTGGAAGGTCGCGAGAAGGCGATGGAACGCGCCCACGAGGCGGCCGTCCGCGCCTAGACGCTTGACGCCAAGCGATTGCGACCCGCCTGCCGATGCAGTACACCGAACCGGTGTTCAGCCATCGACGGGGCGAATGATACATGGCAAGCAATGACCACGCGGTCGCGGCCGGTGATTCGGATCTGGCCGCGCATGAATTAGCTTACGCCGCGTTCGTCGCGCTGACCGAAGTCGCCGTCGCGCTGCTGCTCTGCATTGTTCTTTGTCTCGTTCTTTGGGGTCTCGAGGGCCATGGCTTCATCGCCTTGGTCGGGATGATCGTGGCTTGCGTCGCAGCAACCGTGGGCGGCGTCGCCGGCTATGGCTGGCGCGCGTTGACACCGATCATATTGTTGCTCGGGCTCGCTTCTATCGTTCTGAAATAGTCGGGCCCCGGCGTAAGCCGGGCGAACGCTGACAGTCTGGGATGGCGCCATGTTGATTGGGGTGGTCGCGGAAAAGGATCCGCAGGAAAAACGTGTCGCCGCCAGCCCGGAGACCGTCAAGAAGTTCATCGCGCTCGGCGCTGAGGCGGTGGTCGAAAGCGGGGCTGGAATCACGGCCGGAATCCCTGACGCCGACTTCGTCGCCGCGGGCGCGCGGATCGGCGCCGCCGCCGAATCACTCGGCGCCGACATCGTTCTGAAGGTGCGTCGCCCGAACGAGACCGAGATTGGCCAGCTCAAGCGCGGCGCGCTGGTCGTCGCGATCATGGATCCCTACGGCGCCGATCAGGCTCTTACGGCCCTCGCTGGGGCCGGCGTCGCGGCTTTCGCGATGGAACTGATGCCGCGCATCACCCGCGCCCAAGTCATGGACGTGCTCTCCAGTCAGGCGAATCTCGCCGGCTATCGCGCCGTCATCGACGCCGCCGCTGAATATGGACGCGCCCTGCCGATGATGATGACGCCGGCCGGCACCGTCCCGGCCGCCAAAGCCTTCATCATGGGCGTCGGCGTCGCCGGTCTGCAGGCGATCGCCACCGCCCGTCGCCTCGGCGCGGTCGTGACGGCGACCGATGTGCGCCCCGCCACCAAGGAACAGGTCGAGTCGCTCGGTGCCAAGTTCGTCGCCGTCGAGGACGACGAGTTCAAGCAGGCGGAGACCTCCGGCGGCTACGCAAAGGAAATGTCTGACGCTTACAAGGCCAAACAGGCGGCGCTCATCGCCTCGCACATCGCCAAGCAGGACATCGTCATCACCACGGCGCTGATCCCCGGCCGCGCTGCGCCGCGCCTCGTCAGCGCCGACATGGTGCGCTCGATGCGCCCCGGCTCGGTCATCATCGATCTCGCGGTCGAACGCGGCGGCAATTGCGAGCTCGCGCGGGCCGGCGAAGTCGTGGTCAGCGACAACGGCGTGCGCGTCGTCGGCAATTCCAGCGTCACCCGGCTCGCCGCGACCGCGTCGTCGCTCTACGCGCGCAACCTCTACGCCTTCGTCGAGACGCTGATCGACAAGACGGCCAAAGCGATTGCGGTCAACTGGGACGACGAGCTGGTCAAGGCGACGCTGCTCACCCACGACGGCGCCGTCGTGCACCCCAATTTCGCGCCGAAGGCGCAATGACGATCGCGGCCCGCCCGGCCACGCGGCGACGCTTGACCGTGCGGACGACACAAACTCCCGCCCGCCTCCCGTCAACCGCCGAGACGAGCCGAAAAAACCAGGTTGCTGAGAGGACTCGATGGAAAATCTAGACGCCACCATCGCCAAGCTAAAGGCCGCCGCCGACGCGACCCAGGAGGCGGCGCACGCCGCGCAGACCTACGCCGACCAGCTTGCCGCCGCCGGCCACGCCGCTACCGGCGGCGTGATCGACCCCTTTGTCTTTCGCCTGGCGATCTTCGCCCTTGCGGTGTTCGTCGGCTATTACGTCGTCTGGTCGGTGACGCCGGCGCTGCATACGCCGCTGATGTCGGAAACCAACGCGATCTCGTCGGTCATCGTCGTCGGCGCGCTGCTTTCAGTCGGCGTCGCCGCGGTCGACAGCGGTTCGATGGTCGCGCGCGTCGTCGGCTTCATCGCGCTGATCCTCGCTTCGGTGAATATCTTCGGCGGGTTCCTCGTCACTGAGCGCATGCTCGCGATGTACAAGAAGAAGGGCTGACCTCCCGTGAACGCCAATCTCGCAGCCCTCCTCTATCTCGTCTCCGGCGTCCTGTTCATCCTTGCGCTACGCGGCCTGTCGTCGCCGGCGACGTCGCGCCAAGGCAACCGCTACGGCATGATCGGCATGGCGATTGCCGTGCTGACGACGCTCGCGCTGAGCCCGCCATCGAGCGGCCTGGCGTGGTTGCTGGTGATTCTCGGCGTCGCCATCGGCGGTGGCATCGGCGCCTGGCGCGCCCGCACCATCCAGATGACGGCGATGCCGCAACTCGTCGCCATGTTCCACTCGCTGGTCGGCCTCGCCGCCGTGCTAGTGGCCGCCGGCGCGCTCTACGCGCCGCAGGCCTTTGGCATCGCTGAGGGCGATCGTATCCACCCCGCCAGCATCATCGAAATGTCGCTCGGCCTGGCGATCGGCGCGATCACCTTCACCGGCTCGATCATCGCCTTCCTGAAACTCGACGGCCGTATGTCGGGCAAGCCGATCCTGTTGCCGCAACGCCATGCGATCAACATCGGCCTCGGCGTCGCGCTCGTCGTTATGATCGTCCTGTTCTACATCACGCAGGCCCCGGTGTTCTTCTGGCTCGTCGCGGCCGTGTCGCTGGCGCTGGGCTTGTTGCTGATCGTGCCGATCGGCGGCGCGGACATGCCGGTCGTCATCTCGATGCTCAACTCCTACTCCGGCTGGGCGGCGGCGGGCATCGGCTTCACGCTCGGCAATCTCGCGCTGATCATCACCGGCGCGCTGGTCGGCTCATCGGGCGCGATTCTGTCCTACATCATGTGCAAGGGCATGAACCGCTCGTTCATCTCGGTGATCCTCGGCGGCTTCGGCGGCGAGGTTGCGGGCGCGGCGGGCGCGAAAGAGTCGCGGCCGGTGAAGCAGGGCTCGGCCGACGATGCGGCCTACATGATGATGAACGCCTCGAAGGTGATCATCGTGCCAGGCTACGGCATGGCGGTCG
>Ga0182014_10007821_pt1 | contig 11095 bp, 7 predicted proteins | sample 612S2DmetaG_FD_120489 | JGI IMG/M metagenome (GOLD analysis project Ga0182014, IMG submission 120489) | Permafrost microbial communities from Stordalen Mire, Sweden - 612S2D metaG | ecosystem: Environmental > Terrestrial > Soil > Wetlands > Permafrost | place: Sweden: Stordalen | collected... | reverse complement strand
GCGATCCGCCAGCAGCACCGCCTCTTCGATGTTGTGCGTGACGATGAAAATGGCGCTGGTCGGCATTTTCTTGCTGAGCCAGAGCTCGAGCAATTCATTGCGCAGGTTCTCCGCGGTGAGCACGTCGAGCGCCGAGAACGGCTCATCCATGAACAGGACTTCGGGCTCCACCACCAGGGCGCGCGCGAAGCCGACGCGCTGTTTCATGCCTCCGGAAAGTTCTTTCGGGTAAGCGCTCTCGAAGCCATCCAAGCCGACGGTATCGAGAATACGCAGTGCGCGTTTGTGGCGCTCCATGGCGGGCACTCCGTGCGCTTCGAGTGGGGCTTCGACGTTGTCGAGCACGGTCAGCCAGGGAAACAGCGCAAAGCTCTGAAAGACGATGGCCACGCCGGCGCTCTGCGACGCTATGGGCTGCCCATGCCACAGGACCTCACCTGATGAAGGCTTGCTGAGTCCGGTCAGAATCCGCAGCAATGTGGACTTGCCGCATCCGGAAGGCCCAAGCAACGTAACAATTTTGCCCGGCTCTATATCCAGATCGACGGGCGCAATGACTTCAATGCGGTTCCCATCCGGCTGCTCGTAGAATTTTTCGACAGCCTGGGCGCGAATGATGGGCTCGGTCACGAAATCGTACTCCAGAAGGTCTTTTCAATTTGCTTCGACAGCGAGAATACACTACTCAGGCCGCCCACTCGTCATTGGCGTTCGAACTGGCGGCCGCCGGCAACGGCTGCGGAAGCCGGTCGGAGACTTCGGCGAGTTCGGCGAGTTTTTTTGCCACCTCCGGGCGCAACAACTCGGCGCCAAAGCGCCAGCGCCAGTTCCCGCGTTCGCGGCTGGGCACATTCATGCGCGCATCGCTTCCCAGCCCCAGCGCATCCTGCAGCGGCACCACGCAGAGGCTGGCGACGGAATCGGAGGCAGCGCGAATCATCGCCCAGTTGATGCCGTCTTCACATCGGCCGAGGTACGCCTCCACTTGCTGGCGTTCGTATTTCGTTGCGCCCGACTCCCACCAGCCGAGCAACGTGTCGTTGTCGTGCGTGCCGGTGTACACGACCTTGTCGGTGGTGAAAGTGTGCGGCAGATGGGTGTGGGCGCCGACATCGCCGAAACCAAATTGCAGCACGGCCATGCCGGGAATCTTCAGGCGCTCGCGGAGGGCATGCACGTCGGGCGTAATGTATCCCAGATCCTCGGCGAAAAATGGGAGCCCGCCCAGAGCCTCGCGCAGCTTTAGGAACAAATCATCCTTGGGACCGTCGACCCAGCGGCCATGAATTGCAGTGGGTGCGCTCGCCGGAATCTCCCAGAACTGCGAAAAGCCGCGGAAATGATCGAGGCGCACGTAGTCAAAATTGTACGTAACCCAGCGCATCCGGTCGATCCACCACGAATATCCCTGCTCCTTCATCACGTCCCAGCGATACAGAGGATTGCCCCAGCGCTGGCCGTCCTTGCTGAAAAAATCCGGCGGCACGCCGGCGACGACTTCGGGACTGAGGTCGGAGTTCAGGCGAAACAGATCGGGGTGAGTCCAGACGTCGGCGCTGTCGAAGTTTACGAAGATCGCGATGTCGCCCACGACGCGAATCGAATGTTGCGCGCAATAGGCTCGCAGCGCCTGCCACTGTTCGTAGAAAAAGAACTGCACGGCGCGGCGGACGCCTAGTTCGTCGAGCATTTCCGCGCGCGCCGTCTCGATCGCCGCCGGATCGCGATGCGCCAGTTTGCGGGGCCAGCGGTTCCATCTTTCCAGCTTAAAACGCGCGCGCAAACCATCGAAGAGCACGAAGTCATCAAGCCACCATTGGTTTTGCCGGCAGAAGCTCTCGTAACGCGAGCGGGCGTTCGGGGCAGCGGAGCGCAGGAAGTTGTGCGCCGCTTCAAACAACAGGGGCAGCTTCTGGTAGAAAACCGCCGCATAATCCACGGCCTCGACCCCGCCGGCTAGAGCGTCGACCTGAGTGCGGTCAATCCAGCCGCGATCGGCGAGCCGCTCCAGGCTGATGAGCAGCGGATTTCCGGCAAAGGCCGAAGTGGAGGAATAGGGCGAGTTCCCGTAACCGAGCGGGCCCAGAGGCAACACCTGCCACAGGCCCTGCCGCGCCGAGGCGAGAAAATCCGCGAAGGCGTACGCCGACGGACCAAAGTCGCCGATCCCGCCGCGCGAAGAGAGCGAGGTAGGATGAAGGAGAATTCCGCTGGCGCGCGGGAATGACATGGAAAATCAGCTCTCAGTTGTCAGCTATCAGTTCTCAGTGGGTGGTTACCAGTTCGCAGCATGGACTGAGAACTGAGAACTGCATTTCGCTACGAACCTTCTTGCCCACCTTGGCGTGTCAGATTCTTCATCTCTTCCTGATTAACTTTGAGCCGTTTGGACTTTTCCATGTCCTTGCGCAGGTTCGTAACGTACAGCTCAAACAAATCGTTCTGCTTGGCTGCAACCAGCGACTGGCGGATCTCGTCCTTCTTCCCGGCGAATTCCTGATCCGTCGGCGACTCCTTTTCGAGCAACTGAGCGACCACGCCATTGCCGCCGGCGGTGATCGGTCCGCTAATCTCGCCCGGCTTCAGGGAGAAGATCGCACTCGCGCTCGTCATAGAGCCGATGTCGGGCACCTGGCCATCGGGCGCAACCAGTTCGCTCGTCTTCACGGTCGCACCCAGATCTTTGGCAGCTTTTTTCAAATCGTGCGCAGCCTTGGCGCGGTCGGAGAGTTCCTGTGTCTTCTGTTGCAGCAAAAAGCCGGCGCGCTGGTTCTTGAACTCGCTCTCCACCCGCGATCGAATCTCTTCGAACGTGGGCGTAGCCGGAGGCTTGATGGCGAGCAACTGGAAAACCACGTAGCCCTGCGGGACCTGCACCACATCAGGCGGCGACTTCTCCGCTTCATTGAAGACGGCATCCATAAACTGCGGATTCGCACCCAGTCCGGGCAAGTTATCGGTTCGGCTGAAAAATTCGGTGGTGACCGCCGTCTGACCTTTGGCGGTGGCGGCCGCGTCGAATCCGTCGGTACGCGCATGGCTGAGCAAGGTGTTCGCTGCGGTTTCGGTAGCGCGCGTCGTTTTCTGCTGCTTCACTTTCTCTTCAATCTCGCTCTTCGCCTCGGCGAGCGTCTTCAGATGAGCCGCCTGCTTGTCTTCGACGTGGATGATGTGGAAGCCGTAACTGCTCTTGACCAAGTCGCTGGTCTGTCCCTTGCCAAGTGAAAATGCGGCTTTCTCGAATTCAGGCACGGTGCGGCCGCGGCCGATCCAGCCCAGTTCGCCTCCGCTCTTGGCGCTGCCGGGATCCTCAGAATATTTTTCCGCGAGCTTGGCAAAATCTCCACCCGCCTTGACCTCCTTCAATACCCCTTCGGCTTTCGCGCGCGCATCGGCAACGGCCTTCTCATCTTCCCTGGCGCCGGGCGCCGGCAGAGGAGTCTTGACCAGAATGTGGCTGACCTTCACCTGTTCGGGAACGCGGTATTCGTCGCGGTGCTGATCGTAGTAGGCCTGCAAGTCCTGATCGCTAACCGTCGTCGCCGCCGCGATTTTCGCGCTCTCCACGACAACGTACTTGATTTGCCGCTTCTCCGGGATGGAGTTGTTGTAGGTCGCCTTGCTCCGTTCGTAGAAAGCCTTAAGTTCCTCGTCGGTGGGGTGCAGACCCTTCAGGATGTCGGCCTGCGTGATCACCCCATATTCGAACTTCACCCTGGTATCGCGGCGTTCGAATTCGTCGCGCACTTCGGTGTCCCCCACGAAGGCACTGGTTGAAACCAGGGCGCGTAGTTTGCGGACAAGAATAAAATCCTTCTCCAGCGCTTCAAACTGAGGCACCGTCATGTCGTTGCGCTGAACGAAGTTTTCGTACTCCTCCTGCCCGGCGAACTTGCCGTCGGGAAAGAGTATGGCGCCAAGTTGGCCGTGCTGGAGTTCATCGCGCAGTTCGTCGTCGTTGACGCGCAGGCCCATGCGGTGCGCCTCGGCAACCAGGGCCTTCTCATTGATAAGTTGCTGGGCAGCCTGACTGGCAAAATAGGGCAGCAGCATGCTGGCCTGCGGTCCGCCGCGAGGAAACTGCTGCCGGATCATGGCCCGGGCTTCCCGCTGCACCTCGGTGACGGTCACTTGCTGGTCGCCAATGGTGGCCAGAACGCCCGCCGGAGGCGCGCCAATGCCAAAACTGGAGCCGATCCCGCCCGGAATCAGCGTGATCGCCATCGAGGCGCAGATGAGGACGAGTAGTGCGCCGAGAATGATCTTCACGGTCGGCCCTGCATTTTGAAGCTGTCGAATCATATTTGGATAACTCCGTTCGATTGGTTCACGCTGGGAAGCCAGAATTTATGATTATAAACTACTGCTGTCTCCCACAAATTAGCGGCATAGACAGAAGCGCATTGCAGGGGCACGGCTCCAGAGCCTGCCTTGAGCGGAGTCGAAGGGCGCCGCAACCCGGCCCAGTAGAGATGGGGATTCACTGCCTGGGGAAATGGCGCGACAATGCCCTGTTGAATCGAATTAATAAAAGTGCTATGAAAGTAGGGCGGCTCCCGCAGAATGGGCCGCAGCTTTCCATTTTTTCATTTCTATTTCATCAAGGACACTTTCATGAAGATACTCAGGCTCTTGATCCCGTTCTTTTCGCTTGCCGCCGCAGCCGCCCAGCCCAGTTTCCAGCCGACTCCTGCGCTGAGGCTCTCCTTGCGTGAAGGGTGGGCGTTGCAGTCTTCCGCGAAAGTAACGGCAATGGGCGAAGCCATCGCCAGCCCGTCATTTGAGGCCACATTAAAGGCCAACGACTGGATCCAGGCGGAGGTTCCGACCACGGTGGTGGCCGCGCAAGTAAAGAGCGGGCTGCTGCCCGATCCTTTTTACGCTATGAATCTGCGGCAGTACCCGGGGGTCAGCTATCCGATCGGCTCCAATTTTTCGAATATTCCGATGCCGCCTGACAGCCCCTACGCTCTCTCGTGGTGGTACCGCAAAGAGTTCACCCTGCCCAATGGATTCGCCGGGAAAACCGTGTGGCTGAACTTTCGCGGCATCAACTATCGCGCCAACATTTTTCTCAATGGAAAGCAGATTGCCAATTCGAATGAAGTCGCCGGCGCATGGCGCACCTACGAGTTCAACATTACTTCCGCCGTCAAGCCCGGAACGAATGTGCTCGCGGTGCAAGTGTGGGCGCCGCACGAGAACAGCCTGGCGATCACGTTCGTGGACTGGAATCCCTCGCCGCCCGACAAGAACATGGGGCTGTGGCGCGAGGTGTATTTAACGGCCAGCGGGCCGGTCGCGCTGCGGTATCCGGCAGTGCTCTCGAAAGTGGATTCGCCCGCCGGCGATGCCAGTGCCCGGGCAGCCCACTTGACGGTAACCGCGCAGCTGAAAAATGCCAGCGATCACCCGGTAAAAGGGACGCTGAAAGGCCGGATCGGAGACACCGAGAACATAGAATTCGCCCAACCCGTGGAACTGGCGGCGGGAGAGTCGAAAGACGTGGTGTTCTCGCCGGATCGGTATCCACAGCTCAACCTGAGCAATCCGCGGCTGTGGTGGCCGGCGCAGATGGGGACGCCGAACCTGTACGATCTGCGTCTTTCGTTCGAGGTGAACGGAGAGCTTTCCGATTTCTCCCGTACGAAATTCGGCATTCGCGAGATCACATCCGAAGTCGCCCAGCAGGCGCCGGATCGCCTGAAACGCCGGTTCAAGATCAACGGCAAGAACATCCTGATTCGCGGCGGCGGCTGGACGCCCGACATGATGATGCGCGAGACCTCGGAGCGGCTCGCCGATGAGTTCCGCTATGTGCGCGACATGGGACTGAACACCGTCCGGCTGGAAGGCAAACTCGAGACCGAGGAATTTTACGAGATGGCCGACCAGCAGGGCATCCTGGTGATGGCAGGATGGTGCTGCTGCGATTTCTGGGAGCACTGGGGAAGCTGGAAGGATGAGGACTTCGAGATCGCAAAGGCCTCTCTGCGCGACCAAATGTATCGGCTGAGGAACCATCCGAGCATGGCGATGTGGCTGAATGGCAGCGACAATCCTCCTCCGCCGGACGTCGAAGAGATGTATCTGAAGATTGAAGCTGACCTGCTGTGGCCGAATCCGGTGGTGTCTTCCGCCACCTCGAAACCGACCACGGTGACCGGCGGAAGCGGCGTGAAAATGACCGGGCCCTATGAATACGTCGCGCCTTCGTACTGGACCGCGGATCCGTATCTTCACACCGGCGAGAATCCCTGCAACCCCGGCGGGTGTGGCGGCGCCTACGGCTTCAATACCGAAACCAGCATGGGGCCGGCGGTTCCGCCGATCGAGAGCGTCGAGCGCATGGTTCCCAAAGACCATCTCTGGACGGTGGATGGGCCGGTCGATGAGTACTGGAATTTCCACGCGGGTGGCGGGAGCTTCAAGACCACGCAGGTGTTTACCGATGCGCTCAATGCGCGCTACGGAAAAGCTGGCAGCGCGGAAGACTTCACCTACAAATCTCAGCTCATGACCTATGAAGGCGTGCGCGCCATGTACGAGGCCTACAGCCGTAACAAGTACACTTCGACGGGCGTCATCCAGTGGATGCTGAATAACGCCTGGCCTTCGATGATCTGGCATCTTTACGACTACTATTTGCGGCCGGGCGGCGGATATTTCGGCGCGAAGAAAGCGATGCAAACACTCGACCCGGTCTATGGATACGACGACCATTCGGTATGGCTGGTCAGCAGCCAATATGTGGATGCCAAGGGGCTGAAACTGGCGGCGCGGGTGTTCAACCTGGATGGAACGCAGAAGTTTTCCAGAGACACGGCGCTCGATGCGGCCGCCGATAGCACGGCGAAAGTGTTTGAGCTGCCGCCGATCGACGGACTGTCGCCGGCATACTTCCTCGATCTTCGTATCACCGATAGCAGCGGCAAGCTGGTCGGGTCGAACTTCTATTGGCTCTCGACGAAACCGGAAACGCTCGACTGGGCAAAATCGAACTGGTATATGACTCCGACCGCGTCGTATGCGGACTACACTTCGCTCGCGCAGTTGCCAAAGGTAAAGCTGAATGTATCGAGCCGCACCGAGCGCAACAGCGAAGACGCGGTGACCCGCGTGACCGTGGAAAATCCCAGCAAGACCCTGGCATTTTTCGTGCGCCTGAAACTCGACAAGGGTAAAGGCGGCGAGGAAATTCTACCGGTTGTCTGGCAGGACAATTACATTTCGCTGCTGCCCGGTGAAAAGCGCGAGATCACGGTAACGTATCGCGCCGGCAGCCTGGGAGCCGCGAAGCCAGAGGTCGAAGTGAGCGGGTGGAACGTGGAGTAAAGGAAGGTCAGAGGCAAAAAGTCAGATTGAAGAAGTAAAGGCTCTCACTGCAGCGCCGATTGTTCAGAGAGTTTTTTACTTCTGCAATTGACTTCTTACTTCTGACTTTTCTTACTCATCCGGCGGCAGGTCAAAGTTGACCAAGTCCCCGCGGAAGCCACGCGTCTTCCAGGCCCCGAAGGCGATGCCCGCTGCCATCCAGATGGTGCCGGCGATCTTGGCGGGAGTGCTGAGGCTCAGCCAGAGCAAAAGGCAGATCACGAAGCCAAGGACGGGTGGCACGATAAAGGACAGCGTCCATTTCTGGTCACGCACCACATAGCGCACGAAGGCGGCAGCGTTCACGCCCATGAAGGCGATGAGCGCGCCAAAATTGAGCATCTCGGCGCCGAGACCGTAACTCATCACGAACGCGCCAATCAGCGCGATTGTACCCACAAATAACACGTTGTTTCGCGGCACCCGATGCTTCGCGTCCACCACTCCGAAAAATGATTTCGGCAGCGCGTTGCTTCGTCCCATCCCGTAGAGCAGGCGGGCGGCGCCGATCTGCGCGCCCATGCCCGATCCGAAGTTGGCGACCAGCAGGGTGAACCCGATAATGCCAAACATCGGCTTCCAGGCGCGGCCGGCCACGTGAACGAAGGCAGTATCCACGTCCGGAAATGGCTGCGACGCCGGCCAGATCAACTGCGCGGCATAGACCTCAACCGCAGACAGAATGCCGATCACGAGGCAAGTTAGCACCGTTGCCAGCAGAATATTGCGGCGCGGGTTTTCCGCTTCTTCCGAGAGCGTGGAGATGCCGTCAAAACCGATATAGGTGAGCACCGCGATCGATGTTCCTGAGAGCACGGCCTTCGTGTTCCACAGCGTCGGATCGTAGAAGGGACGGGTATAGAAGCCTGCGCTGTCGTGCGGATGCCCGAAGATGTAACGCGCCGCGACCACAAAGAAAATTGCGATCACCACGCCCATCCCCGCTGCCAGCGCCGAGTTCACCCGAGCCGAGGTTTTCACGCCCTGAATGTTCAGGAGCGTGAACACCAGCGCAAAAAAGACAGCCCACGCCCAGTACGGCACGCCGGGAGCAAATACATGCGCCTGCTGGCTGCACCAGATGGTGCAGATAATCGGATTGAGTATGTAGTCCATCACCATGCTCCAGCCGGTCACGTAACCAAGAGCGGGATTGATTTCCTGGCCGACGTAGGTGAAGGCCGAGCCGGCGCTGGGATAGGCGCGCGCCATGCGGCCATAGCTGATGGCGGTAAATAGCATGGCCACCATCGCGATCAGGATCGTCGTAACCACGTGCCCGTGTCCGCGATCGCTGAGCACCCCGAACACCGACATCGGCGCCACCGGCTGAATTACGATGATGCCGTAAAGAATCAGGTCCCAGAGCGTGAGCGAGCGCCGCAGGCGCGGAGCATCGGCGGGCGGGTTGGCAGTTGAACTCATTTGCGTTCTCAAAATAAAACCCCATTACCCTGCGGAGATAACGGGGCCGGGGAAAGGGGTCATTCGTGGCTCGCTGGGCCGCAAATAGAGTCACCCTGCCGCAGTTCCACAAAATCCTCTCGCATTCTATACGGAAGGGATATTCTGTCAACGAAAAAACACCCGTATTAAAACGATTCTTGCCAAGCTTTAGTGAAAGGTACATGTACGCAACACCGATGCTGCTGAGGACGCTGCTTTTCTTGAGTGATTGTTTTTCAACCAGTCTTTTGGATTGTTTCTGCGCCCGCGTTTCTTCGCGTTGCTGACTTCCCCGCCACTCTGCTACTTTGAATGGTTTCCCTTTGTATGTCTGCTGACTTTGTGGGGTGAGACGTAATGCCGGCCATCAAATTCCGTGGTGTGGACTTCATCGACTTCGACACGTTGCTGAGCGACGACGAGCGCCTGGTGCGCGACACGGCACGAAGGTTCATCGAAGACAATCTTGTGCCCATCATCGAGGAATGCAACCGCGCCGGCCGCTTCCCGCGCGAACTGGTGAAGCCGATGGCCGATCTCGGATTCTTCGGTGCATCGCTCAACGGCTACGGCTGTGCCGGCATGTCGAACGTCGAATACGGCCTGGTCACTCAGGAATTGGAACGCGGAGATTCCGGTGTGCGCTCGTTCGTCAGCGTGCAGTCGGCGCTGGTGATGTATCCGATTCATACCTTCGGCAGCAACGAGCAGAAAGACACCTGGCTGCCCGCGCTGCAAAAAGGCGAGAAGCTCGGCTGCTTCGGGTTGACCGAGCCGGATTTCGGATCGAATCCGGGCGGCATGAGGACGCGCGCTCGCAAAGTTGGCAAAGAATATGTATTGAACGGCGAAAAGATGTGGATTACCTCGGGCACGATTGCCGACGTGGCCGTGATCTGGGCCAAAGTTGAAGATGAAGGCGATAAGATACGAGGATTTCTGGTGGAGACCGACCGTCCCGGATTCAAGGCGGACGACATTCACGGGAAGTGGTCGCTGCGCGCTTCGGTGACGTCAGGCTTGTCGCTGCAGGATGTGCGCATACCTGAGTCGAACCTGTTGCCGGGATCGGGCGGATTGAAGTCTCCGCTGATGTGCTTGAACCAGGCGCGCTATGGAATCGCGTGGGGCGCGGTCGGCGCAGCGATGGCGTGTTACGACTGCGCACTGCAGTATTCGTTGCTGCGCAAACAATTCCGCGATCAGCCCATCGCCTCGCATCAACTGGTACAGGAGAAACTCGCCTGGATGATCAGCGAGATCACCAAGGGGCAGTTACTCGTGCTGCAGGTTGGCCGCTTGAAAGATGCCGGGAAAGTGCAGCACCAGCACATCTCGATGGCAAAAAGAAACAACGTCTGGATGGCGCTCGAGTGCGCCCGGCTGTCTCGCGATATTCTGGGTGCGAACGGCGTGGCCGACGACTACCCCATCATGCGTCATCTTATGAACCTCGAAAGCGTAAAGACCTACGAGGGCACGCACGACATCCACACGCTGATCATCGGGGCGAGCGTGACGGGGATTGACGCGTTCTAGCGCCAATATTTTCCGACGCATCCGTGAGGGCTTCGCGGAGCAGGATCTTTATATAGGTTTGGTATCCCACACCCTTGCGGGCCGCCAATCGGCGCGCCGTTTCGAGGTCCTTCGTCGCGATGCGCAGCGTGACGGGCTGCGAGGGCTTCTCTCCCTGGAGCAAGCTACCCAGCGTCAGCGGCCGCTTCTGTTTCATCCGCTGCCGAATTTCCGACTCGATTTCGGAACGATGAGCGTCCCACCACGCCGCTTCTTCGGCTTCACTGGAAAACTTCGGGATCACCGCTTGCTTCATTCTTGTCTTCGCCATGTTCATTCCAGTCCCCATTGCTTGAGGTAAAGATCCGCTGTTTCTTTGTCCGCAGTCCAGCCCGTGATTGGACGCACCGCCTCTTTCCGCACTGCAAACACGATGTTCAATATGTGGCCTCTGCGGGTCGCACCGACTGCAACCCATCGCTGTTCGTTCCCTTCCATTTGGTATTCCAAAAGGATGTGGTTTCCGGACAGCACGTCTTCCACGTCGGAACGTCCGATGCCATGGTTCGCGAGATGCCTTTCGTTCTGTTCGTCCCAATCGAACTCGGGTTCGTCTCGCACTAGGCACAGTGTACATTAATTGTACATATACCGCAAATGAACTCTGTTAAGTGGTTGTATTTAAGAGCATTCCCGCTCACCCGTAAAGTTCCCCCAGCAGTTCATACGCGCGCCGCATGTGCGGAATCACTATGCT
>Ga0182014_10007820_pt1 | contig 11097 bp, 10 predicted proteins | sample 612S2DmetaG_FD_120489 | JGI IMG/M metagenome (GOLD analysis project Ga0182014, IMG submission 120489) | Permafrost microbial communities from Stordalen Mire, Sweden - 612S2D metaG | ecosystem: Environmental > Terrestrial > Soil > Wetlands > Permafrost | place: Sweden: Stordalen | collected... | reverse complement strand
GTAGCGCTCGTACGTCGCGCTTGGGGTTCGGCGCCGCGTGCCGCGGCTGCGCTTTAGACATGCCGGCTCCTGTCTTTCGTGCCCACTCTATGTGCCCTGGCCGCCCAGTTTTGCGTGCATCTCCCAGATCAGGACTTCCGACGAGTCGTCCGCGGTCACCCGTCGGCCGTCGGCATCGTTGAACCGGACTGCGTCGCCCTCGGTCAGCTGGCCGACACCTTCCAGGGTGACCCGGCCGCGCGGGACGAATAAATGCAGGTAGGGCGCCGGCGGTAAGTTGACCGCAGCACCGGGGTGCAACCGCGCGCCGTGCAGCGCGGCATCGCGGTTGTGCAGCGTGATGGCCGCGTCGCGCCCGGGTATGCCCGAGGCGATGGTCACCAGGTTGTCGCTCAGTAGCACGTTTTCAATCTCATGCTGCTGGTAGCTCGGGGAGACGGCGGTCTCGTCCGGGGTGACCCACATCTGCACGAAATGAACCGGCTCGGTTAAGGAATCGTTCTTCTCCGAGTGCAGGATCCCGCTGCCTGCCGACATCCGTTGGGCCAGACCGGGATAGATCACTCCGCGGTTGCCCATGGAATCCTGATGCGTCAGTTCGCCCCGCAACACCCAGGTGACGATCTCCATGTCCCGGTGTGGGTGCGTATCGAATCCGCTTGCGGGCTGCACGGAGTCGTCGTTGTTCACCAGCAGCAGTCCGTGGTGGATGTTGTCTGGCTCGTAGTGGTCACCGAACGAGAACGAGTGTCGGGATTTCAGCCAGGAAGCGGTGGTGACGGCCCGGGCGGCCGCGCGCCGAATCTCAACGCTGGCAGGCATGCCTCCAGCCTAGTCAGGCGATGCCGGCGCCGAGCAGCCCCTGCGCGTGCCGCAGCGCGGTATCAAGTGCCGGCAGCGTCAGCGTGTCGGAGCGGCCCAGGTGGATCTCGATTTGGTATTCCGGCTGGCCGTCCGGACCGAGAATCGGAAGGACGACGAATTCCGTTGTTGGCAATTCGGTTTCGAGCACATCGGTGACTGATTGCAATGTCACCATCGTCATCAGGGTGGTGAGTTGCCGGGTCATCTGCGCTGTTGGCTCCAGCGATGCGAGCAGGTTGGTCAGCCGATGGTGCAGCGATTGGTGAGTGTCGTCGAAGCGCCATGCCCCGTAGCCACGGGCGCGGATATCACCGAGCACCCGCTGGTGATCCGCGATTTCGGCACGGGTCAATCGGGGCATCACCCGCTGCAACCAGCCGTAGATGAAATCGGGGTCCCGCCAGGCCATGGCTACCAACCCGAACGGCGGGTCGATGGGGAAGTGCTGGCCGACCGCGTGCTCACCGTCGGCGCCGTGGCCGACGGTGTCGACAGTGGTCAAATGCCGGCCGCCGATCTTCGACATCGAACAGCCCGCGCCGAGCGTGTCGTGTAGGAAGCGCAGCGCGGCTCGGCCGCGGTCCAGCAGTGGGAACTGCGTTCGCAAGCCGTGCACCAGTGCGAACAAGCCGCTGCCCAGCCCGTAGCGGCGGTCTCCGCGCCGAGCCACCCAGGCGCCGCGTTCCAGCTCCGCGAGCACCAGAGCACAGGTGGAGGTGCTGATTCCGCAGATCTTCGCCAGCTCGGCCGAGGTCCGCCCGCTCGGTGAATCCGCCAATGTGGCAAGCACATCCATCACCCGGCTGGTGGGTGGTGACTTGGCGGTTGACGTACCGATGACGCGCTCCTTACGATTTGTCCTAAATATAACGCCATAAATCCTAATATTAGGAGAGCACTGCATGTTCAAGGTGGGGGTCTGGGGTCCGGGTTCCATGGGTGTGATCGCGTTACGTGGGGTCATCGACCACCCGCAGCTCAAGCTCGTCGATGTGGTGGTGCACAGCGATGCCAAGGCGGGTCGCGACGCCGGAAAGCTGTGTGGAACCGCGCCGGTCGGAGTTGTCGTCACGCAGGATCCCGCGCAGATGCTCGCCGGCGACGCCGACGTGGTGGTGTACGCCGCCGGAGCGAACCTGCGGCCGCTCGAGGCGGTCGAGGACATGGTGTCAATCCTGCGTGCCGGTAAGAACGTGGTGTCGTGTTCGGTGGTGCCGTTGGTGTTCCCCGAAGCCGTCGACCCAGCGTTCACCGAATCCCTGCGGCAGGCGGCGCTGGACGGTGACGTTTCATTCTTCACTACAGGAATCGACTCGGGATTCGCCAATGATGTTTTACCGCTGGTGCTTTCAGGCGTATCCCGGGTGATCGAATCGGTGCGGGTGACGGAGATGTTCAATTACGCCACCTACCCGGACAAGGCCGCGGTGTACGAGATCCTGGGGTTCGGCAAGCCGCCGGAATTCACGGCGTTCGCCGCCACGCCCGGGGTTTTCACCTTCGGCTGGGGCCCGGTGTTGCACCAGCTCGCGGCCGGGCTGGGGACCAAGATCGATCACATCGACGAGAGCGTTGAACGGGTCCCGGCGTTCGAGCCCTTTGACACGCCCACCGGTCACATCGCGGCCGGCACGATCGCGGCGATGCGCTCGACGCTGACCGGTTACACCGGCGAAAAGGGCGACAAACCGACTTTCGTGCTCGACCACGTGACGCGCATGCGCGACGACATCGCCCCGGAGTGGCCGCAGCCGCAGATCGCCATCGCGCCCAAGGATCTGGGCTACGGGTTGGCATCGGGCCGCGGTCTCTACCGCGTCGAGATCGACGGATCCCCGAGCATGCGCTGCGAATTCGAGATGGCTGACGACCACGACCACGATCTGGGAGCGCGCATGGCCGGCGCGTCGCGGATGGTCAACGCCATCCCTGCGGTGTGCGCGGCCCCGTCCGGACTGCTGTCCGCACTGGATCTCCCGTTGGTTACCGGGGCCGGTCTGGTCCGCCCGGTGGCCGGGCCGGCACCGGACAGCCGGCTATTCTGACCGGGATACGGCGACACCCCTGGAGTATACAGCGGCGGCGAGCTCGAGGATCTCTGCACGATCCGCCGGCAGGATGAACCCGGATTCGATCGCGCTATCCAGTGCCCCCGTGAATCTTTCGAGGTACTCCGTGCTTCCGCCAGGGTAGAGCCGGCCCAACGTGGCGGCGTCGAAGGGTTCGCCCGAGCCGAAGATCGCCGACATCACGCTTTCCAGGGCGCCGGAACCGGATGTCCGTGCGATCGGCACGTCCACCCATGGGGTCCGCACGCCACCTTGGGCGAGGCCGTTGGAATCCAGAATCGGCTGGGGCGAATCGGTTTCGCGGACCTCGATAGGTGGCCCCGTGGGCGCCGGCTGGCCGGCTCGGACCCACGTGTTCAGCGCGGCAACTGCCGCCTGCAGCACGTAGTGGTGCTGGGGGGCGAAGTTGATGTAGTGCCCAAGTTCCTGACCCATCAGCATGTTGGTCGGCGCATACGCTGCCACGATGTCGTCGAGCGGAGCGGAGCCGGTGTCGATCGGCGCCACTTGGATCGTGTAGTTGTCCGCGTGAGCGGTGCCGGGAATTTCCCACACGCGCAGCCGCGGGTTGTCGGGCTGCCTGGCGAAGTAATAACCATGTCGCACGCCGCCGAGCAGGTCGGTTTCGGTGATGACCGAGACGAGTGGAACGCGTAGATCCGCTTGGAACGGGACCGCTTGCGGCGTGTTGGTCTGCGGGTCTTCGAATATGGAAACGCCGTCCAGCGGTGCGGCCGGACCGAATCGGGAATGCACCAGAAAGCCGTCGTATATCCGGGCGAGCGGATCGACGGCGTTGACGTAGGTGGTCAGGAACATGGCCGATTGGGACTCGCCAACGGCGACGACGTGCTGCACGTCGAGCTCGCTCAGAACGTTGTTGCGCTCGGCATTTTTGATCAGCCCGCCGACCTGCGAATAGATGTCGTAGGCGAAGGCGTCGCCCGGGTGCGACAGCGACGCATATCGCGTCGGATTCTGGCTCTTCAGGGACATATCCGCGCCGAGCATGCTCGCACCGCCCTCAACGCCCACCCGCTGGGCGGAGACTGCCACGTACGCGTAGCCGGCGCGCACTACTTCGCGATGCGCCATCATCCACACGGCCGGAGCATCGATGCCGCCGCTCACATTGAGCCACTCGACCAGAACTGTCCCGTTAAACTGCGTCCGATCGGCCGGCGCCAGCACCACTATCCGAGTGGTGTAATCGGCCGCGCCCGAGGGCGCTACATTCCATCGGCCGTCCGGGCTCAGCTGTGCTGCCGAAGTGTAGGACGAGGCCGTTCCGGAAACGAAGTACTCTTCGGCGACATAGCCCACGCTGCCGATGTCAAAGGCGCCCAAAAGCAGGTGCGGCTTCCCGGGCGCATGTTCGACGAGCAGGGTATCCGTCATTTGCTCTACCTTCCTGGACCCGGCCGGCTCAGACAGCCAACTCATCGCGAGCGGGCAGCTCCCCCGGGGGCGAGCCTACGCAGCGCCTCCGGCCGCAGTCCGCCCGAGGAGCCATTACGCTGCCCGTAGTGACTATCACCCGGACTGAACGGAATTTCGACGGCGTTGGCGGCGTGCGGATCGTCTACGACGTCTGGACCCCGGACACGCCGCCACGGGCGGTCGTGGTGCTCTCACATGGTTTCGGCGAGCACGCTGGCCGCTACCACCATGTAGCGCGGCGCTTCGGCGAGGCCGGGCTGGTCACCTACGCGCTGGACCACCGTGGCCACGGCCGCTCGGGCGGCAAGCGGGTGCTGGTCCGGGACATCACCGAGTACACCGGTGACTTCGCTACCCTGGTCGGGATCGCCGCCCGGGAACACCCCGGCCTCAAGTGCATTGTGCTCGGGCACAGCATGGGCGGGGGGATCGTCTTCGCCTATGGCGTCGAACGCCCGGATAACTACGACCTGATGGTGCTTTCCGGTCCGGCGGTGGCGGCCCAGGACCAGGTGTCGGCGCTCATGGCGTTCGCCGCCAAAGTGCTCGGAGTCGTCGTGCCCGGTCTGCCGGTGCAGGAACTCGACGTCAATGCCATATCCCGTGACCCCGCGGTGGTGGCCGCCTACAACGCCGACCCGCTGGTGTACCACGGCAAAGTCCCCGCCGGCATTGGCCGTGCCCTGCTGCAGGTGGGTGAGACCATGCCTCAGCGGGCACCCGCGCTGACGGCACCGCTGCTGGTGGTGCACGGTTCCGAGGACCGGCTGATCCCTGTGGCCGGGAGCCGTCGGCTGGTCGAATGTGTCGGGTCCGCCGACGTCGAGCTGAAGGTTTACCCCGGGCTGTACCACGAGGTCTTCAACGAACCGGAGCACGACCAGGTGCTCGACGATGTGGTCTCCTGGATCCTGAAACGGCTCTGAGCGGCCGTAAGCGAAGTGTCATCCCCCTCAAGTAGTTTGGCGCTATGACCGACGACAAAATGCTGTCGCGCATCGCCGCGCTGCTGCGTCAGGCCGAAGGAACCGACAACGCCCACGAGGCCGACGCGTTCATGAGCGCGGCGCAACGGCTGGCGACGACGGCTTCGATCGACTTGGCAGTGGCGCGGTCGCACGCGGCCAATCGCTCAGCGGCGCAGGGCCCGGCCCAGCGCACCATCACTATCGGGGCGGCGGGCACCAAGGGCCTGCGGACGTATGTGCAGCTCTTCGTGGTGATCGCCACGGCGAACGAGGTGCGCTGTGATGTGGCGTCGAATTCGACGTTTCTCTACGCGTACGGGTTCGCGGAGGATATCGACGCCAGTCACGCCTTGTACGCCAGCCTGGTCGTTCAAATGGTGCGCGCGTCCGATGCCTACCTCGCATCGGGTGCGCACCGGCCCACGCCGACTATCACTGCCCGGCTCAATTTCCAACTGGCGTTCGGGGTCCGCGTTGGGCAACGCTTGGCCGAGGCCCGGGATGAGACCCGGCGAGAGGCCACTACGGGCCGGGGCCATACGCCCGGTACCGCTATCGCCTTGCGGAACAAGGAGCTCGAGCTGAGCGACTTCTATCGCGGCGCGTCGAAAGCGCGCGGTACCTGGCAGGCCAGTAGAGCATCGGCCGGGTATTCGTCGGCGGCGCGGCGCGCCGGTGACCGGGCCGGTAGACGAGCCCGCCTCGGTAATAGCCCCGAGCTGCCCGGGGCGCGAACCGCTCTGGGCCGGTGACTCCGGGGGATTCCTCAGGGGGTTCCCGCAAGCGGGACTCCCAGCGCTCCAGGGTTTATGCGGCTGAGGAGTTCGTCCGGACGTTGTTCGACCGAGCAGCCGAGTGTGGGTCGCCCACCGTGGAGTTCTTCGGCACGCAGCTGACGCTGCCGCCGGAGGGACGGTTCGCGTCGGTTGAGTCCGTCCAGCGCTACGTCGACGACGTACTCGCGCTACCGGGCGTGCGGCAACACTGGCCGGAGGTGTCGCGGGCCAGAGTGCGGGCGCGGCGGGCGGCCACCGCGGCGCACTATGAGAACCGCGACGGCGCCGGCGTTATCGCGGTTCCCGACCGTGACACCGCTGACTGGGCGATGCGCGAGCTGGTGGTGCTGCACGAGCTGGCGCATCACCTGTGCCGGGAGCTGCCCCCGCATGGTCCGGAGTTCGTTGCGACGATTTGTACGCTGGCCGAGCTGGTGATGGGGCCAGAAGTCGGGCACGTGCTCCGTGTTGTCTACGCCAAGGAGGGGGTGCGTTGAGACCGTTCGGCGACGATGCAGTCGAGTTGGACGCCGACGTCCGTGCGCGCGACGTCGAGACCCGGATGACCGACGACGAGCGCTTCTCGCTGCTGCTCGGCGTGATGGGGGGCGGCGAAATGTGGCCGCTGCGGGATGAGCGGATCCCGCCCGGCGTTCCGATGAGTGCGGGGTATGTGCCCGGGGTTCCCCGGCTCGGTGTGCCGGCTCTGCTGATGAGTGATGCCGGCCTCGGGGTGACAAACCCCGGCTTTCGGCCGGGTGACACTGCCACCGCCTTGCCGGCCGGTCTGGCGCTGGCCGCCAGCTTCAACCCGGGGCTCGCCCGCTGCGCGGGCGAGGTGATTGGCCGCGAGGCGCGCAGCCGCGGATTCAACGTGCAGCTGGCGGGCGCGATGAACCTGGCGCGCGACCCGCGTAACGGCCGCAACTTCGAATACCTTTCCGAAGACCCGCTTTTGAGTGCCACGATTGCCGCCGAGTCGATCAACGGGATACAGCAACAGGGCGTGATCTCGACGGTCAAGCACTACTCGCTGAACTGCAACGAGACCAACCGCCACTGGCTGGACGCGGTCATCGATCCCGACGCCCATCGCGAATCGGACCTGCTGGCCTTCGAGATCGCCATCGAGCGGTCGCAACCCGGCGCCGTGATGACGGCGTACAACAAGGTCAACGGCCACTATGCGGGCGGAAACGCCGTCTTGATCAATGACGTTTTGAAAGGCGTCTGGGGGTACCGAGGCTGGGTCATGTCCGATTGGGGTGCCACGCCGAGCTGGGAGTTCGCGCTGCACGGCCTCGACCAAGAGTGCGGTGCACAGATCGACGCCGTGCTCTGGGGGGCGGAGGCGTTCAGTGATCGGCTGCGGGCCGCGTACTCCGACGGCAGGTTGCCCAAAGAGCGCCTGTCGGACATGGTCCGGCGGATATTGCGGTCGATGTTCGCTGTCGGAATCGACCGGTGGGACGCCGCGCCCGCACCGGATCTGGCTGCACACCAAGAGATTGCGTTGCAGGTCGCGAGGCAGGGGATCGTGCTGCTGAAGAACCGTGGGGTGTTGCCCTTGGCGCCCGAATCGTCCGCGCGCATCGCAGTCATCGGCGGGTATGCGCAGGTCGGTGTGCCGGCCGGTTGCGGTTCGAGTGCCGTCGTTCCCCCGGGCGGGTACGCGGCGGTCATCCCGATCGGCGGGCCTGCCCTGACGGCGTCCCTGCGCAATCTGTACCTACTGCCGTCGAGCCCGCTGGACGCGCTGCGAAAGCAAATCCCGCACGCGCACATTGAATTCGATCCCGGCTTGAGTCCGGGCGAGGCGGTGCTGGCGGCGCGACGAGCTGACCTTGCGATTGTGTTCGGGATCCGCGTCGAGGGGGAGGGGTTCGACGGCGCCGACCTGTCGTTGCCGTGGGGCCAGGACGCGGTGATTGCCGCCGTCGCGGCCGCCAATGCGAACACGGTTGTGGTGCTAGAGACCGGAAACCCCACGGACATGCCCTGGCGAGATTCGGTGAACGCCATCGTGCAGGCCTGGTATCCGGGTCAGGCCGGTGGTCAGGCCATCGCGGAAGTCATTTCCGGTCAGGTGAATCCGTCGGGTCGGCTGCCGATCACCTTCCCCGTCGACCTCGATCAGACCCCACGCCCAGAGCTGCCCGACCTCGGCGCACCAGTCGGGACATCGACCACCATCCACTACTCCGAGGGTGCCGACGTCGGCTACCGCTGGTTCGCGCGAACGGGCGAGGACCCGATGTTCGCTTTCGGACACGGCCTGTCCTACACCAGCTTCGAGTACCGCGACTTGGTGGTCACTGGCGGAAACACGGTGCGTGCCAGCTTCAGCGTCGTCAACATCGGCGACCGCAGCGGCGCCGATGTCCCGCAGCTGTATCTGACGGCGGCGCCCGACGAGCAGCGGATGCGGCTGCTCGGATTTGAGCGGGTCGAGCTCGAGCCCGGCGCAGCCCGCCGGGTGACCATCGAGGCCGATCCGCGCCTGCTTGCCCGCTACGACGGCAAGGCCGGAGCCTGGCGTATCGAGCCGGGAAGCCATGCGGTGGCGGTGGGTGCTTCGGCGGTGGCCCTGCGGTTGTCGGCCGTGGTCGACCTGGCGGGTCGTGTGTTCGGGCGCTAACTGGCTTTTGGGTCGCCAACGTAACGCCGCTGCGAAAAATCTCGCCTTGAATTCGCCACGGCGTTACGCTCGCGTTGCCGAGTGGTCCGCGATAAAAGTCCGCTGGAAACCTAGTTGGGCGGCGGGTACCGCGATACGATTTTCCTATTCCGACGCGGCCCACCGAACGCCCGACCTGGGCAAAGCGCCGGGGTGCGACGCGCCCGTGGGAGGTGCCGAATGTCGGATCTGTTCGAGGTCCCGGACGCGGTCGCGGCGGTCGCCGGAGATCTCGACAATATTGGTTCGACAATCAGCCAAGCCAATGCGGCCGCAGCATTCCCGACGACGGGGCTGGTGGCCTCGGGCGCCGATGACGTGTCGTTGGCCGTAGCGGAGTTATTCGGGGCGCACGGCCAGGGTTACCAATATTTCAGCGCTCAAATCGAGGCATTCCATCAGGAGTTTGTGCAAAACATCAGTGCGGGCGCGAGCGCATATGCCAACGCCGAGGCCGCGAACGCCGCAGCGGTGGCGAATCCGTGGCAAACCGTCCAGCAAGATCTACTCAACGCGATCAACGCGCCCACCGAGCTGCTTTTGCAGCGCCCGTTGATCGGCAACGGCACCAATGGGGCGCCGGGAACCGGCCAAAACGGCGGTGGCGGCGGGATTCTGTGGGGCAACGGAGGCAACGGCGGATCCGGCGCGGCGAACCAGAACGGCGGCAACGGCGGGGCCGCCGGGTTTATCGGTAACGGGGGCAACGGCGGCGCCGGCGGTCCGATCACCACCGGCTCCGGCCACGCCAACGGCGGGGCCGGGGGCGCCGGAGGACTGTTGTCCGGCAACGGTGGCGCCGGCGGCGCTGGCGGGCCATGGCGAGCCGGGGGCGCCGGTATCGCCGGCACCGGCGGCGCCGGCGGCGACGCGATCGGACTGTTCGGCGCCGGCGGCGCCGGTGGCGCCGGCGGCTCGGCAAGTAATGTCCCACTCGGCAACACCGGGGGTGCCGGGGGACAGGGCGGCCACGGCGGCCTACTAAACGGCGCCGGCGGCGCCGGCGGCGCCGCCGGGTCCGGCGCGGTGGGCAATGTCGGGGGGAACGGCGGGGCCGGCGGGATGCTGAGCGGCGACGGCGGTGCCGGAGGCGCCGGCAGTTTCAGCGGGCACGGCGGCAGCGGCGGGAATGCCGGGCTGATCGGCAACGGCGGCGCCGGCGGGACGGGTGGCACTGCCGATTTGGGCCAGCCCGCAGGCGCCGGCGGTGCTGGCGGCCTCGGTGGCGCGCTGTTCGGCGACGGCGGTCGCGGCGGCGACGGCGGACAAGAACTCAACAGTGGCGTGGGCGGCAACGGCGGTGCCGGCGGCGACGCGATAGGGCTGTTCGGCAACGGCGGCCGCGGCGGCATCGGGGGGCAAGCCATCAACACCATCGGCGGTACCGGCGGCGCCGGCGGCAACGCCATGGGGATCTTCGGCAACGGCGGGGAGGGCGGCACCGGGGGCAGTGGCGCATTGTCCGGCACCGGCGGCCGCGGTGGTGAGGCGGCTCAGATCGGCGGCGGCGGCAACGGCGGGAGCGCCGGGAGCGCTGACTTCGAAAGCCCCGGTTTCCAATCTAAGGGCGGGGTCGGCGGCAATGCCCGGCTGATCGGCAACGGCGGTGCCGGCGGCAACGCCTACTTCGCCGACGGGACCGTCGGGCAAGGCGGCAACGGAGGGTTGTTGCTCGGGGTGCCCGGACCGAACGGACAGCTGGGTCCCTAGCCAGGAGAGTCAGTCGCTGGCGGGCAACGGCTTGACCTCTTTGAGGGTCAGCTTGGTGTCCCCGACGCTCAGGCTCCCCGCGCCCGGCTTGGTCACCAACACCTCGGCGCCGGTTTCGTCGACGTAGCGCTTGCCCATCACACTGCCGTCGGCGAACGCCGGGTCCAATTCACCCGACCGCTCGGCGCCGATCTCCACCATCGGCGCGCCACCGCAGCGCAGGTCGTCGAGGCTGTCGGAGCTCCTGACCACGATCACCTGGGTGTCGCACACCGGGCTGGCCAGACGGGTTCCGTTCTTGATCATGCGTGTAGTCCCTTTAGCGTCTCGATGATCTCCCGGCGAAGTACCTTGCCGGTCGGAGTCGTTGGCAGCTCGTCGCGAAACACTACCCGGTCGGGGGTACGCGACCCGCGCAAGCTCTTGCGGACATGCTCCCGCAGTTCCTCGGGATCGGGATCGATACCCGCCGCGGGCACCACCACGGCGACAATCGCCTGGCCCCACTGCGGATCCTCGACTCCGACGACGGCGACGTCGCGCACATGGGAGTGCTCGATGAGCACTTCCTCCAGCTCGGCGGGCGCGATGTT
>Ga0182014_10007819_pt1 | contig 11097 bp, 15 predicted proteins | sample 612S2DmetaG_FD_120489 | JGI IMG/M metagenome (GOLD analysis project Ga0182014, IMG submission 120489) | Permafrost microbial communities from Stordalen Mire, Sweden - 612S2D metaG | ecosystem: Environmental > Terrestrial > Soil > Wetlands > Permafrost | place: Sweden: Stordalen | collected... | reverse complement strand
GAATTATCGTGATGATATATTATGTAAAGAATTATCGTGATGATATATTATGTAAAGAATTATCGTGATGATATATTATGTAAAGAATTATCGTGATGATATATTATGTAAAGAATTATTTCTTATCGAGTGTGTATTGAGATATGATTAACATTAATTACAGAGGAGGATGAGAAAATGATCATTTATTATATAAGATAGATGTCATGATGACGAAAGGGTCTTCATTTATATGTTCATAATGGAACAAGAAAAGAATCAACAAATCGAACCATGCGATTCTCTTTTGAACCTTTGTTTAGAGAACGTTAGGGTCAAATTACTCCAGTCTAATAATATTCTTCAAGAGATTACTAAGTTACCGAATGACATGATAAGACAGTTAATCACTCCAAAGGTAAATAATGCTGTCAAAGCATATTATTTGATATCACCTGATATCAACGACGGAGAGGTCAAGGAAGGAGAGGTCAAGGAAGGACAAATGAAATCTCTTCGAATTGTGATAGAAGGAAATAATCTTTCTGTTCCCGAATATTCTGAGAAGGGTTATATTCCTTTCTTCCTTGATTTTGATTACAGACGAATCATTGAATTTAAAGGAGATTATGATTTTTATTATTGCCTCGAAGTTAAATGGGAGAATAATATCCTCAAGAGAGTAGAACAATCGAAATTAGAAGGGATGTTTCAACTAAACGATCCAGAGCTACATTTCGGTAGTAAAGGAAGATATTTACTTAGAGCAAATGAACCCGGTGCAATGTTCTTAGATCTTGGTTCTGATGGCTCCATACTTTAAAAAATAATATATCTTCGTCTCAGAAGATATATTGTTTCTCTAACTTCTGCGACAATAGAAAAATGATTGAATATTAACTAAAATAGAGGTATCGCGATTACATCATAACAAAATGGAATGAGGAAACGCAACAAATAATAAGAATGAGACAAAAGAAGAGACAAAGTCATGCGATTCTCTTCTAGATCTTTGTTTAGACAATGTGAGGAAAGACATTGCTAAATCGAATAATATTATGGAGTATCTTATGAAGGCTAATCTTCCCAATGATGTTCTTCGTGATTTATTTCTGCTAAAGAAAGATGCTATCAAACTTAATATATGTTATAAGGTTGAATCGAAACATCCCGAATATTGTTCAGTGAAAATAGAACAAGAACCAAATATCATAAGTGGTTGGTCATTTGTCAAAATAGTTCTCGATTTAAATCGTAAGGTTATATACGATGATAAATCAAAATATGTTCTTTTCATGAAATGGTCCACTACTGAAGGAAAGTTACAAGTGTATCAACCTGATATCTCTGGAGATATCTCAGAATTATTGGATGACACGGATTACGAAAATTATAATGAGGAGTATGGTAACTGGTTCCTTATTGACCTCTTTTCCAATGGAAAGATATACATAGACATATAAACCTCTAAACTATTAAAAACTTTCATAATAAATTATTCGAGAGAAGTAATTTATTTTTCTTCCTAAATGAGAGCTTCTAATTATTACTTCGTTCTTTTATTTCTAGGATTATCTGCTTTAAACAATATCGACGCTTGTACTTTATTTTATAGTCCTTGTAATGCGTGAGGGCTAATACTTACTTTGTTTCTACTGGGAATGATGAAGGAAACTGTTATCTCTGTGAAGCGGATTATTGGGCAAATAATGGTGGTAGTACTAATGAATGGGATTTAGCTTATTTTAACCCAGCTAATACTGAATGTGTTTATTGTGAACCAAGTTCCACGTATAATCCAGCAAATAACCAATGTTGTCCCGATGTTAGTGGAGCGTGTTACTATCCACAAAGTAATTATGCCACTTACGTAGCTGGAACTCCAAAATGTAATTGCATGGCAGGTGATCAATGGTTCACTGAGGAAACTTGTGTTAACTGTTTGATCTGGTATATCTACACTGGTTCTTATTTTGAAGATTGTCCTCGATACTAAATGTTATATTTAGTATAAGAAAATGAAAAGATATACTTCTGGAGTATATCTTTTAATGTCAGATTAATGTCGCTAGCGATGAAAATCGTCGTTATTATGTGTCTTTTCCTTGTGAACAATTGTTTATCGCTACTTTTCTTTAGTCCATGCCGCATAATAGGAGAACATCTTTGGTTCGTACCAAATGGTGTTCAATTCCAAGGAAAGTGTTATGAATGTTTGAATGAATATTATAATGGTGATGCGATACACTTCTTAAATCACTTTAATAACAAAGAGGCGACGTGTTACTATTGTGAGTCATCATATCAGTACACTCTATCAGAGAATCGATGTTGTTACGAGAATCATTGTACAGATCCATTTATCATAGATGGCAAATATGTTAAAGGAATTCCCAGTTGCCTTCCTGGTTCATGGTTTACAGAGGAAACTTGCACATTAGGTGGTCTTCGCGCATACATTGAAGAAGATTATTGGTGAAGTGAATCTGAAAATACCATACAATTTAACATCATCGAAACAGCACTTGCTATTCATCCGACCTGATTTTTGTTATTAATCGACTTATGTATTAAAAATATAACATTATAATGTTATATTAAATGGATGACTATCTAATATTAAAATATTTGGGAAATCCAGCATCAATAGAAGATAGCAATATCGTATTTGAGAAGCACCGTAAATTCGAAAATCTCTCCATCGAAGGTGTTCATATTAGCGGTAGTGATGTCGATGAAGCTTTTATTTCTTTTACTCTTGCTGATGACGGTAGTTGTTTGATAATATCCGAGATTCCAGTTCTTGAGGAAGAGGTCGCTATTATCAATAAATATCTATTAGACTTAGGAGGTTCTGTTGGTGCAATACACAATCACTGGTTATTCATTACCCCTAAAATATATTATCTTCATTGGCAGATGAAGAGTAATGTTAATGGAACAGTGCTAGAATACCTCAAAGTGTTATGGGAGCAGTTATAAAAATTGAATGAGATAAATCGTATAAATGTGCATGATTTATGGTAAAGAATAGAGGATGGAAAGTTTGAAAGATTTATGTCTTTCTGCCCTGAGAAAGAAAGTGAGAAAATCAGAAACTATTCTTAAGGATTTAAACAACGGAAAACTTTCCAATGATGCAGTGAGAGACCTTATTAGTGATAAGAATGATCATTCTTATCACTAATTAAACTTCATTATCGAGTGTTATTGAGAGACTGGATCATCGATGAAGAAAATCCTAGTGGATATTGGGATGATGCAGGAATGCAAATTTACTATAATCCAGTCTATGAACAAGAATTGGAAGACAGATTTCTTGAAGAAGGATGGTCATCCATCGAGATACACTTTGACTTTCGGAGGAAAGTTGTATATTATAATCCAGTGGAGAAGAAATTCAAAGTGTACTATCTTCTTAATATCAACTGGGATGGCCATTACAGTGTAAATATACAGCAACATTTTGCTACAGGTGACGTTGGTGGTAGATTTGATGAAGAAGAATTTCATCATTCAATAGAGACTGAAGCTTATCCGGAAGACATTCTCAATGACCATGTTAGTTTGAATCAATCTATGATTATCAAATAAAAAGCATCTATACATATCAGTATAGATGCTTTTTCTTTTGTGTGTAGAAAGGAAAAATGATCAATAAAGTCGTTACGAAGAATGCGATGATCTAAACCACATAACACAATGGAATTTCTTTCTTTAGTCAATCTTTGCGCTGATAAAGTTCTGGATAAAATCAGAGGTTCTGAACACATTCTTCTAGATCTGTTTTTATGAACGCTTCTAATGATCTAATTCGTTCCTTATTGAAGGAGAAAAGGGTAAGGAAACCTCTACCAATAGTCAAGTTCTATTATCAGGTTGGAATGACAGAAAAAGATGATGGTGTAAAGAATTATCTTGATAACAGTTTAACCATATCGCGAAATCCTCCTGATGATCTTCACTACTGGGGCACATTGGAGATTGAGTTTGACGAAAGAAAGGTCATATACTCAGGTAGTATATACTACCTTGTTACTATCGAGTGGGATGGTCAATTCAGTATTAACATGAAGCAGATGGACATCACAGGTGATGTGACAGGTATGAATCTTCCTCACAATCATGCATTTTTGGAGATGAAGTTATCATTACTAAATCTCGATGATAACTTCATAGAGAATAATTAAAAAAACGAGTAATCCCATATTGTGAGGATTACTCGTTTTTTTTTAATTATTCTATGCCGTCACACTCAACGTACGATTGTAAATAACCATCAGTATGTTTCTTAAAATATTCTGGATACTCCGTCAATATAGATTTAAGAATGGAAAGTTCTCTATCTCGATCTTTGATAACTTGAGAATCATAGTTAGTACCTACCAGTACATAGTCTTTGAATTTATCATAATATTCTTTAACATTTGAGATGTAGAGAATATTGATAACCCTCAAGAAATCTCTTAATTCAAATGATAGATTGCTATCACATGATAACTTTTCGAGAGATTCTTGACGGTTATCATTATCTATTTCGATGATGGGAATAGAACCAGTCCCGGATACTATTTCAAGAAAGTTTAATTCCTCTCTATTTCTTCTCTTAAGATCGGAAGTAAACTCCCTACCAATATAATGAGACGTTAGCAATCTAGAACATTTCTTTGCTGTAGAGATAATCTCCTCTTTCGTGATGCTACTATGTTGTTTATTGAATCTATCGCATAGATCTCTATATTCAGGAATTCTCTTTTTCTCTTCCCATGCTCTAATACAAGCGTAAGTAGATGATAACCAGTACAATTCTGATTGTAATGACTCGGCTTCGAAGGACATTTTATACAGGATAAGGACCTTATCCTGTATAATATTATCAATATATTTAGATTTTTTTATTTAATCTTTGAGCCAACAAGGTATTCTCCAAGTTGGACTTCTATTATTCTGGGTTCTTCATTGTGAACTTCTGGATTGAAGAAATCAACATCAACAGGAAGATGATATTCGGTTTCCTCGAAAGAAAGATCTGAAATGTCACCAATGAGATCAGACTGTTTAATGGAAATATCACGATCGCCTCCCCATTTGATTTCAAGATAGTATTTTACATGACCATTCCATGTAATCTTTCTATCAAAATCAAATGGTACCTTAATAACGGACCAGTTATCCTTATTAGATGGATTAAGAATAAGTTGTAGCTGTTCAGTGCAAGGCGAGACAGAGTAATAAAGAGTAATTACGGACATTCTTTTATTGGCGATATTATCGATAGTATCGCCAATAAATATTATCATTTTTATAATATAGTAAATGGAATTATATTCAAGAGTTCTTTTTGATTTATATCAGTATGAATTACCAGAGGGTCTTTATTATGATTGTGATCATCCAATTTTAGATGAAACGATTCTAGTGATAGCAGAATATATATTAGAGAATAATAGCTGCTCATTCGGAGAGTGTTATGATAGTATTTATTGGTAGTATTAGTGGGAGAATTACATAAATACGGAATAAATGCCAACTTGGTTGAGGGATACGTTCAGTTAGATGAAGTTGATCTTTATTCAGAAGAAGCGATTAATCGATTCGTATATAATGATGATATATTTAAAGCGGTGCATTTCTGGGTCGGTGTTAACAGTAAGATTCTAGATCTAACGGCAAATCAATTTGCTAAGGAATTGGTTGAAATACTACCGAGCATGTCTAGCTGTTTTAATAAGAAACAATATGATATCATGTACGGTAATCCGGATAGTTATCATAGACTATCCATTATTAATATTTAATTGTAGCGAGAAATCGATCATCTGATGTCAATCTCTTAAAAATATCGTTAGCGGTATCGATTGAATATTTATGACCGTCCCAATCGTGCTCATTAACATTATCAACTACTTCCTTTAGTGAATTATCACCTTCAATAATCATCATAATAATACCAGTACATAACATTCTATTTTCAAACGAGATATCGTGTTCTCTTACCGCAATTAGTAGAAGAGAATATAGAACTCTTTGTTCTTCTCTCTTGTTAGTGAAATATCGAAGATAATATGGTCTAACTCTATAAGGTGGTCTGTAATTAGGATCGAATAAATCATACTCCTCCATTTAATATTCATTGTTGATTTATTAAGTGTATTTATTAATAGTAAAGGTTGAACGAGATCACTATCAAAGATAAGAAAGGTTCTATTTAATTCCGATGATGTTCCTTGATACCATTACTTAATTTAAATTAAGTAATGGTATCAAGGAACAGCATATATTGTTACAATTGTTACTCAGGATAAACTATTATGATAGTATTATAATGAAAGAAGATCCACACTGTGTTGTGATGTCTGTTCTCTTCGAATTCATGTATAAAAGTAATATATAAATACTGTGGTAAAAGTATTTATATATTTGTGTTGTAAAATATTTTGTATTTAAATGTTAGGTAAGGGTGCTTATGGATCAGTGATTAAGAAAAATGGATATGCAGTTAAACAATTTGAAAAGACCAATCACTTAATACAGGAATGGTCAGCAGGTTATTATCTGAAAGGTTCATCATGTATTGTTAAGCCTGTTAGTTTCAATATGGAAAATAAAACATTGGAGATGGAGCTCTATGATACTAATCTGAGTGAATGGATCAGAAAAGGTAACATGACACATACAGATAAACTTAGTGTCCTTCAGAATATTCTCATAGGGTTAACTGAGATACATGAACGAGGATTAACACACGCTGATATCAAATCGAGTAATATTCTTATTAAATATCATCCGCTGAAGGCAGTAATCGGAGATCTTGGTTTTGTTAGTTTATCTAAGTTTGCTAAGGTGGAGAGAACGGCAAGAACTTATCGAGATCTCAAAATACAACATAAACCTACTCATGATATGTTCTCCTTAGGGATTGTTATTATTGAGTTATTTGGTAACTTTCGTTTCGAAGAACAACCAGATAAGAAACAGATAGGAAATTTAACATCGCATATCTTCAAGAATTCTGGTCTTCCCAAAACAAATGAGTTGAGAACAATAGTATTAAATCTCACACAAGAAAATTATAACAAAAGACTGTCATCAAAGGAAGTTTTATATCAACTATTCAATAAGAAGAACGAGGTGGTATTATCATCAGTGGAATATCCCCTATTACAGAATGATGAGGTTCAGAAATGGATGAAGTCAGTAGCCAAGGAATGGAAGATACAAAGAGCAAAAAGAGGGTATAAGATACTTCTTCATTATGTTCACAATAATAAGAAAGAGAAGGACATCATATTATATTCATCTGCTATGTTAGTCATATTATCATCTATCTTCGGTAAATCGGGATTTAAAGATCAAAGAGGATTAGATGCTTGTAATGATTACTTCAAGGATAACTTACATCATAAAAAATATAGTATGAAAGACATCTTATCATGTATAAGCGACTTAATCAACAATCATGAGGTAATTACCACTATCTTCTTGCCATAAAATAATAAATATTATTACTATAATAATATTTATATAAAAATCGATAAATGACAGCAATTACACCCTGATATCCTGACCTGACCAATCAGTCATTATTATGTTCATGAGTCCGACTAATAGTGAGTATTTTATTACTTGTTATTTATTACTTGTTATTTATTACTTATTACTTGTTATTTATTACTTGTTATTTATTACTTATTACTTATTACTTATTATTATTCGATAATAAGCGATTCATCAAGTAGTAAATCCTATATTATCGAATAATTAGAAAAACCAGTTCCATCAGACTATCCTGAGTGTGGGGAGAGATCATGTAATATTTATATCTTTTCCTAGAATATCTCATATTTTTCTCTATAATAACACAAAGAAAAACGTAAAATAATATGATAAATGATTTAAACTATTTCAATTAATTTGCTAGCATTCATAAATATGAATCCCGTGTCAGAACAGGAGGGAATATCTCCGTCAATCAAAGATGTCAATCTTAACAATATCATCGATAAGATGGTCATTCCTCCACCATTTACTATAATAGAGGAATCGCTCAATGAAGGTAATGAGAATATTCCTGGTGAAATTAAACTTGATACACATGGGAGACTTTTGAAGAAGTATATTGCATTCAAAGGTTTCACTGATTTCTTAATACGTATCTATGATAATTGGTTAACAAATGTCATTAGAGAACAAATAAAGTCTCGTAATATTGTGTTTCTTGAGGCGCCACCAATGACATTAACGATAAACGGTGAGACCAAACAATATAATGTGAAAGGAAGATGGGTAAGATTTGACAGATTAACGATAACAAGACCAACATATGTTAAGATTATTGGGCAGACTCGTCAAACACTTCCTCTTACACCTCAATACGCCAGAGCAAATAATCTCACATATTCTATTACATTGAGAGCAGATGCCATTTATGAGGTTGAGACAGACGAAGGTATTATCCAAATCGGAAATCCAGAAAATATAATAATTGGACAAATTCCTCTCATGGTTGGTTCATATTATTGTGTTTTGTATGGTAGAACGCCAGAAGAGTTGAAACAGTATGGTGAAGATCCTTATGATGCTTTTGGATATTTTATCATAGGTGGTGGTGAAAGAGTTCTTCTTATTCAAGAGATGCTTCGTCTCAATAAGATGTTCCTGTTTACACTGAATAATCAGGGTGATGCTCCAATATGTCGAATGACTGTTCCTACTCTTCGTGGTACTGCTATTATTCAGTTAGTTCTGAAAGAATACAATACTATGGAATTCCAGCTCGCATCACTAGGGAAAGACGATAAGAATAAGCCCCGAACTATTAATGGAATCACACTTCTTAATCTATTAGGTCTGACTAAGTTGGGTGATATAACTGCATGGATTTCATCGATGACTCGACCAGAATGGGCAAAGAAAGTTACATTGGAATTTCTTGCTACTCTTGCGAAGACATCATCTATTGGTGATCCTGAAACTTACGCCGCTAGAATGATGGGAATGTCTCAGGAAGCTACGATAGAAGAGAAGAGAGCAAAGATAAACAGAATGTTAGAAGAAGATGTCTTTCCTAATATGAATGGTGATCTTCCGCGTTATCATAAGATTCCTATGTTGATCATGATGATGGTAAGAATGGCAGAGTTCTTGGCAGGTTATCGAGGTTTAGATGATAGAGATTCTTGGTCGAATAAGAGAGCAGAGACAGCAGGAAGAATGATGGAGCAACTTTTTCGTATGGCATGGAGAACTACTCTGAGAGGCATTCAAGAAGAGATAAATAAAGGAAGAGGTATTCGAGATTTGGAAGGAGTAATAAGATCATTCAGATCGTCAACCATAAATGATATCTTCCATGATTCTTTCAATACTTCTTTTTGGGGTGTGAGAGGTATATCAATGAAGCCTAATGTTTCCCAGCCATTGAAAAGAGAAAATAGGACAGCACAATATAATCACATGACATTGGTCGATGTTGATATCGCGAGACATGATAAACAACCGAAAATCAGAGCAGTTCAGATGAGTCAGTATGGTTACATTTGTCACGTAAGTAGCCCAGAAGGAGAATCATGTGGTATCTTGAAGAATTTATCTGTCACAGCGTTTCCCACCACTGATTCATCAGACGTTACTGTAATTGAGGTACTTGTTACTGGTGGTCCTAATAATACTAGTCTCTTCCAATTCCTACCGAGTAGTGAATTAAGAACTAAACTTTTAATCAATGGTAAATATCTTGGTTTTTGTATGGGAGAACCTACTAGAGCCTTCCTTGTTCAGAAGAGAAGAGAGGGTAGATTTCCAGAAGGTACTTGTATCGTGTTGAATAAAGATAATAATCTTGAGATATACACTGATGGTTCTCGATTGATAAGACCTCTTCTTATCGTAGGTGAGAATGGTAAATTAGAGATAGAGAACAAGAAGTTATGGGGTGCATCTGCCGCACAACTCTTTCAAGAAGGATGTATGGAATATATTGACGCTTATGAACAAGAGTATATCAAATTGGCAAGTAGTGTTGATTCTATGAGATTTAGAGATGACTCAATCAAGGAGGCAACAGACTTTTATATGCAAGCGCAATCAGACCTTGCAAGATTGAAACAAGGAGAACGTGTAATTATTACTCACGAAACCGCAACAGAGAGTAAATCATATGATTTAACAGAAGATGAAGCAATCAGTAGATTATCAGATGCCGGCATGGTTCTCAATAATTTAAGAAAATCTCGTCCATACACTCATTGTGAAGTTGATCCACAAGCTACTCTTGGCATCGCCGCGTCTCTCATTCCTCATCCTGAGAATAATCAATCTGCCCGTAATACATTTCAAGCTGCCATGAGCAAACAGGCCATGGGTATTTATCACTCTAATCATCTTAATCGATTTGATGGTAAAACAAAGGTATTAGCATATCCTACTCGCACATTATATGAGTCACAGCTAAGTAAATTTGTAGGACTTAATTCTTCTGGTCAAGGTACAAATGTTATGTTAGCATTTGGAACAACCCAAGGTTACACACAAGAAGATGCCTTTGTTATCAATAAAGCAGCAATAGATGTCGGATTATTCCGTAACTTTAAGTATATTCAATACAGAGCCTTTCTTCGAACTACTAATAGTATAATCGAGAAACTTGGAAAACCTCACATTAAAGTGGGAGAAGATCCTAATCGATACAAATTTATTAATGATAATGGTCTTCCCACTATTGGTGCTTATCTCAAACAAGACGATGTTGTTATTGGTATTATCAGAACAGCAAATGGTGAGATTAAGAATGCTAGCGTTAAGTTGAAAGTTGGTGAAGAAGGTATTGTCGATAAAATATATGTGTCGAATTCAGAGGGTTCGACTACTATAGTAACCGTCAAATTAAGAATGATGAGAAGACCAGTGGTAGGTGATAAATTTGCTGGAAGATTCGCACAGAAGGGTACAATTGGTCTTATTGTTTCAAGTGAAGATATGCCTCGAACAGCAGATGGCACTGCGATTGACATGATTGTAAATCCTCATTCAGTTCCAAGTCGTATGACCATGTCGTATTTACAAGAAATCATTGCATCAACTGCTGGAGTTCTTACTGGAGAAAGACAGAATGCATCG
>Ga0182014_10007818_pt1 | contig 11100 bp, 15 predicted proteins | sample 612S2DmetaG_FD_120489 | JGI IMG/M metagenome (GOLD analysis project Ga0182014, IMG submission 120489) | Permafrost microbial communities from Stordalen Mire, Sweden - 612S2D metaG | ecosystem: Environmental > Terrestrial > Soil > Wetlands > Permafrost | place: Sweden: Stordalen | collected... | reverse complement strand
GTCGGAGGTCATGGTAGGGTGGCGACCTGCGAATAACTCTTTCTTGTCGGCGAAATATGACTCGGCGTCTGGACGATGAGCCGTCCAGAGCACACCTGTCCGTTCCCAGCAGACGGTCAATCCGTCGTTCGTGAAGCAGGGACTTATCCCCGGATTCAACTCCGAAACCTCGACAAGCTCTGGAGCCTTGCGTTTCACCACCACTCCCGTAGCCTCCAGCTTGGTAACGACAGCCAACTCTTTGTCATAGGACACTTTGGCTTTCAAGCCCTCCCCGAGCGACCCGAGTGTTCCCTCCTTCCCGTTGACGGTGATCTCCGCCTTGCGGCTCACGTCCAGGTCAATGGTCTTTTGACCGAGGTTGGTCTCGTAGACCACGGTGATCCCACGGGCCTTTACATCAATGGACTTGATGGTGACCTCGACTTCGACAATGGCCGCTTGGGCTGATTGGGCGAGCAGAAGGGCGACAACGGTAAACAGACCGAAAACGACTGTGGGTTTTAACATGCGAGGATCTCCAACGGAAATGTTTGGACAATACGAGGCACTGCTCGTGGGCAACGAAAGTTCAACCATGCTTACCTGGGCAACACCACGTTCTTGATGACCCAGATGGAAATCGGGGTGTTCTGACTCAAGGGTCCGTCTCTTAGCGGAGCTTGGCCCGCAAAGAAAATCTCGTGGGAAGCCTCGACGTATCTGGGCCATACACCAACTACCAAATGCTTTCGAACTTCGATGGCCTTCGGCTCCTCGAAAGGCTTCGATGGTGCTGACCGAGAACAGATTGCCAGAATATTGCGTTGGTCGCGGTTCTGATGCCCGAACATGGTCAGGCCATCTGCTGTCGAAAACGACACCGCGACTGATCCACTGTCGAAATCAAGGTCCGTGAAACCCTTGGGCCTCGTCCAAGAGGCCGACCTCTCCTTGCGAGTGCAGCACAACGTGATTTGGTCCTTACGAGATGCCGTGGCCAGGAAGTAGAGGGTAAGCCCATCGCCCGACAAGCAGGGAGCCCAGCAGTTGCGGCCCGCCAGTTCGGGGATTTCCTTGGGACGACCAAATGGCTTGTCAACGGCCGTCCGAGTCGCACAATAGAGCGACATCCCTTCCTCGCCGTCCGTGCGGCTTCCCAGGAAGATCATTTCCAGTCCGTCAGAAGAAACCGTGGGACACCGGCCGTTGAATAATGACCTTTTGTCCTTGAAGGTAGCCTGCGGATCGTCACGGTGAGCCGTCCAAACGGTCCCCTTCCCACCGACGCCCCGGGTCCAGTAAATCGTCAAACCATCTCGTGACGGCCAGGGGTGGGAGATGTTCCCCTCGTCGTTGAGTTCAGACACCTCCGCTAACTCCGGTTCTTCCGCTGCGGCTTTCGCCTGCCCAGTCGCCTCGATCTTGGTGACGACCTGAAGTTCCTTCTCATAGGTGATCTTTGCCTTTTGCCCTGGCTTCAACGAGTCCAAACCTCCCTCTTTCCCATTGACCGTGATCTCGGCTTTTCGGCTCACGTCAAGCTCGATGGTCTTCTGGCCGAGGTTGGTCTCGTAAACGACGCTGATGCCACGGGCCTGGGGATTGACCGATTTGATGGTCACCTCAACCTCGACGACGGCGGCTTGGACGGAATGCTCCATCAGGATGAAAGCCATGCCAAGCACGATTGCGATCATCAGGTTCAGCATCTTTCGCATTTCTTGTTCCTTCAACAGAGGAAAGGGTTCATGGCGATCTACCAGTGCATACAAAACATTCCGATCAGGCCGAAGACTACCAGAGCGATGATCCCCACAATAACGTAGGCGACTGTCAATGCGGCGACCGCAAAGGCTTTGCCCGTCATGGCCGGATTGTTCTTGCATTGAAACAGGGCGATATGCCCGCACACGATTCCAGGAAGCAAAAGAACCCCGCCCGTGATGAGCGAAAGACACACGAGGGTCAACGACACATAGGCAAGTGTACAGTTCCGGGTCCGTAGCGTGATGCCGATGTCGCAATCCCTGTGGTCTTGACGTGGAGCAACGTCGGGCACGGGTGGCGGTGCCGCAAAAGCAGCAGTCAGCCAAGGGACGTTTCGTGCTTCGGTCCACTGGTCCATTCCGGTCGTCCAAACGAGATCGGTTGGGCTGAGTTGCCCCACAATAGCGAGTTCTTTGAGTTGCTCAACCGAGACGGGGCCGTGTCGCTGACCGTTTTGAGCGTAGTACCATTGCTGCGACATAATGCACCTTAGCTTTCCATCGTCACACCTCGATGGCACACGCCACTGACCGCCAATGCCTCACGTATGCGGCCATTGCGGCTGACCTATGAGCCAAACGTTTAATGCAAGCTAATCCACGATGACGAGGACTCCAATATCCCTGGCCGTGTGGTAAAGCAACACAACATAACAACCGTAAGCCATCGCATGTCCTACGCTCCATAGACAGTTTATTGAGCACGATCCCATCTCGGGGTCCTCGTCTTGGACGCCACCTGCCCGTCATGATACTGAATGGAAATGTCGTAGTTCTGGGTCTTGTACAGCATGGTGGCTATTTCGATGTTTCCCATCTGAGAGGTTGACCACTCTTCGCCAGGGCCGAGGATCGCATCGACTTGAGCCTTAGTCATCTCCGTTGTTACTTGTGCATACACAGAATCCGGTTTTGTCGTGCCCTTACGAGTAGCCTCGGAGCCGACACTTGTTGGCGGTTGCGTAATAGTGGTCGTGCGGACAGTCGAGGGACTACCCTCAAATGTTTTGCCCAGTGGAATAACGACCCTTATTGTCCTGAAATCGTGGTCGCACATGTGAAAGTCCACTTCCGCACCGTCGAAAACGTTTGCAGATAGTGTTCGTGCAAACACCCTAAAGTCAGCTATAACCTGCTCGTCGTGTTCCACCCCTTTCTTGGTGACCACACGAAATTCATAAGTCCGCCCTGACTTTTTCAGTTGACATTTGTGGGGAGTTTGGCCGAAAAACTTCGTCGTAACCAGGTAATTCCCAAGTTTCAGTGCCTCTGCCTTGGTCACGGGCGGCTTGTAGAACAAACTGCTTCCTTGGAACTCAAGTCCTTCTCCAAAGTCTTCGCCGCTTGAAGCCACTGCCCCGAGAAGGAATAAGCACGCCAATACTCCCATTACCGCCGACGCAATTCCCACAGGCTTTTCCCATGATTTGCGTGGGTATTGATCGTCAAATCTCTCTTTCACAAGCTTGATTTGCGGGTTGACTTCAAGCCAGTAGAAGAGCAAGAGCACAACGAGCCCACCACCCCGGAACGCCCCGCTCCACGCCTGCGTGTCGGGCGTAAAAAAGGCCAGCAGCATCCAAGGGAAGATCGAGTAAAACCATATCATGCAGCGAGTTGCTCTAGCCTGGTCCCCGAGCGATCTCCAGTTCCGTGCCAAGAGAAAGCCACCGAAAGCCCAGGTGAAGGGAAAACTCCATCGCCCTACGGCCGTCGGATTCCAAAGTGTAGGTGCCGCCGTTGTGCCTGGAGCAGATGGACTGCTGGGGACTGTAGGCACGGACGGCGGCAACTGTGGGCTCGGCATCGCTGGTGCCGGAAGAAGCTCCTTTATCATGCTGGCCGCAGTCCATTGGCTCATCCCCTCTTTCCAAACCAGATCACTGGGCTGCACTTGGCCGGAGGCAAGGAACTGTTTGACCTGTTCAGTCGAGACGGGGCCTTGCCGCTGACCAGCTTGGACATAGTACCATTGCGGTGGCACGGCTCCTGGCTGTGGGATGTCTGGCGGTGACTGCGGGTTCGGCGTCGCTGGTGCCGTCGGAAACAGCCCCCTGATCTTTCGGCCCTCCACTCTCTGGCTCATGCCTTCTTTCCAAACCAGATCGCTCGGCTGCAACTGGCCAGAGACGGCCAACTGCTTCAGTTGCTCGGGAGAGACCGGGCCTTGCTGCTGATTATCTTTCGAGTAGTACCATTGCGACATCGAAGGTTCCTTTCGGATGACGGACACGCTGGTCCACCTGAATAAGCGGGCGAGGAGACCTGAATGGCTCACGGGTCCGACTCAATGAGCGGCCCGGTTTGCGACGAGGTTGCTGCTGGCAGCAACAAAAAAGGGAGCGTTGAAACCGAGCCTGCTCCTGCGACCCCCGCCAAGGGGTACATGAAAACAGAACCCAGCCCAACGCTCCCCAGACGGGGAGCGTGAGCCAAGTAGCTGCTTTTCATGTTCAAGAGCCATCGAAGGCTCAGGTTGGCGGTTCGCAGGAAGCAATCACTTGACGTTCACACGTCTATCGATTGTGTCATAAGGCCGGTGTCGGCCGTTGTCTTCTTCCTTTTCAGCGTTTGGTGCTTGATCGTTGAACTCCTCCAATCGGAGGAGACAGTGGCTATTCTATTTCTGGGATGCCCGGCTTGCAATACACCCCCCGACCCTCGCTCCATGCGTCCACATACATTTCTAACAAATCCGAGTGGATGAGCCTTTCCTCCTACCCTTCCCGCTTATCTTCACGGACCGACACCATTCGCTCCTGCCCGGGAAATCGGTAGACTGGCGTGGAACTCACGTCACGGAGCGAACGATGGAGATCGGCCATACCACCCAACTACAGAATTGGCTGAGCGTCTTGGAGAAGGACGATGTGCGAGGCGAGATCATCGAGCATACCGGCGAACGGCTTCGGGGACTGGCCCGCAAGATGCTCGGCGGTTTTCCCGGCGTCCATCGTTGGGAAGAGACCGACGACGTGCTGCAAAACGCCTTGATCCGATTGCACCGATCCCTGGCCGAGGTGAAACCACAATCCGCCCGACAGTTCTACGGACTGGCGACAACCCAGATTCGACGGGAGCTACTCGACCTGGTTCGCAGCCGCTTTGGACCGGAAGGAATCGGAAAGAACCACCACACGGACGGTGGAGTGGCGGCGGGATTGGCGACGGATGAGCCGCAGTCTATCGAGGATTGGACCGCTTTCCATGAGGAAGTGGAGAAATTGCCCGAGAACGAACAAGAAGTGTTCGGCCTGATTTGGTACGGGGGTCTGCACCAGGCAGATGCGGCGAAGGTGTTGGGGATTTCGTTGGCCACGATCAAACGGCGTTGGCAAGCGGCACGGTTGCATCTCCATGAGGCATTGGCGGATGACCCAGCAAGTTGACGAAGATCGGATTGCCGAACTGCTTTTGCGGTGGGAAGAGGCTTTCGACCACGGTCAAGACCTCACCACCGAGGAGCTTTGTGCCGGTTCTCCCGAGCTTCTCGAACCCTTGAAACAGCGAATTGCCGTCCTCAAACAGATGGCGTGGGTGAAGGACGACCCACTTCTCCGACAACCGCCTTCCCAAATCCCACCGCCGAAAATCCTGGCCGACCGCTATCGAATTGAGGGACTGATTGCCGAGGGAGGCCACGGTCAAGTTTTTCGGGCCTTTGACCAAGAGCTTCAACGGCCAGTGGCCATCAAGATTGCTCGAAGACGAAACGTTCCTGATGAAGAACTGCTGGAAGAGGCCCGAAGAGTCGCCCGGCTTCGTCATCCCGGCATCGTGGCGGTTCACGATGTGGGTCGCCATGAGGGAATGCTGTTCGTGGTCTCCGACCTGATTGAGGGCAAAAGCCTTGCTGAGATCGAGCGTCCGTCGGTCAAGGAAGCAGTCCGAATTGTGGCCGAGGTAGCCGACGCACTCCACTTCGCCCACGAGCAAGGTTTTGTCCATCGAGACATCAAGCCGGGAAATATCCTTCTTGATGGCGAAGGTCATCCGTTTGTCGCCGATTTCGGCATTGCCACCACGACCGAGGAATTGATTGACGGGCGGTCGGTCTCGGTCGGCACCTTGCCCTACATGGCACCTGAACAGGTTGCTGGCGAGACCCAACTCATCGACCGCCGAACCGACATCTATGCGTTGGGCGTCGTCCTCTACGAACTGCTGACCGGCAAACTTCCATACCAAGCCCGAACACCGATTGCTTTGAGAGAGCAGATTCTCTTCCGGTCACCAACACGGATCGATGGTCTGCCTGATTCTGTTCAAGCTATTTGTCTCAAGTGCTTGGCGAAAACTCCAGCGGATCGGTATGCTACTGCCAAGGAAATGGCGGCAGACCTGCGGGCTACACTGAACACCTCTCGAAAACGTAATTGGCTGATTGTGGCGGGCACCATCATGCTGGTAGTGCTGGTGGCCTTCAGCACGCGGAGCCTCTTTCAACCCAACATCGTGCAGCCGGGCTCGGCAACCAGAGCAACAAAGACCAGCATAAACGATACAGTGTTAGCGGCCGACAAAAAGGTTTTCCTCGCCAATAGGAACGAGGTCTGGGTGATGGACAACACTGCCACCGCCATCGAATACTCTTTCGGTCCAGAGCAATGGAAGCCCGTTGCCAATTTAGTGAAGACAACCGTGCTGAGCCGAGGAACAATCGACGACCCCCGAATCGGCGACGATAGGGCAACAGTCTACGTGCGATACGCCGACCAGCAAGGCAACCAGAGCCACGTCTACAAGATTCCGGTTGCCTCGGTCGCCAGATACAGCCCGTCAAAGGGACTGGGACAGCCCCTCGATTTTTCCCGATTCATCCCAGACAGAAAGCCACCAGCCATGCAACGGGAGACATCTCAATAACATTGGTAGGTGCAGGTCGGAGCGACCATAAACCACAACGACTTGCTAAGCGGCAGATGCAACACAAAGGCTCATGCTCCCACTTTTTGCAGTGTGGTGGCCCGCCGCCTTGCGACCGTCTGCGATTCTTCCTCCATCGCCCTCTCAATCCTCCGCAACAATCCGAAATCGCCTATCGAAGCGGCATACTGCCGAGCCAATGTCTTGATTTCCTGGACAACCTTCTTGACCGCCCATTTGCTCGGACTGCCGAGTGTCGCAGAACCGACCAATGACTTCGTTTCTCCGCCGTCCATCCTCAAATCGAACACGGCCACCGCCAGGTCGCCGAGTCGCCTTCGCACCAGTTCACGGAAATTCTCGATCACCTGGTCGTCCTGACCGACGGGGGGACGGTCGGGGAGATCGGCAGCAGCGATGACCCCAGGCTCGAACTCTTGGCCAATAGGAACCGAGGGGATGTACCGCCTCCTGTTCCGCTCCAACTCCACGATGTTCCTGATGCTGTTGCTCACTGACCGCTTGAATCGCAAATCCATCGGACCGGAAATCTTCTCATTGAAACCACGGAAGAGCGTCCCCAGAAGGAGCTTCACTGCAATGTCATGCGTCTTCTCATCCCGCTCTCTTTGGTCATGAAAGCCTGCATTCCATACACAGCGGGCGATGTATCCACTCCAGTCGAAATTTCGCATTCGTTGTAGTGCTGCTTGCTGAGCAGGGTCTCGAACTCGGGCGATCAACTTCGCCAGTTCGCCGTCGAAGAGCCGGTTGTATTGCCCGTTGTTGACGCCGTAGTAGCTCTCAACGAGGCGAAGTCGGGTGAGCCATTCAAGAAAAGTCTCCATATCCTATCTATGATTCTCACCAGAAGAATCGGGCGGGCTGGAAGAGTTTGCAAATTTTGCAACAAACGGGGCGGGATGGTGAACCGCATTGCAAATTTGTGTACATACAGGCTACGCTGTGGGGATCACAAGAACATCGTGACCATGTATACTGTCTGCTCGACCGGAAATCAGCCTTGTACCTTGGGTTTTGGGGAAAATCGCCATGAGCGTTCAGATCGTCGGCATCAGTGGAAGCCCGATACCGGACAGCAACACGGATCTGGCCGTCAAGCGGATTCTGGTTTTGACCGGGCTGAGCAGTCAGTTCGTCAAACTGAGCGACCTCGATCTCTCACCGTGCCGGGCGTGCCTGGGATGCGTGAAGACGAACCGGTGCGTTGTTCAGGATGACGGTCAAGCCCTGGCCGAACTCTTCCACGGTGCCTCGGCCTTCGTGATCGGCGGCTACACGCCCTACAGCAGCTTGGACGCACGAACCAAAGCCTTCATGGAACGCATGTACTGCCACCGACATCGCATCGGCGGTAATGCCCGCAAGTTCGGCGTGGCGGTGATTACGACGGCCTGCCCGCCAGGGGTTCAAGAAATGCCGCCTGCCGCCGAGACGGCGACCTCGCAGATCGGCTACTGGATGATGGAAGAAGGAATGACGAACCTGGGGACGATGGTGATCCAGGGGAACGCCCCGTGCATTCGCTGCGGCTACGGCGATGACTGCTCGTTCAGCGGCATCAAGATGGTCTTCGGCCCCGAGGCTACGGTGGCCTCGGTCGGCGTCAAGGCTTTTGAACAGGATGCGGCACTGCTGCGTGCCGCCGAGGAGTTGGCGAAGAAGCTGCGAGAGGCCGTGATCGGCCAATCAGCTTCTCAACCATGATGGAGTCAGTGATGGTCAAAGCACTCGTGTTCGACGCCTACGGAACGCTGTTTGATACTCGCTCGGTGCTGAGCCGGTGCGAGGAGATCTTTCCCCGCTACGGTTCCGACCTGACCGGCCTCTGGCGAGCCAAGCAACTGGAATACACTTGGCTGCGATCCCTCATGGGAAAGTACGAGGACTTCTGGCAGGTCACCCAGGACGGGCTAGTGTTCGCCTGCCGATCCATCGGCCTCGCTCCTTCGCAGGATCAGATTGACCACCTGATGCAAGCGTACCTGACACTGAACCCCTTCCCGGAAGTTGCCGCTGCCTTAAAAGCCCTGTCTGCGGTGCCATGCTCGATTCTCTCCAATGGCTCGCCGACGATGCTGGAGAGCGTAGTCCGAAACGCCGGTCTGGAGGGAAAATTCCAGCACATTCTCAGCGTAGACGAAGTTCGCATCTACAAGCCAAGCCCGGCCGTCTATCAGTTGGCCGAAACCCATCTCGGCATCCGGCGTGAGGAGATCGGATTCGTCTCGTCAAACTGTTGGGACATCGCCGGGGGAAAGGCGTTCGGGTTCCAAACATGCTGGATCAACCGCCAGGACGCCCCGGCCGAGATCCTCGGGTTCCAGCCTGACCGAATCATCCACTCGGCGATGGAACTCACGTCGATTGTGGCGTGACCCGCCCGGTTGGCATCATTACGAAGAACCGGCCGAGCGGCTCGTTTCAACGATCTTACACTGCCATCAGCGATGGTGCGACTGGGAAGTCGATGTCCGTGCCAGCAACGACGTTGAAGTAGTTCGTGAAGGTGGTTAAGGCGACATTGGCGATGATTTCGGCAATCTCGCCATCCGTATACCCCGCACGCCGAACCTCCTCGACATCCTCATCGTTCACATGGCCACGGTCTTCGACGATCTTTCGGGCAAAGCCCAATGCAGCATTGGCCTTCTCGTCGGTAGCCGTTCCATGTCGGGCATCGATAAGCTCGGACTCGTTGAGGCCAGCCTTACTTCCCAAGAAGCAGTGGGCCGATACGCAGTAGTTGCACTGGTTGGCTTCGCTGACCGCAAGCGAGATCTGTTCTCGCAACGGAGCGGGAAGCGATCCCCCTGCCAAACTTTGACTGAACCCAAGGTACGCCTGGGCGACGGCGGGGGATTGGGCCATCGTGGAGATCATGTTTGGCACCATCCCGATTTTCTTTTCCACGGCCCCAAGTAGTTCCCGAGTCTTGGGATTGGCGTTCCGCTCAACTGGATTTATACGAGCCATCGCTTCATTCCTTTCCTGACGGGGTATTGTTCGGCATCTCCTACTTCAGAATTGTTGCGGCAAAGGCACTGAGAGCAAGCAGCGAAGTCCTGCGAAAGACATGACCGAATCCGTAAAAGAGAGAAGATGCGAGATTTGAGGGGGCACGGAAACGATCTTACATTTTTCGCACTACGGTGAGCAGGATGGGGAACCACGTTAGAAATTTTACAACTCCCTCCGATCCTCTTGCAAAGCCGACTCCCGAGTCAGGTGCAGACCGCACACCTTGCAAACAAACCACTTTCCCTGCTGCAACAGGTTGAATTCCTTCGAGCGAATCCGGCACTTCTTTTCCAGACCCTGGTTGGGACAATCCAGAAGGATGAAAAGCCTTCGGCGTCGAGCCAAGCCAGTCCGATCAACGTTGTGGTGTCGTAGCGGCTCTACGCCGCAGTTCGTCATCGCCTGTTTCCACTCTGGGCCGTGAGGGGCGACAACTCCGAACTTGTAGCCGACGATGCAATGACACGCCTCGTGGATCACCGTCTCTCGACGCTCCTTTTCTGAGGCTCTCGGCCAAAGGGGCAAACTAAGCCGAATTCTGGCTCGGAAGGTGATCGGGCTGTAGACGCCGTCGCCAAGCCGTCTGGTGAAACGGCTGTTCCACTCGACGATGATGGCTTGGGCCAGTTCTTCGGCGTCGTTCCGTTGGCAAGCGAACCAAATCCATTCCTTGATGTGAGGCTGGCACATGTCGTTGTTTAACCCACTACCTTCAACTTGGGACGGTCTTCATGGAAGACAGGCGGAATCTCAATCTGGGCCACGTCGCAAAGGGCGTCGAGTGTTTCACCAGCCAGGCCCATGAACTGATATTTGACGGGTCCGCTTGCCTGCCAGACTTCGAGTTCCGTGAACTGACCGACGGTGAAGTTCTCCTCAACCGCCCTCCGAACCCATTCCTCCTGCCCCACGTCGGCGATTCTCTTCTCGGTCAAGTTCTTGGCGATGGCATTGACGAGTGAGTTCGTCCGTTCGAGCCGCACAAGGAATTCCCTGACCCATCCCCGACCACGGCAACGGGGGCAGGTGGCACCCGTGCATCCGACGCAAACGAAGCGGGTCGTCATTTTCAGCGGTGCTTCCATTTTTCGTAGTCGTCGTTGAGGAACTTCAAGTCAGCCTCGTATTGGAGCGAGGCAAGCACGATCACGGCCAGGATCAGCAAGAAGATTTCCATTAGATGATGTGGGGATCGTTGATCCCCTTCGTCGAATCCTTTGGATCGTTTTGAGGAGGCAACGGCACAAGTGGTTGCAAGAGTTGTTCGTTCTCTTGCCGCAGCTTTTCCTCAAATAGCTCGGCATACCTTACATGAGGCGGATCGTCATTGAACGGCGGAGGAAGACTCGAAAACCACGGATCGCCGCCGCCTTTTCTCATAATCCACCAAATCTTCGGCATCGTCAGGGCCGTCATGAGGTTCGTGAATCCCCACAAGAAAAGG
>Ga0182014_10007817_pt1 | contig 11101 bp, 11 predicted proteins | sample 612S2DmetaG_FD_120489 | JGI IMG/M metagenome (GOLD analysis project Ga0182014, IMG submission 120489) | Permafrost microbial communities from Stordalen Mire, Sweden - 612S2D metaG | ecosystem: Environmental > Terrestrial > Soil > Wetlands > Permafrost | place: Sweden: Stordalen | collected... | reverse complement strand
TTGATCAGCGTTCCCGGCAGCACATTCTTGCTTGCCTGCCATCCGGCATAATTCAGCCACTTCTTCTGGTTCACGCCGTCGCCCATGAACAGTTCCGTGTTCACGTTCATAAAGCGCATCGGCCCCGCGCCTGCGCCCTTGGTGAAGATATTGGCATTGGTTCCCGCGGTTGCGTCCCAGATATTCCCGTCGGTCCCGTCCAGCAGCACGCGCACCGATTCAATGCCATTCTGGATGCTTTTGAAGCTGAAGAAGCTCAGCGCCGGCGGAAAGGTCTGCGCGTTGTAGACCACGCTTCCCGGCCTGCGCCCGTCGGTCAGCCTCACCGTGATCTCACGGTTGATTCCATCCAGAATCGAGTCGAAGCGCGAGCCGCCATAGAACTTTTTCAGCAGATAGGCCGTGGCGGCGTCGCGGTAGGGGCTGCGCTGGGTCCACTCTCCGGTGAACTGCTCGCCGCCCATCGTCAGAGCGGCAAACCGTGTCGGATCTTTAATCGTTCCCGCCGCTTCAAAAGGTCCAGGCATTGGCTCGCTCCGCTCGCAGTTATCAGTTGCCAGTTCTCAGTTTCCAGTGAATGATATGACCTTCAATGCGAACTGAGAACCGTGAACTGTCTCCTCACTTCGTCAGCGCCGTCATGCCCGCCTTCACCGCGTCCTGGCTCTTGCTCAGCGTCTGCATCAGCCGGTCCCACTCGCCCGCGAAGATCGCAATCGCCTGCGCACTCAACCCGGTCTGTGCGCCCAGCAGTGCGGCCACGCCTAATTGAGACCAAAGAGGCCAGCGCGGGTCGCTCACCAGGTTGCCCGCCAGCGCCAGAAAAAGCTGATTGTAGATGTAGCCGTACTCATCCGGCAGCGGTGCCCAGTTGCTTCCAAAGCTGCTCGCCACCGGCGCTTTGCGCTGATAGTCGATGTACACCGTGTCGTTGTCTGTGGGGATGGCGTCGAAGCGGAAGGTGATGTTGCCGGCGTTATCGTCGTACACCGGCGCCATGGTCTTGGGCCGGTAGCTGTTCGTCGTCTTGGCCAGCGTCTCGGCGCCTTCGAGAGCGTGGATCTTGCCGCTCGCGTCCGTGATCCACTGCTTTTCGATCCATCCCAGATCGCCCACCACCGCGCTGTAATCCGTTCCGCCTGCTGTTGTGATCGAAAAATTCAGGTTGCCGCGGTTGAACCGCCACTTCATCGGCGGTCCCAGCACGCGCCCCAGCACCAGGTTAGCAAAGGTCAGCCCCGGCTCCCAATTCGAGACATTGAGCGGCTGCTGTTTCAGAATCGTCGCGGCCCAGTTCACCGAGTCTTGAATTGTCTTTGTGCAGGACATGGCGCTGCGCTCCAGTAGTCAGGGATCAGTTACAAATTCCGTACACAAATGCCAACGCGAGCAAAATATTCCATCGTCGTCTCACCATCTTTGAAGCGATAATTCCGCCAGCGCTTCCAGCAACGGTCTCCAACGTCCCAAAATTCAAAAATTCGTGACATTTCCCATCCCTTCCATCAATCAAACAGGCATGTCCGCTGTGTAGCGGTAGTTTCCCGGCCAGATGTTGTCTACCGGGCTTGTGGCGGGCAGCAGCCCGTAAGCGTTCGGCTCCTTGTCCGCCTGCTTGGCTGCATCCTTCAATCCCGCCAGCCAGATCGGGTACTCCTGCAAAAATTCCTTGCGGTCGGCGGGGTTGCTGCTCGCGCCCTTGCATTGGTACGCGAATGCCCTGCGGAAGTGCCGCGCATAGCTGTCGGGAATCGGATTGATCATCGTCTTGATCGACGTGATCTTGGGCGGCTCCATCTGGTAGCTCGGAATCATCTGGTACACCGGCCCCGCCTGGTTCGGCAGCGGCCAAATCCTGAATCCCTGGCTGGTCCCGCTCACCACCGTCCACACGCAGCCGCCATCATTCACTGTGACGCCCTCGGCGGCGTTTACCGCCGCCGCCGGAGCGGTCAATCCCGTCGTGCCGAAGCCCGTCAGGATCAAGTAATTCCCGTTGGCATCGATAAAGTTCATGATCGGGTTCGGCGCCACCGCTCCAATCGTGATCAGCGGCGAATACGTCACACCCGGCCCCGGCCACGTCCCGTAGCTCAGGTCGCTGTTGTACATCCAGCAGATCGCCGTCGGACCGCCCAGCACGCCGCCAAACTGCGCGCTCACCCGGCTCAGTTGCCGCTTCCACTTGGGAGTGCTCGGCACATTCACCGGCTTGGGAATCATCGTGTTGTTGATGTCGATCTTGTCGCAGTCGTCGCCCCAGCCGATTGGCCCGGCAGCCTGCGCCGGTTGCGGATAGTCCTGCTGAAATGTGTTGGTCAGGAAGGGCGCGGCAAAGGCGCGGTTGAACTTCCAGTTGAAGCGCTCCGCAATCAGATCGGCCATGGTGTCGTTCGCCAGGCCGAGAATCAGATCGAGGTTGAAGCCAGAGGGCGCATTGCGTGGGTCGTAGATTCCACGGGCTGCTTGCTCGTCTAAAATTGTCTCGACCGTGAGGCTAGAATTTCCCATGGTGGTAGAATATCCTCAATCGCCAACCTCTTCAACAGCCTCGCAACACATCCCGCCGGTAGTCTTCCTTCAGCAAACCAAAACATCCTCATCCCGGTTGGCAAAAAAGCCGGAGGAATCCGGCTGGAATAAAAAGTGGAATAATTTGTGTCCACTTTTACAAATTGCGGGCAACGTGCAGTGCATGATCTGGGGATCGGAAACTGCACGTTGCCACTCGCGTGATCGGCTGGGATGGAAGCCTTTCTCGCGTCTTGTGCGCCTTCCTGGATTACTGGAAGGCTACTTTGATGCTCGAAAGCACCGGCGTGGGCGGAGGAACGACGGGAATAGCGACCGTCACCGCTTCCGTATCGGTCAAAGACAGCCCTTCAGCCGTGGTCAGCGTCGCGGTGATGTTTGCCACGCCATTGGCGACGGCGGTCGTCAGGCCGGTTGCTGGGTCGAAAGTCACAATGGCGCTGGCCGTGTCGTCGGAACTCAACGTAGCGGCCGGCATGGCGCCTGTGAACGGTTGGCCGAACTGGTCATAGCCCAGAACTGAGGCTGTGACCTGCTGGCCGGCGGATGTGAGGGTAACTGGTCCTGCTGTTGCCATGGAAACTCCTTGAAACTTGATTTTGATGCTGGTGAGGGTTGCCGGTTCTTCTTCCTTGACGAGCTTGCGGAGCAGCCGAACCATTTCTTTCAGCAGCCCGTTATTCTGGATTTCAATTTCTTCGTGCCGCATGACTCCTCCGCAAATGTTCAAATTATACTGCCGTCCGCCATTCTTCTGGCGGTCAAAAGACTACATCCACGCTTAGGCCACAACCTCGATAGTTGCCAGCCGCAACTGCGCGCTGGTCACCGTCGAACTGGCCGCGATTGTCACCAGCAGGGTCAGCGCCGTGGTCAGGTTTACCGCGCTCGAAACCGCCACGTTGGTGTCCGTGTAGGCGGCTATAGCCGCTGCGGCTACAGCCGTAAGTCCTGCGGAAACCATGCCGTGCGACTCGATTGTTCCCGCGGCTCCCGTTGAGGCTACAGCCATCTCAAACGAGATCTGGAACGGAATATTGGTTCCGCTGCCCGCCGTGTTGGCGGTGGTAATCGAGGCCAGCGTCACGCCTCCCAGCGTCAAAGCGAAAGTCAGGTTTGGCGTTCCGGCTGGCGTGGTAAAGATGCCGTATACAGTGATCAGCAAAGTTCTCCCCGCACGATTCAGGAATCCCGCGTTCAGAGCTTTGCTGATCAGGTTCTGTGCGGTGGTGATGGCCGTCAAAGCTGTCTGCGCATTGATGACGGTCAAGGCTGTCTGCAATGCCGACTCCTGGGCCGCCGAGCCCACGGTGCTCACCACATTGTTCTGCTGGTCGAAGCTGAATCCGTTCGGTGCCGCCGCACCGTTGACTCCAGTGGCGTTCAGCGGTCCCTTGGTAATCGTCGCAAATGGCATTGTGTCTCCTCGCTTTTCTGTTCCCTGTTCCCTATTCCCTGTTCCCTATTCCCTGCTTTACCGCATCGCCGGAATCACAGGGCTTCCATCCTCGTCGGTGAAGTCCCACGCCGGCCCCACCATCGGCGGCAGGCCGGTGCCCAGCGCATCCTCTTTCAGCTCGTTGTGCCGCTCCAGATCGTCCTGGTACTGCTGCACGCGCGCTCGCACTTCACTGGCTGTCTCCAGCCGCCGCACGCCGTCCACCTTCACTTCCTGCGGCTTGCTGCTCTTGAGGCCGGGATGCGGCGTCAGGTTCTTCATCCCGCACCATACGCACTGGATCAGCCACATCCAACTGAAGCCGATCCGGCTGGCGCTCAGGCAGCTTCCGCCCACGCCCTTGCCCATCACGTTGCCCGGCTGCACGCCCGCCTGGTGCTTGCACTTCTTCTCGCGCGCCGCCTGCTGGTCAATGACAGCCTTGGCTTGCATCTGCGCCTGCTCGCGCTTGCGCTGCCGGTCCTCTTCGGTGTCCGTGTAAACTGCGGATTCCTTCTTGGTCCGGTCCAGCGTCAGCAGCTCGCGCTCGAGCTGCGCGTCCAGCAGCAGCGCCTGTTTCTCTTCGATGGTCAGTTTCTTAGGGTCAGCCATGGTTCGCTCCAATTTTTCTGGACGCCCTCCGCGCTCTCAGCGTCCAGTCTTTCATCAGTGGCGGAATCAGGAAAAGCGGCAACGCGATTTGCCAATGTTGCGTTCGGTAGCGCGTACCGTACAGGTCCAGCTTGCTATGGCATAGGCTGGAAGTCCGTGCCCGCCTGTCCTTCGCTGTTTTGAAGGGGACGGCTAAGGCATGCTCTCTATCCTCGCGTTGTCTTCCCGACTCCTGTTTGAGATTCCTTTACGTGGTTTGAGGAACAGCAATTGCACTCCTAGCGCGGCTGGTGTTATCCGGGCTCGGTCCAATGCCGCTGATCATGTTGTAGCTGGTCCCGGCCGCAATCACGCCCGCTCCGTCGTAGGCGCTGCGCGCGTACTCGCCGGCCCACAGGTCCAGGTTTTTCCAGTTCACTCCGGGGTTGGTGTGCCGCGCAGATTCCAGAGTCACCCGCACCATCGCGTCTTCACCGGCCAGGTAGGTCGAGTAGCCGGTTAAGCCGCTGCTCTGCCAGTTGGTCGTTGCGGTGCAGTTGGTGCTCGGGAACCAGTCGCCGCCAAAGAGCCGCAGAATGCCGACGCTCTTTTCGCCCTCGTCCTCGTCGGTCAGCTCCTCCAGCTTGGTCTGGCCCTCGCCGGTGTGCTTCAGCATGTCCACGATGCTGTTGTTGGTATTGTCCAGCGCCGTCATGTCGCCGATGAACGCGGGCAGAATCTTGCCGATAAACCGCCCCCCCGCTGGCATCGGCAGCACCTTGGCCTGGAAGAGGCTGGCGGGCATCTGCTCGATGATCTGCTTGGTGAAGGCATAGAGCGGCCCCACGGTCGAATCCTGATTCGTGGTGTTCGCGTCCAGCGTCCGCAGATAGTCGAAGTTCGTCATGATCAGGTCGTCGTAGGTTTGCCCCAGCACATAGGCCAGCATCTTCCGGTAGTTCATGAGGTCATCGCTGATCGATGTCATGAATGTGAAATCCGAGAAGTTGATATAGTTAGCCCACTGCCCCAGCTGGATGTCGCGGAAGTTGCAGGAGACGGTCAGCGGGCTGCCGATCGTTCCCTGCGTCTGCTGCGGCATACTCGCGCCCAGCACTGCCAGCATGAAGTTGCGGAAGGTCATGCCCGACTTCGCCGGCTGCGTCATATGCGTGCACATCCGGTACATGAACAGGTTGGCCGCCAGCCACTTCATAAAGGCTTTGTTGTAGTGAACCGTCAGCGAAGCCTGCGGCATATTGCCGGTCTGCTGGCTGGCTGGGCTGGCGCCGTCGCAGAATACGGAGCAATGCGCAGCCTGGGCAGCCATTTGAAACATCAAATGCCCTGTCACCGCGATAGCTCCGGCGGCGGCTGCAATGATCTGCATCACGGTCGTGAGCGCCCACGCCAGAGCGTGGGAAATCTTGTACTGCGTTTGCTCCTTCATGGTTCATCTCCCGCTCAGGCTGTGGCCTGCGCTCCGGAGTACCAATAGTCGCACGCCTCCACATACTCTTTGTGGCGCGGATGCCCCGGCTGATTCAGCGCCGCGGTCTCCTTGGTCGTGAGCTTACTGATCTCCTCAAGGCTGTATTTCGGCTTCCATTGTGGCTGCTGCGGTGCGCCCAGCCGATTGCTTCTGTGGCTGCTCGCGCTCACAACGCCGTTTCTTGGCCTCGCCGGTACAACTTCCAGGCTTCCGCCTGGCTGCGCTGTTGAGGGTTGATGGGTTTCGTTCGCCGGTTCCCTGGGCGTAACGTCGCTCTCCGTCAGGAGGTCGCCGCGTCCTTCAAGGTATCGGTAGGTATTGTCGAGCACTTCCAGCGTAATCCGCGCAATATCGTTGCCCACCGACAGCAGCGCCGATGTGATCAACAAGTTGCGGTTGAGCTGGTGCCCGTAAAATTCAGGATGCTGCGTGCTCCACTGCCGGCAGATCGCCAGGTAGCTTTCCTGCGCATCGGTGCGCTTGGCCCGCTCACTCTCCGCCAGCCGATAGGCCGCGTCCGCGCTCTTGGCCGGGTTCTGCAAATCTTGCGTCAGCCGCATGGTCTCGTCAGGACTCAAGATCGCCGGGTTCGGCTGACTGGGAGGGGGAGGCGCAGCACCCCTCCCATTATTCCCCTGTGCCCCGCCGTGCCCGTTTCCATTGCCATTGCCGCGCACCTGGCTCAGCGTCGATTGCGCCGTCATCATGGTGCGCTCGATCTTGCTGAAGATTTCTGCCTCGGTGCGCCCATACACTCGGATCGGCGTTGAACCGTCCTCCGGGTCCACCACCCGGCACAGTCGCCCGTCGGTGATTGGCGTCCCATCCGTCTTCGTCGTTGTCCAATAAGCCTGCATCAGTTTATTCCTGTTCCTTGAGCTTTCTTATTTCCCCATCCACCGCCGCCTGGTCCAGCCTCATCTGCTCCTGAAACATCGCCAGATTCGCCCATCCCAGCGCAATTTCCCGTTCTCGCGCCAGAGGGTTGCTCTTCGAAGCGATAATACTCGCCTGCTCCATCCGATGTAAAGTCCTTGTTCGCAGCCGCTTCAGCACCCGCCAGCCCGGCTCCATCGTCAGCCGCGCCAGATCCTCGCGCTCGGCGTCCGTCAGCGGCCGGTCCACATTGTCCGGACTCCACGCCTCGGCAGTCTCCGCCGCCGCTGGCTCGTCCATCACCCCGGCCCTGATCCGCCGCAACTCCTCGTTCAGCGGCACCCCGTTTTGGAAGTCCTCAAGACGCGGCATCAGTGGCCTCGTTCCCGATGTAAAGAAAGTCATCGGTTCGCGTAAGCGAAATAATGTCTTCTTTAGTTGCATTCCAGTCTGGTTTTTGCTCGCGTATGATCCCCATCGCCAAATCTATCGCGGCGTCAAATGAATTAGCTCCGATGATAGCTGTCCCGCTCGAAATTCTTCCCCATTTCAAATGCCAAATCCTAATTTCCTTCATCCCCGATCCCCCTATCCATTCATCCCCGGCACGCCCTGCTCCAGCTCGTGCTCGTCCGTCTTCCGTTCCAGCAACCCCTCGGCCCGCTCCAGCGGCACGCTGCCCGCCGCGTGTTCCGCCGCGATGGTCGCCAACTTGGTGGTCATGTCCACTTGGCCCTTCGCCTGGGTCTCCTGCAACTTGTTCTGCCCGCGCACCTGCTCCACCGCGAGCTGCCCCTGCACCTTCTGCGCGCCGGGATTGTTCTGCTTGAACATCACCCGCTCCTTCGGCGTCATCGCGCGGAAGATGTTATCGATATTGCCGTCCAGCTCGCTCATGCGGATCAGGATTCCAAACAGCGCCTGATAGTCCAGCACCATGCCGATCTGGTTATAGAAGTTCTGAATCTGCGGCTGCTGCAAGATTTGCAGAATGAACGGAATCAACTGCTGGATCGCCTGCTTGGCCATCATCCGCTGCCCGGCCAGCACGTCCACCGTAAACTCCGCATTCAAAAACGCGTCAAAGTCGATGCTCTTGATGATCGCGTCGCTGTACTTCTTCCGCAGAATCTGCCGGATCTCCTCCAGCGGCATCTTCAACCGCACCATGTCGATCAGGAAATACACCCAGCGCTCCAGCGCCCAACTCTCGTACAGCACCGGCTTGGCCACGCTCTCGTCCGCCTTGCCGCCAACTCGGTTCACGCCCGTCGCCGTCCGCATGGCACTGCTGCCCGGTTTGCCCAGATTCCCCTGCACCGTCGTCGAGTTCGCGCCCACCAGATCCTCGCCGCCGTGCAGCGCCATGTCCATCAGCTTCCACGCCTCGGCAGGAATCTGCGGCTTCTCCAGATACGTCGCCGCCTTCCGAACATCACCATCCGGCCCCGGATCAACCTGCATGAAGGTTCCCAGCCCGGCCACAATGTTCTGCGTCGGCGGATTCTCCCCCCTCCTGATCAGCAGCGGCGTATTGAACCACATCCCAATCATCTTCAACACTTCGTTCAGTACGCCGGTTTCCATGCGCTGATCGTCCATGTTGAGCTTGCCGATGCCCATCCCGTAGCCCGAGTTCGGCACGTTCCACCAGTTGAAGGTGTAGTGCAGCGCATGATCGCCCATGTCGTGCTCATCGTTGCGGATGGTCAGCTTGCGCCCGTCGTAGCATAGAATCGCCTGTGCCCGCTCGCCGGTCCACATGGTCAGCAGCATCAGCTTCGTCTCAAAGGGATTCACACCGCGATTCTTCCACTCGCCCGCCGCGTGCATCGCCAGGCTGCTCTGGCTGTCCGCCAACCCTTCAGCCACAGTCGAGGGCGCCGCCGTTCCCGTCATGGGATTCTGGATGAAATAGTTGATCAGCGTCTCGTCGTCGGGAATCTGCTTGTAGCAGTCCAGCGCCCGCAACTGCTGCAAGTCCTGGAAATCCACGAAATCGCAGTCGATCACATAGCTCGCACTCTCTTCGGGAGCGTTTGGCGTAGACCAGTTCTCGTCGAAGAAAGTAAATCCCAATCGCCGAAAGTTCAAAAAGGGCCAGCATTCCTTCACTTCCTCTTTCTCTATTTTGAAGTCGTCGCTCTGCTCGGTCGCAATGCTCTGCTCGCCGCCGATCGGCAGTGTCGCCGTGGGTTCTGGCGTCTTCCGCTTGCGCCGTTTCTTGACGACTGTGCGTTCTTCCCATCCCGCCTGCAAGATGCCGGTCCCAAACAGCCGCGACTGCTCGCCCGCCAGCCCAAAGTTGTACTCCGTCTTAGCGCGCTTCATCAGCGTCCACAGCAACTTAGTCCACGCCTCCATCAGCAGTTCGCTGGTGCCGCCCTCCGGTTGCAGCGCAAAGGGCTTCTGGTTCCCCCAGATACCGCGATGGACTTGATTGTCCATCGTCATCGTGTTTTTTGCGATGATGTAGCGGGCAATCCGAACCGGCCGCCCGTCCGCCGGACGCATCCAGCGGTCATTGTTCTGGTTCTGGTAGTAGTAGTCCACCGCCTGCCAGTCCAGCAGCCAGGAGCTCTGTTCCAGGTAGGTCTTCGAGTTCTGGTAGTTCCTCCACACCAGCTCCGCCACAGCGTCGTCGCTGAAGACCGGCTCCGCTTTGCCGTCTTCCGAGACTTCCACATCCTCGCGCCGGATCTCGCCGATCTCCCGCTGTCCCACCGGCATCAGCGCATCCGCGCCCGATCCCGCCGCGCCGCCAGTATCCGCGCCAATCACCGTGCCCGTGTTTTCCGCCTCGTACTCGCTAGCCATTATCGGTCCTCGTACTCCGCAATCACTTCGGCGTCTGTTAGTCCGCAACCTCTTTTAAATTCGTGAATTTCCCACTCTAAATTGACTTGAATATCGCTCGCGTGAGAAACCCATTTTTCTGCCTCTTCGCGAGTCGAAAAAGCTCCACCTACTCGTTTCCAATTGTATTCAATCACAACAAAAACCGTTTGCAGTCTTTCGGCCAAAATAGTGGCCGCTGCTTTCATCTGGTAGTACGGTTCCAAAACCAAACGAGGGTTTTTCTCACATGCTAACTCTACAGCATTGTGGACGATGTTCGCCGCGCTGCCAGTGTCCGCGCCAATCACCGTCCCGTTGTTCTGTGCCGCGTAGGTGCTAGCCATTGCTCATCCCCGGTTCGATCTCGATATGACGGCCATTGAACTTAACCCAGATCGGAACCAATCCTTGATCTTTGAATCGTCCCGGTTTGCGATATTGACGCCCAAATTCTTCTTTCCATGTTTCAAAATTTTCGCGGATAGGCAAGACTCCACAAGGAAAAAGTTCCATACAGCGCTGCACGAGTTTGTCTTCAGCACCAACGATATCCCATCGTAGCTGATGGTCCTCTCGTTCTCCACAAATCCGCAGATAGGCCCACCATCCCGCGTAGGCAAATCCGAAAAGTCCGGGCTGATAGAAGCACCAAAGGAAAGCAGCCCTGCGCACCGGAGAATCAGAAATTAGAATTTGGCGTAAATGTTCGCGCTGCCTCTTAATCCGCTCGGCTTTCCGCTCGGCTTTTAGTTGTGCATAAGTGACAGGCTCTCCGTTGATGACGAACTTCACACCGCGTGGAAGAAAGCTTCCGGTCTGGTGAAACCGCTCAATCATACTCAAGCCGTCTTTTATCGTGCAGGTATTACCCATCCAATCCCCCAGGCAGCGGCGCCACGCCGCCCGCTGCCATCTCTTCGACAAACCAAGCAATCGCCATCTGAATCGCGGTTGCAATCACGCTCATGGTTTCTAGCCCGTTGACCATCATTGACACTTCAACAGCGTTAGAGCGAATCTGAATCTGTGGTTTCCCTTGTTCAAACCAGCACTCGCAGAGAAAGTATCCTTCTGGAGTCTGAAACTTGGCGCTTGGAGTGCCGCGAAAATCGAGCCTTGTAATGCGTTCGATCTTGCAGCACGTCACTGATTTAACAGTCGAAACTTTATCCATCCAGTCCCCCCGGCAGCGGAGCCACGCCACCCGCTGCCACCCTTCCCCTCTGAGATCATATTGCAGTTGCAAAAAAACTTCCGAATCCGTCCGTTAGCGCGGACTCGGTCACGATGTGGCGAACCTTGACCAACATCTCACGGTTATGCGAATACGGGAT
>Ga0182014_10007816_pt1 | contig 11101 bp, 9 predicted proteins | sample 612S2DmetaG_FD_120489 | JGI IMG/M metagenome (GOLD analysis project Ga0182014, IMG submission 120489) | Permafrost microbial communities from Stordalen Mire, Sweden - 612S2D metaG | ecosystem: Environmental > Terrestrial > Soil > Wetlands > Permafrost | place: Sweden: Stordalen | collected... | reverse complement strand
TGAGCCAGACCCGGAGACCCCACACCGGGTTTCCTCGCGACAACAATGGCGTTCATCGCTTCGTCCCCCCGCGCCAAGGCCACCTCGGCGAAGCCCGCTGCCACAAGGTCCTCGTGCAATTCAGCAAATGTGAACGTGCCGCCGCCTTCGGTTGCCACGAGCATATTCACGGCAAACAGCGCGCCCGCCACCGGACGGGTGCGGTCTTCCTCCATCAGGATGTCGCGGATTGCGATGCGCCCGTCCGGTGCCAGCGCTGCAAATATCGCAGTGAATAGGGTGCGGTTCTGGATGCGGGAATTCTGATGCACGATGGCGCTCACCCACGCGAGGTCGGCGCCCGGCGGCAAGGCATCAGTCGCGAAGTCGCCTGCGACAAGCTTGACTCGCTGGTCCAGCCCAGCAGCGACCAACCGCCGCCGCGCCATCGGAATGACCTGCGGCAGGTCGAAGAGCGTGGCCTGGGCCGAGGGACAGGCGCGCAGAAAGGCGATGGTCCATGTGCCCGACGCCCCGCCAATGTCCAGCAGGTGACGGAATCGCAGAGGTTGCACCGCCTGGATGACCTGGTCGGCGCTGGGGGCAGAGATGTTGTGCATCGCGCCAATGAATGCCTCCTGGTCGCCAGCTTCACCGCGCACGCCCGGTATTCGTTCAGCGGCCCGTCCGGTCTTCACGACGCGGGCCAATTGCGCCCAGTAGCGGAGACAACGCCCCTGATGCTGAGCCATAGCCAGGATGCTTTGCGCTCCGTCCGGCGTCAGAAGTGCATTCAGGCCGGCCGGCAGGGAGTAGCGGCTGCCAGACTTTTCGAGCAGTCGCAGCCCGACGAGGGCATCGAGGAGAATGGTCAAGCCGCGCAGGTCGCACTCAAGCGTGCGCGAGAGATCCGCAGCCCCCAGCGGGGCGGGAGCCAGCGCGCTGAAGAGGTCCAGGTCCGCCGCGGCGACCAGGACCGCCGCGCCCTGGTAGCTGCGGCCCAAGGCCAGGATGTCCTCCGCCGTCCACGGTTGATGCGATTTTGGTTTCATGTAGTTATCAGAACGGAACCTGTCTTCGCCCCGAGGAGCGGGACTTACGCGTTTTCCCATAGCTGACGGGCCGCGCCGCGCCCGCCTTGGCCTGCTTCGGCGCTTCGGCCGCACCGGTGGTGCGCTTCAGCTCGCGAACCTGGTCGCGCAGCAGCGCCGCCTTCTCGAACTCCAGGTTGTTCGCTGCCCCGAGCATCTCTTCCTCAAGCTCCTTGATGGTCTCATTGATGTCGATATCGACGCCCGTCTCAGCCAGGAATGAATGCGCCTGATCGGCGACCTGCTCGTGGGATGAGAGGCTCGCCTCGACGGCGCGAATCACGCTGCGCGGCGTGATGTGGTGCTCCTCGTTGTAAGCCAGTTGCTTCTTCCGCCGATATCCTGAAACCGCCAGGAACTTCTGGATGCTCTGCGTCTTGATGTCGGCATAGAGAATCACCTCGCCGTTCAAGTGTCGCGCCGCGCGGCCCGCCGTCTGGATCAGGCTCGTCTCGCTGCGCAGGAAACCTTCCTTATCCGCATCCAGAATGGCCACCAGCGACACTTCCGGCAGGTCGAGCCCCTCGCGCAGCAGGTTGATCCCGACCAGCACATCGAATTCGCCTTTCCGCAAGGAGCGCAGGATCTCCACCCGCTCAATGGCGCCAATGTCGCTGTGGAGGTATTGGACGCTGATGCCGATCTCGCGCAGGTAATCGGTAAGTTCCTCGGCTGTACGCTTGGTGAGGGTGGTCACCAGCACGCGCTCCTTGGCCTCGGCCCGCTGGCGGCATTCGTTGATGAGATCGTCGATCTGCCCCTTGAGCGGTTTGAGCGTGATCCTGGGGTCCACCAGGCCGGTGGGGCGGACAACGAGTTCGGCGACGCCGGGCAATTCCAGAGTAGGGCGGGCGTCTCGCCTGCCCTCCGACGCTGCGCTGTCATCACGGGGGGCAGGCGAGACGCCCGCCCCACTTTGCCGCGCCCACTCCAGTTCCCGGGCGCTGGGCGTGGCGCTGGCGTAAATCACTTGGTTCTGCAACCCTTGAAACTCCTCGAAGCTAAGGGGCCGGTTATCCAGCGCGCTCGGCAGGCGGAAGCCGTATTCGACTAGCGTGGTCTTGCGCGACCGGTCCCCCTCATACATGCCGCCGATCTGCGGGACGGTCACGTGCGACTCGTCAATCACCAACAGGTAATCCTTCGGGAAGAAATCAAACAGCGTGCAGGGTCGCGAGCCGGGCGCGCGGCCGGCAATGTGCCGCGAGTAATTCTCGATGCCGGAGCAGAAGCCCATCTCCTCCATCATCTCCAGGTCGTATTCGGTGCGCATCTTGATCCGCTGCGCCTCGAGCAGCTTGCCATGCTTCTCAAACCACGCGATGCGCTCGCCCAGTTCCTCCCGAATGGCCAGCACCGCAGGCCGGAGCTTCGCCGCGGGCGTGACGAACTGCTTGCCGGGGTAGATCGTCACCGCCTCCAGCGATTCGAGCTTATGGCCCGTCAACGGCTCGAACCGCGTGATGCGCTCCATCTGGTCTCCAAAGAACTCCACGCGTAGGGCGTCTTCGCGGCCCGCCGGGCAGAGCTCCACCGTGTCCCCTCGCACGCGGAACTGGCCGCGCGTGAACTCGACATCGTTGCGGTTGTATTGCAGGTCCACCAACCGGTGCAGGAAGTGGTCACGACCCATTTCCATGCCGGCGCGGATGGGGATGACCATTGCCTCGTAATCTTCCTTGCTGCCGATGCCGTAGATGCACGATACGCTGGCGACCACGATCACGTCCTGGCGAGCGAACAGGCTGCTCATGGTCGAGAGCCGCAGCCGCTCGATGTCGTCGTTGATGCTCGAATCCTTCTCAATGAAGGTATCGGTGCGGGGAATATAGGCCTCGGGCTGGTAGTAATCGAAGTAGCTGACGAAGTATTCGACGGCGTTGTTCGGGAAGAAGCTCTTGAACTCGGCGTAAAGCTGCGCGGCCAGCGTCTTGTTATGCGAGATGACCAGCGTGGGCCGGTTGACGTTCCGAATCACATTGGCCACCGTGAACGTCTTGCCCGAGCCCGTGACGCCCAGCAGCACCTGGTGTTTCGCGCCCGACAGCAATCCCTCCGTCAGCTTCGCAATCGCTTGCGGCTGGTCTCCGGCTGGCTGGTAAGGCGCGACGAGTTCGAACATCAAGAGCCAAGCTACGAGCGCGCGGCAGCCCAGTCAACGCGCCGGGCGAATCGGCTGGCGTCGTGCGATCAAGCGTGGAGCTGTTTGTGCGGGCGAAAGTAGCAGGGTGCCGGCGCCAAAGCACAATGGCCGGAGCAACGCGCTTGTGGGTCCAGAGCAACCCCGCAGCAGTTCCGTAGTTGGAAGGTAGTTGCAGGCATGTTGCAAGCCTGTTGTAAGCTCGTTGGAAGCTCCTTTCCTTGTTTCTCGCGCCCGGTTTCCGGCCCGCTGCCCGGCACGGGCCAGCCTTCGAGTGGCGAAGCGCACCGAAGTGCCCAGGTACAAGATATAGACTACGGGAGGGCGGGCCAGGTTACAGGAATTCGAAGGATTCGCAGGCGCGCATCCGTCCGTGGGATCAAACGGTGCCGCGCTCGACGAAGATCAACCGTTCGTCGGTGTCACCAAGTGTATTGAGCATGCCATCGTCGTCGCAGACCATCAGACCACGCTCGGCCCCCGCGTAATCTTCATAGCCTGACGCGAGTTGGTAGTTCTCTCCGTCGCTCACGACCACCACGGTGGCAAAACTGCCGCCGTACTGGACGCGATCACCGAGTTGGATCTCCTCGCCACTCGTATAGTGCAGCAAATCAGCATCCATAGGTTTAGCGCCACGTGGCCCGCCCGGACTCCGGGAACGGGCCGGTTGTTTTCATTGCAGAGTCCATTTAACTCCAGCTCTCTTCCTGTGGCCTTAGCCTATCAGAAGCTCCCCATGCCTGTCAACAGGAGGGTTGACACGCCGAAACGATGCCGTCTAACTGGTGCTGGCGTCGCCGCTAGAACTATGGAAAGCAACCAGACTCGCAGACCCTTTCCCTGGGGCACGGCTTTGATCGCTGCCGCCCTGGTGATCATCGCCGCCCTGGCGCTAGTCGCCTATCTCAAGACCATACACGGCATTAAAGACACCGTGAGCACGGCGATCAACAAAATGCCCGAGATCGCCCGCAACTTCATAACCGGCAATATCACTCATACCTTTCGCGAGAGTCTCCCCCAGATCACATCCACCAAGGGCGACATCCTGGAACTCGCCATTTACCGCTGCGACGAAACCTTTAAGCGCACCGACGAGAAATGGACGGGCTGGGGTTGGGTGTACCTGGGCACCACTGTCGCCGAAATACGCGTGCCGGTCTCTTTCCGTTACCACCTGCGGCTCTCCGACCCGTGGCGCCTGGCCGCTCGTGACCAGGTTTGCCTGGTCATGGCCCCGCAAATCCGCCCCAGCCTCCCGCCCGCGATTCACACCGCCGAGATGGAGCGCCGCGCCGAGAGCGGCTGGGCGCGTTTCGACAAGAACGACCAGCTTGACGAGCTGGAGCGGAGCATGACGCCCACCCTCGAGCAAAGGGCTCGGGACCCTGCCCATGTACAACTCGTGCGCGAAGCCTGCCGCCAGTCCGTGGCCGCCTTTGTGAAGAAGTGGCTGATGCGGGAGGGGCAGTGGCGGAGCGACAAGTTCACCTCAATCGTGGTGGTCTTCCCCGACGAGGCGTCGGTCTCCACCGACCAGGACTTGCTGCAGCTCCGCCACGAACCGACCCTCAAGCTGGATCAGAAGTGATTGCCAACTCAGGGTCTGGCGCCTTTACTTCCCGGTGAGGATCAAGTCCAGCCGCTTGCTGTTTTCCTCGGTTGAGAGGCCGCCGCCCTCGATCGTCATCCAGCCGTTGTAGCTGATCTTCTCCAACGCGGCGCGGACGGCCGGCCAGTTCACGCTGCCGTCGCGGATGTCCACGAACTTACCGGTGCCAGGGTCAGCCTCGCTGAGCTTGAAATCTTTCACGTGGCATTTGGCAACCAGCTTGCCGAGCGCGAGAATCCACTCCTCCGGCGGCGCATATTTCACGTGGTTGCCGATGTCGAAGTAGGCCTTCACCCAGGGGTTGTTGAACGAGGCGACGAAGTTCTGGAAGACCGCCGGCTGCACCCATAGGTTATTCCACACGTTCTCCAGCGCAATGATCACCCCGCATTTCTCGGCGAGGGGGATGAGCCGCTTAACCGCCTCGCGCGAGGTGTCGATGGCGTGGTTATGGGCCTTGAGGTAATCGTCGAAGGGGGCGTTGTCACCGGCGACGACGCGGGTAAGGTGATTGGTCTTGTGGTCGAATTCGATGGCGAACTCACGCGGCGCGGGCATCTTCATGCCGCCGATCCGGCAAGGCACCAGCAGCACGGTCTCCGCGCCGTAGCCCTGCGCCGCGCGCAAAGCGTCCTCGGTGACCGCGAATGTCTTCTCTACCTTGCTCGGGTCGTCGCCGTTGAACTCCGCCCACCCGCGCAGCACAGAGTGGATCCGCATGCCGCATTTCTCCGCGACCTTGCGGCAGGCTTCCGCCTCCTGTGGCGTCACTATGCCCGCCTCGACGCCATCGAAGCCGGCGTCCATGAATCGCTTGAGCTCGTCCTCTGTCGGCTTGCCGACGATGAGGGCCTTGTGGAGCATCGTTTTGAAGGCTGGTTCCGCTTGCCGGGCGTAACTGGGCACGGCGCCAAGGCCGAAGCCAAGACCGGCGGCCAATGTGGTTGAGGTGGCAAGGAAGTCGCGGCGGCTGAGGTTTGTTTTCATAAGCAGGGCAATTCTGAACTTATTCCAGCATTCCGCAACCATCCAAACGCACCGGGCAGTGGGAAGCGGGGCTGAATCAAGCTTGCGGAAACCGATTGTTCGTTGCAGGTCGGGTAGTGCTCTGCCGACCGCTAAATGCCCGCCGGCGCTTATCCATTCTTCGGGGTTGCCCGGATACCGAAGAGCTGCCTTCTGCCGCTTCACTGTAAGTCTGGCTTATGTTTCGATGCCCGGCGGAGGCTGGAGGCGCTCCCAGGAGGCTCCCATGAGTGTCCCATGACTCTCCCATGACTCTCTCGGGCTCCCATAATCGGATTGGCTTATGAAACTGGGCCTCCTTGGCGCCACCTTTCGCCAAGCAGGGCTGCCGCCTTGAACTCAGAATCGAAAGGGCGCTTTACGGCAAGTCAGGCGGGATGGAGGCGGTCCGGGGTTTGTCTGCGGTTGGTCCGGTGTTGGTCCGGGAACGGCCCTGTGCGGATCGGGCAATGCTCAGATATTAGGAGGCTTACGACGTTAGCAATTAGGCTCTGGGTGCGCCTGTCCGCCCCCTGCTTCGTCGGTGCAGCCCCGGCGAATCCCTCATATAACTGCATGGTACCCCACCCCGGATTACTTGGACGTGCTCACAGACTGAGACGCATCTCGACGCTGCCAAGCCGGAATTTCGGAGTGCGCCTGCGACACGAATGCCTGATTGCTTGGTCGAATCAGCGAAGGCTAAAGCTTGGTTTATGCAGCGCGTCCGATTCAGAAGAAGACTTTGGATTCTGTGCTTTTTTTTGTCCACCGGCCTGGCACTCGCCGACGGGATGGTCTTCCCCGAGGTTTACTACGCCAAGGTTGAGATTCCCGAACAACAGGCCTTGATCCACTATTCGGGCGGCGTCGAACGCTTGGTGATTGAAACCTCCTTTCCGGGAGAAGGAACCAATTTCGCCTGGGTCGTGCCGCTGCCATCGACGCCGGAGTAGGCCCATGGACGGCATGCTACGGAACGATGAGCTTCACGAGAAGAGTCAGCTCTGCGAAGGCAGATGCTCAACTTGGCATGGCGGTCTGCTGCGTTTTGGCCTGTTTTGGAGCAGGACCCAATGACACACGTTCAATGTGAGCTGGCAATGAAGGCCCTGGAGGGACTCCTCAACGAGTTCCGGCATGGGAACATCGTTGCACTGTCCGCCGAGGAGGAGGGTATGGCGCGGCACGCCGGCTCGCTGTCCGCACGGTGGAACGACCGATTCCCAGGCTTCCCGATCGATGGCTTTCCATACACATCGTTCCGGGGAGAGCACTACCGCGGGCACCGCGATGCGTACCTGAAGGACATCATCGTCCAGTCGCTGGCTGATCGTGGCGGCGAGACAACCGTCGTCAACCCCGCCTGCGTGTTCGGACGACACGCGTGCCATCTGGCCAGGCGATTGCCGCGCGTCAAGGTTATCGGAGCGGACATCGACCCGCGGTGGTTTAATATGTACCGGGTCGTAAGACTCGGCAGCCTTCCTGGGAATTTCACCTTCGTTAAGGACAACATCTTCGCACCGCGACTGGAGGTGCAGCCGACAGCCGTGGTGTTCTTCGGCGCATGTGGCGCTGTCTCGGACGGTGCCCTGGACTACGCCATTGTCTCGGGCGCCAAGTTCGTGATGTGCCGCACCTGTTGCCACGACAATATCGGCGGGAACGTGACCATCACTGCGCGGCCCAACCCGGTGAACCGCTTCTTCCGGTTCAAGAACTGGTCGTATGATCGAATGAGGAAAGCGCCCAAGTACACCGGCTTCGTCTTCTCGCCGAGTTATACGCCGAGCGCCTATCCCAGGAGCGCCGCCGGAAGACGCCTGAGCACCACGGATGAATTCATGGCGGCGGCCAGGGAGTCTGCGGACAGCGACATCTGCAGGGCTATTATTGACTTGGACCGGTACCTCCACCTGGCAGAACAAGGATTCCGCGTCGAGTATCAGGGGGAAATGCTGGTGGCGGAGCGAGAAGCGTAAGCCGGTCTGGTAGAGCGCGCGGGCCGGTGCGAGTCGCGACGCCGACGGAGTGCATGCCCTACCTGCTCGCCACGGGCCTCACGTAGCACTAAAAGGGGCTTGCTGCCAATAGGTATTACGATTTCACTGCCGAAGAGCATGAAAGGCCTTCTCCTCGAGCTAATTTGGCAGATCTCCACTGTAACTCGCCCTCTACTCGCTAACGATGGCGACGGACAGGATCACGATTCAGGAATTGAATTATGGATCAACGGTCTATCATGTTCCGGCGCGCAGGTGTTTTCTACTGCGAGGCCACGACCACTGGTGAGCAAATGAGCCTCCGAATGAAGGACCGAAGGGGCGCGCTCACCTTGCTGCACAGCTAGAATGGATCCTTACGGCAGCCCGTCCTGAATTCCCACCTCTACTCGCTGGCCGAGCTTGACCGGGATGGGCTCTTGAAAGCGTATTTTGACCCGCAGAACGCGTGCGTCAGTTGGGCGGCCTGGATCCTGTGGTCGAAGGTTTTTGTCGGACACTGCATCCGGGATTTCCTCGACGGTCCCTTTCCAACTCTGCCCCGAATAGCCTTCAGCGGTAACCGTCACCGTCTGTCCGACGCGGACACACCCCGTGTCGAACTCGTCCACTTCGGCTTCGATGCGCACGCGGTTGGTGTCGGCGACGGTCACCAGGCGTGTGCCGATGTCAGCCATCTCGCCTGGATGAGCGTACCGGTTGAGCACGACGCCATCAATCGGCGAGTGCACTTCGGACTTGGCGACGGTCGCCTCAAGGCGTTCGACGGTGGCGAGGGCTGTTTGGCGTTGAGCAGTGGCGACGTCGAAGTTGCGCTGCGCATGGTCAAACTCCTGTCGCGACGCGACGGATTTGTCGAGAAGGTCCTTGCTGCGCTTCAACTCAAGCTGGTCTAGCCTGATCTCAGCGTCTATTTCAGCGATCCGTGCTTTGGCCTCTGCCAAGGCGGCCTTCTGTTCATCCACCTTAATTTCAGCAATGAGCTGCCCCTTCGTCACAGGCGCTTTCTCCTCGACGAGCATGCGTTGAATCAGGCCCCCAATTTCCGTGCTGATAGTAACCTGCGCGCCCGGGTAAGCCACCAACCTTCCCTCGGCGGTAACGCGGCTGGTTGGTTGGGTGTTGGTCGAGGAAGGATCTCCCCCCCGCGACTCGCGGCCTGAGGCATTAAAGCGCTGGCGCTCAGCAGGAATCTGCAACTGCCAGGCCGCCACGCAGATCAAGGCAATGGCGCCGAAAACCAGCGCCAGTAGTATCAGTAGTCGTTTCATGTGCTCTCGGAGGTTGCGTCAGTCAGAATGCCGTCCTTGAGAAACAGTGTCCGGTCCGTGATCGGGCGGACTCTGGGATCATGTGTCACGATCAGCAGCGCCCGTTGATGCTCTTTGGCCAACTGCCGAAAAAGCTCCAGGACTATCCGCCCGGTGTGAAAATCGAGGTTCGCGGTCGGCTCGTCGGCCAGGATGATCCGCGAGGGACCCGCCAGCGCACGGGCGATGGCCACCCGCTGCTTTTGGCCGCCGGACAGGTCTTGCGGCAGAAAATGCCGGCGTTCGGCCAACCCCACGAGGTCAATCCACTTGGCGGCCTCTTTTCTCGCCCGCGAGCCGCTGGCGCCTTTCAGGTTGATCGCGTATTCGACGTTCTCTTGAGCGGTCAGCGCGCCGAAGAGGTTGAACTGCTGGAACACAAAACCGATGCAATCCCTCCGTAACGCCGCCAGCCGCCCCGGCTTTGCCGCGCCCACTCGTTGCCCCGTAATGAAGACCTCGCCGGAAGTTGCGGTCAGAATGCAGCCAAGAATCGAGAGAAGGGTCGTCTTCCCTGAGCCGGAAGGTCCTTCAAGTACTACCGCCTCGCCCGGTGTGAGAGTCAGTGAGATACCTTTCAACACCGAGATGGTCTCGCGCCCGTCGCGGAAGTCCTTGCAAACCCCCTCTGCGCGCAACACCGGTTCTGGCAGTGTGGCGTTCATCCACGAAAGACCAGAGCCGGCTCTGCTTTGGCAATTCTCCGGTAGGAGACCATCGAGGCCGCCAGGCACATTAGAATGGTGCCCGCAAAGACGACCAGGAAAAACCAGCCCGGCACGATCATCTTGAGTCCCAGGCCGGTGACAGCCGGGCGAGCGGCCGCCGCCAGGGCAGCGCCAATGGCAAAACCGACCAGCGCGGCAATGACCGCCTGTTTCACCAGGATGTAATAAACGTCCGGGTTCCCGCCCCCCATCGCTTTGACCATGGCGAACTCTTTGAAATGCTCCATCGTCGAGGTGTAGAGCGCCTGCGCCACCACGACTACGCCCACCAGGCACCCAAGGAATACCGTTACAAACATGCTGAGCCCAAGCCCAGTCGTCTCCAGCCAGTAATTGCGCGATAGCCGCGCCCAGGTGCTCCGCGAGTGAACGTCGTTGTAGGGAAGCCGCCGCCGGATTTCCGCTTGCACTTGCCCCGCATCCGCTCCCGGAGCGAGCTTGACCAGGATATACACCGTCCGATCGAACAGGTTCAGCGGATCCAGCGATTGCAGCACGTGGAAGTCCATGAAGGCAATCGGTGTCGTCGTGAAAGACAACACCTCCTTGGTCTCGCCGATTATCTTCATGCGGCGCCCCAGGAACTCGCGATAGTCTCCAGCTTTAAACTGCCCGTAGCGCTTTCGGGCGGACTGATCGAAAAACACGAAGTTGCCGCGCCGCAAGTCCTGGATGTTGCCGCCGCTAGCCGCCCACGGCAGGTTCCAACGGGTGAAGTCCTCGAGTCCATAGGTAATGACGAGTTCAGTGGCGCCCGAGGGCAGGTTCAGCCGGGTGAACCAGATGATGAGGTTATCGGCGCGCGCCACTCCCGAAACGGACCTGACTCGTTGCAGATAGCTGGCCGGAAAGGGCTGCCCGTAATCCACGTTCGCGGTGTTGCGCGAGGTGACCCAAAGATCGGCATTGCACTTCTCGATGGTGACCGAGGCGTTATCGAGCAGGCCCAGAAACAGCCCTACCTGCACCAGCACCAGCGTAACAGCGAAAGCCACACCGGAAACGGTAATGATGAACCGCAGCTTGTCGTGGAGCAAAATCTTTAGCGCAACGTCAACCATGATCGGTTTGTGGTTAGGTCCAGTTTCTCCTCGCCAAATCGCTTTGTATCAAGTACCGGTACTCATGGCGGTTAAACCGCCGCGCGCCATGATTGCCATTGAAGAAACAACAGCAGTGCAAGCAGATGGGAGCGTCGTCCTGCGGCGCCCCGAACTCAAAGCGGGC
>Ga0182014_10007815_pt1 | contig 11103 bp, 8 predicted proteins | sample 612S2DmetaG_FD_120489 | JGI IMG/M metagenome (GOLD analysis project Ga0182014, IMG submission 120489) | Permafrost microbial communities from Stordalen Mire, Sweden - 612S2D metaG | ecosystem: Environmental > Terrestrial > Soil > Wetlands > Permafrost | place: Sweden: Stordalen | collected... | reverse complement strand
GCGCGCGGGGAGAAGGGACCGGGAGGCGAGTTGAAGGCATGGGCGCTGCGGTGGACGTCTGGCGAAGACAGCGATGAAACGCGCCCTCCTCATCGCCGGCCCGACGGCGAGCGGCAAGTCGGCGGTCGCGATTAGGCTCGCCGAGCGGTTCGGCGCGACGATCGTCAACGCCGATGCGATGCAGGTCTACGCCGACCTGAGAGTCCTGACCGCACGGCCGAGCGCGGCCGAGGCGCGACGCGCGCCGCACCGACTGTTTGGCGAAGTCGACGCGGCGGAGAATTTCTCCGCTGGCCGCTGGCTGGCGCGGGCGCGCGAAATCCTCGCCGATTCGCGCGCGCCGCTGATCTTCGTCGGCGGCACCGGCCTCTATTTCCGCGCCCTGACCGAAGGCCTGTCCGATATCCCGCACGTTCCGGAAGACGTGCGCGCGGCGGTGCGCGCCGAGGCCGAAGGGCAAACGACGCCGAGCCTGCACGCCGCGCTCGCGGCGCGCGATTCGGCCACCGCCGCGCGGCTGAGGCCAAGCGACCGCCAGCGCGTGCTGCGCGCGCTCGAGGTCGTCGCCGCGACCGGCCGGCCGCTGGTCGAATTTCACGGCGCGCGCCAGGCCCCCGCCCTGCCGTTGGACGCGTGGGCCGGCCTGTTCCTCGCCCCGGAGCGCGCGCCCCTCAATGCGCGCATTGAGGCGCGCTTCGACGAAATGCTCAACGAGGGCGCGCTCGACGAAGTCGCGGCGCTCGCCGCGCGCCGGCTCGACCCGGCTCTGCCGGCGATGCGCGCCCACGGCGTGCCGCATCTGATCGCTCATCTTGACGGTCGGCTGTCGCTCGACGAAGCGCGCGCCCTCGCCGTGCGCGACACCCGACGCTACGCCAAACGCCAATTCACCTGGGCCCGCCACCAGATGCCGAATTTCGCCTGGGTGGCGCCGGAGGGGGCGGAGGCGGCGGGGGCGGAAGCATTCGGGGTAACGTAGGGGATATAGACAAACGCTTGATCACTGCGCCGCCAGTCTCCGCGGAGTGAGCGGAGACACTCGCAACAGATTTCTGCGCCCGGTAACCGACTGATATTCTTGTCGTCACTGGGTATTGCAGATGACTCGAATTGTGCACATGGGCATTTTGGCGGGAAGCAGAAGGCGAGCCGCCGCTCAGTTGGCATGGCGTATAGCAACAACTGCCGCTGTGCGGGCCCGAACCTCCGGCGAGGCCACGCAGGTGGCCACGGCCTCATAACCCCGCCCGCCCGGATGCGGCACGACACGAAGCGGCGGACTATGATTAGCCGGGCATAGGATGACAGCCTCGGTCGGGCCAAGGGCGTCAAGATCGAGGATCGATGAGGAGCGTGTCATCAGGAAAAGAGCGCGTTTGCCCGATCCGCGCAGCCGTAAGTGCGCCATCAGGGCCATTTGCGTGCCTGCACTCAGTCCCTCCTCCACCATATCGATTACAAGGGCAATCGGTGTCTCAGTCTCCAGCGCGACGGCGAGCGCAGTGAGCGCGTCCGAGCGCTCGGCCCCATCCTCGATCATCCACGCCAGCCTACGCTCGACACGGCCCGCGAGGAGCGCATCATCGGCAATGCGCTGCGCTAACGTGGGATCGGAAAGCCGATCCAGACCGAGGAACACGGCATCGGGCAACTCGGCAGCGAGCCGTTGGGCGAAGCGCGTCTTGCCACTGCCGAGTGGCCCAGTGATGAACGCGAGCCTGGGGACATCGTGAAGTGCGAACCATTCTCCGTCCCAAGGCCAGGGCAAGGCGAAGCCAACCGTCAGCGGGGCATCTTGGGCAAGCGCCTGTGTCAACGTGGCGGGGGCGGGCAGCCGACCCTGCGCCAAGTCCGCGCGGAGCACCCGGACCCGTTCAAGAGCGGCGGCTATCTGCTGGGCCTGCTCACTCAGGCGTGCCTCGTGTTCGGAAAGCCCTGCGTCCAAACCCTGCGGGTCGCCATCGAGGACGCGGGCGACCTGCACGAGGCTGAGACCGAGGCCACGCAACGCGACGATCTCGGCCGCTCGCGCCATCGTGCTCGCGTCATAGGCACGCCATCCCGTTCGAGTGCGGTCGGGCACGAGCAGGCCGTGCTGCTCATAGAGACGCAGCGTCTTGGCAGACACGCCAAGGGCGGCGCTCGCTTGCGCGGGGCTGAGGCTACGGGGCGACGGGTTCATGGCTCACCTCGGATGGAAGAAGCCAACCTTATCGGGTCGGCCCCAGGGGCCGGGTCAAGAAGAAAAGTCTGCGGCAACCCCTCTTGCTCGCTCCGGCTCCACCGCGCGCCAATCACCGAAATTGCCGACCGCCGTCATGGCCGCCGGACAAACTCCGGATCAAGTCGCGCCTGCGCGAAAATAGGCGCGTCATCTTCTGAGAGGCGCGTCGTCGGGGCGGCTCGTGGAGATGTCTCCGCAGCGCTGACGTGCTGAGCTGAAGCATCCGCCGCCCGTCTATTGCGGCAAGCAGTCGAGCTGGTCGGTGCCGGCGCGAGCCCGTGCGACGATGCGGGCGGCGAGGATGCGCTGAATGGGACTGGGATGCGCCGCGTTGCGCTTGATCGGATTCGGCAGCGACGTCGCCAGCAGCGCCGCCTCGCGCGCGTCGAGCTGACTCGCTCGCTTGTGGAAGTAGTGTTGCGCGGCGGCCTCGATGCCGTAGAGGCCGTCGCCCCACTCGGCGATGTTGAGGTAAACCTCGATGGTGCGCGCCTTCGACCAAACCTCGCCGAGAACCAGCGCGACGCCGATTTCGATCCCCTTGCGAATGGCGGAGCGGCCTGGCAACAAGAACAGGTTCTTGGCGGTCTGCATGGTGATGGTCGAAGCGCCGCGACTGGGGCCATTCCTGCCGGCGCCGCTCATGACGTCATGGAGCACGCCCCACTCGACGCCGTCGTTCTGACAGAACCCGTCGTCCTCCGAAGCAATGACAGAAGCGACGGCGACGGGCGCGATATCGGCCAACCGCACGTAGACGCGTTCGTAGCTCTTGCCCACGACCATGCGGCCGAGCATCAGCGTCGAGATCGGCCGCGCCACGGTGTAGAGGGCGACAAGCCCCGCAAAAACCAAGACCAGCGCCAGCCCAGCGAAGACGACGCCTCGCGCCAGGGTGGCGAAAGAGAAGCGTCGCCGTGCCATGCCACACCCTTGGCGCAAGCCGGCGCGTCGGGCAAGCGCGTCGCCTCTCGCAAAAGGCGATCCTCCAATGTCACCCCCGCGAACGCGGGGGTCCAGCGCCCGTCGAGAACGCGGGCGGCCGAGAGACTGGATCCCCGCTTACGCGGGGATGACAAGGCGCGGAGTCGCTGACAGCGCTCAGTTGGCGTCGATTGGCTGTCCTGGCCATGACGATAGCAGGGAGCGGCCGTTCCGCTTCCGCGCACCTTCAGGCTGCGCTAACTTCATCCCATGAGCGCCAAGCCAAAACCGCCGGACCAGCTCTCGCCTGACGAGGCTCAGGCCGAATACGCCCGCCTCGGCGCGGAGGTCGCCGAGCACGACCGGCGCTACCATGGCGAAGACGCGCCGATCATTTCCGACGGCGAATACGACGCGCTGCGCCGGCGCTACGGCGCGCTGGAGGGCGCGTTCCCCGAACTCGTCGGAGCCGATTCGCTGTCGCGCAAGGTCGGCGCGGCGCCGTCGAAGGAATTCGCCAAGGTCCGCCATGTCGTGCCGATGCTGTCGCTCGGCAACGTCTTCGTCGACGAAGAAGCCGAGGAGTTCTGCGCCCGCGTCCGCCGCTTCCTCGGCCTCGGCGACGACGCGCCGCTCGCCTTCACCGCCGAGCCGAAGATCGACGGCCTCTCCTGCTCGCTGCGCTATGAACGCGGCAAGCTCGTTCAGGCGGCGACGCGCGGCGACGGCTACGAGGGCGAGGACGTCACGGCCAACGTGCAGACCATCGCCGAAATCCCGCAAATGCTGGCCGACGCGCCGGCGGTGCTCGAGGCGCGCGGCGAAGTCTACATGGCGAAGCCCGATTTCGACGCCCTCAACGCGCGCCAGCAGTCCGCCGGCAAGCCGGTCTTCGCCAACCCGCGCAACGCCGCCGCCGGCTCGCTGCGTCAGCTCGACGCCAGGATCACCGCCGGGCGGCCGCTGAAATTCTTCGCCTACGCCTGGGGCGAACTCAGCGCGCCGATCGCCAAGACGCAGAAAGGCGCGATCGACGCGTTCAAGCGCTTCGGCCTGCCGATCAACCCGCTGACCAGGCTGTGCCATTCGGCGGCTGAGATGCTCGGCCACTACCACGCCATCGAGGCGCAGCGGGCGACGCTCGGCTACGACATCGACGGCGTCGTCTACAAGGTCGACGACCTCGCGCTGCAGCAGCGGCTCGGCTTCGTCTCGCGCAGCCCGCGCTGGGCGGTGGCGCACAAATTCCCCGCCGAGCAGGCAACGACGACCGTCGAAGCGATCGAGATCCAGGTCGGCCGCACCGGCGCGCTGACGCCGGTCGCCAAGCTGCGGCCGGTGACCGTCGGCGGCGTCGTCGTCTCCAACGCCTCGTTGCACAACGAGGACGAGATCGCGCGGCTCGACGTGCGGGTCGGCGACACGGTCGTCGTGCAGCGCGCCGGCGACGTCATCCCGCAGATTCTCGAGGTCGTCGCCGACAAGCGGCCGGACGGGACGAAAACTTACGTCTTTCCGCAGGATGACAAGGGCGCCTTCGTCTGTCCGATCTGCGGCTCGGCGGCTTTGCGCGAGATCGACGAGAAGACCGGCAAGACCGATGTCGTGCGCCGCTGCACCGGCCGCCTCGTTTGCCCCGCCCAGGCGGTCGAGGGCCTCAAGCATTTTTGCTCGCGCAACGCCTTCGACATCGAAGGGCTCGGCGACAAGCAGATCGAGCTGTTCTTCAAGGAAGGCGTGATCAAGATCGCCGCCGACATCTTCACCCTCGCGGCGCGCGACGGCCAGGGCCGGCCGGCGCTCAGCGAATGGGAAGGCTTCGGCGAAGTCTCGGCGCGCAACCTGTTCGCGGCGATCGAGGCGCGGCGACACATCGTCTTCAACCGATTCCTCTACGCGCTCGGCGTGCGCCACGTCGGCGAGACCAACGCGCGCCGGCTGGCGCGCCATTTCGCCGATTTCGCCGCATTGCGCAGCGCCGCGACAGGCGCCGACGCCGCGGCCGCGCTGAGCGACATCGACGGGATCGGCCCGGCAGTGATCGAGTCGATCGTCGACTTCTTCGCCGAACCGCACAACGAGACAGCGATCGACGCGCTGGTCGCCCAAGTGACGATCGAGCCGATGCCGGCGCTCGAGACCGGCCATCCGCTCGCCAGCAAGACGATCGTCTTCACCGGCTCGCTGGAGCGCATGACGCGCGACGAGGCCAAAGCTATGGCCGAGCGGCTGGGAGCGAAAGTGTCGGGGTCGATCTCGGCCAAGACCGACCTCGTCGTCGCCGGCCCCGGCGCCGGCTCGAAACTCGCCAAGGCGCGCGACCTCGGCGTCGAGACGATCGACGAGGAGGAATGGCTGCGTCGAGCGGGACGCACGTGAGGCCGGGACGCGGAGCGCGCGTCGCCGTTCGCTAGCGGTACAGGTCCGCGCGCGTCGGCGGCAGACCGCTGGCGCCGCGTGCGCGCTTGCAGACCAGCGTCTGGTAGACGCCGCAGGCGTTGCGCTCGAAGACCAGCGAACAGGCGGCGAGATAGGCGAGCCAGACCCGCGTCGTCGCCTCGCCGACTTCGCCGCAGGCCTCGTCGTAACGCGCCAGCAGACGGTCGTGCCACATCCGGCAGGTGCGCTGGTAGTGCTCGCGCCAGCCTTCGACGTCGCGCACCTCGAAGCCGTGTCCTTCGAGATCGGCGATGGTCCGCCAAAGGTAGTCGAGTTCGCCGCCGGGAAAGATGTAACGCGTCAGCGCGGCGAATTCAGGCCGCTTCTTCGCCCGCTTCGCCGTCGCGCCTTTGCCGGGCCGGGTGATCGCATGATGCAGATAGAGCCCGCCCGGTTTCAGCAGCCGGCGCACCGTCGAAAAATACGTGTCGAAATGCGCGGCGCCGATCGCCTCGAACATGCCGACCGAGCTGATCTTGTCGAAGCGCGCTTCTCCCTCGAGCCGAGCGTAGTCGATCAGCTCGAAGGTCACCTGGTCGGAAAGTCCAAGCCGCGCCGCCTTGTCGCGGGCAAATTCGATCTGGCGCTCCGATAAGGTGACGCCAACGACCTTGACGCCGTAATGGCGCGCCGCGTGGCAGGCGAGCGAGCCCCAACCGCTGCCGATATCGAGCATCGAATCGCCAGCTTTGAGCCGCAGCTTGCGGCAAACCATGTCGAGCTTGTTCGCCTGCGCCGTATCGAGGCTGTCGCTCCATTCGTGGAAATAGGCGCAGGTGTAGACCATGTCGTCGTCGAGCCACAGCCGATAGAAGGCATTGGAGACGTCGTAGTGATAGGCGATATTTCTCTTGTTCTCGGCCTGGCTGCCGTCGCTCTCGCTATCCTGGGCGATACCTTCGAGCGGCCACGGCCCGCCGCGTGGCGTGAATAGAAATGACCAAGCGACCCGCAGCGGGGCGAGCGTCAGCAGCGTCTTGCGCAATGCGCGGCTGCGCGCCTTTGGCCGCTTGGCGGCAAGGTCGAACAGCGTGCCGTTGACAATGTCGAGCCGCCGCGCCGCCCACAGATTGGCCAATGTCGTCAGGCGCGGCGCGCGCACCAGTCCGGCGACGGCGCCTTCGTCGGCGATCGCGATCGTCAATGCGTCGGCCGGCCAGTCGGCGGGAACGCGCGCGCCGCTCCACAACTGAAAGCCGAATTCGAGTCCGAGCCGGCGGTGTACGTCAGCCAGCAGCGCCGCGAATCCGGCCAGCCTTTTTTCCGCCTTGTCCATATTGTCTCCGTCGCGGCGACGCGCCAGGATCGCTTCCGCGTGACCACAATTAGGCGCGAAGCGCAGCCAACGGCAAGCGCGCCAGGGCAAAGGGACTCAGAATGCATACGCATGTCGCCGGCGGCATGACGATCGGCCCGGCTTCGCTCGATGATCTCGACGCGATCGAGGCGCTCGAAGCCGCGGCTTTCACCGGCGACCGCCTGTCGCGCCGTTCGTTGCGCGCCTTCATCCGCGCGCCGCGCCGGCCGCTGCTCGTCGCCCGCTTCGGCGAGCGGATCGCCGGCTACGCGCTGCTGTCGGCGCGCCACGGCGGCCGCACCGCGCGCATCTATTCGCTCGCCGTCGACCCTGCCCAGACGCGCCGCGGCGTCGGCCGCGCGCTGCTGCAGGCCTGCGAGCGCTATGCGCGCGGGCACGGGCTCGACGCGCTGCGACTCGAGGTGCGCTACGACAATCCGGCGGCGATCGGCCTCTATGAGAAGTTCGGGTTTCACCCATCCGGCCGCTATCCCGGCTATTACGAGGACGGCGCGACGGCGTTACGTTTCGAGAAACGGCTGGCGCCGGCGGCCGACGCCACGGCGGCGTAACGCGCAGTGAGGGAGGCGTCGATTGACTTGCGCCGCGCCTTCCCCCGACGCATGGTGTCGAGGCCCGTCCGGCGCACGATTCGAGTCGCCGCTGTCGCGCCGGGCGTCGCCTATCGCTCGGCTAGGGAGCCGACCGGCCGCATGATCGCTTTCATCCGCGACCTAGCCTTGCGCCGCGACGCCTCCTCCTTGGGGACATCATGAACGGCTGGGTCATTCTCGTCGACCATTTGCGCGATTTCCCCAACGCCGAGACGCCGCACAAGGTCATCACCACCAGCGACTATCTCGCGCGGCCGAAGCTCTTCTCGACCGGCGGGCGCGCCAAGATCATCAACCTGTCGCGCTCCTACAACTACCAGTCGAAAGGCTATTACGCGTCGCTGCTGGCGGAGGCGCGCGGCCACCGCATCATCCCGAATGTCGAGACCATGCTGGAGCTGCGCGAACGCAAGCTTTACGAGCAGTCGCTGCCCGACCTGCAGGAGGCGCTGACCACCGCCGCCCATCGCGCCCACGCCGACGAGACGACGACTTTCGACCTGCTGTTCTGCTTCGGTCTCTGCCAGGACGCGCGCTTCGAGACGTTCGGCCGGCTGCTGTTCGACTGGTATCGCTGCCCGGCGCTCGAAGTGACGATCACGCCGGGCAAGCGCTGGAAGATCGAGCGACTGCGCGCCCGGCCGCTCGCCAAACTCGGCCCGCAGGAGGCCGAATTCTTCCGCCTGGCGCTGCATCGTCACACCGAGCGCGATTGGCGCTCGCCGCGCGCCCGCGCCGTCGCCCGCTATTCGCTCGCCGTTCTCTATGATCCAGAAGAGGAGCTGCCGCCCTCTTCGGTCGAGTCGATTCGCCATTTCCAGAAACTGGCGGAGAAACAGTCGGTCGACGTGCAACTGCTGACCAAGCGCCAGCTGGCCGAACTCGCCGAGTTCGACGGCCTGTTCATCCGCGCCACGACCTCGATCGACAATTACACCTATCGCTTCGCACGGCGCGCGCTGCAGGAGGGAATGCCGGTCATCGACGATCCGGTGTCGATGATCCGCTGCACCAACAAGGTCTATCTGCACGAGATGTTGGAGGCGCGCGGATTGCCGACGCCGCCGACCGTCATGCTCGCCGAGGACGAGGACCTGGTGAAGGCGGAGAAGCTGCTCGGCTGGCCGATGGTGGTGAAGATCCCCGACGGTTCGTTCTCGCGCGGCGTGCACAAGGTCGACGATTTCGCCGCCCTGAAGGCGTTGACCGACAAGCTGTTCGAGGACACTGACCTGTTGCTGGCGCAGGCGTTCATGCCGACCGAATTCGATTGGCGCGTTGGCGTGCTCGGCGGCGAGCCGCTGTTCGTCTGCCAATACCGCATGGCGCGCGGCCATTGGCAGATCATCAAGCACGGGCCGAACGGCGCGCGTGAGGGCGGATATCGCACGATCGACATCGCCGAGGCGCCGCCGCGGGTGATCGAGGTCTCGCTGAAGGCGGCGCAGGCGATCGGCGCCGGGCTCTACGGCGTCGACGTCAAGGAGACGCCGAGCGGGCTCGCCGTGATCGAGGTCAACGACAATCCCAACCTCGACCACGGCGTCGAGGACCAGGTCGGCAAGGAAGAGATCTGGAACCGCATCCTGCAGTGGTACGTCAAACGCCTCGAGGCGTGAGGCCCATCCTCCTGCGAGGGAGACCAAATCCTGCAGTGCTACGTCAACGCCTCGACGTGACGCCCATCCTCCACCGCATTGCGGGGGAGGGGGACCGCGCGCAGCGCGGTGGAAGGGGCCTGGGGCGCAACGCTGAGCGAGCAAGCATTCCTGCGTCGCAGCGAAGTCCCGACGCGACCCGTGCGCCGCTTCACTCGGCGCGCTCGTCGAGCGCCCCCTCCACCACGCTTCGCGCGGTCCCCCTCCCCCGCTTCGCGGGTGAGGATAAAGAGCCCCCCTCGTCGCGACCCATTCGCCACTCTCTTTGAAGAACGCGCGACGCTCACGAACCGTCGACGCCCAGAATCTCTTCCAGCGCCGACAGCAGCCGTGCAATTTCGGCCGCCGAGCCGACGCTGATGCGCAGATAGGGCGCGATACGCTCCGGCTGGGCAAAATGGCGCGTCAGCACGGCGCGTTTGCGCAGCGCCGCCGTCAATTCGGCGCCGCCGCGTTTGTTGTGGCGGGCGAAGACGAAATTCGCCGACGACGGCAACACCGAAAACCCGAGCGCCGCGAGGCCCTGGCTGAGCGTGTCGCGATTGCCCATCACCATCGCGCGGCCGGCCTGGAAATAGGCTTCGTCCTCGATCGCCGCGACTGCGCCCGCCTGGGCCAGACGGTCGACCGGATAGGAATTGACGCTGTCCTTCACCCGTCGCACGCCTTCGATTAATCCCGCGTCGCCCAGCGCGTAGCCGACCCGCAGGCCGGCCAGCCCGCGCGCCTTCGACATCGTCTGCACGACCAGCAGGTTCGGATGCGCCTTGATCAGCGGAACCGCGGTTTCGGCGCCGAAATCGACATAGGCCTCGTCGATCACCACCGGCTTGTCAGGATGATCGGCGAGCAATCGCGCGATCTCGGCGCGCGGCAGCGCAATGCCGGTCGGCGCGTTGGGATTGGACAGTATGATCGCCCCACCCGGCCGCCGGTAGTCCGCGACATTCAGGCGCAACGATTCGTCGAGCGCAACGGTCTCGTAGCGGACGCCGAACAGCCGGCAATAGGCGGGATAGAAACTGTAGGTGACGTCGGGCAGCAGAAGCGGCTTGTCGTGCTTCAGCAGCGCGGCGAAAATGAAGGCGAGGACTTCATCCGATCCGTTGCCGACAAACACCTGATCCGGCGTCAGCCCGTAATAGGCCGCCAAGGCTGCGCGCAGAGCCGTCGCCTCATAATCGGGATAGAGCCGCAGGGCGTCCGTCGCCGCGGCGCGAATCGCCTCCAGCACGCGCGGCGAAGGTCCGAGCGGGTTCTCGTTGGTGTTGAGTTTGACCAGATCGGCGACGCGCGGCTGCTCGCCTGGCGAGTAAGGCATGAGCTCGCTGACAAGCGGGTTCCAAAAGCGGTTCATCACGGGTCCTGTGGGGCGATTTTCGCCGCGCGGCGGCGGAGCGGGTTATCGCATGCCGCCAGAAGGCGAAAAAGCAGGCGCGACGCCGCGGACGGCTCTGCAGGCCGCGTCACCGCCCAGCTGATCGCTAGGCGCTCGACAAAGCGCGGCGCCACGATCACCCCCATGCGCGCATTTTCGGTAACGCAACGGAACTTGCTAGCCGGGCGGATTCGCGGCCAATTGCGAAATAGCCGCAATCATGGCCCTTACTTCGGGGCAGTGTCGCTTCCGTGGTCGCTCCGAGCCGCAGATCACCGTATGGAAGTCCGGACGAGTCAGGATTCCCGATACCGCAGGCGCCCGATCCCTCGACAGAAGAGCGTGGGCCTCCGAGATTCGCTGCTGACCCTCCGCGATCAGACATCAGGGACGAGACAAGCGAACTAGCCAAAGGGCTTCTAATACTACTGAGTCACGATTTTCGCAGATTCGCGCGGCGCTGAGATTTGCTATTTTGCTGATTCGGCGGAATGGCGATTGGCGGCGAAGATGGAGCATCAGGCGCAATCGAGCGAAGCGCGTTTTGCTGGGTATGTCGATAGCTTGGC
>Ga0182014_10007814_pt1 | contig 11104 bp, 11 predicted proteins | sample 612S2DmetaG_FD_120489 | JGI IMG/M metagenome (GOLD analysis project Ga0182014, IMG submission 120489) | Permafrost microbial communities from Stordalen Mire, Sweden - 612S2D metaG | ecosystem: Environmental > Terrestrial > Soil > Wetlands > Permafrost | place: Sweden: Stordalen | collected... | reverse complement strand
TTTTAACCATTCTTATCTCTTGAAGTAAACCTCCTATTTCTGTTCGAAAATATTATCAGAAAGGGATATCCCATAACTTTTCGAGGTCATTCCTTTCTAATTCCTCTTTCATATCCTTTATATCAAGATCTAGAAGAGTTATATTATATTTCTCTAAAACAAAGTTATTCTCTTTATCTGAAAAGACTGATGACCACTGTTTTATCAATATAACGTTCTCTCCGTTATAAATGTAAGGTTGGTATAACGCTATTCTACCTTGTCTTAGGATACCAAGTAATTTTATGAATTTAACCAAACCTTCTCTATTATGATAAAACTCTATCGTCTTGTTTACAGCACCGTTATAATTTAATGTACTATTGAAATCATCATTATACATCTCTATTACGTAGTTACCTCTGCTTATTATTTCTTTCTTCAGGTCATCTTGTTCATGTGAAAATCTTCGTAATAAATTAGTATCTCGATCGGGATAATAGTGATTAACTGCGATGTGTGTCTTAATGCTAGATGTCACTCCTAATTTACTTCTCAATTGATCTATCTCATTTATCGTCCCTCGAAGGTAACCTTCAACATTATTTAGATTATTAGCGAAATCTGTTTGAAGAGTGTAAATATTCTTATTATATGTTACTTCAATGGTTCTGTCAAAGCCTGGATAAACTGTAGCGTCAAAAACGTCAATAGCAATGCTGGCATCATCACTTCCTATTTGCTTCAAATTAAAAGCAAGCGTAGATTGTATTTCCTTTCTCCTATCAATACTAAGCCAACTAAATCGGATATCATACTTAATAATTAGTGATTTATAATAACTCTGAGGATTTCTATCACTTGGTATATTCGTTTTACCAAATCTCTTGTAAATAAGAGACTTCCAGAATTCAGGATCTCTACATAGTCTATTAAATGTTTTATCTGTTCTACATAGATTCTCTAAGCTTTCATAATCTAAAGTCGAATAATAGTTTAGACCTACTTCGATTGGTATAGATTGTAATGATGATTCTTCTTTTTGTTGACCATAGCTTAATTGCTCCATTTATATAATTGTAAATATTTACAATTATATCGTTCTAAAATTAGAGAGAAATATACCACAATTTATCGAAATTAACATTCTCAGATGATTGTGTTATATTCCTCCATGTTAAAATTGAGAATTCTTACGCAATGTCGTTCCAGAGTAAAATTACTGTATTCACTTGAGAAAGATATGGTAAATTCTTTCACTAATATAACATTCTTCCCGTTGTAAACATAAGGTATATACAACCATATTTCACCTTCCTGTCTTACAGATGGAAGTAATTCTAGGAATTTATCTAATTTCTCCTCATTACGATAGAACTCTATTATCTTAACCACGGGGTTGTTATAAACCACCGTAGCTCTACTAGGAAAACATTCATATAATTCTATTACGTAGTTACCTCTACTTATTATCTCCTGTTTTATTTTGTTCTGTGTTTCATTAAAATTTTCGATGAGAATGGGCGAGCGATCGATAAAATGAGGATCGACTGCGATGTATATCTTAATATTCGACGGTAATCTTAATTTATTTCTCAGCTTATCTATCTCAACCATCGTCCCCTCAAGATATCCCTTGATATCACGTAAATTATTAGCGAAATCTGTTTGAAGAGTGTAAACATTCTTATTATATGTTATTTTAATGGTTCTATCGAAGCTTAGATTAACCACGACATCAAAAACGTCAATAGTAATACCGGCATCATTACCATTTATATCATTATAATCAAGAGTAAATTCTGCTTTTACATTTCTTCTTGAATCAATAGAAAACGGGGCAAACCAGCTAATTTCGACATCGTATCTATTAATTAATAACAGATAATAACTTCTTGCACTCACATTATTTGGGATATCCGTTTTACCAAATCTTTTATAAATAAGAGACTTCCAGAATTCAGGATCATTACATAAATCATTAAGGAATTTATCCGTTGTGCACAAACTTCTCAAGCTTTCATAATCTAAAGTCGAATAATAATTGACCGATACTTCAGCTGGCATAGACTGAAGGTATGATAATCCCTCTCCTCCTTTCTCTGATGAAGTATAATATGTCTGTTCCATTTATACTATTATGAATAATTATAGTGATCTTTTTGATCATTATCCTGCAATGAAGTATCGAATAATATGTCGAAGTTCATTCTCCTATCAAGATTTGACTCGTGACAAATAAAATCTTTTCCTCTCACGTGAGAATTCTTTACATCATCCGTTGTGATGACTGTATCAAAGCAAAAATGTATTATTAATAATACATTTGATCATGTGTTATCACACACACCTCTCTACTCTTCTTCCAATTTAAAAATTGATATCGATAATAACAGAGATGAAATCAATCAACGTTAACGATAAGATTACTCTTTCTTCTTTATTCAGAATAATGCCTTCTCTCATTAATATTGCGCCAAACAACATTACTTTTACTATCGTTGGTGGCGGTTGTACTACTAAGCTATCAGTAAGTGAAGATGAGTGCATATTAGACTATCTTACTATCTTTGAGACGATGCATTCCAGAGGTAATATTATATCTCCTTATTACTTTGTTCTAGAGAGAACGAAAGTGTATATTGGTGAATGGGATACTCCTGAGAGTTTGGGAATGAAGAACGGCGATAATATCCGAATAACCGGTAATAGATATTATAATTAAAAACATTTTACTATACAATGTTTTTTTTTATTCATATGATGTGACCATATCATCGAAAGAAGTCAAGGGTTTTAGCGTTATTGTTTGTCTATTCGTAACATCATCATATGTTACATCGAGGTCGCAATATTGCTGGAAAGTCTCATGTAATTTAGTTAGTTTCTCCATGCTCATTAATGAACGGCAGTTAATGATAAAGGTATTATAGTTAATATAGCTAGTATGCATGAGAATAAATTCTTCAACCATGAAGATAATAATATCATCTGGTATCTTCCCTTCGATAACAAAGGTTATCTTTTCAAGTGATAATTCGATTATTTCCTTGATTATCCCCTGATATATTCGCGCCTTTAACCTCTTTCCTTTACTTACTCCTCTATTAGGAGTGAAATTAAGACTATCAGATAATGCTTGATATATGACTTCATTAAATATTATGTTGACATTTCCATTGAAGCAGCCCTCATAGATAGGCAATACAGAAATGTTATCCTCGATTGCGTGGATATAACATGTTCCAATAGACTTAACTACCAATGATATCAGTTCGATACGTTTAATTAGAAGGCGTTCATTCAAATGATCATAGTTCATCGATAACAACACTCTGTTATTACTAAGATAAATTGTAAACAAATGTTCCTTATTTATTATTTCATCGTCATATATTGATATAGCCTCTAGCGATCTCGTTAATAAATGATGAACTTCTCGATGAGCATCCATGATACTTGCTATCACTGATAAATTGGTTAGAATAACATCGCTTGATAATAAACATTTCTTTATTTTATCCTTATCGGTCTGATTACTAAGAATGGTAGAAATAGGCACTCTTAATATAGAGAAATTAGCAATAAAATCACATGGAACTGGTTTGCCGTATTTAATACTCTTGGTATTCTGTAAGGTTAGCAATCTGATAAGTTTAGATACTGATAACAATGAGATAATCGTAGTTACATCTTTAATAAAACTTAGACAATGAATCTGACAGACATCTAATAAACTCTCGAAGGTAGTCATTTAAAATATATCAATCTCCTATTTAGGATTGATATATTGTTTTTTAATTAGGAGTGTAATTAATCTCTGGTTCATCGCCAAACTCTTCATATATATTAATATAATCGAGTAATAGTTCCCTTAACTTCTCTCCGAACTCTGGTCTGAATGCTTTCGACAACTCTACGAATCTTGTCCCGTCAACGTACTCGATGTTCTTTGCTTCGAATTTACCAAGATCTGTTGTCAATGTAAAGTTAAGACCAATCACATTATCGAGATCAACAATATCATCGATAGTAAAAGAGTTAATCTTCGATGATACTAAACACTCTTTTACATTTGATAAATAAACATCAGTTGTGATACTCTGGATGCTATCTTTTGCCTTTGTAACCGTGGTATAAGATGTGTCTTCTAATTTCAAGATGACTTTCATTCTATTCTCTAGGATTTCTTCAACATAACGCTCAGTGTATTATTCTGCCATTTTCTGAGATTGTATTTAAGTAATCCATATTACTTAAATAATAATAAAAATCATTATTTTCCATTTTTCATCATTGGAACACTTCAATATCACGTGGTGACATAACATCAAAAGTGATGTTTACCTCCGAGGACCCATTATAATTAATATTATTTATTTATTTATTACTAATAGGAAATAATATGACCAATACTATGTATTATTTTGCATTTTCAACATCAAGACTTCTCAATATGCTCGTACAACCTCGTATCAAAAAGTGTGCTCACTTAACTGACTAACAAAATAATAATATTAATAAATTGAGAATTATTAATATTAAGAACAGGAGAAAGATAAATGGAAGATGGTATATTACTGTGCGTTCCGTTCGATATTCTCATCATTGTCATCAACAACATTAAGAATATAGATGATATAATCTCCGTGATATCAGTGTGTAAGTATCTGAGATCTTTTACTTTCTCCAATACTTATATTACAATTCAAACTGGACCTCGCACAATGAAGATTCCATTCCTTCTTCTTTTCACTAAAGCGAGAATAAGCTATCTATATATTGATAGAAATCTCAATATAAATTTGCATACAAGGTTTGATTGTGCTTTCTTTCCTTCGCATAAACGTCTGAAATCCTTTCTCAAATTTACACCAAGTATCAATGATAATTTAAGAATAACTACTCCGGATATGGATCTTATATTGCAAGGAAACAGCATGATAATATACAAACTACCAACTATCCCAAACGAAGAGGAAAAATGTATGTTTGAGATACTAGGCGATACATTCGAAAGGTTATCGATGTTGAATAGAATAGATAATTTTAATGTAGATATTACTCTTTGTAATGATGCATGTTCATTGCCTCGATTAATAGAAAATATCTCTAACTATGACAGACCTGTTACTCTGACAGTAGCGTCATCATTTACAAGGCAATTTATTATCGATGAGATTTTACGAGTGAGAATGTGTGATCGATATTATGACCCAAGCGAGATGATAATACTAAATGAGTCGGAGATATCCTGTAAAATTAATGAATTTTTGATATTCTTCAGTGATTATATTTGGAACTTGTCTGGAAGATATATCTTCGACTTACTCCTTATGAGGAATAGTGTTGTCTTATGTGAAATGTTTCTCGATATGTTAGAGGAATGGGATTATATTCCTGCGACTCACTATCTTATCCTATATCTTAATAGTGAACAAAAGACAAAATTACTTCATATATACCATCAAAAGTCAATAGATTATCCTGACGATATTCTTCTTTATTATAATAAAGAAGAATTTATTGAGAGATGCTCATTACATTTTCAATCATTAGGAAGGAATCCTAAGACTATTATTCTTGTCATTGATACTTAAAAAGTAATAGGATGATTTGATAAATAAATCACCCAAGGATCACTGATACAATATAAAGATGGGTAAATCGAATGTTAGACTCATTTCACATATCCTTAGTAAACTATCACGTGATGGACATCCATATGAAGTAAGAAAGATTAATCTTGGTAGAATTGGAACAAAGTTAACACCAACCTCTTCTACATTATGGGCTAATTTTCGTGAACTATTTCTTTTGCCACTATCTCATGGATCCAGTCCTTTTGAGAAAGAAGCTCACAAAGATTCTATCATTTGGGGAGAAGAAATCGGATTGATTGATGATAGTAATAGACATAAAGTAGATCTTGCTTTCTTCTCATCGTTATTTGGTTCCAATCTTCCTACCAAAGAACAATTATTACAGTTAACCAAGGTATCAATCTTTCTTTTTGTTCTTGATGATCAACTCGATCGTAGAGACGTTATCATTGATTCAGACTTATTATTGCTGGCATTTAAGATCTTCATTGATATTTTCAACGGATTCATTCCAGGATTAGTTACTGCTCTATCTATTCTTTCCTCTGATAGAAGAAGTCCTAGCGATGCTTTCAAAGGATTTAAGTTTGTTCCTCTTTGTCGAGCCGCTCTTCATATACGAGAGTTTCTAGTCGATATAGTTAGTATAGTTGATAGTGACGTCGATAGTGGAGTAGATGATAAAGTCGATAGTAGAGTAGACAGTCTATCATTCTTTGAAGAGAGCTTGAAGGATTATCTTATGGCAACTCATTGGGCTTGTAATGGAGGTTTCCGTCAATCAACCGATAATTATATAAGATTCCGTCCCACTTCTCATTCTTATCTCTATATGAGGGGAGAAACTGGTGCAGTTAAAGTTGCTCTGGAAGCATTATTCTTAATTGCTAAAGCTTTATTGTCAAAAGAGGATAGAAATGATCCTAATGTTGGCCTCATAATACGAATTATTAATGATCACATCTGTCTGTTTAACGATTATGTCTCTTTTCTCAAAGAATGTAGTTCTGATGATAAACGTGTTATATCAGAGAATAACGGAGAGAATCTTATTGATATTAAGACTCGTAATTATTATGACTATAATCTTCTTGATGCTGAAAAACATAATGCTCTCCAATATGGACTACAATCGGTAGTTAATCTTATGAATAAAGACATCGGTCAAATATTTCAAGTGATGACTCGGATTAATGAGAAGAAAAAGAAAGGACTTTCTTGGGGAATAGATTGTATTAGCGATAATGTCAGATGGTCATTGAAGACACCAAGATATCTTAACAGTGTTATTGAGAATATTGTATTGTCGACATCAGAAAAACGTGGTATTACCACGGTTAAATCATCACTCTAATTTAAAAATAATTGATCTTCTACCAGACCAATTATTTATCAGGTGAAGCAAATGACTACTTCTATTACTAACTTCTCCGGAAAGTATAGCTTTCTCTCTAATTTCTATAAGCTATCTCCTAATGGCTACGTATCGCTTGATGGTATATTATATCCAACAGTTGAACACGCCTACCAGGCCGCTAAGACTAATGATGTTAATATTAGAAACAAGATAGCTCTCGCCGAAACTCCCAGTAAAGCAAAGTATTACGGTAGATCAATCAAACAATTAAGAGACGATTGGTCCATTGTAAAGTTCAAGATTATGTACGATTTAGTCTATCAGAAATTTCATAACGATAGTACTTTGATGAAACTATTATTACAGACAGGTAGCAGTTTATTGATAGAAGGAAATACTTGGAATGATCGAATATGGGGAGTGACATTAGATCAACAAGGTCAATGGGTCGGAGAGAATCATCTTGGTAAGATACTCATGTTCATCAGAGATCAACAAAGTATTTAAAAAAAAAACTATTTGGTAATAATATTTATGATACTTATCATAAATATTAAATAAAAGACAGTAAAGAATGTATATCTTACTTTCCATTGTAGTGCTATCATATATTTCCCTTTATTATGATTATCTCTTTCTTCTTATCTTATTACCTCCTGTTCTCTTCTATATTATCTACTATTATAACTACTATCGTTATTTTAGAGGTATTCCAAGTAAACAGGCTATCTTCCCTTTCGGAGATCTCTATAATATCACCTCTCATACTAATGATACCTTTGCCAAGGATCTACAACAAATAGCAAGAGAGCTAGAAGATCCACATGTTTTCCTCTTTCATACCGGTCCGAAACCTTGGATTATGATTAATAGTCCAGAAGCTCTACAAGAACTATTGGTGAGTAAATCCGTTCATTTTAAGAAAGGTGAGATGTTTGATGGAATAAGAAAGTTTGTAGGAAGAACTCTTCTTGTATTGGAAGAGAAAGATGGATGGCTTCATCACAAGAAGATGATAGATCCATTATTCAAGACAACTTCGATTAAACAGGTGTACGAATCAGTCTTTATTCCCCATGCCGACAACTTGGTTAATAAATGGTATTCACTATTAACTGATGATCGTGATGGTCGTGGTAATATGACAGCCGTTATTGATATACAATCAGAGTGTTCTTCCTTTGCCTTTTCTATATTATCGGAAGCAGTATTTGGAAAGAAAGTAATATCATCAAATGTCGATCTATCGTATGTTTTAAATAACGTTATATATGCTGGACTTCCTGGTGCTGATCGTATTCCATATTATCATTCATCTCTAAGAAATATGACAAGCTCACTCTATCAAGATGTCGAGAAAGAGAAGGAGATTAACCAATTTAATCTAAGGAAACTATTACTTGAAGGTAATTTATCGCCAGAAGAAGTTAATGAAGAATGTGTTGGATTTATTCTTGCGGGATTTGAAACAACAGCATCCCTCTTAACATGGATTATAATTACTCTTGCACAAAAGAGTAACAAGGAAGTATTAGAGAAGGTTCAAGATGAAATAGATATCATATTAAAACAAGGTAATGTCAATGTGACATGGGAGAAGATAAATCCTCTTTCTACTCCTGGACTTCCTTATCTAACATCAGTAATAACGGAATGTGCGAGGTTATATCCTCCTGCTCAATTTGTTAACCGAACATCATTAATCGACACTACTATTCAGGATTATTTTATTCCCAAGAATACTACAGTATGGTATTCTCCTTATCTTATCAATAGGAATGCTAAAGTATATAGTGAACCTGATAAATTCGATCCGGAAAGATTTTATAATAAACGAGGACCATCATCATTAATATGGGCAACATTTGGTACAGGATCTCGTAGCTGTATTGGAAAGAATTTTGCATTAGCTGAAATCACTACGGTACTAATTAAGATACTTTCGAATTTCTCTCTTGAATTACTTGACTCTGATATTACTCCTTCTCGATTCTCTCCTGCTCTCAAACCGAAGAACGATAAACTAAGAGTGATGATAAAGAAGAGATTCTGAAGAGTAAATATATAAAAAAATATTATGTATAATTTGATACATAATATTGTGTAGTAATACAAGGTTATAAATGGAAGAGAATATACTATCGATAATTCCTCTTGAATGTCTCATGTATATTATCAACTACATCGATAATATACATGATATTCTCTCATTAATATGGACGTGTTCATCCATAAGATCAACATGTCTATCTTATCTAGATGTTACTCTTAATGATAATGTCAAGGTAGATATTAGATTTCTTTCTCTTTTTACTCGATTAAGAAGTAAGAATGTAAAAGTAGATTCATTCTTCAAAGTTGATATTGGATTAATTGGGAGATTTGATACTGTTACATTCATATCTACAAGATGTTTTAATTATTTCCTTGGTAGCTATCCAATTTTCCCCTTACTTCGAATGAAATGCGGTGATATGGATATTACTCTGAAGAAAAATGGTATCGAGATATATAATATACATCGTCCGAATAATTCCCTCTATACAAAGGAGCCCATCGATAATATAATTAAACTATATCATCGATCCGGCTATTCAATCGATACCATCTCTTTTGATTCCTATCCATATAGTGAACACTATATTATAAAGTCCATTGTCAATTGTATTAAACCTAACACTATTATTATACCTTCTTTTCCTCGGGAAGGTTTAATGTATGATGAAATTATGGAGATGAATGATGAGGACTATATAGTTAAAGAAGCAGATATGATAGATTCGAGAGAGAATTACATCACGGGAATACTATCATTCATTCGTCTAATGGATACTTCTTTTACTTGGGACTTAATCTTAACAAAACAAAGTAAACTATGTGTTATAGATCTTATATCGAATAATATAGGAAAATATATTAATATGGGGTTTAATTCTCCACAATATCTTAAAGTCTATGTCACAGAAAAAGAGAGTGTTACATTGAGAAACTCTATAAACAAAATATATCTTCATGATAAAGAAGAAGAATACTCCAACTCACAGGAGAGTATCAATATTCTTCTTATCCCTATTTAATATTAAAAACAGTATATCGATATACTGTTGTTTTTTAATAATTCATAACACTACCATCACGATTCCAACATATAAAACTAATTCTCTTATCGTCTTTATATACTTCTTTCGATAGTTTCTTACCACTACCATACCAACTCTCAGAAAGACCATCTAGTTTGTCATGAGTATACCGATATCTCTCAATCATTGTACCATTAAAATCCCACGTACGAGATATTCCATGCTTTTGCCCTTTGTAATAATAACAAAGAAAATACAAAATACCATTATAATGGAATGATTCACACATTCCTTCCATCAGACCATTCTTATAATTACATATACATTCAATCTTCCCATCAGGAAAATAAGTAAATTTCAATCCTTCTAATCTATCATTAACATAGAAGGAATTTTCCAATACCATCCCGTTCTTCATTGAGATATATCTTCCTTGTTTTCCTCTTCTACTTGTTCTTATCACTGAAGTAGTATTTGTTTCGAGATTTCTTCTATAAATAGTTCCATATCCCATGTTATACCTTATTATCTTCTCTAACTTAATGGAATATTTCTCATACAATCCATGACGGAGACCATTAGGAAAACAGGTATAATGTTCTACATAATCAACTTCATCGTAACTACGATGGATAGATATGAGTAAATGAGAGAATATTTTAGATGAATTCTTCTTGAATCTTTCATATATGTATTTATCAAGGCGATAGAGAGATTTAACAAGAGGATAATCATGAAAATCCTGAAGTATCAAGCATAACGCAAAATGAAGATGATCCATATTAATGGTCATCGTCATCTTCATGACCAAAAATATCTTAATATAACCAATACTATTTGGTATTACCTATGTTTAAGTTCATCGTGTGTTAATACGATTACAACAATCCTATTTGATATTATCTATATCAAATATTTTTTAATTCATCTTATCGAAGTACCAGAACATCTCTTTAATCTTACAATCACAGCTCTTCGTGTCTGGCTGCTCCATAAGATACTTTATTACAGTGCATCCAGATGATCCTTGTGGGATGTTATCATTACCATTTACCTTGGCATATAAATGGACGTATCCGTATGAT
>Ga0182014_10007813_pt1 | contig 11104 bp, 7 predicted proteins | sample 612S2DmetaG_FD_120489 | JGI IMG/M metagenome (GOLD analysis project Ga0182014, IMG submission 120489) | Permafrost microbial communities from Stordalen Mire, Sweden - 612S2D metaG | ecosystem: Environmental > Terrestrial > Soil > Wetlands > Permafrost | place: Sweden: Stordalen | collected... | reverse complement strand
GCCGGCGTGGGCGGCGTGGACGCCGGAGAACCGCCAGCGAAGGCAGGCGTGGCGAGGAGAACGGCGAGCGCGGCAATCTGAACAGGCTTCATTTGGGCCCCCGGATCCGCAACGAATCGAAGAGGCCGCCGCAGTCGGGGCGCCTCGAACCGTTGCGATGCGCGGCCCGCCAGACGCGCGTCATCCAAGCCCTAGCGGCTTTTACACAGAGAGACCATGTCAGAAATGACAGGGATTGATGATTTCCGCATCCGTTGCAGGTCCGCATCAGTCCGTTCGCGGCGACGGGCGTCTAAAGGTTGACCCAGCCCTGGCTGATGGCGATCGCGGCGAGATGCGTGCGCGAGCCCGCTTGGCATTTCTCGCGCGCATTGGCGAGATGATAGCGCACCGTGCGCACTGTCAGGCCGAGCAGCTTGCCGATCTGGCGGTCGGAATGCCCATGGGCGAGCAAATTGACGCAGTCGATCTCGCGGCGGGAGACGATCGGCGCCGGTTTGCCTCCCGCGCCGTTGCGGTCAATGCGCTCGGCGGCGGCGAAGACTGCATGCGAGACGATGACGAGAAACGCGCGCTCGTAGGGGTTGAAAGGCCCGCGCGCGCCGGCGACCGTGACGAGACCGAGCGAATTGTCCACCGAGCGGGTCGGCGTCGCCAGACCCTCGAGGAAGCCGAAGCGCGCCGCCGCCGCGATCACCCGACGGCCCGGATCGCGCGGCGGCAGCAGGTCCGGCAGCTCGCCGAACGTCAATGCGCGACCGGAATTGCGCGCCCACCGCACCACCGGGTCGGACAACAGCAGATCGTTCGCTTGATAATAGGCGATCCAGTCGGCGGGCCAGGCGGCGAAATAAAGCGGCTTGGCCGCGGCCCTTGGGCCGGAAACCAACCCGCAAGCCGCCGCGCTGAGTCTGAGGGGAGCGATCAGCTCGAGAAACGCCGCGCCGAGCGCCTCCAGCGTCGCCAGATCGCCTATGGCGACGGCGAAACGAAACGCGTTCGCTCCCAGTTCGATGACGTCGTCCATGCCGCGCGGTCGCAGGCCGGTCCAGAGCTGCGTCGCACTCTATCGGCCGCTTCGACGCGCGGCAACGTGCGCGGCGTCGCACGGAAGGTTGAGTCGGCGGCGTCGGCAGCCGCCCGCGCCCGCGCGTTCTCCCTCAATGCGCGTGCAGCGTCTCGCCGCGCTTCTCCGGGCTGAAACGGATGATGGCGATCAGCGCGATCGCGACGACGCCGGCGACCAGCGCCAGCGCATAGGCATAGTTGCCGCCGTTCGCCTCGGCGAGCTTGGCCTGGAACGGGCCGTTGTACGAGGCGAGGAAATTGCCGGCCTGATAGACGAAAGCCGGCAGAGTCGCGCGCACCGCGCCGGGCGACAATTCGTTGAGATGCGCCGGCACCACGCCCCAGGCGCCCTGCACGGCGATCTGCATGACGAAGGCGCCCGCCGCGAGCATCACCGGCGTCGTCGAAAAGGCCCACAACGGCAACGCCGGCAGCGCGATCGCCGCCGCGACGGTGATCGCGTTGACCCGGCCGATCTTCTCCGAGATGAAGCCGAACGACAGGCCGCCGGCGATCGCGCCGAGATTGGCGACGACGGTGATCCAGCTCACCGTGGCCGGCGCGAGGTTCAACTGCTTCTGCAGGAAGGTCGGGTAGAGATCCTGCGTGCCGTGGCTGAACAGGTTGAACGCCATCATCATCACGACCGAATAGACGACCAGGCGCCAGTTCGACTGGATCGACTCCCACAGGCCGGCGCGCCGCTCGACCTTCTGCGCCGCCTCGAACGCCGGCGATTCCGGCACCGCGGCGCGGATGAATAGGGTGATGAAGGCGGGCAGGACGCTGAGCAGGAACAGCGAACGCCAGCCGAAGGTGAAGTCGCCGAACGTGTGGCCGTAGAGCAGGCCGTAGGCGACCGAAGCGAGCAGGAAGCCGCTCGGGTAGCCGCATTGCAACACGCCGGAGACCAAGCCGCGCGCTCCCGGCGGGATCGATTCCATCGCCAGCGACGAGCCGAGGCCCCATTCGCCGCCCATGGCGACGCCGAACAAGGCGCGCAGCACAAGGAAGATCGTCAGGTTGGGCGAGAAGGCGGCGGCGGCGCCGATCACTGAATAGCAGACGATGTCGAGCATCAGCGCCGGTTTGCGACCCCATTTGTCGCCGATGCGGCCGAAGATGAACGCGCCGATGAAACGCATCGCCAGCGTCAGGAACAGGGCGTAGGCGACTTCCGGCACGCCGACGCCGAATTCCTTGGCGATGTCCTTGATGACGAACGTCAGCAGAAAGAAGTCGAAGGCGTCGAGCGTCCAGCCAAGATAGGCGGCGAGCACGGTGCGCTTCTGTGCGGTCGTCAGATCCATCGGCGTTCCCCCATACCTCTTGGGCGCCGCGCGGCGGGCCGGCGCTTGTCGCCATACCAGCCGGCCGAGGGCGGCTTCGTCAATCCCTTCCTTGGGTCGACAGCGGCGGCGCGAGGCCTTATGAGCGCGTGGCCTCAGAGGGCGGGCAGGCAATGATCATCGCAATCGACGGACCGGCGGCATCGGGCAAGGGCACGTTGGCGCGGCGGCTCGCGGCGCATTACGGCTTGCCGCATCTCGACACCGGCCTGCTCTATCGCGCCGTCGCGGCGAGCCTGATCGCCGCCGACCGCGACTTGCACGACGTCAGCGCGGCGGTCGCTGCGGCGCGCGGCCTCGGCCTCACCGAATTCGACGAACTCAGCTTGCATGGCCGCCAGATGGGCGAGGCGGCGTCGATCGTCGCCGCGATGCCCGAGGTGCGCGCCGCGCTGATCGAGGCGCAGCGCAATTTCGCTCGCCGGCCGGGTGGCGCGGTGCTCGACGGCCGCGACATCGGCACGGTGGTCTGCCCAGCGGCCGACGCGAAGATCTTTGTCACCGCAAACCCGGAGACGCGGGCACAGCGGAGGGCGCTCGAACTCGCCGGGCGCGGCGAGAGGGCAGACTACGCGGCGATCCTCGCCGAGATCGGCAAGCGCGATGCGCGCGATTCCGAACGCGCCGATGCGCCGCTCAAGCCCGCCGCCGACGCCGTCCGCCTCGATACGACCAAGATGAGCGTCGAAGCGGCGTTCGCCGAAAGCCTGCGCATCGTCGAAGGCCGCCGGCGGTAGCGCGCGCCTACCCCTCTCCCGGCGGGAGAGGGGTAGGGGCGAGGGGATTGACGGCGAACGCGATTGGCGAATTCGACGCGAATCCCGATCCGACGCGAAATCGCCGAACGATGAGTGCAGGCTCGCTCGAATGTTGGTTGCCAGAGCGCGCTGCTTCTGAGTTGCGCCACGCTCAACCGTCATTGCGAGCGAAGCGAAGCAATGCAGTCTTAAGGATTGCGGCCGTCGCTTAGCCTGGATTGCGTCGTTGTCGCTCGCAATGACGACCGATGCGATTCGACCTCAATGCAACATGCTCTAGCGGCGTGCAAAGCCATATTCGCCAAGCGCGCGGACCCTCACCCTTGCCCCTCTCCAGAATGGGAGAGGGGAAGCGCGCTCTTCACGCCATCTCTCTAACGCGCGACATCCGCTCGCGCGTGGCTTCTAAAAGCTCGATCGCCTCGTCGATTTCGCGCCGTTGGCGTTCGAGATGGCTGAGTTGGTCGATGATCTGCGCCGGCTGCAGCCGCTCCTCGAATTCGCTGCGGGCGACCCCGTCGTCGGCGCCGATGAGGTCGGCGATCTCGCTGAGGGTGAAGCCGAGGTGCTTGCCCTTGAGGATCATCGCCAGCCGCGCGCGATCGACGTCGCCATAATAGCGCGCGTTGCCGGCCCGGCGCGGCCGCAGCAGGTGGCGATCCTCGTAGAAGCGCAACGTTCTCAGCGTTACGCCAAAGGCCCGGGCCATTTCGCCGATCGTCGATTTGCGTCCGCCGACCGGCCTGGCCGCGGCGTTGGTCATGACTTCCGGCGATTTGATCATATTCCGCAATGACGAACTCGCCTTCATGGTCGCTTCCTTTCGTCAGCCCCGCGAGACGACGAGCCGCCGTCGCTTCGATGAGGCGCAACGCAAGGGATAGACGCAAAGGTCGGCGATATGCAACCCTAGGTTGTTACACGCAGTAACGATAGCCGTCACAAGCTTCGGGAAAGCCAGGCGCCCCATTTCGGGCCGTTCTTAACTATTTGTTCACCACGTCAGCGGAAAACTCGGCCAGCTGCGCCGCGTGGAGCCGGCGGCGCAACGATTCCCCAAGGGGCGGCCACGGGCGAGACGATGGAAAGCGCGACGGCCTGGAAGGTTGCGGGCGTAGGGCGCGAGACGCGTGCTTTTGCCGAAGAGGCCGCCCGTCGGGCCGGGCTCAATCTCGGCGAATGGCTCGACGAAATCATCGCCGAACGCGCCGCCGAGCGCGGCGTCGATCCCGCCGATCTCAGGCGCGACGATCGCCTCGACGCGATCGGCGAACGAATCGCCGGCCTGGCGCGGCGCGAAGACCGATTCGAAGAAGAACGCCGCGCTCGTCCGCGGCTCGAACCGCGCTGGTCGCGCGAGGCGCCCAGCCCGCGCGAATCACGCCGCAACGACGATCTGCTCGAAGAGGCGGTCGCCCGCCTCGAAAGCCGCGCCGAACGGGCCGAAGCCTTACAGGCGGCCGCCGACCGTCTAGCGACGGTCGAGCAGCGGGTTGAACGGGCGCTCGAGCCGCGGGTGCGCGATCTCGACGCGCGCCTCGACGCGCTGGCCCGCCGCGTCGACCAGGAACCCGAACGGCGGCGCGAACCCTCGCGCGCGGTCGAACGGTCGCGTCTCGATCCGCCGCCGGCCGAACGGCCGCGCTTCGATGCGAAAGAAGCGGCGGCGCAGATCGCGCGCCGGCGCGCCGAACTCGACGCGGGCGCCGTCAGCGCCGAACGCGCGGCGCGTCCGCGCGCCGCTGTCGAGGCCGCCGCGCCGTCGGGCGTCGAGCCGCTGCGCGAAGAGATCGCCGCGCTGACCGCGCGGCTCGAAAAGATGCGTCGCGATCAGGCCGAACAGCCGGCGCCGGTCGGCATGGACGTGCAATCGCTGCGCGGCGAGCTGGCGGCGATGGCGCAGAGCCTGGCCAATCTCGCCCCGCGCAACGCGGTGGTCGCGCTCGAAGGCGCGATGCGCGACCTGAGCGAGCGCGTCGCTGCGCTTGGCGACGGCGGCGCGCGCGACGCGCTCGCCGCGCTGATCGTCGAAGCGCGCGACGCCCTGCGGGCCCACGATCCCCATGCCGCCGTCGCCGGGCTCGAACGCGAGCTGCGCACCCTCGGCGCCAAGGTCGACGCGATCGCCCAGGGCGTCGTCGATCCCGCCGCTTTCCAGCGCATCCGCGTCCAGACCGAAGAAGTGCGCAACCTGCTCGCCGCCGCCGCATCGCGACCGGTGCCGGTTGAGCGGCTCGAGCGGCAGATCGGCGAACTCGCCGACCGGGTCGACCGGCTCGCCGCCAGTCCTGCGCCGCAGGCCGAATCGGCGCGGCTCGGCGCGCTGATCGCCGACGCGCGCGCCCAGATCGAACGCTCGATTCCCGCCGCCGCGCTGACCGCGATCGAGCGTCGGCTCGAAGACCTCGCCCAGCGCATGGACGCGGCGCTGCGTCGCCCGCCACAGCCCGCGCCGATCGACCCGCGCGCGCTTGAGGATCTCACCCGCCGCATCGATAGCCTGCATGGCGTGGTTGAACGTCAGCCCGACTCGGCGAAGCTTGAAGCCGTGCTGCGCGAAATCGCCCAGAAGCTCGACCGCCCCGCCGTCGCCGGCGGATCGCTTGAGCCGCTGACGGTCATGGTGCGCGACCTCGGCCAGCGGCTCGACCAGCGCGTCGGACCACCGCTCGACATGGCGCCGCTCGAACAGGCGTTGCGCGCGCTCGGCGACCGGCCGATCGAAATCGACACCGCGCCAATCGAAGCGATGCTGCGCGATCTCGGCGCCAAGCTCGTCCCTGCCGCCGCGCCAGACATGCGGCCCTTCGAGGACATGCTGCGCGAGATCAACCAGAAACTCGATCGCGGCGCGCCGGCCGGCGATCTCGCGGCGATGATCCGCGATCTCGGTCGGCACATCGACGAGCGGGTCGGCCAGCCGCTCAACACGCGGTCGCTCGAAGAAGCGCTGATGGCGTTGCGCGACCGGCTGGAAAACGGGCCGGCGGAACATTTTGACGTCAAGTTCGTCGAGGAAGTCGCCGATCTGCTCGTCGAACGGCTCGATCGACGCGGCAACGCCAGCGCCAGCGGCGGTGGGGTCGACGCGGACGCCTTGGCCAACCAAATCGCCGTCATTCACGATCGCCTCGACGCTTTGCAAAGCGCCGGCCCCGGCGCGGCGCTCGAACGGCGCATTGCCGATCTGGTCGACGAACTCGACGCAACGCGGCGCGCCATGCAGACGGCGAGTGCGCCGATCGGCGGCGGCTTCGCCGAATTGCGCGCCGAACAGGAAGATTCCGACAAGCGCACGCAGTCGCGCCTCGCCAACGTGCAGGACATTCTCGAGCGCATGGTCGGCCGACTCGGCCGGCTGGAGGACGACATCGCCCGCGTCGACGAAGGGCGCGCCGTCGCGCCCGTCGCCGCGCCGCTGCCGCCCGCCGGCCCCGCAGCGCCTCCGCTCGGCGCGCCGCCGCGTTTCGCCGAAGATTCGTTCCGCGCGGTCGGCGCCGCGTCGCGCGATCTGCCTGAGCGCGCCGCTCCAGCCGCTCCAGCCGCTCCGCCGCGCGCGCTCGACGGCGCCGATTTCTTGCTCGAGCCCGGTTCGTCGCTGCCGCGGTCGCGCGCCGCCGAGGCGGGCGCCGCCGCGCCGCCGAAGAGCGCCATCAACGCTCACATCGCCGCCGCCCGGCGCGCCGCTCAGGTGGCGCTCGCTGAAGAGGCCGCAAAGCCGACCGCGCCGGCGGAAGAGCACGGCGAGAACCGCATCGCCGCGATGGGCGGTCAGGCGATTGCGTTCGTCGCTGCGCGGCGCCGCCCGTTGCTGCTCGGCCTGGCGCTGGCCGCCGCCGTGGCGATGCTGGCGGTGATCGAACTGCGCGGCGGTCATGCGCCGCTGTTGCAGAAGTCGGAACTGTCGCCGGCGGCTGCGCCGCTGGCCGCCGTGCCGACGCCGAAAGTCTCGGCGACCGATCTCGACACGACGCCCACCGGCTCGATTTCCCCGGCGGCTTCGGCCGCCAAACCGCCGCCCGCCGATCTCATGGCGGCGATCCCCGCCGGCCTGTCGCAGCCGCTGCATGACGGCGCGGTGGCGGGCGACGTCGGCGCCGAATTCGAGCTCGCCTTGCGTCTGCTCGATGGTCGCGGCGTCGCGCGCGATCCGCACGCCGCCGCGCAGTGGTTCGAGCAGGCGGCGGTCCGTGGCCTGCCGATCGCCGAATACCGCCTCGCTGCGCTTTACGAGAAAGGCGTCGGGGTGACGCGCGATTTGCCCGTCGCGATGGGCTGGTACGTCAAGGCGGCGACCGCCGGCAATGCGCGAGCGATGCACAATCTCGCCGTCATGCACGCCGAAGGCGCGATCGGCGGCAAGCCCGATTACGCCACAGCGGCCGAATGGTTCCGCAAGGCCGGCCAGTTCGGCGTGCGCGACAGCCAGTTCAATCTCGGCATCCTATATGCGCGCGGCCTCGGCGTGCCGCAGGACCTCGGCCAGTCGTGGCTGTGGTTCTCGCTCGCCGCGCAGCAGGGCGACGCCGACTCTGGCCACAAGCGCGATGACGTCGTCGCCAAGATGGATCAGGCGACGCTCGCCGCCGCGACCCAGGCGCTCGCCGCATTCAAGGTCGCGACGCCGGCCCCCGCCGCCAACGAAGCCCCCGCGCCCGCCGCCGGCTGGGACGGCAAGGCCGCGCCGCAAGCCAACGCCAAGCCCGCCACCGCGCTCTGAAGTCGGGGTTCGCAGTGGCGCGGCCCCCTGTGGCCGCGCGCGGCGGCGGAAGCGCGGGCGCGGGCGCGGAGGCCGCCCCACTAAGGAGCTGACGCGAGATAACCGAATCAAGGATTGTCATCTCATGATATGGCGGAGCTGTTTGGCAGTCCGTTATCGTGGATGCTCACGGAAAGGCCTGGACGCGTTGGCGATGATCTGATTCGGTGGCCCGATGATCTCGGGCCAATCTGGATGATCGACACGGATGCGATCAAGGCGCGCTTTGCCAGGCTGGCGCCCTATCTCGACGAGCGCGCGCGGCGGCTGTTCGCAGCGAATGAAGCGCTCACGGCAGGCTGGGGCGGCGTCACGGCGGTGTCGCAAGCGACGGGGGTCGCGCGCAGCACGATCGGGCGTGGTCTTGTGGAGTTGCGGAGCGACAATGCCCAACTGCCGGGCCGTATTCGCCGGCCGGGTGGCGGCGGCAAGGCGAAGACCGAGACTGAGCCCGGACTGCTGGACGCGCTGGAGGAACTGGTCCAATCGGCGATCCGTGGCGATCCTGAGGCAGCGCTGCGGTGGGTCAGCCGGAGCCGGCGCCGCCTCGTCCGCGCGCTTGCTGAGCGCGGTTTCACCGCCAGCCAGAAATTGGTCGGCCGGTTGCTGCGACGGCTAGGCTTCAGCCTTCAGGGCAACAGGAAGACGCGAGAGGGGACCTCGCATCCTGACCGCGATCGGCAATTTGAAAACATCAACGACAAGATCAAACAGTTCCAGAGCACCGGCCAGCCCGCTATTTCGGTTGATACGAAGAAGAAGGAGTTGGTTGGCGACTTCAAGAACGGTGGCCGCGAGCTGCGGCCCAAAGGCGACCCCGAGCCGGTGCGCGTCCACGACTTCAAGATACTCGAACTGGGCAAGGTTGCGCCTTACGGCATCTACGACATCACAGCCAACTCGGGCTGGGTCAATGTAGGTATCGATCACGATACCGCTGCCTTCGCTGTCGAGAGCATCCGGCGCTGGTGGCAGGCCTTGGGCGAAATCCGCTATCTCAGCGCGACCAGCCTCCTGATCACGGCCGATTGCGGTGGCAGTAATGGCGCTCGCGTTCGCTTGTGGAAGCGCGAGCTTCAGACCTTCGCCAATGAAACCGGTCTCGCCATCACCGTCGCCCATCATCCGCCCGGCGCCAGCAAGTGGAACCGTATCGAGCATCGGCTCTTCGCCTTCATCACACAAAACTGGCGCGGCAAGCCGCTGATCAGTCGCGAGGTCATCGTCCAACTGATCGGAGCGACGACGACCGACAAAGGCCTTGAGGTGCAATGCGGCCTCGACGAAAACGAGTATCCCAAAGCCATCAAGGTCTCGGATGCCGAAATGGCCGCCATCAACCTCGCCTGTGACGATTTTCACGGCGAGTGGAACTACACGATCTCACCGCAACCAAGAACTCAAGATGATCGATGACCCTGAGAAAACCGCTCTCTTTATCTCAAGGCTCAAGGAGCTATTACCGATCGATGCAGGCGTCGCTAAAGAGCTTCAGCGTAGCCTTGCAGAAAAATCGCCCGAGATCCCAATTCCCGCAAGGTGCCAAGTGGTCGATGTGCTGAACCTCGGCGACGAGGGCGGCGTTGCCTGTTGCCTCGACATCGGTGGCTCGGACACAGCGGCCGTCCATATCGTCTCCATCACCCACCTCCTATTCGATCGTCGCTCTCCGCTGTTCCGCGACATCGACACGTACCAACGCCGTCGCATCAAAAAACTCAAGAAGCAGCGCGGCCGCGGCTTCTGACGCCTTATTCTGCGGCGCCTCGATCCAAATCCCTGCCGCCTACCGATCAGATGAAGCGTTTGTTCCGCGTCGGACCCTAAGGGCAAGTCGTTAGGGCAATTGATCTCCGAAAGATTCGGAATCGCGCCCAACGAACGCGAGGGTTTCATCAAGCGATCCGGTTGATTCAATCGGGTCGATGAATTCGGCCAGCTCTTGCGTCGTGAGAACGCCGATGTCGCCTATTTTCGCCATGCCGGAATTATAACGCTCACGGGCAAACCCGCAGCCTGACCCTTGTCCGCTCCGAGGGTCCCGTTCCATTTCGGACAGGCCAGATCAACACGCGCCCTCGTTTGTCATGCTCGCGTTTGCGCCTAAGCCGTCATCGTCCCGTAAGCACCACATGAATCGAAATGAACGGCTATCGTTGGCGACCCTACAGCCTAAGTTCGCGCCATCGGCGATAGGTTCTCGCTGCGACGTGAGCCCTGAGAGGAAAGCACATGAGACGACGCGAATTCCTCACGCTGCTCAGCGGCGCAATCGCCATGCGGCCGCTGGCGCTGCGAGCGCAGCAGTCGGCTCTGCCGATCGTTGGATTCCTCAATCTGTGGCCTCTCAGCGCACGAAGCACGTCTGTATTTCAGGATGCGGTCGGCGAAGCTGGCTTTGTTGATGGGCGAAACGTCGTCATCTCCTATCGCGATGCCAATGCTCAATCTGCGCGTCTTCCAGTGTTAGCATCCGAATTGGTTGACCAGCGCGTAGCCGTCATCGTTACCGCCGCGCTCGACGCCGGCTTCGCAGCCAAGGCTGCGACGAGAACGATTCCGATCATTTTCACCTGTGGTTCGGATCCGACCACCTTGACCCTCGTCCGAGGCCTCATTCGCCCCGATGGGAATATCGCTGGCGTGAGCCAAGTGCTGCCGCCACTTGCGCCAGAGCGGTTGAAGATCATTCGCGAGCTGACGCCCGATGTTGTCATGATCGGCTTTCTGGACACTCCACACGAGCGGCCCAGCCACGCCCAATCCGAATTGTCTTCTGTCTCAGCGGCCGCGCAGGCGCTTGGGATACAGATCGAGCCGCTTGAGGCGCAGACAAACGGTGAATTAAATGACGCCTTTGCCGCGTTAGCCCGTCAGCGCGCGAATGCGCTTATTATCAGTCCCGATCCTTTCTTCATATCCATGCGGCCGCAGCTCACCGCACTGGCGAAACATTACGCCATACCGACTGTGTACCCATTCTCCGAGGACGCGGAGGCCGGCGGCCTCGTCAGCTACGGAAACAGCAATTTTGATATATTCCGCCACTGGGGTATCCATTTAACCGGAGTTAGGGATTTGCCTCCACGGGCGGCCCGGCGAAGGTCGCTCCAAGCTGGGCGGATGTCCGCGTTGTCTCGGCGGCTTTGGCGGAACAGCCTTTGGGCTCT
>Ga0182014_10007812_pt1 | contig 11105 bp, 10 predicted proteins | sample 612S2DmetaG_FD_120489 | JGI IMG/M metagenome (GOLD analysis project Ga0182014, IMG submission 120489) | Permafrost microbial communities from Stordalen Mire, Sweden - 612S2D metaG | ecosystem: Environmental > Terrestrial > Soil > Wetlands > Permafrost | place: Sweden: Stordalen | collected... | reverse complement strand
TTCGAGGCCATGATCGAGCCGATCCTGCAGAAACTGAAGGTGCCCTGTGAGAACGCCCTGAAGGACGCCAAGCTGTCCCACCGCGAGATCGAGGAAGTGGTGCTGGTGGGCGGCTCCACCCGTTCCCCCAAGGTGCAGGAACTGGTCAAGTCCATCTTCGGCCGCGAGCCCAACAAGAGCGTCAACCCCGACGAGGTGGTGGCGGTGGGCGCCGCGGTGCAGGGCGGGGTGCTGGCCGGCGACATCAAGGGCGTTCTGCTGCTGGACGTGACCCCGCTCAGCCTGGGCATCAACGCCAACGGCGGCCAGATGAGCACCATCATTCCGCGCAACACCACCATTCCCACCAAGCGCTCCGAGGTCTACACCACCGCGGTGGACAACCAGCCCGGCGTGGACATCGAGGTGTTCCAGGGCGAGCGCCCGCTGGTGGAAGGCAACAAGCTGCTCGGCAACTTCCACCTGGGCGGCCTGCCCCCGGCGCCCCGGGGCATGCCCCAGATCGAGGTGACCTTCGACATCGACGCCAACGGCATCGTGCACGTCACCGCCAAGGACAAGGGCACCGGCAAGGACGCCAGCATCACCCTCACCGGCTCCACGGGCCTGTCCAAGGAGGACATCGACGCCAAGGTCAAGGAAGCCGAGGCGCACAAGGCCGAGGACGAGGAGCGCAAGAAGCTGCTGGAGAACAAGAACACCCTGGACCAGACCATCTACCAGGTGGAGAAGCTGATCAAGGAGAACGGCGACAAGCTGCCCGAAGACGACCGCAAGGATGCCGAGGCGGCCCTGGCCGAAGGCAAGGAGGCCCTGGCCAGCCTGGACAAGGCGCGGATCCAGAAGGCCCTGGAGAACATCACCGCCAAATCGCACAAGCTGGCCGAGTCCATCTACAAGGACACCAACCCGCCGACCCCGCCCACCGGCGGCGCCGCTCCCGGCGGCGACACCAAGAAGGACGACGACGTCATCGACGCCGAAGTGGTGAGCTAACACCGTTGGGTCCGTTCGGGACGCAGCCGCCGTCCCGGGCACAAGCAACCGTGGCGGAGCAAGCTCCGCAACGGTTGCTAGGTAAGGTCAGACCCAAGGCAGAGCCGGGACCTGGGTTCCGGCTCTTTTTCCATCCGAAAAAAACATGAGTCCCACCAACGCAAATTCACGGTAGATTGCTGCCATGGCCCACCCCGATTACTACAAGATCCTAGGCGTCCACAAGGGGGCTTCCGAGGACGAGATCAAGAAGGCCTACCGGAAGCTCGCCCGCAAGTACCACCCGGACCTGAATCCGGGGAACAAGGATTCGGAAGCCAAGTTCAAGGAGCTCACCGAGGCCAACGAGGTGCTTTCGGACTCGGAGAAGCGGAAGAACTACGATACCTACGGCGATCCTGCCGGGCCGCCGGCCCAGGCCGGGCCGGGCTTCTCCTACGAGGAGTTCGACCCCGGCGGCGGCATGGGCGGCAGCTTCCAGGACCTGTTCCGGGGCTTCGGCGGCAAGGGCCGGGGACGGGGCGGGGCCAAGCCCGGCGAGGACACCCAGCACCCGGTGCGCATCGGCTTCAAGGAGGCCTTCCACGGCACCAAGCTGTCCCTCAGTCTGCAGCGCAGCGAAACCTGCCGGTCCTGCCAGGGCTCCGGGAACCTGCCGGGATCGCGTCCGAGCACCTGCGCCGACTGCGGCGGCCGGGGCTACCGGGAGGAAGGGGCCTCCTTCTTCCGCACCCGCCAGGAGTGCCCCGCCTGCGGCGGCACCGGCAAGAAGTCCCCGCCCTGCCCCGCCTGCCAGGGACGCGGCCGGATCCCCAAGGCCGAGACGGTGACCGTGGCCATTCCCGCGGGGGTGGAGGACGGCACCCGGCTGCGGGTGGCCGGCAAGGGGGAGGCCGGGCGCCGGGGCGGCGGTCCGGGCGACCTGTACCTGCAGATCCAGGTGGAGCCGGATCCCCGGTTCGAGCGCCGCGGACCCAACCTGTACCTGGATCTCCCCATCAGCTTCGCCGAAGCGGCCCTGGGCACGAAGGTGGAGATCCCCACCCCGGAAGGCCATTCCACCATCAAGATCCCCCCCGGGACCCAGGGCAACGCCAACCTGCGCCTGAAAGGCCTGGGCATGCCCATCCCGGGCAGCCCCCAGCGCGGCGACCTGTTCGCGCGCATCAAGGTGATGACGCCCCATATCGTGGACGAGCGCAGCAAGGAACTCCTGCGGGAACTGGCCGAGCTCAATGACGCCGAGATTCGGGCGAACGCCTGGAGGTAATGTATGCGTCGTGATCCGAAAAGTGGCTCATTCATGATCGGAGTGGTGGCCGCCCGCTATGAAATCCACCCCCAGACCCTCCGGCTCTATGAAAGGGAAGGGCTTCTGCTCCCGTCTCGCACCGAAGGCAAGACCCGGCTCTACAGCGAGGAGGATCTGGAGCGGCTGGAGTTCATCCTCAGCCTCACCCGGGATCTGGGCGTAAACCTTGCCGGGGTTGAGGTCGTGCTCAACCTGCGGGACCGGATGAAAAATATGCAGGAGGAAATGCAGCTGTTCGTGGAAACATATGAATCGAAAATGAAGGCAGCCGGCATTGAACCCGAAAGGGTCCGGGACGGCATTCCTTCCACAGGGCTGGTGAAACTCACGTCCCAAGGTCTGCGCAAGCGCTAAGCTGGAGTCCCTTTTTGGTATCCTGATCCTTCCCTTGAAGGTGAAACGTGCCCCAACGGCATCTGGAAGAGCGATCACTCGACAAGTACTTTGATTCGATCCGGGATCTGCCGCTGCTGACGGCGGAGGAGGAGCGGATCAACGGGCGCCTGTGGCAGAACGACCGCAACCCCGAAGGCCTGCGCATGCTGGTGGAGGGCAACCTGCGCTTCGTGGTGAAGGAGGCGCGGAAATTCCAGGGCATGGGCCTGGACCTGCTGGACCTCATCTCCGAGGGCAACCTGGGCCTCATCGAAGCCGCCAAGCGCTTCGATCCGGAGCGGGAGAACAAGTTCCTCACCTACGCCTCCTGGTGGGTGCGCCAGGCCATCTTCCACGCCCTGGCCGAACACGGCAGCAAGATCCGGCTGCCGCAGAAGGTGGCGGGGCACCTGGTGCAGCTCAACCGCATCGCCCACCGCCTCGGCCAGGACCTGGGACGCACGCCCACGGTGCAGGACATCGTCGACGCCAGCCACTTCTCCTCCGAGGAGGTGGAGCGGCTGCAGCTGCTCCAGCAGACCACGTCCACCGTCTCCACCGAGCAGGGCATGGGCGAATCGGATCTCACCCTGGGCGACAGCCTGGAGCAGACCATCGAGCCTTCGCCCATGGACACCATGGACCAGGAATCCTTCCTGGACCAGGTCCGGCTGAGCCTGGGACTGCTGAACGAGAAGGAGCGACGGATCATCGCCCTGCACTTCGGCCTGGACGGCAGCGACCCCATGACCCTGGAACGCATCGGCCAGTCCTTCGAGCCGCCCATCAGCCGGGAGCGGGTGCGCCAGATCGAGGAACGGGCCTTCATGAAGATCCGGGACCGGCGCAGGGTCCTGCTGGGCCAGTTCCTGAAAGGGGACCGTTCGTGAGAGGCAAGCCGGGCTGCCCCCTTTGCGGGGGGCTGGGCGTGGTGCTGGACCCCGACCCGGTGCAGCCGGCCCGCCCCTGCGGCTGCAGCGGGTCGGCGGAGGCCCAGCGCATCCTGGAGGGGATTCCCAACCGCTACCGGGCGGCCACCCTGGAGGCCTTCTGGGAATGGTGGAAGCTCCAGCATCCCAAGGACAAGCTCACGGCCGCCCTGGCCGGCGCGCACCAGATCCTGGAGCACGAGGAGACCCGGCAGACCCTGCCCGTGGACCTGCGCTCCAAGCTGGACCTGATCCTGCACAAGTGCGGGCCCAAGCCCCAGCCGGAAGGCGAGCTGGGCTGGCGCGACCTGAGGCCGGCCCAGGAGCCGCAGGGCTACCGGAGCCTGTTCAACTGGACCCGCAATGACCGGGACGTTTCGGACTTCTGGTGGATCGACGGGCCCCCGGGCAGCGGGCGCAGCACCCTGGCCGCGGCCGTGCTCAAGGCCTGGTGCGAGCGCATGGAGCTGCCGGGGCTGTTCGTGTCCGTGCGCACCTTCAGCCTGGAGCTGAAGGACATCTATTACGACACCCGCAGCTTCCGCAACACCGACTTCATGGGCGAGCGGGAGCGCATGGCGCCCCTGCTCAAGGCCCCCTGCCTGGTGCTGGACGATTTCGACCGCCTGGACGCGGACATCCGGGTGGTGCGGGCCCTGGCCCAGCTCCTGGACCACCGCTACAGCATGGAGCTGCCCACCCTGATCACTGCCGGACGCTGGGCGGAGAGCCTGCAGGCCACCGACAAGGAGACCTATCCTGTGCTCCGGCTGGAGGATTCGAGCCTGCTCCGGCGCCTGGCCGCGAGCAAGCGGGTGGAGCTGCGCCCCACCCTCCTGCGGCTGCTGGACAGTCTGAATGGCTAACCCCTTGACGCGCATCCTGCGCGCCCTCCTGCGCCTGCACCTGCGCCGCCCCGCGGGGCTGTGGCTGGCGCTGGCCGGCCTGACCCTCGTGCTCGGCGCGGGGGTGCTTCGGGTGGAGCGCCGGCTGGATCTCATGAGCCTGCTCCCCACCGACAACCCGGTGGTGCGCGCCAGCATCGAGGCGGGCGTGGGCCAGCAGGAGCTGCTCTGGCTCGCCGCCGAAGGCACCCGCGGCGACCTGGAGGCCCGGGAGGCGTGGGCGGAGCACCTGGTGGAGAACCTGCTCAACGATTCCGGGCTGGCCCTCAACGGCCTCGACCAGGACGGGCGCATTTCGGCGCCCATGCCGGTGCCCGAGCCCATGGGCGCCTCCCTGTGGCCCCCGCTGCTGGCGGCAGGCAGCTTCCTGGAGGGCGACGGGGCCGCGGGCCGCCTGGTGACCGAAAAGGCCTACGCCCTGGCGCCCATGCTCCTGGGCGACCGCCTGGATCCCCTCAAGGATCCGGCGGAGCTCCGCCGCCGGCTGCGGGCCACGGCCAAGGCCCTGGCTTCGCCGGACCCGGCCAAGGCCAAGCTGGCCCAGCTGGACCCGCTGCAGCTCCTGGACCTGGTTCCCCGCGGGGACGACACCCTGGCCGGCGTCACCCGCTCCGCCAGGGGCTTTCCGCTGAAGCTGCGCACCGGCTACCTGGAGACCAAGGACGGCCGGTTCGTGCTGCTGCCGGTGGTGCTGGACTTCCCCAGCGGCGACAGCCAGGCCACCGCGCGGGTGCTGCACTGGCTCGGCTGGGGCGGCACCGGGCCCCTGCCCAAAAAGGCCGGCCATGCCCAGGTGGCCCAGGCCCTGGCCGCCCATCCCGGGCGTCCCTTCGCCATCCAGGCCACCGGCGCCCACGCCATCGCCTACTGGGAGTCCTACCGCCTCAGCCGGGAGATCCTGATGAGTCTGGGCCTGAGCTTCGTGCTCATCGGCCTGGTCTACTGGATCGGCTTCCGCACCCTGGCGGGCTACGGCTTCGTGGTGGTGCCGCTGCTGCTGGGCATGGTCTGGGCCCTGGGCCTCACCGGCTGGATCCTGGGCCGGTTGAACCTGATGGCGGCGGCGTTCGGGGCCGTGCTGCTGGGCATCGGCGACGACGTGGGGATCATGCTGTTCAGCCGCCACCGGGATGAGCGCCAGGCCGGGAAGGGCAAGGCCCTGGCCATCCGCGCCGCCCTCCTGGGCACCGGCCCGGGGGTGGTGGCCGGCGGCCTGGCCACCGCCTTCGCCTTCCTGGCCTGCATCGCCGCGCCCTTTCCGGGCTTCCGCGACCTGGGCCTCACCGCGGGTCTGGGGCTGCTGGCCTGCATGGCCTCCAGCTTCCTGGTCCTGCCCGCGCTGCTGCTGGCCCTGGACCGGGGCACCGGCACCTTCGCGCCCCGGGCCGCGGCCGGTGCCCCGGTCGGCCGGATCCGGAGCTGGAAGCCCATGGCGGCCCTGGCCCTGGTCCTGGCCGGGCTGTGGGGCGTGCGCAGCCTGACCTGGGAAGAGGACCTGCGCCGGTTCCGGCAGCAGGGCAACCCGGCCCTGGCCCTGCAGGAGACCCTGGCCCACGCCCTGGGCGCCGGGCTGCAGCCGCTGGCCGTGCAGATCCCCCTGGACGATCCCGACGCCCTGCCGGCCCTCTGGAACCGCATCGTGTCCCCCCTGCGGCGGGAAGGGCTGCCCATGCCCCGCTGGCAAGAGACCGCCCCGGGGCTGCGGCGGATCCTGGCCTCGGACACCTGGTACGGACGGGTGCTGGATGAGGCCGGCAAGGCCGGGCTGGACCCGGTGGCGCTGGAACGCTCCCTGTCCGCCTTCCGGGCCAGCGAGGGGGATCCCCTGGCCGTGCCCCGGTCCCTGCAGGCGCTCATGCCGCCCATCAAGCCGGTGGTGGAGCGCCACCGGTGGACCCTGTTCGCCGGCAGGCGCCAGGCGACGCCGCCGGCCAACGCGCCCCCGGACGCCTTCACCCTGCCGCTGCGCCTGGGCGAGGCCGGCCAGGAGCGGATCCAGGACGCGATCGAGAACGCGGGCGGGCGGATGGTGGGGAACCGGCCCCTGTTCCGGGCCATCAAGTCGGTGGCCAGGCAGGCCCTGCGGGAGATCATCCTGCTGGCCCTGGCCGCGGTGCTGGCCGTGGTGGCCCTGTTCGGCCGGCGGGTCCGGTTCCTGCTTCTGGCCCTGGTGCCCCTGGCCGCCAGCCAGATCGGGGTGCTGGGCATCCTGGGCTGGACCGGCGAGCCCCTGACCTTCCTGTCCCTGGTGGCCATTCCCATCGCCCTGGGGGTGAGCGTGGACACCGCCATGAACCTGCTGCACCGGGCCCGGCTGGAACCCCAGGCCGCCGCCAAGGTGGCCCGGGTCAACGCGGTTTGCGCCGGCACTACCCTGGCCGGCTTCGGCGGGCTGGTGTTCAGCGGCTACCGCGGCCTCCAGGGGCTTGGGCTGGCCGCCCTGGGCGGCGTGGCCCTGGCCCTGCTGGTCACCCAGTGGGTGCTGCCCTGGCTGCTGGAGCGCTGGCCCATCCTCAAGGACCGGCCGTAAACGACCCCTCCCTGGAGGGAGGAGCTTTCCACTGCACAAGGAGGTAGGCCTCATGCGCGAATTCAGGGCGGTTTACAACGCCCCTTGCCGGTCTGGAAAGTCCGGCAAACCTGACTATGTTCCGGCTTGCGCCGCTGTGTGTCAGGTTCCCACAGGCCCGGGCAAAGCGGAGCTGTGCCCGTTCTTCAAGGCCGACATTGACTGGCCGACTCTGCCGTTGCTCGTTGCCGGGATTAACCTTACGCCTAGGTTTGGGCGCCTGACTACCGTTGGACTGGAGACGACGGCTTTTCATGTTGAATTTTTCCACATGACCCGTATGAGTGTCAAGCATAAAATCCTCCAAGCCCTAAAGGGCGGAGTTTTCTGGACAATCCGATGAACCCGCTGGAAACCCTCGTCGCTTCCCATCTGGCCGCGGGCCCCATGCCGGCGGCGGAGGTGATGGAGCTCGCGCTCTACCATCCCGAAGCCGGCTATTACCGCCGGTCCCAGGGCCCCTGGGGCTTCCAGGGGGCCGACTACTACACCGCCCTGGACCTGGGCCCGCTGCTGGGGGAGGCCATGGCCTGCCGCCTGGGCCAGGCCTGGGAGCGCCTGGGCCGGCCCGACCCCTTCGTGGTCCTGGAGCCCGGCGCCGGCCGCGGCTGGCTGGGCCGGGACCTGCTCCAGGCCGCCGTCGGCCCCTTCGCCCAGGCCCTGCGCTACCTGCACCGGGACGATAATCCCGCCGCCGCCGCCGCGGCCCGGGAAGCCCTGGCGCCGTTCCTGGCCTCCGGCCAGGCCCGGCTGGTGGCCCAGGACGAACCGCTGGAACCCTTCCGTGGCGCGATCATCTCCAACGAGCTGTTCGACGCCCTGCCCGCCCAGCCCTGGCGCTGGGACGGCGGGCGCTGGAGCTACGAGGCCCTGGCCACCGGTCCGGTCTGGCTGCCGGGAGAACCTTGCGAAGCCACCGCCTGGTTCACCGCCCAGGCCGAAGGCGGGCTGGAATCCGGCGACGGCGCCCCCTGGTGCGAGGCCCTGCCCGCCCTGGTGCAGGACCTGGCCGCGACCCTGGAGGCAGGCCTGTTCCTCACCATCGACTACGGCGACACCGCCGCCCGGCTGGTGGACAAGGGCGCCGACCTGCGCCGCTTCCGGGGTCACGAAGTGGACGGCAAGTGGTGGGAGGACCTGGGCGGCTCCGACCTCACCGCCGACGTGGACTTCACCCGCCTGGCCCTGCTGCTGGAGCGGGAAGGCCTCGCGGAGACCTCGCACCTGAGCCTGGGCCGCTGGATCCGCACCCACGCCCCCCTGGCCCGCTGGGAAACGGAGTGGCAGTCCTTGGACGCCGCGGCCCGCCTTGGCCGCATGGAGAACCTGCTGCAGCTGACCCTGCCCACCCTGATGGGCGACCGGTTCCGGGTGCTGGAGGCCTGGTGCGGCTGCGGAGAATCCCAGCTCTAATCTCCGCAAAATATCCGGTGAATAACTTGCCCATGCGGGAATCAGGACCCATAATCACCGCATGGAAAGCGGAGATTCCAAGTACCTCTGGCAAGCCAATGATTGGCCCAACTGGCGTTATGACCTCGGGAACCTGGCCGGCCCCCTGGCGGCAGTCACCGGCGCCCAGGGCCTTCTCATGGGGCGCCTGGCCGATGTGGGCTTGGCTTTGCGAAGTCAGGCCAGCCTCATGGCGCTCACCGACGAGGTGGTCAAGACCAGCGCCATTGAAGGCGAGCACCTGAACGCCCAATCCGTCCGCTCCTCCCTGGCCCGCCGGCTCGGGGTGGACATCGGGGCTCTGGCCCCGGCGGACCGCCAGGTGGAAGGCGTCGTCGCCATGATGCTCGACGCCACGGCCAACGGCGCCGCTCCGGTCACCCGGGAGCGGCTGTTCGGTTGGCATGCCGGCCTCTTTCCCACGGGCTACTCCGACATCCAGAGGATCCGGGTCGGCGGCTGGCGCGACGATGCCGGCGGCCCCATGCAGGTGGTGTCCGGCCCCATCGGCCGGCAGCGGGTCCATTTCCAGGCCCCTCCCGCCGATCGTCTGGAAGCCGAGACCGGGCGTTTCCTCGCCTGGATCAATGGCGCGCCGGGCGAACTTCCGCTCATCAGGGCCGGCATCGGCCATTTGTGGTTCGTCACCCTGCATCCCTTCGACGACGGCAACGGCCGCATCGCCCGGGCCGTCGGCGACCTGCTGCTGGCCCGCGCCGACCGCAGCCCGCAGCGCTTCTACAGCCTGTCGGCGCAGATCCAGCGGGAGCGCGAGGCCTACTACGCCATCCTGGAGCGCACCCAGAAGGGCAGCGGCGAGATCACCCCGTGGCTGGCCTGGTTCCTGGGCACCCTGCACCGGGCCGTCGACCAGGCCCAGCTGACCCTTGATGCCGTGCTGGCCAAGGCCCGAACCTGGCAGCGCCTCGGTGGCACCCCCATGAACGAGCGTCAGGTGAAGCTGGTGAACCGCCTGCTGGACGGTTTCAACGGCAAGCTTACCTCCGGCAAATGGGCGGCCATCGCCAAGTGTTCGCCGGACACGGCCCTGCGCGACATCACCGAACTGACGGCCCGGGGCGTCCTGCGCAAGTCCGCGGCAGGCGGGCGCAGCACCAGTTATGAGCTGAACCTGACCCCGGGGTAGGCCCGTCCTGCTTACCATTGGACGGCAGGTCTGGTTACGATTGGACGGTAGGCCATACTGGCCGGCGTAGGCCGCCTGACCGCGCGGGAACTGGAGGCAAGGTGAAATTCAAGCACAATGCACCCAATGCCGGTCCCACGCCGCCCGTCTACCCCGGTCAACGCCATGTGGACTTCGCCATCATCGCCAGAATGGACCTTGGAGAGGTGGTCTTCGAGCCCATGCGCCCCTCCCTGCGTGAGGTCGACCCGCGGCCTTGACCGCTGGAACCACTTTTTGCCTTGCGTCTCCTGCAATGTCGTGGCAACCTGATGGGCCTTGTCTTGGGCTCCGCAAGTGCGCGCCTCTTCCCGGCTCCGCCGCCCAAGCCTCCTTCGCGAGGATGTCATGTACGCAGTGATTCAAACCGGTGGCAAGCAGTACCGAGTGGCCGAAGGGGAAATCCTCCGGGTCGAACTGCTGGAAAAGGAACTCAAGGAAGCTTTCACCTTCGACCGCGTGCTCCTGGTGGACAACGAAGGCGAGCTGAAGGTCGGCAAGCCCACCCTCGAGGGCGCCACGGTGTCGGCGGAAGTGATCTGCCATGACCGCCGCAAGAAGGTATTCATCTTCAAGAAGAAGCGGACCACCACCTACCAGCGCACCCAGGGCCATCGGCAGGGCTACACCGAAGTCCGCATCACCGGGATCCAGGCTTAATTCGAATCTGAACTGCAGAGAGGTTTGTCATGGCTCACAAAAAAGGCGTAGGCTCAAGCCGCAACGGCCGGGATTCCAACGCTCAGCGTCTCGGGGTGAAGGCCTTCGGCGGCCAGCAGGTGACCGCCGGCTCCATCATCGTCCGGCAGCGCGGCACCCGCTTCAAGATGGGCGTCAACGTCGGCATGGGGACCGACCACACGCTGTTCGCCAAGGTGGAAGGCAAGGTACGTTTCCAGGATAAGGGCCAGCATGGCCGTTTCATTCATGTGGATCCCCTCGAAGCTTGATCCACGCCATTCTTAGTGGGGGCGCGCGGCCATAGGTCTGCGCGCTCCTTCGATTTTATAGGCAGCCCATGTTCCTTGACCATTTGACGCTCCACCTGGAAGCCGGCCACGGCGGCCCCGGGGCCACCAGCTTCCGGCGCGAGAAATTCGCCGAGAAGGGCGGTCCCGACGGCGGCGACGGCGGCCTGGGCGGATCCATCGCCATCCGGGCCGACCAGGGCCTGAACACCCTGAACCCCTTCCGCAACCAGCGCACCTTCTGCGCCGGGCGCGGCGGGCCCGGCGCCGGGGGCCTCTGTTCCGGCAGCGACGGTGAGAGCCTGGTGCTGGACGTGCCCCTGGGCACCGTGCTCCGGGACGCCGCCAGCGGCGAGTTCCTGGCGGAGCTGCTGGAGCCCGGCCAGACCGTCTGCGTGGCCCGGGGCGGGCGC
>Ga0182014_10007811_pt1 | contig 11105 bp, 6 predicted proteins | sample 612S2DmetaG_FD_120489 | JGI IMG/M metagenome (GOLD analysis project Ga0182014, IMG submission 120489) | Permafrost microbial communities from Stordalen Mire, Sweden - 612S2D metaG | ecosystem: Environmental > Terrestrial > Soil > Wetlands > Permafrost | place: Sweden: Stordalen | collected... | reverse complement strand
TCCGATATGTCGCAAAAACCTTACAAAGCCCTGGGGATCGATCTCAAGGCCGCCTCCCTGCATGACCGGGAAAGGGCGATCGACACCTTCATTGCCTGTCATCAGATCATGGAACGTGCCCAGCTTGCTGATCCAGATGCAGGCCCGAAGGCTCTGCAGCGCCTCCGAGCCGCGGCTGTCAATGAGACCCTAAGCCGTCATATCAAAGCGCTCAACCATGCGATGGAGGAAAATGCCATCCTCCTTGCCGACACGATGCACGGGGCTGAGGCGGCACGGCATCTTCGCCGGATGCGGGGTGAAGCGACAGCTGCGGCCGAGATGCTGAAATCGGCCAGTGTCGGTGCTGCTCCAGCGTCTCCTTCGCGTAGGCCATCTGTCTAACTTCGCTTCAGACTGGGGTATCAGGGCGAGTCGCGATAGCGATCAAATGGTCGGGCAAATCAACGAACTGAACGCCCCGAGGCATCACTTTCTTCTTCCCAGCGACTCAACGCGTGTCATTGTGGACGCAGCAACGTTTCCACTTCAAACAGCTCCTTTAGCAACCTGACCGGATCTTTGTTGTCAAACAAAATATACCCATAGACGGATCGGTTATCCAAATATTGCGTAATCTCCTGGACTCTCGCAACATCGGAAAACACAATATACTCATGCCGTTCAGATCGGTCCTGATAGGTCAGCCGGCTAATCACATCGGCCTGGACGAGGTAGGTACAATGCACGACGGGTACCTCGATAATTCCTCGAATGCGGCGATGCAGCAGCACGTGATAGTGTGGAACTTCTTTGTAATAGCCGTTCTCATCGACAGCCGCGTGAAAGTTCGAGTACGGATCATTCGACGATACCATCCGGAGAAGCGGTGCCACGATCGGAAGATTCAAAGTAAGCGGTGCTCGATGGCCCTTCTTCTCAATTGCTACGGAATGTGATTCTCGGTTTTGAGGCAAGAGAAGGCTTCGCACCGACATTATGGACGATGTTAACGACGATGCTAAGGGCGTTTATCGGCGTGTTGAGGTCCTGACGGGTCCTGGCCGGCGGCGGCGTTGGTCTGATGAGCAAAAGGCGCTGGTTGCGGCGGAGGCAATGGTGCCGGGTGCGGTGGTCGCGCAGATAGCGCGGCGCTGGCAGGTTTGCGCCAGTCAAGTTTTCGCCTGGCGGGGCGCGGCATTGCGGGCCACGTCCGGTAAGACGCCGGCCATTGCACCGGCTTTTGTGCCAATTGTTGAGGCCACGATGATACCAGCTCTGCCGCCGCCCATGCCGGCACCGTCACAGGTAGTGGAGATCGAGATCGAAACCGGTGGCGTCAGAATTCGCGTAGCGAGCGGCGTCGACACCAAAACACTCACCGCTGTGCTGCGTGCGGTGCGGGCGACCGCTTCGTGATCGCGATCCCAACCGGGGTGCGGATCATGCTGGCGACACGCCCGGTGGATTTTCGCCGCGGCGCCCATAGCCTCGCCGCTCTGGCTGCCGCCAGTCTTGGGCAGGACCCGTTCAATGGAGCATTGATCGTGTTCCGGGCGAAGCGCGCTGATCGGGTAAAAATCTTGCTTTGGGATGGCAGCGGGCTGGTCCTGATCTGGAAGCAGATTCAGCACGGCGCTTTTCGCTGGCCCCCCATCGTGGACGGCGTGATGAAGCTGACATCGGTGGAATACGCGGCATTGTTCGACGGGCTGGATTGGGCACGAATAATTTCAACACCTAGGATTCCCACGCCGACCCAGGCGGGCTAGAATCGTGGCGCGATGCAGGCCGATGGCAACCCGATCAACGCGCTTCCGGAAGATCCAGCGATATTGCAGGCGTTGTTGCTGTCGGCCTGGTCAGAACGCGACAGTGTTGTGGCCGAGCGCAACACGCTAGCAGAGCAAAATGAGCGCCTGCAGCACCTGCTGCTGAAACTGACCCGCCTCAAATTTGGCACCAAATCCGAGCGCCTGCCCGATGACCAGTTGCAGTTGGCTCTGGGCGACGTTGAGACCGCCATCGCGCAACTGGAGGCACAAGGAGAGCAGCGCGACCCAGAGCGCCGGCGTGAAGCAGTTGCCAAGCGCCGGGCGAGCCGCGGCGCGCTGCCGGCGCACTTGCCCCGTGTCGAAGTGACGCTGACGCCGGAAGATACCAACTGCCCCTGCTGCCGGGCGGCAATGACAGAGATCGGTCACGACGAATCCCAGCGGCTCGACGTCATCCCCGTGCAATATCGGGTGATCGTGACGCGGCGGCCAAAATTTGCCTGCCGGGCCTGCGAAGGTGTCGTGGTGCAAGAGCCAGCCCCGGCCCGGCTGATCGAGGGCGGCATCCCCACCGAGGCGCTGGTGGCAAACGTCATGGTCTCGCGCTTTGCCGATCACCAGCCGCTTTATCGCCAGGCGCAGATCATGGCCCGGCAGGGCGTTCTGATCGACCGCGCGACTTTGGCCAACTGGGTCGGCTATGGTGCGGCCGAGATCGCGCCGGTGGTGCGGCGGCTGAAGGAGGTCGTGCTCTCGTCTGCGCGAATCTTCGCCGACGAGACGACAATGAAGGTTCTCGACCCTGGCCGCGGCCATACGAAACAAGGCTATTTTTGGGTAGCCGCGCGGGATGATCGGGCCTGCGGCGGTGCCGATCCGCCGGCGGTGATCTATCAATATGCCACAGGCCGGGCCAAACGCCATGCCGATGCTTTGCTCGGCGGCTACCGCGGGATCGTGCAATGCGATGGCTACAATGCCTACAAGCAACTCGCCGGGCCGGCGCGTGAGGATGCGCCCGTGACGCTGGCATTTTGCTGGAGCCACGTGAGGCGCGGTTTTTACGACCCGGCCAAATCCGGCACGTCGCCGATCGCCACCGAAGCGTTGGTGAGGATCGCCGCACTCTATCGCATCGAGACCGAAATCCGCGGCAAAGACCCGGCGCAGCGTCTCGCAGCGCGACAGGAATTCAGCCGGCCGCTGGTGAAAGATCTGCGGGTTTGGTTCGAGGCACAGCTTAAGACTTTGCCAGCCCGCAGTCCGATGGCCGAAGTAATCCGTTATCCACTGAACCACTGGAACGGCCTGGAGCAATTCCTTGCCGATGGCAGCATCGAAATCGACAACAACACCGTGGAGCGCAGCATGCGCCCGATCAAATTATCGAAGAAGAACTCGCTGTTCGCGGGTTCGGACGAAGGCGCCGAAAACTGGGCCGCCGCCGCTTCACTGATCGAAACCTGCAAGCTGAACAACGTCAACCCACAGACCTACTTCACCGATCTGCTGACCCGCCTCGTCAACGGATGGCCCCAGGCGCGCATCGACGAACTTATGCCCTGGTGCTGGAAACCGACAGCCACACCCTGACGCGAAAGTCAAAGCCAAATCACAGGGCCGCGGAGCATCGCTTACGATTCAAAGCCACAAGTTCTCTCAAGGTCTCCGGCCGAATAAAATTATCGACGTCGGCAACGAAATAGAATTGACAGGCACGTTCCGTTGCCCTGCGTTGGCTTTCATCGCGCAATCGCCACATGACCTTGAAACGCACCGGATTCCATTCATGCACGCCGTACAGCTCTACGCGCTCGGGCACATCCTGGGTGTTGAATTCGAAGCTTGCGTAAAGCTGCCCTACGCGATCCAGCCATTCACGCAGAAGCGCCTCCGTGTTGTCTGTATTATTGTTGGTACGCACATGCAGATGGATCGCTGATTTTGGATAATCGAGTTGCTCGATGCATTTGAGATAGAGCGGCAGAAATATCGATTTCTGCTTAGCAAGGATCGCCATAAGCACTTGAGGCACGTCATTTTTGTGATTGAAATATCCTGACCAGTCATGCGTCATTGCCGCTCTGATGTTTCTATATCTAATGATGAAAGGCTATGTGATGCCAAATCTGGGCGGCTGACCTTCAATCGGCAGATCAGCAACGATTCAAGTTCATCCAGTCCGTTCCAGCGTTCGAAATCGACCAGAGCCTTTCCATGTTGGAGTGTGCTCAATCCCTCGTGGAATCTTCGTGTCGCCCCGTACTGCTTGGTCAAATGCTCAAATATTTCCTTGTTGCGCAGACTATCCTCGCTCGCCGCGCCACTCGGCATAAAGCCATCGCTATCATGGTCCAAAGGATTGAAGGTGCCCTCTCGTACACCTGATTTTAGACCAAGAACTTGGAGTCTTGCCTGAAGATCTCCGTCCTCATACCCCCAGCCCTGGTACAAGTTCGAGTAGCCGTTGGCGGCGAGATACTGCCCCTTGTCGATGAGTACAACACAGCCAAAATGCCTTGGCGGCACCGTTATACGCAATGTGCTACTTCTTTCCGCCAGAACAGGGCGGCCATCCACTCCCCATCGGGCGATTTGTATTGGGGTAACGGAGTACGAATAATCGGCCCACACCGGCAGATAATCAACATCGTGGAAGCAAAAATAATCGCACAGGTCACCCACGGCCAGGGCACCGGCATTGCGGCACCACCCCCTGTTGAATTTGCTGTCGTCCGCCTGCTCACTGACCACAATCAGCGGTTTGATCTTTCTAGCCCCCACGTCACGGCGGAAGTAAGAAATCAAGTGAGGCAAAAGCCTCTTGAGATGTGCTTCACGATTGCGATATGGAATGATAATTCCCAATCGTGGCTTTTCTTCTTCACCCTTTAGCCATTCTTCTGTTTGCGGGTGGGCACTGACCAGTTTAGCAATGTGGCTTTGGATCGGAAAGCTTCTCCGCTCAGGAGACGCATGGTCAGCAATCCGCGAAGATGGGTTTCTCTCAACGCTTTTAATGAAGGCCGGACCTAACTTGTCCCTCGCATGCTGAGTATTGGCGACTGTACGAAGGATGTTATTCTGCGGCAGCTTTCCCGTTGCCAGGATTTTTAGATTGGCGTCCAGGCTATCCCAATATCGGCCACACCAAAACGCGTTGGCCGCATATTCATCGAGAACGCCCACATCGTAAATCCAAGATTCTACATACAGCCCATCATCGGGCCGTTTGATCGGCAGGGCCCGCTCAGCGTAACGTAACCCATCCACATAATGGCCCGACAGACGGCAGTACTTGCTCAATGCATGAAGGGCTTCCGCTCTGGCCGGTTGGGCCTGGATGGCACGAAGAAAGGTATTGATCACACCCTGCGGGGGATATTTGAGCCGCTCCATGATCTGAGCCATACGGTAAAGGCTGATAAACACTTCTTCGCGCCAGAACCCTAAATTGGCGCGCAGTTCGTAATTGGCCAGCGCCTTCTCCCACTGCTGGCAATCATAATAGCTTTGCGCCAGGTAGAATCTGTAGCGCGCCGCGAGGAATGGATCCGTCTCCGCCTCGATCACCGTTTCGAGTAGTGCTGCATCACGGCGATAGGTTTCCGGGTCCTTCTGCCGCGCGCCATCGTGCTTGCGCAGCATCCGGAACACCGGTAGCGGCACGGCGGGCCTGGCCGCGCCGCAGGTGATGAACTCGTGCAGCACACCTGCATAGCTCCAGGGAAGAGCGTTACGCACGAGTTGGGTGCGGCGGTAGACAACGCCTTCATCGACGATCTCGAAACTGTAAGCGTCATCGGTGAATTCGAGCGGTATCGTGTGACCGGGAACCGTGTCGAGCACATCGTCCGCATCGATGATCAATACGTAATCGGCTTTGCTTTTCGCCAATTCCAAGGCTTCTGACCTGTTCGCCCCAAAATTCCTCCATGGACGCTCATGAAGTTCACCCGGAACATCCGATAAATGGTCCTGAATGATTTTCTGGGTTCCATCCGTAGAACCGGTATCGACGATGATCCAATGATCGATGAAGGGCAGCACATTATCCAGACAACGCTGGACCACCCCGGCCTCGTTCTTGACGATCATATTCAGGCAGACGGTCTGGCCGGAGGCAAGCATGTGAGGCCCTATCAGTCTTTCGCATATTACTCATACCGCCCTGCAACCTGAGCCGGCGCAATTGGTCTTTGCACCGGCTGTATTTGTTACAGCAGAAATTCACCAAAACAGGTCCATAGTCGGCATCCGCATTTGCATTACATCACGCCTAAGCGTGCCATACTGCCGCGAGAGCCGCTTGCAGATTCGTATCACTAGGCATCTGCAGTGCTGTTTGCGGATTAAAGGCGGGGTTATTGGTCTCGAACACCGCCATAGCCGCGACTAATTGATTTAACCCACTGTCGATCTCAAGCCCGTCATATGCCTTGATCTCCTTCAGCTGCGCACCAGAATTGGAACCATACCAATTGTCGATAGCGATCTGGCTCTTGCTGCCCAGGACATTGATGTCGAGATTATTGCCGCTGCGGCTGAACCACAGGTCTTGTTCTGTAATCCCCGGCCCAAAATCCAGCTCGCCATTCGCAACGGTGCCGCCTGATGCCGCATTATTGATTGCGAGATTGCCGTAACCCTGGCGATACACATAGGTGTCATAGCCGCCACCGCCGTTGATCACGTCATTGCCGCCATGCCCATCGATCACCTCGGCGCCCGACGGCGCCGTGATTGTGTCATTGCCCGTTGTCCCGGTCTCAGCGGTATAAAGGATCTGGCTATGAGACAATGTCGTCCCATTGGCAAAATCAAGCTGCTGGAAGGCCGAACTGTACATCCCGCCGGCAACTGTGAGTTTGTCCGTGCCGTTACTGAGTGCCAGGATAACGTCACCGCTGGAATCCGTGGATAATGTGGTTCCGGCAAGGTTGATGCCGCTGGCAAGGCTAATTGTCGCCAGACCATTATTGCCATTGATCATTACGGCCCCGTCGCCGATGCCAAAATTGACGACGTTCTGACCATTGCCGCCATTGTAATTGGCGCCAAGCGTCACCTGATCCCCTCCTGGGGCAAGATCAAAGATATTCGGCGAGAAATTGCTGCCAACAAGTACCGTCTGGGATGTCGAGCCGATCCAGGTATCGGTGAGCTGATGGTTGAGCGCCAGTGTGGTGCCGTTGGCAAAGACCGCGAGGTTCGTGCCGGAGCTATTCCACCAGTAGCCGTTGATCGTCAGGCTGTCGCCAGTGAGCTGGCCATTGGCATTTAACAGATCGACCGTCAGGTTGCCGTTATTATTATTGGATTGGAAGATCACCTCGCTCGGCAGAATATTCGCCCCCAGCGCGATGGTGGCACTGGCCTGGTTCGGGACGACCGTGACAGCACCGTCACCATAACCGAACTCCAGCGTATTTTGGCCGTTGCCGCCATTAGAGGAGGCGCCAAGCGTAACCTGATCACCACCCGGTGCAAGATCAAACTGATTCGGCGAGAAATTGCTGCCAACCAGCGTGGTCTGGGTCGCCGTGCCAATCCAGGTATCGGTGAGCTGGTGGTTCAATGCCAGTGTTGTACCGTTGGCGAATACTGCAAGATTGGTCCCAGAGGTGTTGTACCAATAGCCGTTGATCGTGAGGCTGTCTCCGGTGGGCTGACCGCTGGCATTCAACAGTTCGACGGTCAGATTGCCATTGCCGTTATTCGATTGGAACGCCACCTCGCTGGGTAAAATATTCGCGCCCAATGCGATCGTTGCGCTGGCATTGTTGGGGGTGACGATGACGGCGCCGTCGCCATAGCCGAACGCCAAGGTATTCTGACCATTGCCGCCATTATAGGTGGCACCCAGTGTGATCTGATCACCTCCCGGCCCAATATCAAACAGGTTTGGCGAGAAGTTGCTGCCCACAAGTGTGGTCTGCGTGGCGGAGCCAACCCAGGTGTCCAAGACCGGATTGCCCACGGCCAGCGTTGAGCCATCCGGGAACAAAACGGTCGCCTGACCTTTATAATTCCACCAGTAGCCGCTGATGGTAACACTATCGCCGGTAAGTTGGCCATTGGCGCCAAGCAAAGCGATGGTCAGATTGCCATTGCTGTTGTTGGACTCGAAAATCACATTCGATTTTGCAATGCCCGCGCCCACAACAAAAACGCCAGCGCCGGAAATAGTGCTTGGGCCGCTGCCCAGCGCGAGACCGTGATGTGCAGTCGCTGTCCCAAGCGTGGCCAGCTCCGTGAGCTCGGCGGCCGTCCAGCTCGTGCCATCCGCGAAGGCGATGCTGCTCACGCCATTATCCAGGCTCGTCATCATACCCGTAAGCGTAATCTGATCTCCCGTCACACCATCTTTGAGCAAGATGTCGCCCGCCGCATCGGATAATACGGTCAGCGCAGTCTCGCTGATGCCACTGCCGAGTTGTAGAATGCTTTGATTGGCACCGGCCGGGTTACTATTTTCGATGGTAAGCTGGCCATTGCCTTTGTTGTAGATGATCGTGTTGGCAAAGCTGCCGTCATTGACGACGTTAACCGTGCCCCCGGTATTCAAGGTTTCGCCGGATTGCAGCGCGTATAACGTGCCGTTGCTGACAAGCGTCGCCGCACTTGCCGTGGCGATCACGCTCGTTGCGGTATTTGTCGTGGTCAGGCCGTTCTGCGTTACCGCTAGATTGAACTCTGTCGTGACCGTGCCCGCCGCCACCTGATGCGCTGTCGGTGAGAAGGTCAGTGCTTCCAGCTCCGCCGTCATGCTGGCCGGGCTTGCCGCCGCCAGCGTGTACAGGCCCGTGCCAATCTTCGTCAGGCCGGTACCGGACAGGATGCCATCCGCATCGGTGGCTACACCGCTCGTCCCGGTCAAGGTGATCATGACCGTCTCGGTCACGCCCAAATCAGGGTCACTGATGATGACGCTGGAGAAGGGTTTCACGCTTGCCGCATCTGTCGTCGGCTGGCCAGATTTGGCGCCCGAGATGACCGGTGCGTCGTTCACTGCGGTGGCGGTCACGCTGCTGCTGGTGTTGACCGTGGTCAAACCATTTTGGGTGACCGCCAAAGTGAAGCCCGTTGCCACGGTACCACCCGGTGCCACCTGATGCGCCGTCGGCGAGAAGGTCAACCCTTCCAGCTCCGCCGTCAGGCTGCCCGGCGTGGCCGCCGCCAGCGTGTACAGGCCAGTCCCAATCTTGGTCAGGCCCGCGCCCGTGAGGGCGCCATCCGCATCGGTGGCCAGTCCACTCGTCCCGGTCAGCGTGATCTGAACAGAGTCCGCCACACCCAAATCTGGGTCGGAGACCGTGATGCTGGAGAAAGGCTTCACGCCCGCCTCGTCCGTTGTTGTCTGGCCGGCAACCGCACCGGAGATCACCGGCGCGTCGTTCACCGCCGTGGCAAGGACGCTGCTGACAGTGTTCGCCGTGGTCAGGCCATTCTGCGTCACAGCCAGCGTGAAGCCGGTGGTGACTGTGCTCCCCGGCGCCACCTGGTGCGCTGTCGGCGAGAAGGTGAGTGAATCCAGTTCCGCTGTCAGGCTTGCCGGGCTTGTTGCCGCAAGGCTGTATAGGCCCGTGCCAATCTTGGTCAGGCCGGTGCCGGAGAGGATACCATCCGAGTCGGTCACCAAGCCGTTGGTGCCGGTCAAGGTGATCGCCATGCTATCCGTGGCCCCCAGATCGACATCACTGATGGTCACGCCCGAGAACGGTTTTAGGCTCGCCTCATCGGTTGTCACCTGGCCAGCTTGGGCGCCCGAGATCACCGGAGCGTCGTTCGCCGCCGTGACGATCACACTACTCACATTGTCGGTCGTCGTGACGCCGTTCTGCGTGACGGCCAGTGTGAAGCCAGTTGCCACCGTACCACCTGGCGCCACCTGGTGCGCCGTCGGTGAGAATGTCAGCGCTTCCAGCTCAGCCGTGAGGATGGCTGGAGTCGCGGCCGCAAGCGCGTATAGACCCGTACCGATTTTGCTCAGGCCGCTGCCGGACAAAGAGCCATCCGCATCGGTGGCCAAACCATTGCTACCGGCCAAGGTGATCGTTACCGCTTCTACAACGCCGACGTCGGTGTCGCTGATCGTCACGCCAGAGAACGGATTTACGCTCGCTTCGTCTGTCGCCGTCTGGCCAGCCCTGGTGCCGGCTATGACAGGGACATCGTTCACAGCCGTGGCGATGACGCTGGTGGCGCCGTCTGTTGCCGTGACCCCGTTCTGCGTGACAGCCACTGTGAAGCCGGTAGACACGGTGCTGCCCGGCGCCACCTGATGCGCGGTTGGCGCGAAAATCAGCGCCTCCAGTTCAGCCGTGAGGCTCGCTGGCGTCGCCGCCGCGAGCGTGTACAGGCCGGCGCCGATCTTGGTCAGGCCCGTACCGGAAAGGGTGCCCTCGGCATCGGTGGCCAGACCGTTGGCGCCGGTCATGGCGATAGTCGCGGTCTCAGTTACACCGAAATCCGGGTCACTGATCACCAACCCGGAGAACGGATTCACGGGCGCCTCGTCGGTCGTCAACTGACCAGCATTGGTGCCCGAAATCACCGGCGCATCGTTTACCGCTGTCGCAATAACGCTGCTCACCGTGTTTGTGCTTGTCAGGCCGTTCTGCGTCACCGCAAGCGCGAAGCCGGTGGTGACGGTGCTGCCGGGTGCCGTCTGGTGCACCGTTGGCGAAAAGGTCAACGCTTCCAGTTCTGCGGTCAGGCTTGCAGGTGTCGCTGCCGATAGGGTGTAGAGGCCAATGCCCGTCTTGGTCAGCCCAGTACCGGAAAGAGTGCCGTCGGCATCCGTTGCCAGCCCGCTTGTACCGGTCAGGGTGATCGTGACGCTGTCCGCCGCACCCAGATCCGGGTCAGTGACCCGGACGCCAGAGAACGGTTTGGCGGATGCTTCGTCTGTGATGGTTTGACCGGCGACCGCACCGCTGATGACTGGGGCATCGTTCGCGGCCGTGGCAATCACGCTGGTGACCGTATCGGTTGTGGTGACGCCATCCTGGGTTACCGCAAGGGTGAAGCCCGTGGCCACGGTCTGGCCAGGAGAAACCTGGTGAGCCGTGGGAGAGAAGCTCAACGCTTCGAGCTCCGCCGTCAGCCCGGCCGCCGTTGCCGCCGCCAGGCTATAGGTTCCAACCCCAATCTTCGTGAGGCCAGCACCGGAAAGCGTGCCATCCGCATCTGTGGCCACACCGGCACTCCCGGTCAGCGTAATGGTCGCCGTCTCGGTGACGCCGAGGTCGGGATCGCTGATGTTTACGCCCGAGAACGGGTCAAGCTTCGCCTCATCACTGGTCGCTTGACCGGCCTGCGTACCGGTGATGACCGCCGGGTCATTTG
>Ga0182014_10007809_pt1 | contig 11108 bp, 10 predicted proteins | sample 612S2DmetaG_FD_120489 | JGI IMG/M metagenome (GOLD analysis project Ga0182014, IMG submission 120489) | Permafrost microbial communities from Stordalen Mire, Sweden - 612S2D metaG | ecosystem: Environmental > Terrestrial > Soil > Wetlands > Permafrost | place: Sweden: Stordalen | collected... | reverse complement strand
CGAACAGACCCCAGAAGCGATGCGACTTATCCGACTTCGCCTTTCGATATATCCGTCTCCGCAGATCCTGCAGACTGATAGGTGGTTTTGTCATCTCACCCCTGCCTCACGTTGTCGAGCGGAATATTCACCGGTCCGGGCCCTTCCCTCCGGACGCGTTTTGCTGCACGTCCATCAACAGTACTGCGACCCGATCCGCCACCCTGACGCCTGCGCCTGCACTTCCCACTCGCGGTTACAGCAGTCGCCTCTTCGACGAGATTTCTTCGCCGGGCGCCGAGGGCTTCTCCAGTTGCCACATTCTCTTTCTCACCATGTCGCCGCTGATACCCCGCCGTTGGAAGCTGCCGCATCGGACTCATTTCGGCCAGCTCCTGCTGCTTTCGCACGTTATTGTTCGGTGTAATGATCGGCGTCAACTATTTGTTTCCTTGGACGACAGTCGTTTCTCCCTACGAACGAACTTGGCCATTTAGCCTAAGAGCCTAGAAACAGTAGTTCTTCAAGAGCCATCCGTCGCACCTGCCAAAAGTCGCACTCCTTCTCATTAACATTCAGCCTGCACTCGCCCTCGCCATTAAAGGTCAGGGGCACCGCAAACATCTGATTGCCTTTATCATCCCGCACTAAAATCGCCTGCTCGGCAAGACTGAATATTACTGACCTATTCACATCTTTGGATTCTAAAAGAACCGTAAAGTCGCCGACACTCTCCGCCACCGAAAACTTATAAGGGGAATTATTGGGACGCAGGGCGTTGCGAGTCTTAACGTCCTCTACAACTTGTAATCTGAGTGCATTGAATACCTTCGGTAGAGAGCATGCGGAACGTTCAGTTACCCAGTCGAATTTCGACATATCCTTCGCCACTTTGTCGTTCACGCTTTCACCTCCAAAATGTCACCCACTCTCCCAAAATACGCTGGTGCGGCAAGTAAAGAAATGCAGTGGGGGTTCCGCGCCGAGGTCTTGCTTGTGCCTCGGACTATGCCCAAACTATGCCCATTCCAACTCAAAATGTTGACACAAGACTAAACAGTTCACAACAGGCTAAGTCTTAGAGCAAGTGTAGTTTTGGCATCACTACTGCAAAAATTGAAAGCGGCGGATTTCGCTTAGGAAACCGCTGCTCTATCCATCTGAGCTACAGGGCCTTGTTTTTACAGCTTTTGGAGTTTCAACAGGTTAGCTGGCATTCGCCACCATTCCCGGTGTGCTGTCAACAGCAAGCAACACCATTTTAACAGCTTTGCTGTTGGCTTCCCGCTTTCTTAACATGTAGCTCCGCCCACAGCGTTAAATCGGGGTGAATGGCGCACAGGATGGGTATGTCGGTGTCAGTAGGAAGAAAAATCTATTCCTCTGGCGGGAGAACGGCCTTGTATAATGGTTGCCCTTTTGTTTTCTGTGTTCGTAATGCTCGGTCCTTTAGCAATATGTGCTTTTGTTGTCACTCCAAACTTAGGAGAACACAATGAGGCTTGTGCAGTGGTGCCGTTGGATGTTAATCGCTATCTTTCTGCTGGGAATCGTCTCAGCGCCGTTGGTCCTCACACTTGAGGCGCAGACTCTGCCCGTACTGCAACCGCTCGCCGACAAACCAGGTCCGGCTCCGGCGGCTTTGAAGACTGGCGCTACCTACTACGTCCCCGCCACTCCGGAGACGGTCCTCTGGGGGAAGTTGCCGGAGGCACAATCGAAGCCGATCCTCACGGTGCCGTCCGGCTCCGTGGTGACTTTCGATACGGTTTCGCACGAAGGCGTTCTGGAAGATCAGGGCAAAGACCCCGTCAAATATTTCGGTCAATACGGCATCAAGCACGAAGACGTGCTCAAGGATGCGCAGGCGCTGGCGGCATCCAGCATTCCGCATGACTTCTTCAAAGATGGCCCGCACCTCGTGATCGGCCCGGTCGAAGTGGTGGGCGCGCAGCCGGGCGACATTCTCAAAATCGAATTCCTCTCCTTCATTCCGCGGGTGCCCTATGGTGTGGTCACAAATCGTCACGGCAAAGGCGCCCTGCCGGGAGAGTTCCCCGAAACTCCCAACCCCGAGCCAAACGCCGGCCCGGCGCACCCGGAGCTCTATCACAACATCTCGAAGTTCGTGAGCCTGCAAGGAACGGGTAAAAGGCTCTTCTGCGTGATGAAGGATCAGAATGGCCGTCCGCTACGCTTCCCGGCTGCTCCGTTCCAGGGGATTACCGGGCTGACGCCAAATAAGGACGGCTGGATCGATTCGATACCGCCAGCTGTCTACGGCGGTAACCTCGACATCAAGGACCTCACCGCCGGCTCGACCTTGTATTTACCGGTACAGGTACCGGGAGCAGGGTTCTTCATCGCCGATCCGCACTTCGCCCAGGGGAACGGGGAAGTGGCGTTGACGGCGGTGGAAGGTTCGCTGCGCACGACCGTCAGGCTTACCGTGCTCAAGCTCGGGCAGGCGGGTTATCCGAGCAAACAACAGCTTAAGACGCCATTTGCCGAGACGCCAGAGTACTGGATTCCGATCGGGCTGGATCCAGATCTGAATGAAGCGATGAAGAAGGCGGTGCGGAACGCGATCGACTATCTGTCAATGAACCAGGGGCTGGATCGCGCCACTGCCATGGCGTATTTGAGCGCCGCCAGCGACTTCGAGGTCAGCCAGGTGGTGGACAAGACCAAGGGAGTTCATGGGCTTATTCGGAAGTCACAGTTCAAATCCGCGAAGTAGCGGGCGTTTGTTCGCGCAAACACGAGGCCGTCGGCGCAGAGCCGGCGGCCCAATTGCGAACGTAACTCTAGTTGGAAAAATCGCCAAAGGGGTGAGGTCGAGAGAGAGTCTGCAGATTGGCCGGCGACAGATTGATGTAGCTGAACCCGTTCGCCAAAGGGCGGCTGCCGACAATGCTCAGGCCCGAATGAGTAGATGGTAGAAACTACGAGCCATCTTTCACTTCCGGGCGGATGGTCGCAAACCGGAATTTGGAACTTTGGCCGATAACTTCCGGGCTGCCCGTCATCCGGACACGATAGGTGTCCGGATGACAGTGATCTTCAAGGCTTCGAGAATAGCTCCTAGCAGGCTGGCGTTTCTTACATCAGGCCCTGGTATTGTTGGTCGCTGACCTTCTCCATCCAGTCAACGGCCTTTCCGTCGAGCTGTTCCTGAATCGCGAAGTGCGTCATGGCCGTGGTTGGCGCGGCGCCATGCCAATGCTTCTCACCAGGCGGGATCCAGACCACGTCGCCGGGCCGAATTTCCTCGATCGGGCCGCCCCAGCGCTGTACGCGGCCGCAGCCAGCAGTCACGATCAGATGCTGGCCCAACGGGTGGGTGTGCCATGCTGTCCGAGCGCCGGCCTCGAACGTGACACTGCCAGCGGCCGCACGTGCCGGATCATTTGCCTGGAAAAGAGGGTCGAGGCGCACGGTGCCGGTAAAATACTCGGCCGGCCTCTTGCTGGAAGGCTGTGATCCACATCTCGTAATCTCCATCTTCTGACTTCCTTTCTATCACCCCTTTGGGGCGTCATTGTAATTTCCCAAACCGCTCGACACGGCGCTTTGCCGTCGATCTCCTCGTTCACGGAGGAAAGGATTTGACAAATGATTCAGAGGGTCCCATTCGGATCATGATACTGCTTTTGCACGCTGCTGTTCGCGCCAGCGAGCGGGTGGAGTTCCTTCCCAGGTGCGGAAGGCACGAACGAAGGAGTTTGCGTCCTCATATCCGTGGAGGTAGGCAGCTTCATTCTAGTCGTGAAGACTACAACGTGGGCTCCGAGCGCATGGGCAAACTTCACGCCCATGTGCCCCAGTTCGTCGAGTCCGACCACGCCAACTTTCTTGCCCTTGCTGACGCACCAATGGCGCATAGGCGCGTACATTGTGATTCCGGCGCAAAGCAAAGGAGCAGCACCGGCAAGCTTCAGGTTTGCCCCATGCTGCTGTTTTCGAATGAGATTGCCGACGAACTCAACGAGTTTTTCAAGGGGGAAGAATGAAAATCTTGACCGTGGATGATGACGCCTGTGACAGTGCCGTCGCTGGCCAGAAATCGATCGGGGCAAAGTCAAAGACGGACAGACCAACCGCTTACGGTGATCCAAGCAATGGGCCATTATCCGAGAGTCCCATGATTTATTACCGATGCGCCTATCGAGATAAGAGAGACTTCATCCCGCATGTTACTGACCCAGGCCCTGCGATTATCGTGCTTCGCGCGCCAGTGCCGCTTCAGGTGGCGCGAGAGCAATCGTTCGGCCGGCAGCAGCGGACTCGACGGCCGCAAGCACGACGGATAAAGGCTGGATGGCGACCAGACCATCCACTTCGGGTTGACAGTGCTCGCGAATGCAAAGGGCAAATTCTTCGAGCTCGGCCCGAAGATAGTCGATCGGCACGAATGCGAGCCGCTCCTCTGCGTCTTGACCCCGCCGGAACAAGGTGAGGCCCTGGGTCAGATCGAAGGTGGCGAGGGCGTCGGTCCCGTGCACCGTGAGAGAAAACTTGTCTGCCGAGATGTAATCGACTCCCACATGTCCAATCGCGCCATTCGCGAACCGCATCAGGATGGCGGCCACATCCGCGATCGCACCGGCGGTTTCGAGGTGCGCGAACATGCCGGAGACCTCGGAGACGTTTCCGAGCAAGTAAATCAGATTGTCGATGTGATGGATGCCGATTTGCATTAAGCAGCCGCCCGGCATCTCTTCTCCGCGGGATCTCCAATCCCCGGGCTTGAGGCGCAGGCCGCGATCCTTCGAGAAGATGGCCTGCGCCAGGCTGATTCGCCCAAGTTCGCCTCGCTTGATCATCTCTGCCAGCTTGCGCAATCCTCCATGCCGGCGATAGCTGTGGCCAACCGAAAGAATGACGCCGGCGCGGCGGCAGGCGGCAACAATGGCATAGGCGTCCTGGAGATCGTTGGCGATTGGCTTTTCGACGAAAACATGTTTTCCGGCAGCAGCGGCGGTTTCGACGCCCGCGCGATGCTGGGAGTTAGGGGTCGTCAGAATGACGCCCTCGACCTTCTCGCCCGATACAAGTTCGCTCAAAGAGCCAACCGGCTCACAGCCGAACTTTTCGGCGAATCCGCGGGTCTTTTCTGCATCGCGCGAAAAGCAAGCCGTCAGGCGGAGATGTGGGCTCTTTTGCAGCGCGGTCGCAAGCACATCGGACCACCATCCGATCCCAACGATTCCCACCTTGACCTTCTCCATGATTATTGCCCTCCCGGGCTCCTGATCTGGCAGAGGAATGAGAGCCGACGCACAGGTCGTCGGCCCTCGAATGCTTGTTCGCTAACAGTTCAGGCATATTCTCCGATGTGCACCTTGGGCTTGCGCGTATGGAATTGCGTCGCGTTTTGCAAGGCGGCGGCAATCCGCAGCAGCAGGGCCTCCTGCAGGTCGTTACCGACGATCTGTAAGCCGATTGGCATGCCTTTCGAGGAGAAGCCACAGGGCACCGAAACCGCCGGAAACCTCGTGAAGCTAATCGGCAGGGTGAACTGGCGGCCTCGCTCGTAATCATTGCTGCTACCGACCAGCAGTGGTGCGATGGTTGGCATGGTTGGGGTTATCAGGGCGTCCACCTCCCTGAACACGGCTCGAATTTGAGCCACTTGCCGTGGGCGCGCAGTGATCGCCTTCTCATACGTTTCTTTGCTGATTTCCATGCCTCTGGCAATATTGCCCTGCACAATCGGACCGAACACCTCTTTCCGTCTTGGCTCGGCGCGATAAAGATCGCCCAATATCTGGTTGAATTCGTAAAGAATAATGTTGAACAGGTTTCCGTACTCGAGTGGCCCTCCGAAAAGCCCGATGTCTACCGTTTTGATCTCTGCACCAAGGCTGGCAAGTCTGCCCAGGGAGTCTCTGACCGCGTCGGCGATCTCCGGGTCCACATCGCGGAAGGTGTAATTCTCGATAATGCCTAAGCGCAGCCCGCGAATTCCATCATTCAGACCAGCGGTAAAGTCCTCTTCCGGCACCTTCAATGAATACGGATCACCAGGATCGTACCCGGCCATGGCATTCAGCAAGATAGCGAGATCTTCAACCGTCCGGGCGAGAGGGCCGGTGACGTCCAAGCTATAAGCGCGCGGATAAGCGCCCTTCACGCTCAGACGTCCATAGCTGGGCCGGACGCCCACGATGTTCAACCAACTCGCGGGTACCCGGATCGATCCACCCGTGTCAGAACCGGTCCCTCCAAGGCAAACACCGGCGGCAATAGCCGTTCCCGTGCCGCTGGAAGACCCTCCCGGTGCACGGTCGAGATCCCAAGGATTGTGAGTGTCTCCGAAATACTGATTAGTCCCGGATACGCCTGCGGCAAATTCGTTCATATTCGTTTTGCCGAGCATCACCACTCCGGCTTCGTTCAATTTGCGCACTACCGTCGCGTCCTCCTTCGGAATCCGGGCCTTAAAGAATTCGGAGCCAACGGTTGTGCGAATGCCTGCGGTATCGTAAAGATCCTTGTAAACGATCGGAATTCCGTGTAGTGGGCCTCGATTTATGCCCGCCTTTAACTCGGCATCCCTGGCTCTGGCCGTTCTCAAGGCCAGTTCGTCAGTTAAGGTAATGAACATGTTCAGCTTAGGTTCTACTTGCTTGATCGCAGCCAAATAAGCCTTAGTCAGCGCTTCTGAGGTCAGCGAACCTTCTCGGAAGCGGCGCCCCGCTTCGGTTATGGTTTGCGGTAGTTTCAGCTTCTGTTCTGTTTCCGCGGCAAAGCCTGGAACGCTCGTTACAAGACCAGCAGCCCCGACGCCTGCCGCGGTAATCTTTATGAATTCCCTGCGATTAAGATCCTTCATATAGCTCCTCCTCCGTCCGATAAGGCATAAATCGTCTTTCAATTAGTGCTCGATAACTAGGTGTCCTGTCTCCATCAGAACATTACTGTCGCGAGGTGAGCCTTCCGGCCCTCAGCTAACTGCCTATGTCTATATGCTTCGATTGCCCACGCTACGCCAGAGGTACTAACGAATTCACCGCGACAGGCCACTAGCTACGGTCGCGAGAGATGAACATGCTCCGCAAGCATGGGCCTGCAATCGGGCCGAAGTGCCAATTGCATAAATCCCTAGTGACAGCTTTAATTCGAGTGCTAGGGAACGCGATTCTTGCCTGAGAAAGATTGCCGCCCATAACCGCACCGGCGTCGAGTTCACGGACCACCGTCAAGACCGGTTCCAGAATGCCCGGTCTTGGTACGCTAGCTTTGGGAAAGACGGCAGCGTCACTCTTGGTTTTCAATTCATTTACCCGCGCCAGCGCTTGCCGCAAACGCTTTCTTGGTAGGTTGGAGCGGCTGCTCGTCCGCTCTATTCTGTTCCATCGTTACCGGAATGATCGATTGCGCTGGATTCACAGTGGCAATCACGATGGACCCAATACCCAACAATGACGTGGACACAACAAAAGGAACCACCCAGGAACCACTCAAATCGACAATTAAACCAAATACAACAGGAGATATCATTCCTGCGACGCCGAACCCGGTATTCATCATGCCCGAAACAGTACCCGAATAGTAATTCCCTCCTAGGTCCATGGCAATGGCCCACAAATTGGCATTAGCGCCCTCAAGAAAGAAGAAAGCTGCCGTGAGCGCATACACCGCCATGTAAGGGTTGGCTGTAAAGGCGCCCACAATTGTAAACACTATCGAACCGACAAACGCAATGAAGGTAATTGAGCATCTTGCAAGTCTAAGGTTGCCGGTCTTAATATACAAACGATCAGACAGGTATCCACCGACCAAGTCGCCGAACATCCCCCCCAGCAGAGGCAGCGCAGCGAAGAACCCCATTTTCAGAATACTAAAACCACGGGAAGCGACTAGATACGTGGGAAGCCAGGTAAGATAAACCCACAAGCTATATCCATAGCAAAAGTCGGCAAACACTAATCGCCAAAGGTTACTGTTTTTGGCAATATGCCTCCAGGGAACCGGGATTCTTTTCGAAGTAATCTTTGTTACAGTTTCCCGGGTCCCGCCGATTATCTCCAGCTCAGCATCACTGACCTTTCGATGTTCACTTGGGTTGTCCCGGTAGAAATAAAAAAAGCCCAGGGTCCACGCGAAGCCAACTGCCCCGAGAATATAGAACACTGAACGCCATCCGAACTTTAGCATCAAAGCGACGGCAACAGGCGGAGCTATGGCAGCACCAAAGCGAGATGCAGCGTGAGTAATGCCCTGCAGGTTTCCCCTCGCCTCAGGCGAAAACCACGTAGCCATTGCTCTGGTTGCAACTGGGAATCCGCCAGCCTCGCCCAGCCCAAACAGCGCTCGAATTACTAAAAGCGAGGACAGGTTCCACCCCATGCAGGTAAGGGTGGTAAATGCAGACCACCAACCCATCATGATTGCCAATACTCTGCGTGGTCCATAGGCGTCGCCCAGTGTTCCGCCGACAATCTGCAAAAGCGCGTAGGGATATGCAAAGGCCGCGAAGATCAATCCCATTTGTGTTTTGCTGAAGGAAAATTCCTTCATCATTTGCGGCGCGGTAACAGAAATGGCTACGCGGTCTAAGTATGAGATTAGATAAAGAAGACAAAGCCAGAATAAAACGATGTACCGGACCTTGGTCGCCTTGTTAGGCTTAACCAGCAAACTATCCATCACGTCCTCCATATTACTTCCACAAAATGGAACGTCTCCTATATCACTACTTCCATATATCCAGGTCCTATCTCATATTAATTTTCATATGAGGCAGGTTACCTGACACGCTTCCGTCATGAAACAACCTCTGGATGCCACTTAGGGACGAAGCGCTGTGATGCTGATCGAACCCCTTGCTGCCCACCGAGCCGTTCCAGACAAGCGAAAGTAACTTGTGGATCAGTCGGTCGTCTAGTCACGATCCAACATACAAGTAATAATTTCTGTAACTTCGGTCACGTTCAGCACGTGCACTAACCTAATTAGCTGTTGCGTTATTCAACAATGCTGAAAGGCTACCGAAGACAACTCCGAAACCATAGGCTGCGTTGGCGTTACGGGCGTCGACCTCGCAAAATTGGTCAAGATTGCAAAGGCAATAGGTGGAATCTCGGCTGTGTATGTGTTGAGGTCTAACCAGAATTGACAAGACCACGAAAGGAGATAAAGATAACTTACTGAAAGAGATGAATATACGGGCGAACGTAGCTGCTTCAATTGTATTGCGGGAGCAGTTGCAAGAGCGAGATATGGCCAGTACTAGAGTGGCAAACACATCGTAACAGTCCGGCGGGGTCCTCCCACACCGCAGCTAAGACCGTGCCATAACAATAATGCCGCTATACGAGCTGACTTGCCGCAGCTTGCTCGCTCGGCCGTCCGTAAGACCTCGCCGCATCAATAAATTGATCAATGATGCCTGACCTGCGGCTATTTTTTAGGGTGGCTATGTAAAGCTTTCGAATCATAGACACACCTTCAATGCGGACGGAGCCAACCATTCCCATGTCGATAGCATTTTGCGCAGAGTATCGAGGAATTACCGCAACTCCTAAGCCGGCACTGACACTGGAAAGCAGTGACATAGTGCTGGATACCTCACCAGAGTTGCCAGTTTCGGTAGTGAGATTCAGCCCCCCTTTGCTAAGTTCATTCTGTACAAACATCCTAATTCCACTGGCGCTCTTATGCCAGATGAAGTTCTGCTGTTTTAGTTCAGTTACCTGTACACTCTCGCGTACCACAAAAGGATGATTCGTGGGTACGATCATCACTAGCTCGTCTTCAATCCATTCTAGGAGTTCGAGCTGGTCACATCCCAATGGAAACCCCACAAAACCGACATCATAGGTATGATCAAGCACACCTTTTATAATAGAGGAAGTTTCAGTGGGCTCGATCAAAACGTCAATTCCGGGATGGATTTGTTGGAAGCGTGCCACTATATGAGGAAGGACGTGGTCAGTCATAATCGGTCCGGCTCCAACCCGAATTTTAAGTTTGGTCCGGTGAAGTTCCTCGAAGACCTCCGCCTCCACATTGTCGCAGAATGCGAGTAGCTCTCTGGCCTTGCGGATTACGATTTCTCCCTCCGGGGTAAGTTCCACGCCCTTACCTCGTCGATCCAGGAGCTTTACCGCAAGAGAATCTTCCAAGTTTTGGATATGTAGAGTAATAGTCGGTTGGCGCAGACCTAGTTTCTCGGCTGCCGCCGACAGAGTACCGTGCTCCACCACCGTGATGAACGTTCTGAGTAAATTGAGATTCAACATAGCGACAACAACGTCAAACACACCACGTCAGTGATACTGGGTTGGCTACCGCGAAGGGGACTCCGCGCCAACTGAAAAGAACCTGCTTTCACCCAAAGTTACTCGTGAGATTGCTTCGATCTTGCCCAGTGACCCGGCGGGCGACGGCCCTCCGTTTGACGGGGGCCGTCGCCTCGCTAAGTAGTACACGAAGTAGCAAGCTCCAGCGAGCCGGCAGCAGCTAAAGAATATCCCATTTCGAAAGCCTTCTTGTTCTCTTCATGCAGCTTAGGTATCTTTTCAAGCATGACTTTCAAGATGTTCTCTTTGTTGAGAATTGTCGTCATTAAATTGGTCAGGAAACCAAGAACGATAACGTTGGCATAAACTTCTCTGCCCAATTCGTTAACGGCCATATCACGGGCGGACAATGGAATCTGTCGGCAGGATAAACTCTCATCTACGTCGATATAGTAAGGCTCGTAGATGATCGTGCCATCGCTGACCAACGATTTAAATTTATCGTATGCTGCCTTCGACATAGCCACCAGAAAGTTCGGATTCTCGCACGACGGACTATCCACAGGCTCATCTGAGATAACCACCTGCGCGCGCACGTATCCGCCCCGGGTTTCCGTCCCGTGACTTACGAGCATGGTCGTATACAGGCCTTCATTCACCGACGCATTCGCGAGGATCTGCCCTAGTCGGACGACCCCCTGGCCGCCGAAGCCGCTAATGAGCACTTCCAACCTGTAACTCATTACTCCGCCCTCCTCTGAATGGACTTGGTAAATTCAAACAACCGGTCCGCGAACTCTTGGCGAGTGTTGCTCGCATCCCAGTGTACTCCCGTCCGGAACGACATTTGGCCTTCCGGCACCTTATCATGGAGCCGAT
>Ga0182014_10007808_pt1 | contig 11108 bp, 9 predicted proteins | sample 612S2DmetaG_FD_120489 | JGI IMG/M metagenome (GOLD analysis project Ga0182014, IMG submission 120489) | Permafrost microbial communities from Stordalen Mire, Sweden - 612S2D metaG | ecosystem: Environmental > Terrestrial > Soil > Wetlands > Permafrost | place: Sweden: Stordalen | collected... | reverse complement strand
CCCGACGACACGCGCAAGAATCACGAGGACCTGCATCCGCCTTTCATGACCTGGCGGCAACAGATCGACGGGCACTATTGGTTTCCCATTTACACCAAGGGCGAGGGCTACCTGCACTTCAGCGGCGGCTACGGATACATGGCGCAGGACGTGCATATCCGCGACACCATCAAATACTCCGACTACAAGCGCTTCGGCTCAACCTCCAAGGTGTTTTACGGCGATCAGGAGGTCACGAACCCCGGCCAGCCGCAGAATCAGCAACCGGAAACGCCGCCAAAGAAATAATAAGAGCAGGGACCACGGGAGCGATGTGTAGCGCCGGTCTCCAGACCGGCTGTAGTGCGGGTCTCCAGACCCGCACCCATCAGAGCGCAATTACGAAATCGCCTTGTCAGGGCAACAAGAACTCAAGGAGCAAATCAGCGCGGAAACGAGTTTTCCGATTCGGGCTTCGGTCTGCCCGCGCCCATCAGGACCAGCGAGCGCTGCGCGAAGGGCGAGTAGACGAGGAGCGTGGTGCAGGCCAGCGCCAGCCCGAAGTTGATGTGGTGCAGAAGCAGGAAGGGCGAGAGCGACCAGAGCACATCGAAGAGCAGCAGAAACGGCCAGATCTTCAGAAATTTCTCGCGGAATCCCGGCGCGTGGAAGAGCGCGGCCGAGAGCACGAAAGCGCGCACGGGGATGAGGATGGCGGCCGTGACGATGAGAACGCGGTACACCACGTCCGCATTCGGTAGCGGCGAAAAAAGGTCCTCAATCTCAGCCAGATTGGCCAGCGCCCCCACATAAAATCCCAGATACATCAGTTGAAAGAGGATGAAGAGGCTTTGCGCGACCCGATAGGAGACTTTGGGAAGCTCCTCCGGTGTGGCGAGAATCTGGATGCGCGGCCGGGACGAAGGCGAGTCGGAGGATGGCTGGTCATCCGCTGGCGAAGGCGCCGGAGATTCGGAGACAGAAAGCGACTGGCTTTCGCCGGACGCGAAGCCCTTTCCATAGTCGACGCGTTCGACCGGCGCGATAAAGCGATAGCCCCTGCGCGCGAGGGTTTCAAGGAAGCGAGGACTGGCTGCCGCGTCCCCGAGGGCCTCGCGGATGCGATTGATGGCCGAGTTCACACCGTGCTCATAGTCGACGAAGGTTCCGTCGGGCCACAGCTCGCGGGAGATCTCCTCGCGCGTAAGGAGCTGGCCGGGCCGGTCGAGGAGCATGAGGAGCACCTGGAAGGGCTGGGTGTTCAGCTTGACGCGCAGGCCCTGACGGCGAAGTTCTCCTGTGGCGGCGTCCACCTCAAAGACTCCGAAGCGATAGCGCTGTGCCGACTGCGGGCCGTTGCTGTCTTCCGTCATGGCTTTGGATCAGTGTAGCCGATCGAGATTTAGTCCGGAGACCCTGCCCGACGATGGAGAACTTTTCCCAAGTCGCGCCGATGGAGGCACTTGCACGGTGAGAAATCTTCAGCTCACAAATGAGACAACTTGCATTGCGCCCGAACGTCTGACCGGTTAAGGTGCGATGCATGAGCGAACGCAAACAAAACGGATGCGGAAGTTGGGCAGCGGCTGGACTTTTGCTCCTCGTAACCGCGCCCGCATCGATTGCGGCGCAGCCTACGCCCCCAGCGACGACGGCTTTCAACTCCTATGTGGAGCGCCTGGAGACTCGACTCGACGCGCAGCATCGCTCGGCCGGCGGCTTTCTCGCTCCCGCGGACCTGGCGCGGCTGCGCCAGGGCGAGTTGATCATCGAGCAACTGACGGCAGGCGTGGGCACGGAGCTGCCCGGAGCGCTACTGCACGATTGGTGCGGCACGGCGTTTATTGCCGGCGGCAAAGCGGCGGACTTCGAGCGGCTGATGAAGAACTTTAACGCCTACCCCAAGGTATATACGCCGCAGGTACTCACGGCGCGCATTCTCTTGCACGATGGGGATCACTTTCAGACCACGATGCGGGTGCGGCAGAAGCACGTGCTGACCGTGGTGATGGATACGACGTACGACATCGGGTTTGGGAGACTGGATGCCCAGCGCGGATCGAGCATTACCCGCAGCACGAAGATAACGGAGATTGACGCGCCGGGAACGGCCCGGGAGCGCGCGTTGGGGCCGGGCGAGGAGCACGGTTTCTTGTGGCGAATGAATACCTACTGGAGCTACGAAGAGCGGGACGGTGGACTGTACATCCAGATTGAGTCGGTTTCGCTGTCGCGTTCCATTCCGATCGGGCTGGGATGGGCGATCGGGCCGTTCATTGAAAGCGTGCCGCGGGAATCGCTGGAGTTTACGCTGCGCGCGACGAGCGACGCGTTGCGAAAACAGCGTTGAAAATGTGGCCCGAAATCGGCGCGACGGGAAAGGAGACTACGATGAGCACGCAGGCAGTTGCAAACGGAAATCAAACGGCGTTCCGAAACTCGCGGCGGGTGAACCAGGCGTTGACGGCGCGCATGGAGAAGCGGGCTCTCACATGGATGGCTGAGCGAGCTCCGAAGTGGGTGAGCTCGGACCAACTGACGCTGCTGGGACTGGGTGCGCAAATCGGAGCGGGCATTAGCTATGCGCTGACGCGCTGGGATCGTCGGGCTTTGTTGCTCGCGATCGTGTGCCTGGCGCTGAACTGGCTGGGCGACAGCCTGGACGGAACGCTGGCGCGCGTGCGCCGCCAGGAGCGGCCGCGTTACGGGTTCTACGTGGATCATATCGTCGACATTCTAGGCTCCGTGGCCCTGATGTGCGGCTTGGGCGCGTCGGGGTTGCTGCACTGGGCGACGGCGATGGCCATGCTGATCGCGTTTCTCGTGCTTTCGAGCGAAAGCTATCTCGCCACATACACGTTATCGTGCTTCCAGCTTTCGCAGGGGATCTTCGGGCCCACAGAGATTCGCATTCTTCTCGTGCTCGGTAACCTGGCGGCGTTCCGTAGCCCGTACTCGACAGTGTTCGGGCACAGACTTCTCCTATTTGACCTGGGAGGAACGATTGCGGCCGCTGCCATGGCGGCGATGGCGATCGGCGTCGCGGTGCGGCACACCGCACAACTCTACCGGCAAGAACCCATGAAATCGGAGCCGCGGCAATGAATGTGCCAATGGATACGATTGCCCGCTGGGGCAAATTCAATCTGGTCGGCGTGGTGGGCATGGCCGTGCAGCTTGGCGCGCTGGCGCTCATCAACCGCCTTGCGCCGGGACATTACATGCTGGCAACGGCCGCAGCGATCGAGATCACGCTGCTGCACAATTTTGTTTGGCACCTGCATTACACGTGGCGCGATCGCCGCTGCCGCAGTGCGCTCAGAAGCCAATTGATCCGGTTCCATCTGTCGAATGGGCTGGTTTCCATGGTGGGAAACCTGGCGCTGATGCCGGTGCTTGTGGAGGGTATGCGGATTCCCGTAGTGGCGGCGAATGCAGTCGCGATTCTATGCTGCTCGATCGTGAACTTCTGCCTGGGACACAACTGGGCGTTCGCGCCCAACCTCAGTGCGGCCGGTTCTCCGACGCAACGCGAATGACCGCGTCGAAGGCGGGCTTGGGCTGGCCCGTGCGATCGAAGAGCAGCGGGTAGTTGGTCCGGCCCTGCATCGGCCAGTTGTTGAGCCAGGAATCGCCGTCGGTCACATTCCAGAAGGTCACGCGCGTGATTGTGCCGCGGTGCTTGAGAAAGACGCGAAAGAGATCGGCGTAGCGCGCGGCGAGTTGCTGCTGGACGGAATCGGGCAGGCCGTCGGCGTAAGGATTCATCGCCTTGTTCTGCTCGATGCTGAGCGTGACATCGGCGGTGGGCTGATGGCCGGCGCTGGGCAGCACATTGATGTCGAACTCGGAGATTGCGACCTTGAGGCCCAGCGCCGCGAGTGCTGAAATCGTGGCGTCTTCCTCTTCCGCCGTGGGCCAGGTGAGATTGTCATGATTCTGCAAACCGATGATCGCGATCGGGATTCCCTTCGCCTGCAGCTTTTTCACGAGCGCGATGGCTCCGTTGCGCTTCGCCTCATTTTCAAGGTTGTAGTCGTTGTAAGTGAGCTGCGCCTGTGGATCGGCCTCGTGCGCGTAGGTGAAGGCCTTTTCGATGTAGTCCTCGCCAATGATCTTCAACCAAAGTGATTCGCGCATCGTCCCGTCCTCGTTGAGCGCTTCGTTGACCACGTCCCAGCTTTGAATTTTGCCTTTGTAGCGGCCAACGACCGTATGAATGTGGTCGCTCATGCGCGCGAGAAGAGCGTCACGGGTGAGGAGATTGCCATGGTCGTCGTGAAACACCCACGCGGGAACCTGATTATGCCAGACCAGGTTGTGCCCCACGATGAACATGTGATGTTTTTTGCCGAAGGCAAAGTACTGATCGGCGAGCGTGAAATCGTACTTGTCCGGCTGGGGATGAACGATCACCCACTTCAACACGTTTTCGGGCGAGATGGAATTGAACTGCGACACAACGATCGCGTCGCCGCGTGCGTCCTGACCGGTGATTTGCGCCGCGTTGATGGCCGCGCCGATGACGAAGTCACCTTTGTACGCGGCCTTGAGCGAAGTGGGCGCGTGGGCAGCGACTGCCGCGCTGGCAAGGAAAAGACCGAGGAAGAGCGCCGGTCGAGCATTTGTCCACTTTGAGCTGCGTGGGAATCTGTCTAACATGACTTCTCCTTGCCGGAAGCGGCGCTGTACCGCCGGCCTCCAGACCGGCTGTCGTGTGGGCGTCCACGCCCACACCCTTCGACAATGGAACACCAAATTACCAAGCCTGAGCACTATGATTTGGCCTGCGGCGCGAAGCCTTTGCGCCGCTCGGTCAGCTCGTCGGCGATCTTCTGACTGAATTCGCGCGTGATCGGATAGAAATAGAGACAAACAGCCGTGGCGAAGAAAGCCAGTCCGGCGTAAACGCTCGCCGTCAAAAGAATGCCGCTCTGCGCGTGCGCGGTCTGCACCGCGGCCTTTGACGCGTAGCCGTAGAAGGAGAAGAGCCATCCGGCGATGGCGCCGCCGAGTGCGATTCCTGCCCAGAGAGCAAACACCACGGCGGCTGTGACCGTGCCGCTGGCGCGACGGCCGGTCCTCCATTCGCCGTAGTCGGCCACGTCGCCCATCATCGCCCATAGAATGGGCCCGGACAATCCGTAGAAGAATTGACGCAGCACCTCCGTGCCAATGATAACCACCGTGGCATGGGGAGAAATGAACACCAGCGCCGTGTTGAAGGTGCCCGACAGGATCATGCTGGCAATGAAGAGCTGGCGCTTGCCCACGCGAACGGAGACGGCCGTGGAGCAGGCCACGCCCACCAGCAGCGCGGCGAGGCCGAATCCGTTGAACCATGCGTAGAGATTGACGTTGCCGGCAACGTAGCGAAAATAAGGCAACATGGCGTTGCCCCGCACCAGGATGGCCGTGAAATAAAACAAGGTAGCAAAAAACAACGCAACCCACGGACGGTTCTTGAAGAGGTCGGCGAGGTCCTGGCCGAGAGAGGTCTCCTGTTGCGGATCGGGCTGGATACGTTCTTTGGTGGAGAAGAATGCCACGATGAAGAAGATGACGCTGAGAGCCGACAGAAGGCCCATCGTGTACTGGTATCCGCGCGCGTCATCGCCATGGCCGAAAAACCTGACCATGGGGATGGCGAGACTGGCAACAATGAAGCCGGCGGAGTTGGCCGCGAACTGCCGGTACGACGCGATGCTGGTCCGCTCGTCGGGATCCGAAGTCATGACCGCCGTGAGCGAAGCATACGGCACGTTGTTGACGGTGTAGACGAGCCGGAGCAGGATGTAGGTGGTCCACGCATAGATGATTTTGCCCGCGGGACTGAGATTGGGCGTGGTAAATGTCAGCACGCCGATCACGCCAAAGGGAACGGCGGTCCAAAGCAGCCAGGGCCGGAATTTTCCCCACTTCGTCTGGGTGCGATCGGCAATCATGCCCATGACCGGATTGAGGCAGGCAACGCCGAGACCCACGACGAGGAACAGCGTTCCCGCCTGCGCCGCGGTGAGGCCGAAGGTGTGGGTGTAGAAATCCAGTTGCAAGGCCAGCAACGCCTGAAAAACGAAGTTGGCTGCCAGATCGCCCAGGCTGTAGCCAAACTTCTCTCGGAAGGAAAGTTTCTCGGTCATCGCCGCCTCGTCGTTCACCAGCCTAGTCGGCCGCGTCTACGGTGTCACGTGCAGAATGATTTTCTTGAGGTCTGCGTCGCGGGAAGAGTTGCCGACCATCAACTCAAAGTCGCCGGGCTCGACAACATAATTCATGTCGATGTCGTAGAAGGAGAGCAACGCCGACGTGATGTCGAAGGCGACGGTTGTGGTCTCGCCCGGCTGCAGCCGCACCTTGCGGAAACCCTTCAGCTCTTTGACGGGACGGGTGACTGAGCTGACCAGGTCGCGGATGTAGAGCTGGACCACTTCTGTGCCTGCGCGCTTCCCGGTGTTGGTGACGTCGACCAGAAGGCGCGCGGAGCCGTCGCGGCGAATCTTTTTCCTAGTTAGCTGCGGGTTGCCGATGGAAAAGCTCGTGTAACTGAGGCCGTAGCCAAAGGCGTAGAGCGGCGACACATCGTCCCAGAGGTAACCGCGCCGCGCGGATGGCTTGTAGTTGTAGAACGCAGGCAAGTGGCCTGCGGAGCGCGGAATGGTGATAGGCAGCTTGCCGCCAGGGTTGTAGTCGCCAAAGAGCACATCAGCAACGGCGCGGCCGGTTTCCTGGCCGAGATACCAGCACTCGTAGATGACCGGCACGTTTTGACTCAAATAATTGATCGAGAGCGGGCGGCCGTTGAAGAGAAATGCGATCACCGGCTTGCCCAGCGCGACCATGGCCTTGACGAGTTCTTCCTGGCGGCCGATGAGATCGAGGCTGGTGCGGTCGCCCATGTGCTTGTGCGACCAGGCTTCGCGCGAGGTTTGCTCGTTGCAGCCGATGGCCAGCACGATCACGTCGGCCTGCTTCGCGACTGCAACCGCCTCGGCAATCTGCTTGCGGTCTTCTTCAGGATCGCTGGGGATCACTTCATCCTGATTCCAGTTGCCGCCGACCGTGATTTTGCAACCTTCGCTATAAAGAACTTTGACCTTCTTGCCGGCCTTCTCGCGTATGCCGTCGAGAACCGCGACATTGTGCCGGGGCACGCCGCTGTAGCCGCCGAGAAGACCGCGATGCGCGTTGGGACCAATGACGGCAATGGATTTGATCTTCCCCAAATCGATGGGAGCGATGTGGTCGTCGTTCTTGAGCAGCGTGATGGCTTGGTGCGCGGCGGTAAGAGCCAATTCACGATGGGCGTCGCAGCCGGCTACGCGCTCGGCCTCATCGGGATCGACATAGGGATCGTCGAACAAGCCCATTTCGAACTTCCAGAAAAGCATGGGCGCAACCAGCGCGTCGAGATCGGACTCTTTGAGCACGCCTTTGCGGACAAGCTCGACAAGATGCAGGAAGCAATCGGGATCGGGCAGCTCGATATTCACGCCGGCTTTGACCGCTAGGGCGCAGGATTCCTTTTTGTCCGCGGCGACCGAGTGGCCGTGTGTGTCGGGGCGGTCGCCGAGCTCCCAGATGGCGTAGTAGTCGGAAACGACGAAACCTTTGAAGCCCCATTCCTTGCGCAGAACATCGCGGAGCAGCCAGCGGTTGGCGTGCGATGGGACGCCGTCGATCTCGTTGTAGGAGGCCATGATGCTGATGGCGCCCGCCTCGCGCAACGTCTCGCGAAATGTGTAGAGGAAGGTCTCGCGCAGAACGCGGAGAGAGAGATTAGCCGGTGCGCAATTCATACCGGACTCGGGCTGGCCGTGGCCGACGAAGTGTTTGAGGGTGGCGATGACATGGCGCTTGTCGCGAAAGGTGCGATCCCCCTGGAACCCGCGCACCGCGGCAATGCCAAGGCGCGAAACCAGAAACGGATCTTCGCCGAATGTCTCTTCCACGCGGCCCCAACGTGGCTCGCGCGCCACGTCGACCACAGGCGTGAGCGCTTGATGCGCTCCACGAAGGCGGGCCTCGGCGGCCGTCATGGTGAAAAGCTGTTCGACCAGTTCGGGATTGAAAGTGGCGCCTAGAGCGATGGGCTGCGGAAAGCTGGTTCCGTCCACCGCGGCATGGCCGTGCAGACATTCCTCGTGGAAGATGACCGGAATTCCCAGGCGGCTGTTCTCTACGAAAAACTTCTGAACGGCATTGGTCAGGGTCGCCATCCGTCGGGCATTCAGACCCTTGCCTGCATCGCTGGGGCGGCCCACCTGGCCAAGGCCGTGGCGGTCGCGGAACGCAGCTTTAGCCTTTTTTTCGTCGAAATTCCCGTCGGCGTCTACGAGCGTTTGCGCCTTTTGCTGCCAGATGCAAAGCATCTGCGCGGCCCTCTCCTTGAGGGTCATTCGCGAGAGCAGGTCTTTGACCCGCCGCACCGAAGGAAGGCTTGAGTTCTTGTACGCGGGGACCTTGGCGTGCCCTTGCTTTGGAGTTGTTGCTTGCCTCTTCATCGCACCGTTCCTGTGAACCCCCTTGCGGATGACCGTAAACGCGATCCCGGAATCATTTCTTGCTGTCTCGAACAAAATAAACAAGAAGACGCGAGGTGGCTGAGAAATAGAGTCCGGTCAAAATGCCCGCGCTTGGCCGCTGACCAGTGTAGACGCAGAATCCCGCGAAATGCAATAAGAAAAGCGATTTTCTTAAGGAGGAATGCACGCGATGGAGGCACGCGTTCGCAAGCCGGAATGCGAACCAACGAGCGGCTCCGCTTGAGGAAGTACGCGAATGCACCGAACTGCGCCTATGCGGCATTCACCGGTTCATTAAAGGCTGGGCGGCGGGAAACTGCCCAGGGCGGGGACATCGTTCGGCCCCCGCCCTAACGCAAAGACCACGGGGCGCTGCCCGACCCCGGGCCTGAGGGTGTCCCGGTACCTGGGCCGGGCGGCTGACGACTTATCCGTGGCGGATGAAGGTGCCGTCCTGAAGCTCGGCCATGGCCTGGCGCAACTCGGCCTGAGAGTTCATCACGATCGGGCCGTACCACGCCACCGGCTCCTCGAGCGGTTTGCCCGAGACGAGCAGGAAACGAATGCCTTCAGGGCCGGCCTGGACCACGATTTCGTCGCCGCGGTCAAAGAGCACGAGCGAATGGTTTTTCGCGTCGTACACCGGCGCCGCGTTGGGGTCGATGGCCGACTCTGTCAGCACGGCCTGCGGCTCGGAGGCGTCGCGGAAGGTTCCCGATCCGGCAAAGACGTAAGCGAAGGCGTTGCGCGTGGTCTCCACCTTAATGCGCTTGCGCGTGAACGGCGGCACAGAAATGTCGACGTAGCGCGCGTCGACCGAGGATTGCCCAGCTGCCACGCCTTCGACAGGTCCAGTCTTGCCCCAGAATTCGCCGCAGATGATGCGCGCCTTGGTCCCGTCATCCTCAGTGACTTCGGGAATGGCGCTCGCAGGAATGTCCTGGTAGCGCGGATCGGTCATCTTGAGCGATGCGGGCAGGTTGGCCCACAGTTGGAAGCCGTGCATCCGTCCGTGCTCGTCGCCCTTGGGCATCTCCTGGTGGAGAATGCCGCTGCCGGCGGTCATCCACTGCACATCGCCCGCGGTCATGCGGCCCTTATTGCCCAGCGAATCGCCGTGAGCGACCTCACCAGCCAGGACGTAGGTGATGGTTTCGATGCCGCGATGCGGGTGCCAGGGGAAGCCTGCCAAATAGTCAGCGGGATTCTCGTTGCGAAAGTCGTCGAGGAGCAGGAAGGGGTCGAATTCGCCGGTCTTGCCGAACCCAAAGGCGCGCTGCAGCTTGACGCCGGCTCCTTCGATGGTGGGTTTGGTCTGGTAAATCTCTTTCACGGCTCTGAGTGACATGGTGGACCTCCGGGGGCCTACATTCATTGGATGCGCGGAGGGGATATTCGTTGCAACAGGGAATCCGATGCTCTGATCCGTGGAAGCGGAATAGGGGATTGGGAACGCAAGCCTCTCAGACCACCCTTCCATTGAAGAATGTCAAAGAGGACTAGAATAGGGGCAAATTCGCCGGGCCAGTGACACGAAGCTTGCGAGGGGGTCCAGATGGCGATCGGATGGGCGCACAAGAGCGAAGATTTCGTCGTGGACGTGGACGATTTCGACGATCTCGAAATCAACCAATCGGCAGACAGCAAGTTCTGGTATTTCTATCTGAAGAATGGAAGACGGCTCATAAAGCAGTTCGTCTTGAAGCGCGGGCCAAAAGTAGATCACTTGTGCCGTGTCGCTCTGATAAAGGTCGGGGATAAATTCACACCACGCCTCGCTTTCTCGGCTCGCAATAATGCGAAAAAGATCGAAACAGCACAAATTTCGTCTCCCACAAACCTCCGGGCAAGTGTCAATCTGGTAGATTGCCACGATCAGTTCTGGAAGCTGATAAGCTTTCTCCAATCGCTCGGGGAAATAGAGATACCGAATGAGAGCTTCTCTCTTGTCTCGCAGGCGGAAAGTCAGATTGTTGCGGCACTAAAAAAGCGCAGACTGGAAAGCGTTGCCAGCATCATCAGGGAGCTATCAGCCGTCCCCGGTGTGAACCTAACAGAGCGAGACATAAACTCACTACTGAAGCGCAAAGAAAAAGTCGCCGAATTCGAGGAAGCGCTTCAAAAACACGCATCCGACGAACGGTGGTGGCAGAATTTCTTTGAAGCAAATAAGTGGATCTTTGGTTACGGACTAAACTACGTGATTCTGCGGCAGGAGCAGGCACAGCCCAACTATGGGGGAGCACGCGTCGATGGCACGGGGGGGCAACGCGGTGACTTCCTTATGTCGACGATGGGAGATTTGAACTTTACCGTCCTCGTCGAAATTAAGACACCTGACACGCCACTGCTCAGCGGAAAAGAGGAAATACGGACCGGCGCGTGGAGCCTTTCTCACAAGCATACTGATGCACTTGCCCAGATACAGGCAAATGTTCAGAACTGGGAAGAGAAGTCGCGCGATACGAACAACACAGACATGCTTGTGAGCCGGCTCAGCAAATTCGGACAGGGGCGTAAGTGGAAGTTCTGCTCGCCCGCAGCCTTAAGATGGCTGTGAAGAGGAGAACGGATGAGCAGACGTCCCCGCAGGAATCACACAGCGGT
>Ga0182014_10007806_pt1 | contig 11111 bp, 8 predicted proteins | sample 612S2DmetaG_FD_120489 | JGI IMG/M metagenome (GOLD analysis project Ga0182014, IMG submission 120489) | Permafrost microbial communities from Stordalen Mire, Sweden - 612S2D metaG | ecosystem: Environmental > Terrestrial > Soil > Wetlands > Permafrost | place: Sweden: Stordalen | collected... | reverse complement strand
CTCCCAAAACCGGCGGCGCGGTGCTCTCCGTTTCGCCCGGCGTGTATCGCGAAGTGCTCACCATCGACAAGCCCGGCATCACCATCCGCAGCGCCAATCCCGACGCCAGTAAAACCGTCATCGTCAACGATCGCAACGCTGGCCAGAACGGCGGCACGCTCCATTCCGCCACGGTCAACGTCACTGCCGACGATTTCTTCGCGGAAAACATCACCATCGAAAACGACTTCAACAAAACTCATCCGCAGCTACCCGCCGGTTCGCAGGCCCTCGCTATTCTCGTCACCGGCGACCGCGCCATCTTCCATAATGACCGCCTGCTCGGCAATCAGGACACGGTCTATCTCGGCACGCACTGCGGCAATGACGCGCAGAATTGCGCCGTCACGCGCCAGTACTTCTCCGATTGCTACGTCGCCGGCAACGTCGACTTCATCTTCGGCGACAGCAAAGCCGTCTTCGAGAACTGCGAGATTCACTCCACCCCGCACGGCGGCGGTTACATCACCGCGCAGTCCAAGCACTATCCCAAACAGGACTCCGGTTTCGTCATCGACCACTGCCGGCTCACCGCCGATCCCGGCGTCATCGGCACTGTCTTCCTCGGGCGCCCGTGGCGTCCCTACGCGACTGTTGTCTATTTGCACACTGAGATGGACTCGCAAGTCGACCCTGCGGGCTGGCGCGAATGGCATCCCGGCGATACGCACTCGCTCGAAACCGTCTACTACGCGGAATTCGACTCCACCGGCCCCGGCGCTCATCGCGATCAGCGCGATCCGCACACGCATTTCCTCACGCCCGACGAGGCCAAACAATACGAGCCTGCAATCTTCCTGCGCGGCACCGACAACTGGGATCCGACCAAGCTGCCCACGCCGCCCGCGCAGTAAAATGGAGTTGTTGCTCTAGCATGAACTGCACGCAGCCTTGAAAGGGCACGGCTTTACCCGTGCCGAATGACCAACTCAGAGGATCGGACTTTAGCCCCTGAGGGATTTTCGAGGCCGCATCCTCACAACGAACGAACTAGTAGCGAGAAGCTAGTAGCTGCCTTTCGGAGAAGCAATGAAGACCGTATTGATGGCTGACCCCGTGCGCTATCCGCGCATGAACACGGACGAACTGCGCGAAACATTCCTGATCCAGTCGCTTTATGAGCCCGGCAAGCTGCATCTCAATTACGTCGATCTCGATCGCTCCGTGGTTGGCTTTGCGGCTCCGCTCGATGCTCCCATCGCGCTGCCCACTTACTCTGAACTCCGCGCGGAGTATTTCACCGAGCGCCGCGAGTTGGGCGCGCTCAACATCGGCGGCGCCGGCACGATCACGGTCGAGGGCAAGAGCTACGAGCTCAACAATCTCGATGTGCTCTACATCGGCCGCGGCAACAAACAGGTCGCGTTCGCGTCGAAGGATAAAGAAGCGCCCGCCATCTACTATCTGTTGAGCTATCCCGCCCACGCCGTCTATCCGGTAGCACTGGTGCGCAAGGAAGACGCCGTGCCCACCGAACTCGGCAGCCTGGAAACCTGCAACAAGCGCACCATCTGCAAATATATTTTTCTGCAGGGCGCGCGCAGTTGCCAGCTTGTCATGGGCGTCACGCATCTCGCGCCCGGCAGCAACTGGAACACCATGCCGCCGCACACGCACATGCGCCGCTCCGAAATCTACATGTACTTCAACGTCGCCGCGGACGCGCGCGTCATGCATTTCATGGGACCTCCTGCGGAGACGCGCCACATCGTCATGGCCGACAAGGGCATCGTCATCTCGCCGGGATGGTCGGTTCACTGCGGCGTCGGCACCCGCGCCTACAGCTTTTGCTGGGGCATGGGCGGCGAAAATCAGGACTACGCCGACATGGACCCCGCCCCCGTCGACACGTTGCGCTGAACGCGCCCGCATCAGAATTCCGCGCAAAACCAAAGGCGGCGATTTCCATCCCGGAAATCGTCGCCTTTTCTACTGACCACTGATCACTGACAACTGACCACTGTCTTTACACGTTGTACGTGCTCGACGAAACCCGTCCGCCGTGGCCCGTCCAGTTGGTGTGGAAGAACTCGCCGCGTGGCTTATCGATTCGTTCGTAAGTATGCGCGCCGAAGAAGTCTCTCTGCGCCTGAAGCAGGTTCTGCGGCAATCGGCCGGTGCGGTAGCCGTCAAAGAACGCGAGCGCCGTCGAGAACGCCGGCGTCGGCACGCCCAGCTTCACCGCGTGCGTTACCGCCTTGCGCCACGACGCCTGGTACTTGTTTACCAGCCGCGAGAAAAATTTGTCCAGCAGCAGGTTGTCCAGCTTCTTGTTCTTCCGGAACGCGTCCTTGATCTTGCCCAGGAACTGGCTGCGAATGATACAGCCGCCGCGCCACATCAATGCGATGCCGCCCATGTTCAGGTTCCACCCGTACTCCTTGCCCGCGGCCCGCAGCAACATGTAGCCCTGCGCGTAGCTGATGATCTTCGAGCAGAACAGCGCCCGCCGCACATCCTCTATAAACTTGGCCCGGTCGCCCACCTTGGGCGCCGTCCGCGGCCCGCGCAGCACCTTTTCGGCCTCCACGCGCTCGTCTTTCAGCGCCGACAGGCAGCGCGCGAACACCGATTCTCCGATTAGCGTCACCGGCTGGCCCTCGTCGAGCGCGCTGATCACCGTCCACTTGCCCGTGCCCTTCTGTCCCGCCGTGTCCAGAATCTTATCCACCAGCGGTGAGCCGTCCTCATCCTTCTTCGCGAAGATCGTGGTCGTAATGTCGATCAGGTAGCTGTCCAACTCGCCCTTGTTCCACTCGGCGAACACATCGTGCAGCTCGTCGGCCGTCAGTCCCAGCCCGCGCTTCAGCAGATCGTAGGCCTCGCAGATCAGCTGCATATCGCCGTACTCAATGCCGTTGTGCACCATCTTCACAAAGTGCCCGGCGCCCTCTTCGCCCACCCAGTCGCAGCAGGGCGTGCCATCGTCCACTTTGGCGGCAATCGCCTGGAAGATCGGTTTCACATGCGGCCACGCCGCCGGGTTGCCGCCCGGCATGATCGACGGTCCGTTGCGCGCGCCCTCTTCGCCGCCCGAAACGCCCGTGCCGATAAACAAAATTCCTTTCTCGGCCAGCGCCTTGGTGCGCCGCGTCGAATCTGTGAACAGCGAGTTTCCGCCGTCGATGATGATGTCGCCCTTTTCGAGATGGGGAACAATGTGGTCGATCATCTCGTCCACGGTCGAGCCGGCCTTCACCATCAGCATCACGCGGCGCGGCCGCTTCAGCAGGCTGGCCAGCTCTTCAACCGAGTGCGCCCCCACCACCTGCGTCCCCTTGGCCTCGTTGGCAATAAAATCGTCTACCTTCGAAACGGTGCGATTGAACACGGCCACTTTAAATCCGTGGTCGTTCATGTTGAGGACAAGATTTTGTCCCATAACGGCAAGGCCGATCAGGCCGATATCACACGATGCGTCAGGCATGTTCTTCTCCAAACGTCAGAATTTTATCATTGCGGATTTTTTGGTTATCCTGAACCTATTTTACCGCAGTTGGGGGTAGTGGTCTGACCTCGGGAAAAACAGCGGATCTAGCGGCGTTAGCGGTGCTTGTTCGGGAGTCCGAACCTTCTTCTGCATCAATTCCGGTGCGTTTGGAGGGAGTGCTGAAGTTAGGGCCCTGGCAATCGGCGCATCTTTCGATCCATTATTCCGACCGGGCGCGGCGGTAACCTTCAATTCCGCTGGCAGCGCCGAAGGCGATCGGCACAGCTCTTTCGATCCAATGGTGGCGCATGCGATGCAGGGCGAACATAACTGACAACTGCGCAGCGTTATCCAGAACGCTGAGGCCAATCTGAAGAACTGGTCGGGCAAATGGCAGGGCCCAGCGCCGAAGCTAAAACTCAAACGCCACTCCCGCGGTCGGAGTAATCGGCAATCCCTGCCCAGTCATCACCGACCCTGAGTCGTTCGTGTAGAAGTATCGCGGATTGTAGTGGTTCGTCGCGTTGAGCAGCTCCCCGTAGGCGGCAAGTTTCCACCGCCGGTAGGCCCAATCTTTTTCCGCGCGGACATCGAGCCGCTGATAGTCGCCCAGCCGAATCAAGTTGCTTCCGCTGCTGGGCGCCGGATAGCCGGAGCCGAATAGAAACTTCCCGCCAAGGTTCAGCATGGGCGTGAGACGATAGTTGGCGAAGAAATTCAGCGAGTGCCGCTGGTCTGCCAGGGTCGGGTAGTAGGGCGCCCAGAACGAAGTCGGCCGTCCAATCTCTTCGCGATTCCCCTGACGAGCGTAGGCGAGCGTGTAGCCGATCCAGCCGGAGAGGCGATTCGCGGTCCGGCTCTGCAGAACGATCTGCGCGCCGCGCGAATAGTCGCGCTCTGTTGTCAAGAAGCCATAACTGAAGTAGAGGGGCGCGCAGCCGGCAGTTGCCGACAGGGCGGAAGAATAATCATCGCTTCGGTCGAAAAGCAGGAGCTTCACTCGCGTGCTCTCTCCGACACGCTGCTCAAGCGCCGCGACGTAATGGTTGGCCGTCTGGAGCGACTCTGAATTGCCCGAGCAAGTGGGTGAAATAGCCGGCAGGGTATTTGCCGGGAAATAGAACTGGTGGTAACGCCCATAGCCGAGCTGCAACTGGGTAGCCGGGGCGAGTTGCCAAGCGGCAGAAACCTGCGGCGACAGAGGATGGACGTCGAACAATGCGGCGGTATCCAGCCGCAGGCCACCGACCAGGTGAACGCGGTTGCCGAAGAGGGCCGAAGACTGTTGCACATAGCCGTCGTTCTTCCAGCCCGTCCCCGTTTCTCCGTATTGCACGGGAGAGTTCGGCGGGTCGTAGCCCGTCTGCTCGTCCCCGGTGCTTGCGCGGCGCGCCATCCATCCGCCTTCGAGCATCTGGTCCTTGCGCCAACTCCAAACCGCGCTGCCCGCAGCGACCCATTCTGCGTAGTGGGTGTCGTCGAGCGGCTGTCCGTCGAAATTGGACTCGGTGCTGGGCTGCTGAAAATGCGCTCCATGCGCTTCGACCAGCAGTCGCGGATCCGCCGCCCAGCGCCAGCCGACCCGCCCCATCATGAAGTCCTCCTTCACTCGGTCGATATCGTTCGGGGCGGGGGGCGTTGAAGGATTGACGAGCTGATACGACGTAGGGCCGCCGACGCCGTAAAAGTCCACGCTCTGATTGGGCGCAATGTCATAGTTAAGCTTCAGATCTGCATCGTAGAACGATACATCGTCCGACGGATCGTTCAATCTGTTGCGAAAAAGATAGCTGAGATAACTCCTGCGTGCGGAAGCGAGCCACGAACCTCGTTTCCGCATTCCGAGAGGACCTTCCGCATCCACTTCCGAGTCCGCCAACCCGGCCGAGATGCGATAGACGGGCGCAGTCCTGCTGCCGTCGCGGGTCTCGAGTTCGAGCGCCGCTCCCACGTCGTCGCCGTACTTCTCCGGATACGCCGCAGGCAGAAGCTCGATGTCCTCAAGAGTCTCGCTTGTGAAAATGCTCAGCGTCGCGCCCTGCGTGATGTCGAGGCCGTGAAAGGGGGAAGGAACGAGGATGCCGTCGATGTAAATGCCGACGTTCTGGTACTGCGCGCCCATCACCGAAAACTGCGCGTAGAAGTCGTTGTTGCCCGCAGCGGAAATGCCGGGCAGCGTCTGGATAGAGCGAAACGGGTCGTCGGCAAGCACCGTGGAAGTTTGGCGGACCTCCTCGGCGGTTAAATTCGCCTCCAGGATTGCAGGGGAATCGGATCCCTGGAATAAATCGCCCTTCACTTCAACCTTGTCCGTGCGCGTGAAGTTGTCCGGCGTCAGGGTGATCTCGAAATCCTTGGTCTCCCCTCCCGCCGCGAGAGAAAACTTGACGTTGATCAGCCAGTAGCCCACGGCGTTCGCTTGAAGCGTATAGTTTCCGGGAGCGATTCCCACAATCACGAATCTCCCATCATCCCCAGTGATCGTTTGCCGCTGAGTCTCCAGGATCGAAACTTGCACGCGGGCCAGAGGCTCACCGCGGACGCCGACAACGTCGCCGCGAATCTCCGCCGCAAACAAGGGGCTTTGCAGGCTGGAGTTCGCTGCGGAGAAGATCAGGAGCAGTGAGAAGAAGACGGGTCTTCCTCGCTTTCCCAGCGGGCGGGAAAGGCCACTAGCACACTGAAGCGACGTCTGCATGCCAAACACGCTCTGCCCATAGAGACCGGTCGCGGACAAAATGACCGCTACAAAGAAAGCTGTATGATTCAATGCTGGAATTCTACGCCCGGCACGGTGCGTCGCTCCGAGAATTAGAGCCGACCGCGCTCTGATCTTGCAGCAGCATCCGAGGCGCCATAAGTTGGAAGGATTTATTGAGGTGAACGAAGGCAGTTTCGAAGATCGCGAACAATGGCTCACGGACTTTCTCCTTGCTCCGTGTCATTCGAGCCTCGAAAAGAGACAACGAATTGCGAGAATGGATTTTCTGGCGATTTGACGCCCTTAATCTGGAAACGATAGCGCAAGTTCATGCGGAGCATCGGGAAAAAGAGCGTCGGGAGGAGGCAAATGCCGCGAAACAAATTCGGGCTTTATGGATGGCTGCATAAGTAATGCCCTATGGAGCGCGCCGGAGGCGCAATGTTTGTTAGCCCCGCGCTTCACCGGGGTCCCCAAGAAACGGTCTTTGTTTCTTGGGGTGGAAGCGTGGGGAACGCGAATCGCAAGGATGAACCCCTGAGTCCCGTAGGGACGGCGCAAGGACATTTCTTTTGCAGCCATCAATGCCCTTTGACGAACACTGCCGTTCAAAATGACCCGCTACCGGCGTACAGCGGTGCGCTAAAATTCCCACGTGATTCTTTCGGGTCCTGGTTCTGAACGGAGGACTCCCGGCGATGAATACGAAACTCTGGCGTTTCGCGCCTGCGCTTCTGCCCATCTGCCTCCTTTCTGCGCAGCAAACGAGCCCGCAGGCCCCGCCGCCTGCAAATCGCCCAGGCTTCCAGCAGCCCAGCCCCGAAGCCATGCGAAAAATCGCCGAGCTGCGGCGGATCATGCGCGAGCACGCCATCGCGATCAATGACCTCGCCGGCCGCATCCGCTCGTTCGACGACGCGCGCCAACTTGTAGACCTGGTCGCCGCCGAATTCTCCGATGAGCTCCCACCCATGTGGGTCATTCAATCCATCCGCAGCCGCATCGCTCAAGTAGAGTTCAATTCCGCCGTCGCGCCTGGCTCCCTCATCCCCGAGCAGCGCATCGCCGACGTCTGGAATAATTTCGTCAAGAAAATCGGCGCCCCACAGGAAACCATGCTGACCGCAGCCGACGTCCATTACCTACGCGACGCACAGTATGTGAGCGCGCGCATCTTTTGGGTCCGCGAGCAGGACATTTGGACGATACCCGGCATCTTCGCCGTCGGGCCGGATGGAAAAGTCGCTCAGGGTTCGCGAGCCCTGGAAGCGATCAGGCTTCTCTGGCTGCTCGGCAACAACGGGGACGATTTTCCCGGCATCCATGCCGCAACGCAGAAGGGAGTTCTGGTTTCAGACCTCATAAAGCAGCAGGCAAAGTCAGGCTCCGGCCAGGGGCAGAGCGCCGTCCTCGTAGCCCGGATGGTGTCCTATTCCGTCCAACAAGCGGCCTTCCGCTACATGCACGACCACGGAGCCCGCGCCCTGAACAGCGCCATCGAAGACTTGCTCAAGAACCTGATCAACAGCTGATAATCATCGCTTCCCCGTATTCTCGCTCCCTCGCTCCCTTGCTCCCTAGCTCCCCTGTTTTCTTGTTCCCTCATTCCCTTGTTCCCTGTTTTTTCACTCCACCCTCAAATCCCCGTCCGCGTCCACCACCAGCTTGTCGCCTTCAATCTGAACGGAGTGAATCTTCAGCCGGTCCAGGCTCACCTTGTATCCCGAGGAGGCCGTCGAGCCCTCCAGCGCCTTGCGCAGCAAATCGGCCGCATTCATCTTCATGCTCTTCGGCACCTGCCCGCGCAGGAAGGGCGACAGCACAAAGTTGATCTCTTTTCTGTCCGAAATCTTGTCCAGCTGCGCATCGCGGAATCCAATCGTCTCCCCTTCCGCGTCTGGAGCCAGAGAAACCTCGGCCGGCAGTGTCACGCTCACTCCAAGGCACGCTCCGCCTACCGGCGTTCCCAGCCGGGCCACGGTTTTCACTCGCACCACGATCCGGCCCTGTTCAAAACTCAGATGCGGGTCCTCGGTGGCGATAAAGCATGCAGAATGAGCGTTGCCTTTCAGGTAATACCGGCCGTCGGGGCCGCTGAAGAGCTGCTGCTTCAGGGTCCGCTCCAGGGCCTGTCGGCTTACTGTTAATTCCACGCCGCGGCACGGGGCAATCCCCGCCAAGAGCCCCGCCAGCAGCGCTAATCCCGCCATAAGTGCCATCCAGTGCCTTGTCTTCATGGTATCCCGCCATCCCCGCCCGCCGCGCTTTCAATCGATTACGCCAAAAGTCGGCAATCTGTTCCCCTTCCATCCCGGCAAACTTCCTATAACATCTATAAATACAATAATTTGTATAGCATCAGAGCTGCGCAGTACACCCTGATCCAACCCCGCACCAATCCCTCTTTCCTATTGATTTTTAAACAAAAAATCCGTAAAATAGCAAATAATGTACCTCGGATCCTACTGATCCCCCGGCCCTGTCCGAGGATGAACTGCAAAACCTCCTTTCAAGGACACAAAAATCGATGGCAAAGCGTCGTGGAAATCCGAATTGGGGCAAACCAGAGCCCATTGGCCCGGTTGTGCCCACTGTCACCTCCTTCGAGCAGATCACCAAGGAGTTCAAACTGCCGCCGGATCAGTTCATCCGGTCAACCCGTCTGCGCGAATGGGCGCGTCGCAATAAAAATTCCAAATATATCCCGGAGGCCTTGCTCGAGGCCTGGGGCTTTGAGATTGAATCCACGTTGTAACACTTTCGCCAGCTCAAACAAAAGCGCCGCCTTCGGGCGGCGTTTTTGCTGCCCGTAAATCTGACAGTCCTGTTGAAACCGGGGGCGTCTCGTGCGTTGCAACGGCCGGCCGCTCTACCTATAGGCCTGCTCATCGGCCCAGTCCCCAATAAGCGGGAGCCTGCAGCGCTTGCCATTCAACGCGCCGATCACACACCACATCCATACGAGAAAAACGGCCAGACATACAAGACAGAACAGGACCACGAGGACGCGAAACCCAAGGAACTTGAAATACGGCAGGACAAGTCCTAAGGCAATGCCGAATAGAATCACAAAAGCGTTGAATACAAGAGACTGCCAGGCGTGGAACCGCACGTAGGGCCGCTTATTGTAGAGCCTGACAGCCAGAAAGAAGAACGCCGGGATGGGCGAGAAATAGGCGATTGCGGCAATAACATTGTCAGAGATACCGGACTTCTGGGGGTGGGACATCATCCCTCCTTTAGGGGGATCTGGAAGGGGTTACCGGCAGGAGATTGCTTGCGCCGGAGGCACGCGGACAGAGCAAGCGGAAATCAACTGCGATCTCCTTTCACTCTTCCGGCAATCCGCCCCCTTTCCACGTTCACGGCCGGATGCCTGCGTTCTTTCCATTCCAAAGAACCAGCCAGACCGCAGCGGGCCATCTCCTGGACACTTACAGAATTATACGAGGCGTAGTTTCCGAATCGGCGGCCAAACGGCTGAGCAAGTAATTCCGGCACTCTCCAAGCACCTCTATGGCCTCGGTGCTCTTGATCGCTTGGCCCTGCGCGAGGCGGAGAAATCCCGGCTCAGGCCAAGCTTCTTAGATGCTTCGTCCAGTTCGGCCTGAGTAAAGAAAAAGCGATGCTTTGGGTTGGAGTTTGGGTAGAACCTGATGACGATCTCAGGTTTTTCGACCGAGTCATTCTTGCCGTCGTGAAACGGATATCCTAGATCCTGCAACAAGTGAAGCGAGCCTTCGTTGCCGGTGGGATTGCCTGTGTCTCCGACGATAGCGAACACGCCTTTGCGCGTGCGCTTCGAATAGACAGATGCGAAGTCACCCACTCTTACACCCCGCTGCCGGGCCGAGTCGCCGCGAACCACGTAATTGATATTGCGAGCATCAACGTAGCACCGTGGATCCCTTTCATTTTGATTCTCAATATCGCTGAAGGCGGTCTGAGAAATGTAATAGCCCGGGAAGGGATCATCCGGGCCCTGCAAAATGGGACTACCGTTTTCGTCAATCAGGTAACCGACGATCTCCTTGTCAGCGCGATTGAGGGTATGCGCATCCAGGAGGGTGTCGAGCGTCTGCATGCCCGGCGGACCGTAGGCGTTCGGCGCTCCATCCACATCCACATCCATACGGTGCGTCAGTATCTCGAAAGATCGGTACCGCCTCCTGTTCTGTGCACCCGAGGCGACAGTCGCGCTTAAAGCCAAAGCCAAAGCGATGGCCAGGAAGCGGTACACGCATCGGCAATTCTGCAACTCTGTCATCTCCTGTTACCGATTGACTGAGCCGGCCGCGACCAATCTGGCCCAGGTGCTTGGACCCAGTTTCACCGTTCATAACCACAATCATATTTCGTAGGCAGCCCGTATCACCTGCAATTCGGGAACCGCCCCATCATCTGCCGCCCCTTTCTGGCGTTTGCCCCCTGGATAAGCGAAAATAAAGCTGCATCATGCCCCAATCGTCCCGCACTCCCGAGCCTCCCTTCACCGACGTCCCCGGCGCACTCGACGAAATTCGCTCGGGCCGCATGGTCGTCGTGGTCGACGACGAGGACCGCGAGAATGAGGGCGACCTGACTCTGGCCGCCGAGCACGTAACCCCCGAGGCCATCAACTTCATGGCCAAAAACGGCCGCGGCCTCATCTGCATGACCTTGACAGAGGAGCGCGCCGACCATCTACGCCTCTTCCCGATGACGCAGCAGAACTCCTCGCGCTTCGGCACTGCATTTACTGAGACGATTGAAGCGCGCGAGGGCGTCACCACCGGCATCTCCGCCGCCGACCGCGCTCACACCATCCGCACCGCCATCGATCCCGGCGCCGCCTCCGCCGACCTCGTCCGCCCCGGCCATGTCTTCCCGCTCCGCGCCCGCCGCGGCGGCGTCCTCGTCCGCGCCGGCCAAACTGAGGCCTCGGTCGATCTCGCCCGCATG
>Ga0182014_10007805_pt1 | contig 11113 bp, 5 predicted proteins | sample 612S2DmetaG_FD_120489 | JGI IMG/M metagenome (GOLD analysis project Ga0182014, IMG submission 120489) | Permafrost microbial communities from Stordalen Mire, Sweden - 612S2D metaG | ecosystem: Environmental > Terrestrial > Soil > Wetlands > Permafrost | place: Sweden: Stordalen | collected... | reverse complement strand
TCGGACGTGGCCTTGAAGGTGTAGCCCTTGGCCTGGTCGGTCAGGACCACTTTGGCTCCCGGCACCACCGCGCCGCTCGGGTCTGTCACTTCGCCACTCACCGTTCCGAAGTAGCTTTGACCGGGCATGACGACAGGTGCAAATAGCAATGCCGCAAAGACCAAGAAGAGCAAAATCCGGCGGACGAACTTCGGACGAGAACAAACGTCTGGCGAGAGCATGAGGTTCTCCTTCTGGACCGGCAACCTGTTTCGGGCAGTGGGCCGGGATCCGTGGGCGTCAACTAGGACTGCTTAATTTAGTTGAAACGATTCAAATAAGCAAATACTTCACTTTGTTAGGCAGCTTCCAATACGTTTCGCCCAGTTGCAATCTGTCGTCCGCCAAGGTACTTTGATTTCGATGGATGTAGGCCTATTCTGAAAAAAAGTATCCCGGTGATGCGAATCTGCTCCAGTTCTTCTCCGACCTCGCTTGTTATAGCCCTTCTAACTCTGTTGGTTGTTGCCTGCTGCGCGGAGGCACAGGATGGCGGTGCAGTTTCTTTCGACACAACGGCGCCGCGGCGACTCATCACGCAGGCGGTTGATGGGGCACGACTCACGGTTCTCAATGGCAACACGCATCCTTTGGCGCGCCCGGAGTTCGACCAAGGCACAGCTCCCGCCAGCCTGCCCATGCAACGCATGCTGTTGGTGCTGAAGCGCAGTCCCGAACAGGAATCCGCTCTTCGCACGCTGCTCGACAGCCAGCAGGACAAGGCGTCTCCCAACTACCACAAATGGCTTACTCCCGAGCAGTTCGGCAGGCAGTTCGGGCCTGCCGACAGCGACGTGCAGACGGTGACGGCGTGGCTGCAGTCGTGCGGGTTCCAAATCGCCGCTCTCTCGAAAGGCCGAACCGTGATCGAGTTTTCCGGTTCCGCCAGCCAGGTGCAGCAGGCGTTTCACACTGCGATCCACAAATACGCGGTCAACGGCGAAGAGCACTGGGCCAATGCCAGCGATCCCTCAATTCCCGCCGCGCTCGCGCCGGCAGTAAAGGGCGTGCTCTCCCTGCATAATTTCCCCAGGCGCTCTTACACCAATGTGCTGGGGACGCCGGTGCGCGCCAAGCCGCGACAAACTGCGCCCTTGCCCTTGTTCACTTACACGCAGCGGCAGACCACTTACTACGGCCTCGGTCCCACCGATTTCGCGACCATTTACAACGTCCTTCCGCTGTGGAATGCCGGTATCGACGGCACGGGACAAACCATCGCGATTGTTGGCGAGACGAACATCCATCTCTCGGACGTTGAGGCTTTCCGAAGCCTCTTTGGGTTGCCCGCGAACGATCCTACGATCATTCTGAACGGCCCCGACCCGGGAGTTGTCGGCGATGAAACCGAGGCCCTGCTTGACGTTTCATGGTCGGGCGCGGTGGCCAAAAATGCCACCATTGACTTTGTCGTTTCGGCGACCACCGAGGCGTCGCTCGGCGTCGATCTTTCCGCGCTCTACATCGTGGACAACAACATTGCGCCGGTCATGAGCGAGAGCTACGGCGAATGCGAAGCCACCCTGGGCGATGCTGGCAACGCCTTCTACAACGCGCTCTGGCAGCAGGCGGCGGCCCAGGGCATCACGGTGCTGGTCTCGGCGGGCGACGGCGGTTCGGCTGTCTGCGATAACTTCAATACCGAAGCGGCTGCCGAGGACGGATTGGCGGTTAGCGGATTCGCCTCCACTCCGTATAACGTTGCCGTTGGTGGCACCGATTTCAACCAGACTCCGGCCACAGCTCCTACCTACTGGAACGCGACCAACGACCCCACCACCGGCGCATCCGCCAAGTCTTATATTCCGGAGACGACATGGAACGATTCCTGCGCCGGCTTTGGAATTGGCCAGTGTGCGGATAACAGTAACTTCCTCGATATCGTCGCCGGCAGCGGTGGTCCCAGCTCGATATACAACAAGCCCTCGTGGCAAACCGGAACCGGAGTGCCGAGCGACGGAGTGCGCGATTTGCCCGATGTTTCACTGTTTGCCAGCAACGGCTTCAATGGCAGCTTCTACATCATCTGCGAAGCGGATGCGGGGTTTTTTGGCAGTCAGGAAACCTGCAGCCTGGCGACTGACACCTTTGTAGGTTTGGGCGGGACCTCAGCCTCGGCTCCGACTTTCGCGGGTATCATGGCGCTGGTCAATCAGAAGATGGCGGCTCAGGGATTGAGCCCACGCCAAGGGAATGCCAATTACGTTCTCTATAAGCTGGCGGCACAGAATGGCGCCAGTTGCAATTCCTCGACGGTGGCGGTAACGGGAAATTCCTGCATTTTTTATGACATCACGCAAGGGAACAACTCTGTGCCTTGCAATCCCAACACGCCGAACTGCGGTCCGGCCCCAGCCAACGGCTATGGAGTTCTGGTCGATCCCAACAATCCCGGCAACCCTGCCTGGCTTACCACCACCGGCTATGACCTGGCGACCGGCTTGGGTTCGGTGAACGCCGACAATCTGGTCAACCAGTGGAGCAGCGCCGGTTTCACGCCGAGCACGACGACGCTTACCAGTCTCTCTCCGACCAGCATCACGCATGGACAACCGGTCAGCATCAGCGCAACCGTGGCTCCGCAGTCTGGATCGGGCACGCCGACTGGATCGGTCGCGATCCTGGCCATGCCCACTGGCCAGAATCTGGGGGCTGGTGTCTTTCCTCTGAACAACGGCGTTGCCAGCGGCTCGACCACCCTGCTTCCTGGCGGAACTTACAACGTGACGGCTCACTATGCTGGCGACTCCACCTTCGGAGCGAGCGACTCGGCGCCGGTACAGGCAACCGTAGGCAAGGGAAACAGCGAAACGAATACGACGCTGGTGGCCTACGACTCCACAAACGGGACGTTCTATCAAACCAGATCCATACCCTATGGCACGATATTTTTTCTGCGCAGCGACGTGACCAACGCGTCGGGCGCTGCTTGCGCGCCCAATCCGCAACAAACTCAAACTGCTTGCCCTACTGGGACCGTAAGTTTCACCAACAACGGCAAGACTCTTGATGCCGGAACCTACGCTCTCAATAGTCAGGGCTACACCGAGGACCAAACGCTGGCCCCCGAGTTCACGGCGTTGGGAAGTTACGCCCTTCAGACACAGTACAGCGGGGACAATAGCTACAACTCAAGCACCAGTACTCTGAACGCGACGGTGACGCAGGCACCGACCTTTCCGCAGATGTACATTGCTGACCTTTCTCTCTCGTATAACGGGACCACGGAGTTCTGGATCGCTGATTCAGGGCAGGCGTTCACTGTCGGCGTGCCTGTATACGCGTGGAGCATTCAACAAGCTCCAACCGGAACCATTTCGATTCTCGCGAATGGCAATCCGGCACCCGGCACGATTTCTTACGACCCGAGGAACGGAAGCTTCACCGGAAACTATTCCTCCGCCTCGTTCCAATGGGCCTATCTTGCCGGGTCTCTCAATCTTTCGATCGCTACTCCGGGCAATTACACCTTCACCGCGTCCTACAGTGGAGACCAGTACTATTTGGCATCGCAGAGTCCCTACTCGCTGCTCGTCCAGGTCCGTGACACAACGTTCAACATTGCCTCGCCTATATCGAACGTGACCATCACCGCGCCCGGGCAATCCGGCACCGCATCGGTCACACTGGTGGGGACCGACAACTTCTTTGGACCGATCAACGTCAGCTGCACGCTGCCCGCTGCTATGACCGAAGCGACTTGCCCGCCCGTGACCGCGAATATGGGGAGCAGCAGCAACACGGTCTCCGCGCCACTCACCATCACCACTACCGCTCCCCATCAAGTTAATGCAGACCGGCGCGCCAGTGTGGGATTGTATGGCTTTGGCGTTCTGGCTGGCGTTTTCCTGTTCACGATCCCTTGCGCGAACCGTGGAATGCGGCGAAAGGGACTGCCGCTCGCGCTACTTCTCTTCAGCGGCGTTGTCTTCATCGCCAGTTGCGGTAGTGGGAGCAGCAGCCCTCCTCCACAAATGGACCCCGGAACGCCGGCTGGAACCTACACGGTGAGTGTGACCGCAACCTCCTCGGGAATCACGCGGACGGGCAGCTTCAACGTCACTGTGCAGTGACTCTTGGCGAACGGCGACTCACACGCATGCGCAGCACTCGTCACAAACGCAATTTGCTGAAATCCCGGATGGTAATCGCACCCTATACTGATCATTGTTCGGCTCCTTTCCCCCGAGCCTGTAGGTTTGCTTTAGCGCCACCAACTTCACTCGAGCGCGGGAGCCGATACTGTTATGGAATCAATTATGCTCGTTGACCACCTGCAAGTGGCCCAGCCGATGCAGTGACAGTCTGGGCTAGCGCCCAGACTCCCGACTCATCGTCGTTCTCCGAGCCCACTTCTTCTAACTGATGAACAGGAGCAGTTGGCCACGTTCATATTGACAGCCGCGACTGGGAAACTCACTCCCTGACGGGTATCTCGCTCCGGATTTTGAAGTGCACCAGAATCGACGCATGTCCGACAGGGCATCCCAGCAGGAGGCCTCTTCCTTGTCCTTTGAACGAGTAGGAAACATGCGCGATTCCGGCCGGATCAATCTTCTTCACTTCCGGCGGGACTGGATCTCGGGTCTTATCCGTATCGACGAATTCGGCTGTGGCGGACAGGAGTTGCTCATGCAGCGAAGGATCGAGCGCGATCGGAACTTGCAGGTCATCGGAGGAATTCGTGCGGTTGCAGGCGACACTTAGGCCGGACAGTTTGTTGTCTCGAACCGATTCGACCACGTCGAGGATGGGGTGGTCGCGGTAGACCTGGGCGAAGAAGGTGTAGGGAGCGGCCGAGCGGTTGGTGGGCTTCACGATATCGAGGTGGTCGGCGACGATTCTCTGCGGCGGCGTATCCACGTCGCACCCGTAAGTCGCGCTGTAATAAGTGACGACTCGCGTGTGGGCACGCAGGTAGTGGCCGACGCCGGCTCCGGCGGCGGTGTCGAGCGTCTCGCAGGCGCAAAAACGATGGATCCTGGACACGAATTGCGTGCTTCTCCAGCGCTCTTCGAGGTCCATCAAAAAGCTATTGTCGTTACTTTCCCGAAGATCGGTGAGGAGAGGATCGCTATCGTAAATTTCTGCCAGATTAGCGACAAACGATCCCTGATGCGGGGTGGCGTAGGAAACAATGAACGGCACGTGTGCGGCATCGGCGGGATGCATGAGCAGCATTTCCTCGGTGAGGATTCCGCCCAGACTGTGGGCAATGAATACAACTTCTCTGTGCTCCCAGACTCCTTGCCGCTTCAGTCCCTGCCAGAGAATCTCAGAGAGTTGGACCGTGGAAAGCTGTCCGTGGCGCGAGGGCGTTGGATATTCGGCGACCACGACATCGGACTTTTGGAAATGTGGATCGGTCTGAATGAGTTGCGGCCAATAGGCTCCGTTCGATGCACGCCACGTGTCACGAGCGCCATGAATGCCATGGACAAACACGATCACCCGCGGTTTGAGATCGTCGGCGCGGGCCGGGAAGCAACCCGGGCCGACTGCAACATAGCTTAAGAACAAGACCCAAAGAACGACGAAGGTACTGCGCACGACCAACCTTTCTGCGGTGTCCGATGCTGACAATTGGACGATGCTGATTCAAGCTTAGCTCTTTGGGATGAATTTGATGAAGAGCACTTTTGAATTCGAAGCGCACTGTGATGACTGAGCTGCCCGCTCCGGTCGCGCTGCGCCTCGGCGGGGACGGCGGAGGGGTGCAGAAGCGGAGGGGTGCAGAATAAGAGAGTTGATATAGCCTTGATGACATGCCGGGCATAATGCCCGCCACCACAACGGAGTTCGCCTCTTATGCACAAGATCACTTCGATATCAGCCGTTTCACTCTTTTCACTCGCGTCCTTTGCTTGGCCGCAGACCCCACAAACGCCGGTTACTACAAGGGAACCGAGTGTCGCCGTCGGCAGCCACGGCGTGGTCGTTTCCGGCAAAGCTGCCGCCACTGCGGCAGGCATTAAGATTCTGGAACAGGGCGGAAACGCCGCCGACGCAGGCGCCGCCACTCTGCTGGCATTGTCCGTAACCTATGTAGGCGCGTTCTGCGTCGGAGGAGAGATTCCCATTCTGGTTTACAGCGCTGACCAAGAAAATGTGAAGCTGCTGGAGGGACAAGGGGAGGCCCCTCGCGATCCCAAAGCGATCGCCTGGTACATGGAACACGGAATCCCGGACGGTGACGTGAAGGCAGCCGCCGTGCCTGGCACCATAGATGCGGTCGTCACCCTACTGAAACTTTATGGAACCAAAAGCTTCGAGGAGGTCGTGCAGCCGACGCTGGCCATTCTGGATGCCGGCGGCCCCAGTTGGTATATCGATACCGGCAGCGGGAACAGGATCGAAACCGGCGTGAACTGGCAGGCGGACATGGCAGTGACTTTTCGCAAATTGGTCGAGTCCGAAAAGGCCGCGAAAGGTACGCGGCAGCAGAGACTGCAAGCAGTCTCGGACCGCTTCTATCGCGGCGACATCGCCGACGCCCTGGAAGCCTGGTATATCGAGAAGGGCGGTTTCCTTCGCAAGTCGGATTTGGCCGCGCACAAAACTCCCGTGGTGGATCCTCTCAAAACGACGTACCGTGGCTACAAGGTCTATAAAGCCGGTCCGCTGACGCAGGGTCCTTATCTCTCACAGACGCTGCGCCTGCTGGAAGGCTTCGACCTGAAGAAGATGGGGTTCAATTCGGCGGGCTACATCCACACGGTGATTGAAGCGGAGAAACTGGCGCTGGCAGATCGCGACGAGTATTACGGCGATCCGAACTTTGTGAAGGTGCCGATGCAGCAGTTGCTTTCCGATCAGTACACCGAAATGAGGCGCAAGCTGATCGATCCGGAAAAGGCATCTTTCGAGCTCCGGCCAGGCGATCCCTACACCATGAAACCGACCAAGCCGCCCACCATCACCGGACCCTGGCATGGCGGAACCACCGTCATGTGTGTGACGGATAGGTTTGGGAACGTCATCGCGGCCACTCCCAGCGGCCTGTCAAGCACAGCTGGCGTGGCCGGACGCACGGGCATTATTCACGGAAGCCGGCTCAGCAGCCTGAACACGTTTGTGGGAACTCCCAACGTAATCCAGCCCGGCAAGCGGCCGCGAATTACGCTGAGCCCCACTCTTCTTTTCCATGACAACCAACCCGTGATGGCGATCTCGGTAGCGGGAGGCGACCAGCAGGATCAGGCAGCCATCCAGGTCATCCTCAACTATGTGGACTTCGGCATGACTCCCGAGGATGCGTTCAAGGCGCCGCGCTTTTCTACCGAGCATTTCATCAGCTCCTTCGGTCAGGACCGTGCCAGCCTGGGCAGCCTCTCTGTACCCAACACCCTCCCCGAAGCAGTGCAGGCCGAGTTGAGGGCTCGCGGCCACGTGGTTACCTCCAGCCGCGGCGGAGTGGGCGGGGTGGCGCTGATCGGCATTGACCCCAAGACCAAGCAGGCTACCGCCGTGGGTCCGGCAGCCGGCAAAATCAATTAGACTCCCCGTCGGGTGTACCCCCCGGTGCTGGCACTCGCGAAGCCGCTACAACTGGAGCATGAACGATGGAATGCCATTCAGCGCCGACTGTTCCTCGATGATGGAAAAAGCTGGCTTTGCTATCGGAGGCCGGTCTTGCGCGAGTTGGCCGATGGCAGTGCATCCGCCAAGTCGAGCGCCTTGGTTTGCCGTGCTCCCAATTTCCTTGGGGCAAACCAAAACAATTGCCTGACAGAGTTGACGTTCAGATTGCAGACTATTCGTGTCGAAGTGTCTGCATAGGATCGATCTTTGTTGCGTGACGCGCAGGAAAGTAGCTGGCGCCGAACGTGACGGCCATCAGGAGCAACGACACCAAAACGAGAGTCGTCGCATCGTGAGCCTTCACGCCATATAGAAGTTGGGCCAGCAGAGGCGTGGCAGCGAGCGAAACCGCTAAGCCGATGGCCACTCCGATCAGTGAAAGAACCATCGCTTGCCGTAATACGAGTTTGAGGACCTGGCTGGGCTGTGCTCCCAGTGCCATCCGCAGGCCGAGTTCATGAGTGCGTTCGCCGACCGAGTAGGAGATCATCCCATAAACTCCGACCATGGCAAGAAGCAGCGCGATGGCGGCAACGAGTTCCAGTATCTGGCAGAGAAAGCGCCACGGGCCCGCCGAGTTCGAGACCGTCTGGTCCACCATTGAGATTCCAAAAACGGCGGACTCGGGAGCAAGCTCGGAGATCGTCCGGCGCACGTCCTGCATGGCGGCTTTCGGTGCGGAGTGGGTACGGATAATGAGGCTCTTGTGAACCCGAGTCTCCGTCCAGGCGGAACGGATGCGGATTGGCATTTGTAGATAAGAGATGTAGACCTCGGGCTCGCTGGGCACGGTCAGCGAAAACTGGTGTACGTTCCCAACCACTCCAACAATTTGCCGCGGCTTCTCCTCGGGCGAATCGTCGAAGGTGATAGTGCGGCCGATCGGATCATCGTTTGGCCAGAACCGTCGCGCCATGGCTTCGTTGATCACGGCTACCCAGACGTTACTCTGCGTGTCCTGCTCGCCGACGCCTCGGCCCCGCAGCACGGGAATGCTCATCAGCGGAAAATAACCAGAACTGATCGACTGCCTCAGAACGGATGGTTTCTCAGAGGCGGTCGATGAAGCCTGCCCGCCGATGGTAAAGCCGGGCGAGGCGTATTGTGGCGTTTCGAGAAGCGGGAGCCAGTCGGCCAGGGCTGCATCTTCAACCCCAGGTATGTTTCGGGCGCGCTCCAGCACCCGACGACAGAAGTCACCGACGGGCGGAAGAATGGAACTCAGCCCGGTAGTGTCCTCGGTGGTTGAATCCATGTATTTATCCCCGGTCAAGCGAACTTCCGCCGTCAGGAGATGCTCGGGATTGAATCCCGGTGTCGTGCGCAGAATACGCACTACCGTGTTGATCATCAGTCCAGCGCAGGTGAGCAATACGAGCGCCAGAGCGATCTCAGTTACGATTAATGTATTCCTGGTGCGATGGCGGGAAACGGTTGCTGTGCTCCGTCCGGCTTCGCGCAAGCATTCGTTGACGTCACTTTTCACGGCGCGAAAGGCGGGAATCATTCCGAAGGCAATACCGTTGAGCACGCAGGTACCAAAAGTGAATAGCAAAACCCGGCCGTCCACGACGGTGCCCGCCGCCCTCGGAAACCAAATCGGAGCCGACACATTAAAAACTCTGACGCCCAGAAACGCCAAGACCAGTCCGGCAATTCCTCCGAGGAGAGAAAGCAACACGCTCTCAGTGAGTATTTGGCGGATCAGGATTCTTCGGTTCGCTCCTAACGCGACCCGCACTCCAATCTCTTTCCGGCGCCCATCCCCGCGAACCAGTAGCAGATTGGCAACGTTAGCGCACGCAATCAACAAGACCAGTCCCACGGCTCCAAAGAGCAGGTAATAGACAGAAGCCGACCAGCCAAACAGGCGTTTCTGCAAAGGCTCGACCCTTACGCCCAGGTCTTTGTACGCTTCCGGAAAAGCCTGTTCCAAATGTCCTGCCGTTACGTCCATTGCGGCCTGAGCCTGCTGAATAGAAACGCCTCGTTTCAGTTTCCCAACGACGGTAAACCAGCGCGTATCATCGACGCCGGAACCCGCCGGATTTCCCTCTCCGTGGACGATGTAAACCTCTGGAGTTCCCCAGCCGAACAGATCAAACCCGGGTTCGAGGACGCCCGCAATTGGTGCCGAAAACGTGTCGACAAAGATCTTCTGGCCGAGCACGTTCGGATCGCCCGCGAAATGCCGCTTCCAGAACTCGTAACTGATCAAAACGCCGGAGCCGGGCTTGTCGACGAGGTCGACCGGGGGAACGGCACCGAGGAAGGTCTTGATTCCGAGCAACGGTAAGAGCCGAGCGCTTACGTGCTGCACGCCAACGCGTTCGCCCGATGCCGCGCTCGACATGGCTACAAAGTCGGGATGCGAGACAAACTCCAGTGCTTCAAACACGCTGTTGTCAGCTCTCCAGTGAGCCACGTCCGTGCCCGAAACTGGCCGTGACCGCATCGGAGCTTTCCGCTCGACATTGGACACGGAGATGAGCCTGTCCGAATCGGGGTAAGGAAGCGGACGCAATAGAACTCCGTTGATAACGCTAAAAACCGCCGTGGTGGCCCCGACTCCAATGGCCAGAGTTAGGACAGCAACCAGTGTGAATGCCGGGCTCTTACGTAGTCCACGGACCGCGTAGCGCAGGTCTTGCACGGAAGCTTCGACCCATCCATTCATAGGCTTGGTTCTCGTTTCTGATCTGCAAGTCGCCGGACGCGGTCAGTCTACACCTGAGCGACTGTTCGAGACTTCCCGGTACGGCAGAGGTATTAAAGCCGCGATTACACTCACAGCCGCACTCCTATTGGATCAGCCAAGGCCGACAGTGGACGCAAAGAGCAGGACAGCGACGTAGAGTACGCATGCGAGCAGTTCCACAGCGCCTGTGGCCCTCAGCCCTCTGTTCGCTGCACGGGCCGTCTTGTAGGCGAGACCAACGAACCGCGGGACAATACCGGCCTAAGAACATACCAACCCTCATCGGTGCGATCCACGGTTTTGGCGGCGCAAGGTGAACCGGCAGGGATGAGCCAATTGCCTGAAACGTCGCGTATGAAATCACAGCGCTCGCGTCGCATCGCTCGTCGCATCCTCCCTACTCCCCTGGATAATAGACACCTTCCGAGAGAAAGTGTTCCGGTGTTGTTCGTAACTGTCGGAACCAGGCGTTTGCGCTCAAAATCCCCCTCAATGAGCGATATCGGGATTTCCCGTCAATTGACAATAGACGCTGCCGCCAGTTTTGCGTAGCACCTATTCCGAGGTAATCCCAATCGTTCGTAGCCACCTCTCTGCTAACCGAGGCCATTCCGTAATCGGGAACTCCGTACGACGCAGCCCAAACCCGTGACCTCCGTGTGCATACAGGTGCATCTCCACCGGAACGCCAGCTTGTTTCAGTGCGGCATAGTAGACCAGCGAGTTTTGTACGGGGTCGATCGGGTCATCCTCAGCTTGCACCAAGAACGTAGGTGGCGTCAGCTTGGTAACCGG
>Ga0182014_10007804_pt1 | contig 11113 bp, 11 predicted proteins | sample 612S2DmetaG_FD_120489 | JGI IMG/M metagenome (GOLD analysis project Ga0182014, IMG submission 120489) | Permafrost microbial communities from Stordalen Mire, Sweden - 612S2D metaG | ecosystem: Environmental > Terrestrial > Soil > Wetlands > Permafrost | place: Sweden: Stordalen | collected... | reverse complement strand
CCAAATCATCGGATGTTGCACTGACCGTATGAATCCGCCCGAGAAGCGCGCACGTTAACGTCGATCTCGAGGACATCGTTGGCAACAAACCCCCACCACATCAAATCGCAGGCAGACCACTAGGGCGTGGGTTCGCGACCTCAACCGCGATCTGTGCGCAGTTTCGGCGCCACGGTTTCAGTCTCGGCGGGCGCCCCAGTTTTCCTAAAGGTCCACAGAGGCCTGTCATAGCCGATTCATAGGCACATTACATAGCTTGCCTATTGGGTCCGAGAGTTTCGCGGAACTCAACGAACAGACAGGGGAAGACCATGAAACTCAAGCAACTGGTCGCAGGGTTATCCATCGCTGGTTCGCTTAGCGCAGCAGCGCTGGGTATGGGCGCCGGAATGGCGAACGCCGCTCCGGGACCGAGTGGGCCCGATCCGAGTGGTGACCACAGTGCGCCTGCGGGTGCGCCCGGCGGCAACCACGGCGCCCCGATGGGCGCTCCCGGCGGCAACCACGGAGCGCCTGCGGGTGCACCTGGCGGCGACCACGGCGCCCCGATGGGCGCTCCCGGCGGCAACCACGGCGGACCGCCCGCAGGAGATCCCCACCGCGGCGGCCCCGGCGGCCCCGCGGACTACAACGGTCCCGGCGGCCCAGGCGGTCCCGGCGGCGGCCCATGGCACGGCGATGCACAGCATGGCTACTTCCACGGAGCCCCTTGGGGCGACGGCCCCGCACCCTGGGGCATGGGCCCAGCGCCACGGTCCGGCTGGGGCGGACCGTACCCGCCTCCCGGAGGCCGCTGGATGAATGGCCCGATCAACTACTGGGGCTACCAGGAAACACCTTATTGGAACCAAGGTTTCAACCAGTGGGGCTTCGACTTCTTCGGCGTCTGGATCCCGCTGTAAGAGAACGGTTCATACGACGGCCGCTTTGCCACTTGGCGAAGCGGCCGTCGTTCTCTATCCGTTACCTGCCCGCAGCCTCCACAGCACAGTCTCGAATTGCTAACGCCGCCAGCTGACCCGGCGCGGCCGTGCCCCATCAGCAAGCTTTGTGCCCACCGACTCGTTATCGCCCTGGCGTTGCAAACCGTATCAACGTTCCTGACATCTAGGTGATTCGGTGGTTCTGCTGTTACGCATTAGGCGTGAAAAACATTGCTCGCGTTGCAGTATCGGCATTGATTATTTCTTCGGGGTTGGGGCTGGCCGGTTTGGGCGACTTCGGTGGCGCAGGCGGCACCTGGCCCGTACCCGCAATGGTGCCCGGGCGAATTCTGGGACCCGCTGTGGGGCTTCAACCCGGACGGACTCAGCTGCCCCGACGGATTCCCCGGCTGGGACCGCGGCGGTTACGACCACGGCGGCCCGAGTCACGACGATGGCCACCACGACGATGGCCACGGCGGCTGGCACTAGACGAACACTCCTGACGGGAGCGAATTATTCGGTCAGCTCCCGCAGCCGGCAGGCGCACGACGCGAGGATCGGCACATCGGCGTGGGCCTTGGCCAACTCGAGTTGCTGTCCGATCGAGGCAGCCTCGGCCGTGCGGCCAAGGCGCTGTAAGCATTCGTGGTAGCCGTGCAGGCTCCATACGTTGCCGGGGTGCCGGCAAGCCCGGCTCAGTGTGCCGTCCACACCGAGGTCGGCTGCGTACACCTCGGCGGCAATCTCGACGTGCCCCTGCTCGAGCAATAGCGCGCCGTAGGCGTGGCGGGGCGGCTGCATCCAGCCCCACGGCTCGTCGTATGGCAGGGCGTCGCTGAGTTGGATGGCGCGCCGAAGGTGGGCGAACGCTTCGTCGAATTTCTTTTCCCGGTAGGTGATTTCGCCGTCCAGCATGGCGCCCGCGACGGCCAGGATGTCGCGGCAGGTGTTGTTGAACAGGTAGCGCGACCCGGGGATCCGCGCGTAGGCCTCAGTGAATGCTTCGCGCTCGGCACGGGCCTGGGTCAGCTGTCCCTTGGCGGCGTGCGCGACGCCGCGCCCGTAGTGGATGGTGGCCGCGGTGGCGCAGTAGAGATCGACGTCGGCGGGCAGCGGTTCGGCGATCAGGTCGTCCCAGCGCCCGAACCGAACCAGAACGTGTATTCGCAACGGCCCAAACGCTTCCAGCCAGTCCGCCATCGGCGGCGACGACACCGACAGCAGCTCGGGTGTGAGCTGCCCGGCCAGTTCGTCGGCCGCGCCCAACGCGACCTGTGACTGCCCCTGAAACATCGCCGAGTACACGACGAAGTGCAGATTGTGCGCCCGGTACAGGGAGTAGAAGTTCAGCGAACCCTCGCGTTCGACGAATCGCCGATCGGCTTGCACCGCTGACAGATTCGACGCCACCGAGCTGCGATAGTCGCCGCAGAGCACGTCGATGTGGCTGGGCATGTGTTGCAGGTGACCCGCGTCGGGGACCAGGTCGCGCAGCAGGTTTGCGGCGGGCAGCGCGTCCTCGGGCGCGGCCGACATCTCCATGGTGTGCAGATACAGATGCAACACACCTGGGTGCCCTCGTCCGGCGGGCGTGGCGAGTGCGTCATCGAGGATCTGTTTGGCCTGCAGCACCCGCGATCCCGGTGCCGGCGCGCCGGTTCTGGTGTCCCAGAGCGCCCATGCGGTGACGTTGACCAACGCGTCTGCCGCCAGGGCCGCCACGTCGACGTCATCCGGGTAGGCCTCGGCCAGCGCCGCCATGGCATCGGCATAGGCCGCATTCCCGGCCAGCAGCGCGTCGGTGTGGTCCGGATCCGCAGTTGGGTAGCGGTCCCCCAGCGCCTCGATCAGGCCGCGTTCCACCGCCGAGGCGCGGCCGTTCGCCGCCAGGGCGAGTTCCGTGCGGGCGCGGGCTAATGACGCCGACAGGTCGACGGGGTCGAAAGCCTCCCACGCCTTGTTGTAGTTGGGACCGATCGCATACGCGATACCCCATCGCGCGACCGCCAGGTCCGGGTCCAAATCGAGGGCTCGCTCAAAGCAGCTGATGGCCTCGCCGTGGTTGAACGCGTAGGCCCAGATAAGCCCCCGGTCGAACCACAGCCGGGCCTGCGCAGACGGCGTCTCGATCGGCCGGCGGTAGCCGCCCAGCTGGTAGTACGGCTGGGGGTGCACGTTTACGCGTTAACCAACTCAAACACCGGGATGACGCGGTCGGTGCTGGCCTGGTACTCGCCGAAGCCCGGTGCACGGTCGGCAATGGTCTGGTAGATCGAATCGCGCTTCTCCCGGGGCAATTCATGAGCGGTCGCGGGTTTGGCGGCGTCCGCGCCGATCTCGACGGTCACGCCGGGATTGGTGCGAATGTTGTGCACCCATGCGGGATTGTTATCCCGCCCGGCCGCGGAGCCAACAATGTAGATCTTGCCGTCGATATCGAAGTAGGCGACGGGGTTAACCCGCTGCGCACCACTTTTCGCGCCGGTCGAAGTCAATAGCAGCAGGGGAAAACCCTCGAACGGTCCGCCAACTTTGCCCCCGTTGCGGCGGAACTCCTCGATGTTGTGCTTGTTGAATTCCTGCTCTGATTGCGTCGCGTCGTCAGCCATTACCCCATCCTGGCACGCGAGCAGCCAGCCGCCCAGACCCTTAGCTCTTGGTGCCGACGGTTATCAGGTCGGACACGAGCTGGGTCCACACCGGTCGCTGGACACGGTGCTGGTCGGTGATGGTGAACCCGGCGCCTTCGAACAATGCCCGCACCTCGTCCGGCGGCGGGTTGTGCTGAGGTTTCCATTTGATGGCCGACGGCACCTGCAGCAGATGTTGCCGCGAACTCAACGTCGCGACCGCCGCCAGTCCCCCGGGCGCCAGCACACGATGGAATTCCCGCAATGCCGCCAGCTGGTCGAAGAAGTGAAACGCCGAGGTGGTCACGACCGCGTCGAGCGCCCCGTCCTCGAAGGGAAGTTGCTCGGCCGGGCCATGCAGGTACCGCACCCGGCTGGATCTGGCCCGAGCTTGGTTGAGCATGCCGTCGGACATGTCGACGCCGTAGATCTCATCGGGCCGCAGCGTCCGCTCGACCCGGTCGCTGAGAATTCCCGTGCCGCAGGCGATGTCAGCGATCCGGCGCGATCCGGCGGCGCGCAGCTGCGCGATCACCTCGTCGTGCGGCGGACGGTAAACCCACTGCTGCACAAACGGCTGGTCGTAGAGGGGAGCCAGGACACTCCACATCCGAGTGATCGCGCCGTTGAAGACCCGGCCTTGCGCCGTCGTCATTTGTCCAGCACCGAGCTGTAGTAGACGGTGTCGGCAACCGACACCCCTGCGCTGTTCTGCGGGATCGCTACCAGGTGATGGTCGGCCAGCAGCTGCCTCATCGAGGTACCGACTGTGCGCCACCCCAGGTCCGGCAGATGGGCGGCGACGTCGTTGCGCTCGCCCTGGAAGCCGAGCTCGGTAAAGTCCAGCTCGAGGCCGTGCTCAAGCCACTTGGCGCTGGCCTTGCGCATCGTCTCGCGCGCTTGTTCTTTGTCGACCTCGGGCCTGACCGGGACGGCTTCGCAGGCAAGCCGGCTGCCCGGCGCACTGAGCGCGGTGATGTTTTCCAGCAATGCGTCCTGAGCCGCAGGCGGCAGATATCCGAAGAGCCCCTCGGCAATCCACGCAGTCGGCCGGTTCTTGTCCAGACCCGCCTCGCGCAAAGCTGTGGGCCAGTCCTGCCGCAGATCGATGGCGACCGTGCGCAGGTCGGTTTGCGGGGCGGCGCCCAGGCCGGCCAGCGTGCTGGTCTTGAACTCGATCACCTCGGGCTGGTCGATCTCGAATACCGTCATGTCGGCGGGCCACGCCAACCGGTAGGCGCGGGCGTCGAGGCCCGATGCCAGGATCACGGCCTGCCGGATTCCGGCCTGCGTCGCGTCCTGAAAGAAGTCGTCGAAGAACCGGGTGCGGGCGGCCATCGTGTCCGGCATGTGCTGAAGTTTCCAGCTCGACTCGTCGAGGTCGACGTCAGCCGCGTCGAGGTCGCCGCTGACCCAGCGGGTGAAGAAGTCCACCCCGACGGCACGGACCAGCGGTTCGGCGAACCGGTCGTCGATCAGGGGGTTGTCGGCCTTGGTGGCGATCGCCCGGGCCGCGGCCACCATCGTGGCCGTCGCGCCCACGCTGGTCGCCAAGTTCCAGGTGTCGTTTTCTGTGCGTGGCATGCTGCCTGTTCTCCAATTTCGGCCGAAAATCGATACTTAGATAGTGTAACAAATATCAGACTGGCAGCACCTGAGCTGCGTCGACGGCACGGGCGGGACGCCGATGCACCACGGCGCGCCCGCCACGCCCCGGCGCGTTGGCGATGCCGCGGGAATGATGCGACTCCCCCGCAGCGTCGGTGGTGGCGAACTCGAAGCGGCGCAACAACGTCCGCAGCGTCACCAGCATCTCCATGTTGGCGAACGCAGCGCCCACACACCGGTGCACACCGCCGCCGTAAGGCACCCAAAGCGAGGTATCGGGCGGGTTGCCGACGAACCGGTCGGGATCGAAGGCGTCGGGGTTGGGGAAGTTGCTCGCCGCGCTGTGCGCCAGCACCATGCTGACGACCACGATCTGCTTCTCGGGAATCACCCACTCCCCCAACCTGATCCGGGTCCGGGTGATCCGTCCCGTCCCTTCGATTACCGGGTGGGTTCGCTGCACCTCCCACACGGTGGCCTGCGCCAGCTGCGACCCTTCGCCGTCGGCCTCGGCCTTCAGCCGGGCCAGCAGTTCTGGGTGCCGGCGCAGCCGCTCCACCGCCCAGGCCAACGTGGTGGCGGTGGTCTCGTGCCCGGCGGCCAGCAGTGTGAGCAGCTCGTCGGCGACGTGGGAATCGCTGATCGCCCGGCCGTCTTCGTAGCGGGCCGCCAACAGCATCGACAGCACATCGCCGCGCTCCACGAAGTTCGGGTCGCTGCGCGCGTCGGCGATCAACCGCGTGATCACCGCGTCGTAGCGACTCCGTAGCCGGGCCACCCGGCCGCCGGGGCTGAACCGCCCGAAATCACGCCGGGCCCACAACGGCAACCGTGACATCCGTGAACCCAGCCCCACGATCGAGGGCAACACTTCGCGCAGTTCGTCGAATTCGGCGCCATCAGCGCCGAACACCGCGCGCAGGATCGCATTGAGGGTGATCCGCATCATCGACGGCAGCGTGGCGAACTCTTGCCCCTCGGGCCAGCTGGCCGTTTCGCGCAGCACCTCTTCCTCGACGATGGCCTCGTAGGCGTTCATCCGTCTGCCGTGAAACGGCGGGATCAGCAGCTTGCGGCGCTCACGGTGCTCGGCGCCATGGAGGCTGAACGTCGAGCCCGGACCGAATATCTTGCCCAGGTTGCCCGGCCGTTTCACCAGATCGCTTCCGGCGGTGAACAGCTCTTTGATCTGGGCCGGATCGCTGATGATCACGGCCCGCCCGACGATCGGCATTCGCACGGTGAAGGCGCTGCCGTAACGACGCCCCAGCGCCTTGACGGCGCGGCTACCGGCGGCCAGAAACGCCACGGCCGTCACCGGTTTGGGAAGCGGCACGGTGGGCGGTAGCCGCACTGGATCGGTCGTTGCTTCAGCCACTGTTAGACCCCTCTCGGTCTGGTACCTCAGCGTACCGAGCCCACCGTGCTGGCCAGTGAGCGGCCATCACTGTCACATCCGCAACATGCGTCTCTCCGGGAGGCGACAGGGTCTTTGCCCGACTCACCGCGACAATACCCTCTCGCGGTCTGCTGCTGGCGCGACTTGTCGCTGTGAGTCGGGCAAAGACCCTGCCGCCCGGATCCGCGACGCACCAACGACATCCGCTACTTAGGGGGTTTCCTCAAACTCCGTTTCCGTGCCGGGGCGCTGAACGTAGGCCGCGTTGCGCACCGCGTCATCGGGTTCCAGTGCGGCACCCAGGGCGCCCCCGATCATCGCCAACGAGCAAGTCATCCAAGCCAATTCGAAGTAGTCCCGCAACGACACAGAATGTCCGACCGTCTCTCGGAAGACTTTCGGCACCACAAACCAGAACGCCGCGACCAGCGCCAGCAGATACAGCGCGCCATACAGCACGGTCACACCGATGACGACGGTCACCAGGGTGGCGATGTTGAACAACACCACCTGCTTGCGCACCGCCTTCGACACTGTCGGCTCCCACAATTCGGCTCCGATGATCAGGGTCGCTGCGGTAGCACCGATCGATACGATCGCAGTTCCGACGAGCCGTACCCAGCCAAACGCATCGGATAGCCGCCAGACATCCGAGTACACCAAGGCAAAGATGCCGACGGCCACTGCGCCGGTCAGCGCACGCGACAGTCGCAGCGAGAGCCGCCACGGCTGGTTGGCCGCCACCATCCCGCCCAAGAGCACCAGATTGCCCGTCAGCACGCGGGCGGTGTACGCGAACGCTTCATCGGCCGGGTCGGTGCCCAGTTCCCGCACCCGCTCTACCAACAACCGTCGCGACGGGCTGGCCAAGCCCTGGTAGTCGTCGCGATTATGTTCGTCTAATCCGATTAGCCGCTCAAGCAAGCGCACGATTGTCGCTCGAATCCGTTGACGTGGCCACACCGCGCCAACCGCGGGCAACGACACAATCGCTACATTGCGCACGGGATTGGCGTGGGCCACAACTGGGCGCCGTTTAACGTGCAACGGAAGGTCGGTCAGACAAACCACCATGTCCCAGCCGCGGTTCAGCAACATTTGCCGGGCGGCGTCCACCAGCGCAGCGTCCGTGGCGGGCGGGTGCACCAGGCGGCTCTCCATGACGTCAACGACCCACCGGGCCCCCGGTAAACGCTGCTCGAGCTCCGCACCCAAACCCGAGTCGACGAGCTCCCTGGCCAGCGAAAAGGCCGCACCGGGCGCTCCGACGAGGCCCAGCACGATATGCGGAGCACGGTCGTCGACTGGAAGATCTGCTGCAGGCGCCATGGGCCCCTTCATACCCGACCTGAGCGATGGGGTGCCGCGGGGACGGTCGCGTGTTGCGCTAATTTCGCAGCGCGACCGAAGTCATATCCGCGTGGTCCACATTGAGTCGGCCCTAATGTGCAGCCGTCAAGGCAGGACCAACGAACTCGGCGATCACTGGTGTGAAGGTCCGCTGTTCGTGCCGTACCGGTTGTGTTCCGCCGCAGACCAAGCACACCGTGCGTTCGCATCTCGAGAATTGTGCGGAGTCACTGCGGCTTTCAACGGGCTGCGGTGGACGGTGAGGCTGGTCTTGGACGGTGGCCATCGCTGCCTCGACCGTGCGGACGGCCGGCAGCAAGCCCTGTGGATCGCAGATCCGCAGCACCCGAGAGACTGCGTCACCGGGTACTACTGCCCAGCCTATGGCGGCGCGCGCGCAGCAGACGGAGATCCTGTACAGCGCCGAGAAACCCTCGGTTCCAAAGAAACCCAGATCGCGCAGATCAAGGACCAGCCCGCGGCAACGCGGCAGATGCCCCAGCGTGTACTCGGTCATAGTGTCAGCGTTGGATGCATCGATGCCGCCATGGGCCCTGACGACGACTACCGACGACCTGACCCGACGACTGGTTAACCGTGCGGTGTGATCCTGCCAGGGCCGGGAAAGAAAGCCGCCGTCTGGCAGCACGGAGGGGGCGGGCGGAGCAATCATGGTGATCCCGGAGATGCGGTTGTCACCGGTGTGTTCGGCGCGAGTTACTGCTCTGCGAGGACAGCGGCGGACGGCTGACCCCATACCGGACTGGTTGAGAGTCCCAACTAGGTTGACGTTCCACCCCGCGGGAGAAATTGTCAAGCCCAGCGGACCCGATCTTGCGGGTGGCTCCACAATTAACCATCGCTGGCGGTGGCGTATGTCAACCGTGCGACACCCGGCGGTGGTGAGAAAGCGGGGTAATCATATTCTGCGGCAACCGATTTCCCGGCGGAAGGTCCCGAGCTCCGTCGGTGCGTGCGCGAGCCGTTGTGGCGAGCAGCGGGCCGCGTTGGTTATGTGGGATTCGGTTGCGTCGGCGCCTCGGTTCGATGTTTGCGAGCAAGACGATGACGAAGCGTGCCCGGCGGCGCGTAGTCTGGACCGCGATGGCCGAGCCCATGCACCATGCGTCCTCGTCCCCTGCGACACAGATCGCTCAAAACGGCGTGTTCGAACGCTTCGCCCGCGCCGGGTATGTCGTGAGCGGCCTGCTGCACCTGATCATCGGCTACCTCGCGATCCGGATTGCGCTCAGCGTTGACGGTGGCGCCGCTGACCAATCCGGGGCGCTAGCGGCGTTGGCGGCCAAACCAGGTGGCATCGTGGCGCTTTGGGTTGTCGTGGTCGCGCTTGTGGCGATGGCGCTGTGGCGCCTCGTCGAGACAGCACTCGGTCGGTCGACCGACCCGAGATCCCAGGGCGCAACATCGGAAGTGCTGGACCGGGTGAAAGCATTCGCCTTAGCAATGGTCTATTTCGGGTTCGCATACTCTGCGTTCGGATTCGCGCGGGGTGCCGGGAAGTCCACGGGTAAGCAGAATTCCGCGATGAGCGCACGCCTGATGGAGACCGACGCCGGCACGATCGCACTCATCGCCGGCGGCGTGATCATCGTCGCGGTGGGCGGATATCACGTCTACAAGGGAGCCAGCCGCAACTTTCTCGACGACCTCAAGGGCAATTCCAGCGACTTGGTGCGACGACTGGGCATGGTGGGCTACATCGCTAAAGGCCTGGTTATCGCCGGCGCCGGGGTGCTGGTTGTCGTCGCGGCGGGTCGTTCGGAGCCGAACAAGGCCACCGGACTCGACGGAGCTCTGAAAACACTCGGGGCCCAACCCTTCGGAGCAGCACTCCTTATCGCCGCCGGCCTGGGAATCATTACCTACGGCCTGTACAGCTTCGCCATGGCCCGATACACCAAAATGTAAGTGCGCCCGGCTGACTCGCTCGCTAGCCAGACCGCACGGTTCCCGCCGCCGAACACGGTATTCCCGAGGTACGGAGTCTCAGGTTTTTCGATTCGTCAGATCGGCATCCCGCCCTGTGGTGGCGATGAAATCGTCAAGGATGTCCACCACCGCTGTCGGGGACTCGACATGCGGGAAGTGCCCGACACCGGCGAGCACCTCGAGTCGGCTACCGGGCACGGCGTCGTGGGCGGCGTACCCGTGGGCGACAGGGATGATGCGGTCCTGCTCACCCCAAATCAACAAGGTGGGTAACCCATGACTCAGATGTATCTTGTTGAGCGCACTAACCGCCTGTCCGCGGTAATCCACCACTGAGCGCAACGTACGCAGGAATGCCTGCCGCGTCGGCCGATCCGACAACGAGCAATAGGCGTTCCACATCTCGCCGGCGCGCGGCGACTGGATTCCGGCCGACGTGAGCCATGACCCCAATTTGTTGCCGAGGTTCAACACCGGTTGCGGAGCGACCACCGGCAGCACGAGCTCGGCTCCGGGTGCCGAGAGGATCCGCAATATCCAGTTCAGGTCTGGTCCGAGGCCACCGCTGCTGATGAGAACCAGTCGCTGGCAGTAGTCGCGATGTTGATAGGTGAACTGCATGGCCACACCGCCACCCAGTGATTGACCAACCACCGTTGCCCGGCTGATGCCCAGTTCATCGAGCAGATCACGTAGCGACGCCGCGAACGCCCCCAACGAATAGTCACCGCGCGGCTTGGCTGATTCGCCGTGCCCCAGCAGGTCCGGTGCCACCACCCGATACTTCTTCGACAACTCAGGGATGACCGCCCGCCAGGTCGCCGAACTTCCCGCCATGCCATGAATCAACAGCAGCGCCTCGCCGGCCCCTGCGTCCCGATAGGCAATGCGCTCACCGTGCAGATCGAGATAATTCATCTCGCTCACGTCAACCGGTCTCCATCCAACGGTGTTCCGGGATGCTGGCACAACGCCGTGAAATCACTCCCCCGACTTCTCGCCCACACTACCGTAACCTACGGTCCCGTAGGGTCTGTGTCTTCGCCGGCACGCGGATCCCGACGCCATTCGCGGACCGCTGCGATCGCTGTCTTGAGCCCGCGGCGACGCCCTGTCACTAGGTCCGTCCCGGCGAAACCGGGGCCCAGTTCAGCGAACATCAGCTCGCTGCGGGTCTCCGGAGCGTCGTCGACGGTGTCGCGTAAGTAGCGGTCCGGCAGCGACAGTTTGGCGATGGTGCGCCACGTCTT
>Ga0182014_10007800_pt1 | contig 11117 bp, 8 predicted proteins | sample 612S2DmetaG_FD_120489 | JGI IMG/M metagenome (GOLD analysis project Ga0182014, IMG submission 120489) | Permafrost microbial communities from Stordalen Mire, Sweden - 612S2D metaG | ecosystem: Environmental > Terrestrial > Soil > Wetlands > Permafrost | place: Sweden: Stordalen | collected... | reverse complement strand
GCGACCGACGGCATCATCGTGGAAGAGGTGATGCTCTCTGACATTCAATTGCCCGATGAGTACGCGCGCGGACTGGAAGGGCTGCTGTTGAAGGAGCAGCAGGACGACCAGATGGGCGTGGACACCGACATCCAGCAGAAACAGGTGAGGATTGCAGAGCTACAGGCCGAGGCGCAGGCGGCGCAGAAGGTGAAGGAAGCTGAGGGCGACGCGCAGGCCAAGGTGGTCGAGGCGCGCGGCGAGTCGGATGCCATGCAGTACACCCTGCCGCTGAAACAGAAGCAGATTGAGCAGAGCAAGCTGGAGGCGGAAGCGCGCAAGGAGTCGACAATTGAAACCGCCGACGCCGATGCGCAGGCCAAGATTATCGACAGCAAAGCCGAGCTGGAGCGGCGCAATCTGCTGGCCGAAGCCGAAGCCAACCGCATCAAGCTGGTGTCTGCGGCCGATGCGGTGCGCATGACGAGCGAAGCGGAGCTGCTGAACAAGTCGCCGCTGCTGATCAACAAGATCGTGGCGGAGCGGTTGTCCGACAAGATCCAGGTGGTGATGGTGCCTTCGGACGGAAAGTTTTTCTTCGCGAGCGATGTGTTCAGGAGCGCGGCGACGAATCCGATTGTGAAGCAGGAGATGGAGAACGAGCAGGAGCCGGCGCCGGTACAGAAAAACGGCCAATAGAACTGGGTTGGCCGCGCGGGGCGGACGCGGCGGAGGCTGCGCCTGCCCTGCACCAAAGCGATTCGCAGGGACCCTGACAGTATGAATTCGCACTTGGGACTTCTCGCTATCCCACCCTTTTCGCCCAAAGAACGGGCGAAAGGATGGGGCACGGAAAGGTTCTTCTTCAAGCGATCAGGGACCTCGAGAACGAAGCGATATAATCCGCGCAACGAGAAAAGATGCCAAGATGAAGCTCACGAAGCGAATGTGTCTCCTCGCGATCCTCGGCGCGGCGCTGGTCAGGCCAATGCTTGCCGCTGCGCCGGGCACATGGGAGCAGCCCGCGTCCGAGCTTGCCGACCAGATTGCCGCCATTCTCGGGCCGGGCCAGGCGCACCTGACCATTCGCAACCTTTCTTCTATTTCGAACGATGAGATTTCTGTGATTCGTCGGCTGCTTGTGAAGGATTTGAAGACGCACGGCGTGGTGATGGCGGGCGCGGAGAGCGCGAACACCATTCGCGTGACGCTGAGCGAAAGCGCGCGGGAGCGGATGCTGGTGGCCGAAGTTGTTGAAGGCACGCAATCGCAGGTGACGATGGTGGACCTGGGGCCCATCGTAGCGCAGACCGCAACAACTCAGGAACGGATGGAACTCCACAAGGAGATTGATCTCAGTGCAGCCGCGCTCGCGAATGGATCAACCGTCGTCTCCGACGACCCCGTGATGGCGTTGATGGAGACCGGCGCACGCCTCTTTGCGCTGCGCAAGGACAGCGTGATGATTTTTGCTCGCAACGCAGACCATGGCAGGACCTTCGAAGCAGCGCTCGCTCTCGATTTGAAGCGGCCGATGCCGAGAGATCCACGCGGAGTCCTGATTGCGGCTGCAGATGGCAACGGATTTACGGCATTCACGCCGGGAACCGAGTGCAGCGGAGCGTTTTCGCCGCCCGCTGATCCAGCCTCGCCGCAGCAGAATGGCTGGTCCGTCAACTGCCATGCGAGCGACGAGCCCCGGCCGGTTGCTGTCGATGCGTCCGGGACTCCGCAGCTCAAGGCCTTTTATAATTCCGCGCGCGACTATTTTACGGGCGTGGTTTCACCGAGCGCCAGTGTCGATCTGCCGCCATTTTATGCAGCGGCGCTGCTTCCGCGATCCGCCGGTTCTGGCGCGCTGCTCATCGGCGGCGTCGACGGCAAAGTGCAAATGGCGGAGAATGGGGCTTTGAAAACTGTCTCGGGCACACGCGACTGGGGCAGCGATTTTGCCGTGCTGCACTCGGGATGCGGCGCGGGTGTGCAGGTGATTGCGTCCGGCTCCGGCGAGGCCACTAACGATAGCTTGCGCGCCTACGAGTTGCCTGCGCTCGAAGCCGTACCGGCAAGCGCGCCCCTCGCTATGGACGGAACGGTGACGGCGCTCTGGACCGCGCCGGACGGCAAAAGCGTTCTCGCGGCGGTGCGGAATGCGGCAAACCAATACGAGGTGGACCGTGTTACGGCGCTTTGTAATTAGTTTTTTGCTGGTCTTGGGTTGCATCTGCGCCTGGGGAAGGACGCGGCCGCATTATGGCGGCTCGCTGCGCGTGGAGGTTGCGGGCGATCCGTGGCAAGGTCCGGATGGATTGGCGCGGCGGCTGGTTCTGGATGGATTGACTGCGCTGGACGCGAATGGTGTCGTCAGCCCAGCACTCGCCGTGGAGTGGGAATCGGATGGTAATGATCACAGGTGGCAGTTCCGACTGCGGCAGGGCGTGCATTTTCACGATGGCTCGCCGCTGAATTCGACGGCCGTGGTGATGGCTCTGAATACTGTGTGCACGGCGAATTGTCCGTGGACCGCGGTGCGCGCCGTGGGCTCGACGGTGATTTTTACCAGCGACTCGCCGATGCCCAATTTGCCCGCGCTGCTCGGGGGCGATGCGTATCTCATCGCGCTGACGCGCACCGCCGACGGGCAAACGCCGGCCAATCCCATCGGCACCGGGCCGTTTCAGTTCACCAGCTTGAACAACGGCCTGCTCACACTCACCGCAAACGAAAGTTGCTGGCACGGGCGACCGTTTGTTGACGAAATTACAATCGCCAGCAACCGGCCGATCCGAGAACAATGGCTCGACCTGAGCGTGGGCCGCACCGACATTGCCGAAGTTCCGCCGCAGGAACTGCGACCGGCGCAGCAGCAGCATCTCGCGGTAGTGGTTTCGCCGCCGGTGGAACTGCTGGCGCTCGAAGTGTCGGATACGGGCGCGCTCACGAACGCCGTGCTGCGCGCGGCGATTGCACAAGCTGTTGATCGCGGTGCGCTCTCGAACGTCATTTTTCAAAAGCAGGGCGAGATTACTGCCAGCCTTTTGCCGCAATCGCTCACCGGCTACGCATTTCTCTTTCCCACAGATCGCGACCTGAACAAGGCGAATGAGCTGCGCGGCGGACTGACGCCGCAGCCGCTTACGCTTGCGGCCGACGGCGACCCAACCATGCAACTGGCGGCGCAACGCATCGCGCTCAATTTGCGCGAAGCGGGATTCAACGTGCAGGTGGCGAACGCGCACAACGCGCCGCATGCCGACCTGGCGCTGCGCAAATTGCCGCTGGAGGGCGCGGACCCGGCGGCGGCTCTGGAAACTTTGCTGCGCGGCGCGGGAGAGAATGTTCCTGTGGCGGCGCGGAATCCCACGGCGCTCTTCCGCGCGGAGCACGACGTTCTGGATTTGAAAACACTGATTCCGCTGCTCGATCTTCCCCGCGCCTGGGCGGTCGGTAGCCGCGTGCGCGACCTGCGATTGCGCGCCGACGGCACGCCGGACCTTGCTGGAGCGTCGCTGGAGGGCACGCAGTGAGTCTTCGCCAAAAACTGCTGCTCCTGTTTTCGCTCACCGTGGCCGCGGCGGTGGCGGCGGTGGCGTGGACCGTGCTGGTGCGCATTCGCCACGTGTTTGAAATGCGCGACCAGGAGGAGACGGCGCTCTTCGTCAGCCAGTTTCAGCGCGAGTTTCAGCATCGCTCGCAGGAGGTGGCCGCGGCTGTGAATCGCCTGGCCGCGAGCGAACGGGCGCGCGCCATGGCATTCGAGTTGGCTCAGTCGGGCGATGCGGCGGCCTATCTCACGGAAGCGCAGTCCATGGCGCAGGACGCGCAACTCGATTTTCTTGAGATTGTGGGAGCGGACGGAAAGATTGTGAGCTCAGCGCAGTGGCCGGCGCGGTTCGGTTATCCGGAGCCCGCGGCCGCAAATGCCTCGGCCAAACCATTCCTCAAACGTGAAAACTTGCCTGACGGCTCGACTGCTCTCGGCCTCTTTGCCGTGCACGCAGTGGGCGGAACCGAAGTGCGCTTGATCGGCGGCGAGCGGCTCGATCAGAGTTTTCTCGCCGACCTTCCGGTGGCGCCGGGGATGCAGATCGGTTTGTACAGCGACGCGAACAGTTTGACAGCGACGGTAAATTTGAGCACGGGAGCTAGTGCTCCTTTCGATCCTGGCCGCCTCCTCGGACCGAATGGGACAGTTCCCGCTGCAGTTCAATATAGGAACCTGATTGACGCCGCGCGCACGTCAGGTCAACAGGTGAGCGGAATTGTGAGTCCGACTGGGCGGCGCGAGGACAGCCTGAACGCGACAGCGATTCCGCTCACAAACGAACAAGGCAATGTGATGGCGGTGCTGGTGGTCGCGATTGCGCGCAGCGGCATGGTCGAGGCGCAGCAGCACATTCGCGCGATTGCGTATGGCGTGGCGGCGGGCGGCATTCTGCTGGCGATTGCATTCAGTTTGTGGATTGCGGCGCGGGTTTCGCGGCCCATCGAGCAATTGGCACACGCGGCCGAAGAAGTGGCAGGCGGAAACTGGGACGTGCGCGTGCCGCCGCGCGGACGCGATGAGGTGAGCGTGCTGGCGCGCAGCTTCAATCACATGACGGAGCAACTGGTGGGCCAGCGCGACCGCCTGGTGCAGAGCGAACGCGTGGCTGCATGGCGCGAACTGGCGCGGCGGCTGGCGCACGAGCTCAAGAATCCGCTGTTCCCGCTGCAGCTCACCGTCGAAAACCTGGTGCGTGCGCGCGAGTTGCCGCAAGCGGAGTTCGACGAGGTTTTTCGCGAGAGCACGGCAACGCTGGCGACGGAGATTGCGAATCTGAAGACGATCATCGGGCGTTTCTCGGACTTCAGCAAGATGCCGAAGCCGGAGCTTGAACGCATCGACGCGAAGGATGTCGTGGAGCGCGTGCGCGCGCTCTATGAAACTTTCGCCAGCCGCGACGCGAAGATCAAGATTGCTGTCGATGTCGCCAATGCGCCCATGCCGCTCGATGCCGATCCGGAACTGCTGCATCGAGCGCTCTCGAATCTTGTGCTCAATGCCATGGACGCGATGCCGGATGGGGGCGTGCTGACAATTTCCGCGCGGCCCGTGAACGAGAAAGTGGAACTCCGCGTCGCCGATACCGGCCAGGGCATGACGCCCGAAGAATGCGAGCGGCTATTCACGCCCTACTACACCACGAAGCAACACGGAACTGGTCTCGGCCTGGCCATTGTGCAGTCGGTGATCGCCGATCACGCGGGCACCATCGCGGTGGAGAGTCCCGCGGGCGGTGGGGCAACGTTTATCATTACGCTGCCGAGGGCCGCCGCATGAATGCGAAGGCGAACATCCTCATCGTCGACGACGAGGCCAACACGCTGGCCTCGCTGGCGCGCGCCTTTCGCCTGGCCGGACACGAGGCAGTGGTCTGCGACAACGCGGAGCGCGCGCTGGAACTGGCGCGCACGCAACCCTTCGATTTGATTTTGAGCGACGTGGTAATGCCGCGGCGCGACGGTTTGACGCTGCTTGAAGATTTGAAGGCTGCAGGCGTGGCCGCGCCGGTGGTGATGATGAGCGGGCAGGCGCACATTGAGATGGCGGTGAGGGCCACGCGGCTTGGGGCGCTGGATTTTCTCGAGAAGCCGCTCTCGACTGAGAAGCTGCTGGTGACGGTGGAGAACGCGCTGAAGTTGACGCGCCTGGAAACCGAAAATCGCGATTTGAAGGCCCGCGTGGGCAAGCACACACTGGTCTTTACTGGAGAAAGGATGCGCCGCGTGATGGCGCAGATCGAACGCGTGGCGGCGAGCGAGACGCGGGTGTGCATCTACGGCGAAACCGGCACCGGCAAGGAGTTGGTAGCGCGTACCCTTCATGAGAAGAGCTCGCGCGCGGCGGGGCCGTTCGTGACGCTCAATTGCGCGGCTGTACCTTCGGAGCTGATTGAAAGCGAACTCTTCGGGCATGAGAAAGGCTCCTTTACAGGCGCGGCGCAGCGGCACACGGGCAAGTTCGAGCAAGCGCACCGCGGCACGCTGTTTCTGGATGAGATTGGCGACATGCCTCTGGCCATGCAATCCAAATTGTTGCGCGTGCTCGAAGAAGGCGAGGTGGAACGCATCGGCAGCGGCAAGCCTACGACAGTGGACGTGCGCGTGGTGGTGGCCACGCATCGCAATCTGGAGCAGCTCGTGGAATTGGGAGGATTCCGCCGCGATCTTTATCACCGCGTGGTCGTGTTTCCAGTGGAGCTGCCGTCGCTTCGCCAGCGCCGCGAAGATTTGCCCGCACTGGTAGAGCATTTTGTGCGCCAGGTGAGTGCGCAAAACGGATGGAAGCCCGCGGCGTTTACGGCGGCAGCGCTTGAGGCCCTGCAGGAGTACACGTGGCCCGGAAATATTCGCGAGTTGCGCAATGTTGTGGAGCGGCTGCTGTTGCTGGCCGGCGGCGAGGTGGGCGCGGAAGACGTGCGCCTGGCGTTGCCTTTGGCCCATAAAGGCGCTGCGAAGGTTTCGGATGCGGAGGGCGATGCGAATGGCCCGCTTGCGCAACGCGTGCTGGCCTTCGAGCGTGCGCAGGTGCTGGCCGAACTCGAGCGGCATGGCCGCCAGATTACGCAAACCGCGAAGGCTCTAGGGCTGGAGCGAAGCCATCTTTACAAGAAGTGCCAGCAGTTGGGCATTGACCTGAAAGAGTTGCCGGGGCGGGATTGAGCGCTGGTTTCCCACCCTTTCGCAAAAGACGCGAAAGGATGGGGCACGGGCAGTTCATCCAGGAAGTTGTGGATGAGACAAGCCACGGTAGCGAGGCTGCAACTGCTGAAAGCGCGCCGGCGCTCGATGCAGCGCCCCAATAAACCCGCAAAAAGCAGGCTATTCGTCACGACTGCACTTTTGTCTTGATTTCGTCGTATGCTGTAAGTGTTCAGGGCTTGTTTAGACCATGAGGACCTTTACTCTCGAAGAGGCGCAGTCGCTGCTTCCCGTGCTTGAGTCGCTGTTGAAGCGCGCCATTGATGGTCGCCGCTCCGCGCAAACCGTCGAGTCGGGTCTGAACGAAGTGGCGCAGCGCATTTATTTTGCCGGCGGCATGCGGGTGAACACCGCGGAGGTGGCGCGGCGGCGCGCCGAAATGGATTCGCAACTGCAGCGCGTGCGCGAGAGCATTGTAGAGATTGACGCCATCGGAGTGCAGGTGAAGGACCTGGAAGCGGGCCTGCTCGATTTTCCCTGCCGGATCGACGACGAAGTCGTCCTGCTGTGCTGGCGCATGGGCGAACCGGCCATCGAACACTGGCACACGATGGAAGCCGGGTTTCAGGGCCGCCAGCCCGTGGACGAGCGTTTCCGGCGCCGCGCCGCATCCGGCGACAGACCGAACTAGCGCTGGTTGCATAAATCCTCGAGGCCGACTAAAAAACATCCCTCAGGGGCTAAAGCCGCTCCGTTTATGCGCCTTTCAAAACTGGATTTATGCAACCAGTTCTAGAGCCTGCGAATCGCAGTAAACCCTCAAACCTCATTCCACGTGCTTCGGCCGGGATTTTCTCTGAGCGGAAATGATTCTGGCCGCGTCTTTCCTAGAGGCCGGCATTTCTGCCTCTGGGCATCGGGTCTGGCGGCGGACAAAAGGTACCGGCTAGCGCTACCCTTGAATCAGAATGCTTTTGCGGACTCTCCAGGAAGTGACGGTCCTGGGTATGCGTTCTGCCTGGAGTGACGATGAAGATCAAATATGGCCTTATTCTGCTTGCCGGCGCGACGCTCCTTGCGGGATGCGCAGGATTTTGGAACCTGCCCGCGTCTACGACGACGACTACGACTACGGCGACCACGGACTCGAGCGGTGTCTTTTATGTGTTGAACCAGACGACGAAACAGGTTGCTGCTTACTTCATTTCCTCCGGCACGTTGGAGCAGGTTTCCGGCAGCCCCTACAATCTTTCGTCCGCGCCGAATTGCATTGCCATTGCGCCGGGTGGAGGGTTTCTCTACGTCGGTACCGTGAGCGGCATCTATCTTTACACCATCGGATCGGGCGGCGCTTTGACGATTGGGAATGGCGGCGCGGTGATTTCGTCCGACATTCCCGCGGCCATCGAGGTGACCGGCTCGTGGCTGATCGATGCATTCAACCCCAACACCACTGGAAGCGTGCAGCTGGATGCGATTCCGATTAACGCTTCGACGGGAGTGCTTAACGGCACGGGCAGCCCGCCGTACCAGGCATTCAATGTGACCAACGCGTCGGTTGCGCAGATGGCGCTTTCTCCCGACGGCACTAACCTCTTTGTCGCTCTTGGCGCCGGCGGCACCATCGTGGTTCCCGTCACATCCAGCAACTCGAATCCGCTGGGTTCCTCGGCAACCGTGATTCCTGTCGCCAACAGCGGCGGATCGGCGCTGTCGGTAGCAGTGGATCCTACCGACCGGCTGTTCTACATTGGCGAGACGCTGGCCAACTCCACGGCGAGCTCTGGAGGATTGCGCGTCTTTAACTACAGCTCGCTGGGCACAGGAACGCCTCGTTCCTCTCCTTCTCAGATCACTGGCTCTCCCATCGCGAGCGGGGGACTGTCGCCGCACGCCATTCTGCCCATTGGGTCCGGTGAATATGTCTATGTCGCCAACGGCCAGGGCAATACGGGGACGGGGAACATCACATGGTTTCCCATTTCAGCTTCGGGAACCACCTATACGATCGCTGGGGGTAGCGACATCGCCTCCGGCGTCGTGCCCGTGGGCCTTGCCGAGGACAGCGATAACAACTTTGTGCTGGCGGTTTCCAACGGCGGGTCGACTGCGAGCGGCGACCCCGACCTCGAAGCCTTCACGATGAGCTCCGGAGCGCTGACCGCCAACATTGCTTCCAAAACGGGAACCGACCCGGTGGGCGCCGTTGCCGTGGCGGCGCTGCCGTAAAGACAGTGGTCAGTGATCAGTGGTGCGAGTGTGAGTGTGAGTATATCTGTCCGGCGCACTCACACTCACACTCCAGGCTCATCCCTAGTCCTTGATCTCTGATTTCTGCAAAAGTGCTATCCTCAAGGCAATCGCAAGGGTCTGTGTCTAATCGTTTGCCAACTCTTCTTCTCAGTTTTATCCGGCGCTTCGGAACGGTTTTTGCTTCATCGCTGGTGACGTTGAGTTGTGTTTTGCTCATCACCGGTTGCAGCCGCTTCCGCCACGAACAGCATGAGATGGTGTACGTGGCATCGGCGCGCCCCGTCTATCTCCACGATCGCGTAGCCCCGGTTTCAAACCGCGTTTGCCAGGTGGTGAACGGGCAGCCGCTCCAGGTTCTGGAACACGGCCGGCGCTTTCTCAAGGTCAAGACCGAAAAAAACGAGATCGGCTGGATTGAAGAGCGGGCCGTGATCGACGAGAAGACCTACGACGGGTTTGTGCAGCTTGCCGCAGAGAGCAAGAACGATCCCGTGGCGGCGACGGCCACGCTGCGCGACGACCTTGCCATGCACCTGCTTCCCGGCCGCGAAACGGAGCGGTTCTATCTGCTCCCCGGCAACACCAAGGTGCAACTGCTGGTGCGGGCATCGGCTCCCAAGAAGGCGGCGGAGGTGTTTGGGCCGTTGCCGGCGAATGCGGCAAAGCCCGCTGTGGGAGGCAAGAACGCGCCAGTAGCCGGCAACGCGAAACCGGGCTCCGCGAAGGCGCCGCCCGCGCCCGTGACAGAAACCGCGCCGCCCGACATGGAAGACTGGTGGCTGGCGCGCGACCCGCAGGGCCGTGTGGGTTGGTTGCTCAGTAGCCGCCTGGATGTGGACGTGCCGGACGAGGTTGCACAGTACGCCGAGGCCCAGCGCATCATCGGAGCGTGGATGCTTACGAAGGTGAATGATTCTGGCGCCGACCCTCCCGGAGACAAGGCCGAGTACGTAATGGCTCTCGCACCGCCTCAGTCCGGGCTGCCTTACGATTTCGACCAGATCAGGGTCTTCACGTGGAGCCTGAAGCATCATCGCTACGAGACGGCGTTCCGTGTGCATCCTATTCAGGGCTACCTGCCGGTGCGCGTTTTTACCCAGAACACGCCCGGAGGCGCGGTTCCCGCCTTCAGCTTCGAGCTCGCCAGCGGCAGCAACGTGACCACCGATGCCGCGACCGGCATTACGCGGCCCGTGGCTCCGCGGACGATTAACTACGAGATGATCGATACGCAGGTGAAGCGCATCGGTCCGGATATGGCGCCGATTCCGACGATGCATGAGCCGGGGGAGAAGAAGGCGGAGAAGTCCACGAATAAGCGCAAGGGCAAGCGATGAGCGAGTCAGCAGGTCGGCGACGCTGAAGCCCGCAGGTCTTACAATTGGCGCATGAATCCTCAGCGCTGCCTGCCCTTCATCGCTTTCGCTCTCGTCCTTGTTGCCGGACCGATCCAGGCACAATCTGCAAAACACTCCGAGGCGACCGTAGTCGGTGAGCAATGCGATCTTTCTGTCTTCGGCGAAAAGGATACGACGAAGTTCCTGATGTTCGACCACGACCTGCGCGAGGCGATCAAGAATCAAGATGCGGGAAGGCTCGCTCTGCTGATCGATTTTCCGCTTCGCATCGATGACGATCATGGAGCGATCTTTATTCACGATGCCGCATCTCTCCAGGGTCACCTCGAGTTGGCCTTCCCGCCTGCAATCCGGCAAGCAATTCTGTCTTCGACTCGCGACGAGATCGGGTGCAATTACGCAGGTATCGATTACGGAGATGGCAGAGTCTGGGTCAACGTGACAGACCGGGGCTTTTTCCTCATGACCGTAAACCTCCCGCCGGGCAAATCAAGTCAAACGCAAGAGTCCAACGCAGTAAGCCTCGCATGTCACACGAAACAGATGAGGATTTTGATCGATTCCACAAAAAACGGCGCTGCACGATTTCGATCCTGGAGCTTTGCCAAATCCCTATCAAGCGCTCCGAACAGTGAGCTTGGCGGCGGGACCGAGTCTGTTGTGGGGACGGGACCGTGTGCTCATCGCCTCTGGACCTTCAGGGATGCGAAAACACAGATCACCCTAGAGGCTCCAGGCTGCTATGAAGACAATGCGCCGCCACGGGGCGCGCAGGCGGAACTCTCCATTTCGAATGGAAACGCCGCAGCACCGGCCCCGGAGTGGTGTTTTTAACTAGTCGAG
>Ga0182014_10007797_pt1 | contig 11119 bp, 10 predicted proteins | sample 612S2DmetaG_FD_120489 | JGI IMG/M metagenome (GOLD analysis project Ga0182014, IMG submission 120489) | Permafrost microbial communities from Stordalen Mire, Sweden - 612S2D metaG | ecosystem: Environmental > Terrestrial > Soil > Wetlands > Permafrost | place: Sweden: Stordalen | collected... | reverse complement strand
TCGACGCGGCGTGTCCGTGGGGTCCGACCGCACGACACGCGGTGGCAGAAGCGCGGGGCTCGTCGACGGCGGGGCGAGGCGGATGCCCGCCGATGCGCAGTGCCGGAACACCAGATCGAAGAGTTCGCTTTGCGCCGCGGGTCCCTGTTCAATCATCTCAACGAAGAACTGAATTTCGTACTCTGCGGCGACGGCGTCGAGGGCTCGAACGGCGACGGTCGGAGCGGGCGTCCGCAGAATCTGGTTGCAGCTCAGTAGCGCGGCGACTAGCGCAGCACTGCCAGCGGACGGCGTAACGCTCGGCTCAAGCCTGACGACGATCGTTAAACCGTGAGCTTGCATGGGTTGGCTCGCGTTGACCAACTTGGTCTTCGCTATGATGCTGTTCGGGATGATGGCGAGGTCATTGTCCACGGTGAGGATATGCGTAGCCCGCCAGTCCGTCTCAATTACGCGGCCCTGCATACCGCCCTCGAGGATGATCCAATCGCCGGGGCGATAAGGCTTGGCGAGATTGAGTACAACGCCTGAAAAGACGTCGCCCAAGGTGTTCTGAAGCGCGAGGCCCAGCACAATGGCGATAACGCCGGAGGCCGCCAGTAGGCCGCTTACGGGCATATCAAAGACGTCGGCTGCGATGGCGAGAACGGCGGTGATATAGACGGCGCCGACGACGAGGTCTTGCAGAAATCGCGTTTCGCGGGGCTGCCCTTTGAAGACCAGAACCGCACGGAAGAAGCCGGCAAACAGCCACGCCGCGGCGAGCCACCAGATGACCTTAAAGACGTTGATGACCACGTATTCGAAACTTGGATCGCCTTTTGGCGTCGGCTCCGAGGGCAACACGCCAGCGGCGAACAACATGATCGTGAAGCCAGCGAAAGAGGCGAGTTGCGCGAGGAACCGCGCAACGGGATTCTCGCCGAAGGCGAGTCGCGTCACGAGAAATCCGGCGACGAGAAACGCGCCGGCTAGCGCCAGCGCGTTGGGAAGCTGCGAGACAAAGCTGACAAACTCGGCGGTCATGCGACTGGTTCTGATATTGGCTGTAGCCGTATGCGCCACTTGGCGGCAAGCCGCCCCGCGCAGGCGCCACGCAGCATCCAACCCTGTTGTCTAACGTCTGGCGTTCTTCAAATTGCCCGCCGGCCTGAGTCTCAGGCCGGCGGAGACCTTGCTCAGTTGGAGACGTTGATGGCGTTGTCGACCGAGGTCGCGCCGGGCGCCGACCAGGCGGTCATTCCCGCCAGTCGCCGAGCGTTCCAAGTCGTGACGTTTCCCGTCAGCTTGATCTTGCCGGCGACGGCGTCCACTCGAATCGTGTCCGGGTCGTAATACCACGACCGGCGCAGCGCCTGCTCGATGTCGTCCTTCACGCTCGAGGCGCTGACGGTCGGTTTCACCAGGACCTGATTGGAGACGCCAACGACGCCCGAAAGCGCCCGGATGTCGAATTCGGCCGCCTCTTTCTCGAAATGCCAGTCGACCGTGCCGGACAAGGTGACCCAGCCCTTTTCGACCTTCACCTCAATGGCGCCGTCGGGAATCGACGAGTTCCAGCCGAGGCGATCAACCGCGGCCGCCGCGATATCCTCGTCGCTTCGCTTCACGTCGTAGGGCAGCTTGACCTCGATTTCCTCGGCCACCGCTTTGACGCCCTTCACCCGGCTTGCCGCTTTCTCAGCGCCTGACTTGCTGCTGTAGTTGTCGACGTGACCGGTGAGGGTGATGACGCCGTCTTTGGCCGTGACGCCGATATGGGCGGCGTCGACGCTGGGCTCCCAGCTCAATTCCTCGAGAACGACTTTCTTGAGTTCGCTGTCTTTAGACATGGTTTTCTCCAGAGTTGCGGCGATGCCGCGGTCCGACGCGAACGACAGCCTGTCTCGTTGACGGTCGCCGATCAGCAAGAAATCGGCCGCGATGTGCGTAGGCAGAAAACATCGCCAATAGTCGGTGTTTCGCGCCTTCGCGGCCGAACAAGAAAGGGTCGGAATGTACTCAGCCGCGATTGCGCTCTGCGGTCGCCACGCTCTCGATCGTAAATGTCGACCCCAATGATCCGTCAGCGGCCAACAGGCCCGCAGTTCTCAGGCGCTGGTGGGCGGGCGCCTGAGTAGTTTCCGAGTCTGCCGGAGTGACGTCCGCAGGCGCTAATCGTTTTCCTGGCTGTGCGCCGCGCTTGAAACGCGCGATCCAGAGCCGCCCGGTTCGCATCCGACCCCGAAGCTCGCGATGCGAACCTGGCCCTCCCTCTTGACGGCCCTTCCCAAGGAAGAAGCGCAATGGACCATTCTGAAACCCTCGTCGCGGTGTTTCCAGATCACGCCGCGGCCGAAGACGGAGTGAAGAAGCTGGCCCAGGCCGGTTTCGAAATGAAGTCGCTCAGTGTCGTGGGCAACGGCTATCATACGGAAGAGAAAGTCGTCGGCTTTTACAACGTCGGCGACCGGGTCAGGTTTTGGGGCGAGCGAGGAGCGTTCTGGGGCGGCCTTTGGGGTCTCTTCTTCGGCGGGCTGTTCATAATCACGCCGGCCATCGGGCCCGTCTTCGTTCTCGGCTATCTCGCTAGCGCCGCGATCTCCGCTGTCGAAGGCGCCATCGTTGTGGGCGGGTTGAGCGCGCTTGGCGCCGCGCTCTATAGTGTCGGCATTCCGAAAGACAGCGTGATCGCGTATGAGGCCGCGATCAAAGCCGACGAATTCCTGGTGATGGCGCACGGCGGCGCGGCGGAGACGTCCCGCGCCAAGGCCGTGCTTGGTTCAGCGAACGCGTCGCGAGTTGACGTATTTACCCATGCCCACCCGACGCCTGCCGAGGTCGACGTGGCCCTCGCCGCCCATTGAAGACGCGTGGCTGCCGTGTCAATCGACGAGCCTGCGAATGGCCGCCCTTAGCTCAGCGGCGAGATCGGGGCGGCCAAGCGCGAAGGCGATGTTGGCGCTCAGCAAGCCGAGTTTCGATCCGCAATTGTAGGTCTGGCCGTCGAAGCGTACGCCGTGAAAGGCCTGCGACGTCGCGAGTTTGATCATGCCGTCCGTGATCTGGATTTCGCCGCCGGCCCCCTTACCGATGTTTTCGAGAACGTCGAAGATCTCCGGCTGTAGGATGTAACGGCCGGAGATGATCAGGTTCGAGGGCGCTGTCCCCTTGGCCGGCTTTTCGATCATCTCCTTGATCTCGAACGCACGTCCAAAATCGGCGCCGACCCCGACCACGCCGTAGTGGCAGGTCTTCTCGTAGGCAATCTCTTCGACCGCGATGATGTTACCGCCGTGCTCGGCATAGGCCTCCACGCATTGGCCGAGGCAGAGACTCCCCCGCGCGCCAGCCATCGTGACCATGTCCGGCAAGAGCAAAGCAAAGGGCTCGGCACCCACGAGTCTACGCGCGCACCACACGGCGTGTCCGAGGCCGAGAGGGGCATGCTGGCGCGTGAAGGAAGCGAAGCCAGCCTTGGGAAGATCGGCGATCAGCGCTTCGCGTTCCCTGGTCTTGCCGCCGCGCCGCAAAATGTCTTCGAGCTCGTAGGAGGTATCGAAATAGTCTTCGATCACACTCTTATTGCGCCCAGTGACGAAGATGAATTCCTCCACCCCGGCCTCACGGGCCTCGTCGATCACGTGTTGTAAGATCGGTCGATCGACGATCGGCAACATTTCCTTCGGAATCGTCTTGGTCGCCGGCAAAAGGCGCGTTCCCAGACCCGCCACGGGCAGCACGGCTTTGCGAATGGGCTTGTTCATCTCGCGGTGATCCTTGATAAACTCGGCAATTCCGGCGACGCGGCGTCGGCCGCTCGATCCCCGTTGACTGATCCGCAGTCGCGGTCACGCCGACAGACTCGCAACACATCCAAGCCGAACCGCGACCACCCAACCTCAACCGGTGCGCCGATGCTCATCGTATCACCACCCACTTCCAGTTGCGGACCTCCGGCAAGTCCTCGCCATGCTCGTCAATGTAGCGCTTGTGCTCGATCAGCTTGTCGCGCATCGACTGGTGCAGATCGGCACCCTTGCCGTCGAGGTCGGCCAGATCGTCGAAGACGTCCTCCATCAAGTGAAAGCGATCGATCTCGTTTTGTGCGCGCACGTCGAACGCGGTCGTGATCGCGCCTTCTTCCTTGTAGCCCGAACATGCAAGTTGCGATTGTTTCGGCGGTAGGTCACTCCTTGGACCAGCGAGTGATATCCGTGGAACCCAACGACGATGGGCTTGTCCCTGGTGACGAGCAAGTCGTAGTCGGCCTCGGTCAGCCCGTCCGGATGCTCCCCACGCGCCGCAGCCGCATCAGATCGACGACATTGATCACCCAGAATATCCTTACCCTCTCCCGATTTCCGTCTCCACGAACTCGCCCACGCTTCCCTGCTAGGGGCTTATCTTATCCGGCAGGTTCGCCTTCCAGTAGGCGTCCACTTTCTGGCTATCGCTATTGGCGCTTGCACTAACTGTGAACGCGTTCTTGCTGACGTGCGGAGCCGCGTCGAGGACGCTTTTCGTCGTGTCCAACACCAGCAGATCTGCGTTGGGCGTGGCCTTGAAATCGTCCCAAGGGATCGGAATGCGCGTTTCATCGAAGCCAAAGAACCCGCCTCGCGCAATTACCAGATAGCCGAGCTTTCCCGTCTCGGGATTCAGCGCGAGGTCGTCAACGCTGCCGAGCGCTGCGCCGTCTGGGCTTTGCACCTCGACGCCGAGCAGTTCGTCGGAGCGGAAGGCGATGTTCGATCCCTTGACGGGAACCGCGGCGGCTATCTGTCGTTGGCGCCATCCGGGCAGGTCGACCGCCGTGACGCCCGCACGTTGCAAATCCAACAAATAGATCTTGTAAACTTCTCGCGTCTCGGTGAGCACGTCCTCGCATGATTGTTGCTGACCATGCCGCGCGAGGATGTTCGCAGAGGCCATAAGGGCGCGCACCTCGTAGCCGGGCCGTCCAACGAAGTAGCCAGGCCCACGGGCCTGAACGCCAGATTCGCTCGTCGCCCTGCCGTCCATTCCTTCACCCGCCGCACCAACGGGGTAGCCGAGACTGTCGCCTTCGCCGGCGACCCAATATCCGCCCTTCGCCATCTGTTGACTGAAATTCTTCAGGTCGCTTCGACACGCGTCTGCAGACTTGGCCAGAGCCGTGTCGGTCCCTGTCGCGGGAGTGGCCGTCGCGTCCGCGTTGGCCGTTGGCGCTGCCAGAAGCGGACCTGTCAGCGCAATATAGACGCACGTTGCGATGGGGCCGAGACAGAGACTGCGAGGCATTGTGACGTTCCTCATGCCGATCCCACCGAACGTCACCAGGACGGTCGGCGCGCCGCCGAGACTCCTCTGTTATCTCGAGTGCAAAATTGCGCCAGCGTCGGAAAATACTCAGGGATCCGGCGGCTCGAAATTCCTGCTCGCCAGCGCGCCAAGAATTGGTCGGACGGAGGCGCATTGCCGGCGCACGGATCCACGAAGCTGAGACGGCTGCCCGTGCTCGGGCTAACGCCGTGCGTCGAACTCAGGCGCGGAGTCAACCGGAAACTTATCACCGGCGCGGCGCTCCATCGACTCTCCAAGCGCCACGACAGCAGCCGCAACGTGATCCGTACCTGGGTTCCGAATTACGGGGTCGGCGATTTCGACGAAGACGCCGCCGCGAGCAAAGCGCTCCAACAGTATGAGGCTCGGATCGCCGCTCTCGAGCGCCTCGTCGGTAAGCAGGCGCTGGAATAGGAATTTCCAGGGGAAGAATGGAGCTGCTAGGCAATCAACTCAGCCAGATGAGCTGGCGAACTTGGCGGCGAATATGTCAAAGGCCCCTTCTCATTCTCAAGTCCAGCGGCGACCGCATCCTCGACATGCTCCAGCCAAATGAATTCCAATTGCCGACGCGTCTCGTCGGGAATGTCCTCGAGATCGCGACGGTTCCGCGCCGGCAACATGACCCGTTTGATGCCGGCGCGCTGCGCGGCGATGACCTTCTCCTTTACGCCGCCGACCGGCAGCACGAGACCACGCAGACTGATCTCGCCCGTCATAGCCGTGTCGTTCCGGACGTTCCTGCCGGTCAACAGGGAGGCCAGCGCCATAAACATGGCGACGCCGGCGCTGGGACCGTCCTTTGGCGTCGCTCCGGCCGGCACATGAATGTGGATGTCGAGTTTCGCAAATCGAGCGGGATCGATTCCCATTGAACTCGCGCGGTTCTTGACGACACTCAGCGCGGCTTGCGCGCTTTCCCGCATCACTTCCCCGAGTTGGCCCGTCAGGATGAATCCTCCAGCGCCGGGATTGCCGGTCGCCTCGATAAACAGAATGTCGCCGCCGAACGGCGTCCAGGCGAGCCCAGTGGCGACCCCAGGCAGACTAGCGCGCAACGCCACTTCATCCTCGAAGATGGGCGCCCCGAGAACGACGGCAAGATCCTTGACGTCGATCGTGATTGCGCTGACCTCTCCTTCCGCGATGCGAACCGCGGCATGGCGCAGCGCCTTGCCAATCTCGCGTTCGAGATTCCGAACGCCGGCCTCGCGGGTGTAATGGGCGATGATGTCCGCCAACGCCTCGTCGGTGATCGCGACTTGGCCGGCCAGCACCCCATTGGCTTGCATCTGACGAACGACCAAGTAGCGACGCGCGATTTCAAATTTCTCTGAGGCCGTGTAGCCGGCGAGTCGGATAACCTCCATTCGATCGCGAAGCGCACCTGGAATCGTATCGAGCATGTTCGCCGTCGCGATGAACGTCACGCGGCTGAGGTCAAACGGCACGGCCAGGTAGTTGTCGCGAAAGCTGTTGTTCTGCTCGGGGTCGAGTACCTCGAGGAGCCCCGAGGCGGGATCGCCGCGGGATCCGTCGCCCAACTTGTCGATTTCGTCCAGCATCATGACGCAGTTTCTCGCGCCCGCTTTGCGAATTCCTTGAATGATGTCGCCGGGCAAGGCGCCGATGTACGTGCGCCTGTGCCCACGGATTTCCGCCTCATCGTGAATGCCGCCCAAGCTGACGCGGACAAATTTTCGATTCATCGCCCGAGCAATCGACTTGCCCAGGGACGTCTTGCCCACGCCGGGCGGCCCGACAAAGCAGAGGATCGGCGACTTCCCGTTTGGCGCCAACTTACGAACCGCGAGATATTCGATGATTCGGCGCTTGATCTTCTCAAGCCCAAAATGATCCTCATCGAGGATGCGGCGCGCCACGGCAATGTCGATCGTGGCCTCCTCAGGGAGCTCCCACGGCAGTTCGATCAGCCATTCGAGATAGCCCCGAACCATGCCGTACTCGGCGGCCGACTCCGGCATACGCTCCAGCCGACGCAATTCCTTTCGCGCTTGATCCTCGACATCTTTGGGCATCGCGGCCTTGGTGATCGCAAGGCCGAGTTCCGCCATGTCGCTGGTTTTGCCCTCGTCACCCTCGCCGAGTTGGCGCTGGATCGCCGCCATCTGTTCGCGCAGCAGGATTTCACGACTGCGAGCGTCGAGGGACGCCTTCGTCTCTCGGCCAATGGCCTGGGTCACGCGCATGACCTCGACGCGATGCGCCAGGATTCGCGAAACTAGGTCCAGACGGAGGCCAATCTCGACAGTTTCGAGAATCTCCTGCTTTTCCTCGGACGTCGCATCCATGTAACTGGCGACCATGTCCGCAAGCTGGCTGGGTGACTCCTCGGACTGGATGGCGACGATCATTTCGGGAGGGGCTTGCGGCAGGAGTTGCAAGGCCTCCAACGCCTGCCCTTTCAGAAAGATGAAACGCGCTTCAATTTCGGTTGTGCCCTGAGCGAGCCCCGACTCCACAATCGGTCGAACCCTGGCGACGAGGAAGGGCCGCCCTTCCAGGAACTCGATAATCTCGAACCGCTGCACGCCTTGGGTCACGAGATGGTGCGCTCCGTCGGGAGTCGTGACGTACCGCGCGATATTGGCGATCGTGCCGACACCGCGCATATCGGTAGCCTGCGGCTCGTCGATCTCGGCGCTCTTCTGCATCAGAATGCCGATTTGCCGCTGCTCGCGCATCGCATGTTGCGCGGCCCTCACGGAAAGAGACTGCTCAATCGTGATGGGGAGCACGGTTCCGGGAAACAAGACCGCGTTGCGCACCGGTACGATGATCAGCGCGTCCTGCGGTATGGCGGACGGGACTTCGGGCGTTACCGGCGCGATCTCGTCGCGGGGCCCTTCAAGCTGACTCTCAACCACCGAGCGCCCCCCGTTTTTCCAAGACTATGGTGAGACAGCCGTCGGCGGCCGTGCTCCGCACCGCTGCGTACCCGCCAGGCGGAAGCGACACATGACGTTCAAATCGACCCTGAGGAAGTTCGAGACGGTGGATCAGCGCCGCATCGAGTTCCCGCGGAAACAATCGCGTTCCCGAGAGACTAAGAACGTCGCGATCGAGGGAAACGGCGATTCCGCTGGGCTCGACTCCAGGCAAAGCGACCAGCACGATCACCGCGCTCTCAGTTTCCATCACATCGACCGGAGGCTCCCAAGTGGGAACATGGTAGCCGGCCCGGGCCGGACGAAACATCTCTCGATGTAATCGCTCGGCCCGATCGAGCGTTTCAAGGGCTTCTGACCACATCCAATGGCGCGGAACGTTCGATCTCATCATCTTGCCTGAGGCTCGCATATTCAATGCAGACTTGCCGCAGCGAGGCGCCTGCTTTGGCGAACCGCGTAGGCGACGCCCTAGTTCCAAGCAGCGGCAGGCCCGGGCGCGAACTTGCAATCCAACCCGTCTGGGCGACGCGATCGACGATCCAAACCGACGACGCCCCGCCGTGCAGCATGAGATTGGCGCTGGTGAGCGCGTCCTCGATCGAGCTGTAGCGAGTCTCCTTGAGCGCTGTCCTGGGAGCCGTCAACGTCGTCACGGAAAAGCTCATTGCCATTACAATTCCCCATGGGGAGAGTGCGGCCAACGACAATATGAGTCGGCCAACGCCACACAGCTCGCATGGCGCCGCCCGATTGCGCAGGACCGGAAACTACCTACGCCGGTGGAGACATGTCAGGAGCTGCGGCCCCACTCTCGGCGAGTGGCGCGTCAGATGATCGAATGAAGAGCGAATTTCAGGGGACCAAAACGGCGGCGCCGTCGAAACGACCAGCGCGGAGGTCGGCCAGGGCCTCGTTTGCGTTCTTCAGTGGATAGGCCGTCGTGTGCGTGACGATGCCCATCTGCGGCGCCTGGCGCAGGAAGTCGACGCCGTCCTGCCGAGTGAGATTGGCCACTGACAGAAGCTGACGCTCCTCCCAGAGCAGCGCATAGGGGAAGCTCGGGATGTCGCTCATATGGATTCCGGCGCAAACGACGCGCCCGCCCTTGCGAACAGCCTTCAGCGCCCGCGGGACGAGTTCCCCGACGGTTGCGAAGATGATCGCGGCGTCGAGCTGCTCCGGCGGCGTTTCGTCCGACCCGCCCGCCCAGGCGGCGCCCAGCGTTCGAGCGAAGGCCTGAGTGGCGACGTCCCCGGGGCGCGTGAAGCCAAACACCGATCGCCCCTGCCACCGCGCGACTTGGGCAATGATGTGAGCGGCGGCGCCGAAGCCGTAGAGACCGAGATTTCTGCCTTCGCCCGCGATTGTCAGCGACCGCCAGCCGATCAGCCCGGCGCACAACAGCGGGGCGAGCAATACGTCGCTGCCGACTTCGCCGAGTGGAAAAGCGAAGCGCGCGTCGGCGATCGTCGCCGTCGCGAAGCCCCCATCACTTGTATATCCGGTGAAGACCGGATGGTCGCATAAGTTTTCCCGTTGCATGCGGCAATAGGGACAGACGCCGCAGGTGTGGCCGAGCCACGGGACGCCGACGCGCTCGCCCATTGACAGTCCTTCCACGTCGGGTCCAATCGCATCGATGCGGCCGATGATCTCGTGACCCGGGATGATCGGCACACGCGGGTCTGGAAGTTCGCCATCGACGACATGCAAGTCCGTCCGGCAGACGCCACACGCGAGCACCCTGACGCGGATCTGCCCCGGCCCTGGCTGCCTATCAGGCAAATCGGTCCATTCTAGCGGAGTCCTGAGTCTGTTCAGCACCATCGCCTGCATGGCATTCTCCTTTGCTTCCTCGGCTCGCTTGTCGACAGCGCGATAGCGCCATCGTCGGCGCTCTCATTGCGGGTCGTGGAGGCGCCGAAGCACGCCCGGCAGCAGATCCGGCAAGTCCTCGGCCAGGAGGCCGGGTCCGAAAGCGGCGGCGGCCGCGCCGTGCATCCATACCGCCGCGGCCGCGGCGAGGAATGGTTCCATGCCTTGCGCGAGAAGACCGAGGACGACGCCGCTCAGAACATCGCCCGAGCCTGCGGTAGCCAGGTTCGGCGGCGCATTTGCGTTGATGATCGCCGTCCCATCCGGCGCCGCAATCACGGTATCGGCGCCTTTGAGAACGATGACGGCGCCGCTTCGCCTGGCGGCGCCGCGCGCGCGCAGGAGCTTGTCGCCGCTCGCGTCGAACACGCGCTTGAACTCGCCTTCGTGGGGAGTCATGACACAAGCGCCGACGATGGCCCGATCGAGCGCCCCAGGGTCGTCCTGAAAGGATGTGATCGCATCCGCGTCGAGCAGCGTGGCCCGGCCGGCGCCCAGCATGGCGAGCGCCCGGGCTCGGGTCTCTTCGCTCACGCCGGCGCCGGGTCCGATCAGAAAGGCCGAGATGCGGCGATCTTCGAGCAGGCGGTTGAAATCCTCCGGCGCCGCGATTGGACGGACCATGATGCTGGTCAGTGCGGACACGTAGACCGGCAGAGCGATCTCGGACACCGCGATCGTCGTCAGCCCGGCGCCGACGCGGGCAGCCGCACGGGCCGCCATCCGGGCGGCGCCTGTCATCGGGTAGCCGCCGGAGATCAGCGCGTGCCCTCGCGTGTATTTGTTGCCGCTGTCCGCCGGCCATGGGAGGCGCCCAAGCCAAAGCGCCGGGTCGTTCTCAAAAGTGTTGGGCGCAATCGTATTCAGAACGGACGGCGGCGTGCCGATGTCGGCCACGATGAGGTCGCCGCACATCTGCCGACCGGGCAACAAGAGGTGGCCGGGCTTCTTGCGAAAGAACGTGACGGTCAGAACCGCCCCGATGGCGCCCAGAGTTTCACCCGTATCGCCCATGACGCCGCTCGGGA
>Ga0182014_10007793_pt1 | contig 11122 bp, 10 predicted proteins | sample 612S2DmetaG_FD_120489 | JGI IMG/M metagenome (GOLD analysis project Ga0182014, IMG submission 120489) | Permafrost microbial communities from Stordalen Mire, Sweden - 612S2D metaG | ecosystem: Environmental > Terrestrial > Soil > Wetlands > Permafrost | place: Sweden: Stordalen | collected... | reverse complement strand
GGGCCTTGTTGAAGCGGTGAATCTCGTCGATGAAGACGATCGTCCGGATGCCGAAGTTGCGTGCCTTTTCGGCATCGGCCATGGCCTGTTTAATTTCCTTGATCCCGGTCAGCACGGCCGAAAACTCGACGAACTCCGCCTGGGTGCGATGCGCGATGATCTGCGCCAGGGTTGTCTTGCCCACGCCCGGCGGACCCCAAAAAAGAATCGAGCCGGTATCGTCGCGTTCGATCTGCACGCGCAAAGGCTTGCCAGGACCGAGGATGTGTTCCTGGCCGGCGAACTCGTCCAGATCGCGTGGCCGCATGCGGTCGGCCAGAGGCCGCGTCCGGTCGACCGGTTCTTCTGGCTTCGGGGTGGCGCGAAAAAGACTCATTCGTGCTGAATCCGTTCGGCGGTCCGGCGTTGCCGGGCTGCTTCGTACAAGATGATGGAGGCCGCAATGCCTGCGTTCAGCGATTCCACCCGCTCCGAGTGTGGAATTAGGATGATCTCGTCGGCTTCGGCAATCAGCTCTTTGGAGACGCCCGCGCCTTCGCTGCCGACGAAGATGGCGCAAGCCTCCGTCAGGTCGGCTTCGTCGAGCGGAATGCCCTTATGGGAAGACGTGGCCAGGATTCGCGCTCCCTGATCGCGCAGCTTCCGCACCGCCTCCGCCGAGTCCATTTTCACCACCGGCAAACGGAACAGGGAACCGGCCGAAGCGCGGATGACCTTCGGGTTGATGGCCTGGACCGTCCCCTCCGTGGTCAAAACCCCGGATGCGCCCATCGCCTCGGCGGAGCGGATGATGGTGCCGAGATTGCCGGGGTCCTGCACCCCTGTGGCTCCCAGGATGAGCGGATGGTCCCCCAGCAGATCGGCGAAGACAAAGGTTTTCAGCTTCACCAGGGCAGCCACTCCCTGCGGAGCCTCCGTGACCACGGCGCTGCGGAAAACCGCATCCGGCAGCAGCAGGGCTTCGGCATGGGTGCTGATCTGCGGCAGCAGCCGGTTGGCGCGTTCCTGGGCCGTTTGGCTGAAGAAAACAGCCTTGACGCGCAATCCGCTGCGCAGAGCCTCCTCCAGCAGGCGCGCTCCTTCGATGGCACAATACCCGTCGGCGGTGAGCGCAGCCTGGGTAAAGCTGTGCCGAAGCTCCTTGACGAGTACGTTCTCTTTACTGCTAACCTGTCTCAGGCGGTCTTTTAAGTCGTTCATGGGGAAAGCCGTTCATGGGCAAAGCTGTTCATGGATAATGGATAAGCGGCGGCGCGAATCCCTCTCCAGTGAGTGCCAATCCAGCCGTGCCGGGGTCTCCAACCTTGCGCCGTAATTGCGCCTGTTGGGGTTGAGATTGCCGCCTTCACATCATACGCCGGGGGTTCTGGCAGGCACCGGGGAGCGGTCGCCAGAACGGTCGGGATACGGTTGCCTGCTGCTTGCGGCGGAATCTGCGATATGCTACTGTTCGCTCGCCCGGGCAGGCCGCTCGAAAAGTCCGGATTGGCGGTATTTTGCAAACGGCTTCCGCCGCGCCGCACAAGTGCTTTATGATAATCCTCCCGGCGGCTTTCGGCCCGCATGGGGTTCGCTTTTCAGAGGCGTTTTCGAGTTTTTCAGTAGCTATGGCAGTTTATCGCACGCAAAGGAAGAGCACGGGTGCATCCCGAAATTCTAAAGATCAACGCTCACGAACCCGAGACGTCGCTGGTTACTTATGCGGCGGAACAGATACGGCAGGGGCAGGTTTTAGGCATGCCTACCGACACGTTTTACGGATTGGCCGCCGATCCGTTCAACCTCCGCGCGGTTGACCGCATTTACGAAATCAAGTCTCGCAACCGCCATAAGCCGCTTTCGCTGTTAATCGAGAGCGTAGAGCAAGCCGAGTACCTCGCAAAACCTCTCCCGGACGAGTTTTATCTGCTGGCCGAAAAATTCTGGCCGGGGCCTCTGACGCTGGTTGTTCCGGCGTCGGCGACGCTGCCGCTCAAGGTCACGGCCAACACCGGCAACATTGCGTTTCGCATTCCCGCATCGGAGATTGCGATCGCGGTGATTCGTGCCGCCGGCGTCCCCGTCACCGCGACCTCCGCCAATTTGCATGGCGCGGCGGAATGCACCACCGCCGAAGCCGTGAGACTGCAATTCGAAAAAGCGCTTCCGATCATTGTCGACGGCGGTCCATCTCCTTTATCGACGCTGTCGACGATCGTTGGCTTGTTCGACTCCGGGCGCCGCTGGAGGCTGATGCGCGAGGGAGCCATCCCGGCCCAGAAGATCGAGGAGATCCTCGGAGACCAATGAGCGCGGAGGGTAGTCTCCGGCCGGCGCCGCAATGGCATTCGAAGCAGCCGCAAAGTGCTTCCGCCCGCTGGAGGCTGCGGCTCGTTTGGGTCATTCTGGGCGTCGTCGCCGGCTATTATCTGCTCATTTGTTTCGAAATCGTCTGGCAGTCCCGCCACGATGAGGCTCGAGCGGCCGACGTCATCGTCGTTTTCGGCGCGGCGGAGTATTCGGGCCACCCCTCGCCGGTCTTCCGGGCCAGGCTCGATCATGCAATTACGCTTTACAGCCGGGGAGTGGCTCCCTATCTGATCATCACCGGCGGCTCGGGGCGCGATCCGCAGTTCAGCGAGGGCGGCGTCGGCCGCGATTATCTGGAGAGCCGCGGCATCGGCGAGCGCCACCTGATTGCCGAAACCCAGGGGGATAATACCGCCGAATCGGCTGAGCGCGTTGCCGTCATCATGCGCGCCAACCATATGAGCACCTGTGTTGTCGTCAGCGACCCCTATCATCTCTACCGGATCAAGCGGCTGATGCAGCGGCAGGGAATTACGACCTATGCTTCGCCGCGTCCATTTGCTTATCGCGGCCTCTGGTTCAGTGTCGGACGCGTGCTGCGCGAGGCGTTCAGCTATTTGACGCAAAGTGTGCGCCCCGCCTGAGCCTGTCCGCCCGGCTCTCCGGTTTGGCGGAAACGGCGCCGCCATTTACCATCGGACTGCTGATCTAATGATCTATTGATCGATTGGTCTATTGATCTATACAGACCACATGATCCATACAGACCACAAATATGGGAGTCGACGAATGGCTTTTTCACCTGGAACCGTGGCGCCCCAATCGGGCATTTACTGGTGCAGTGTCTGCAAGACCCCGAAGCAATTCAAGGCCGGCGAGCAACTGCCCGCTTGCCAGAACCTGTGCGGCCGTGGCCGATGGGAGTTCGTGAAGGGAGAAGACGCCGGCGAAGCAAAGTGACCGGGAACCGCGACCATCGCCAGCAACGTTACCGCGGCGGCACCAGCGTCAGCGGGGCTAAGTTATCTCAAAAACTTTTGAGACAGCCTGCCAGCGCCACGATCCGCACCGGCGCGCCCGAGCCGTTTTCCAACTTCATCGGCAGCACCACGGCCATCGCTCCGGCTGGCGGAACCTGTCCGGGGTTGGCTACGTTCTCCAGATGATAGACGCCGCGGGAAGCGCAGAACCGATGCACTTCATAGTCTCTTGAAGGACCGAAGTCCACGCTCAAGGTGTCGATTCCGAGTCCGACGGCGCTCCGCGAATCCACCAGCAATCTCGCCGCCTCCAGTGAGTACCCCGGGAAGTGCAGAACCCCTTCGGTGTCGGCATTGCGGTAAGCCTGCGGCGTCTGCCAACGCGCCGCCCAGCCTGTATATGCGATCACGATGGCTGCCGGCGGGATCGTGCCATACTGCTGTTCCCACAGTCCGATGTCCTGGTTGCGCAGTCTGTAATCGGCATCTTGCCGGGCTTGCCGTCCGATGTCCAGCACCACCAGCGGGCCCAGCAGCCGTTCGGCCGGAATCCGATCTACCGTCCAGCCTGCTTTTGCCATGTGCGCGGGAGCGTCCAGGTGCGTCGACGTGTGTTCATCGAGCGAGATTCGGCGCACGTAATAGCCTTCGCGCTCATGGCTGGCCACCAACTCCGCCGTTAGCGCGCTTGGCGCACCCTCCCAACTCGGCGCGTCCGCCGAAACCGTATGCGAAAGATCGAGGATTGCTTTGCGCACAACTGGCTCCGTTCGCGCTACCGCTGCAACCAGCACGCTTCCAAAATAGCTGTGGAGCTATCAACGCCGGGCTAATTGTCATCCCAACCAACGTTAAAGCGGCGTTTGCCGCCCGGCCGCTTCATGGGATATAGCTTTGGCGAAACTGGTCTGGCGGAGCGCGCGAATCCTCAACCTAACATAAATAGGCGAATCTTTGGATATTGGATCGTTGGATATTGAATCTTTGGTTATTGGATCAAGGTGGGGCAGTCCGGGATTACAAAAAAAATGGCGCGGGGCAAACCGCGCCTGATGGTGGCCTAGTCCAATTGTCCCTAATCAACAGGACAGTGCCTCCTCAGGCACCGCTCTTTGCGTATTGCAATTTCAGCTTACCAACGCGGGCCACGGCGGGATCAGGAAAGTTGAAGCTGTTACGTTTTCAGAACAACAGGGATGCGTTTTGCGGACCTCTCAGCGGAACAAGAATGCGATCAGGATGGCTACAAAAGCCGAAAAAGCGCCGCTGATAAAGTTTACGGAGTTATTACCCAAACGTCCGGGGCGCTCGATGGTCGCGCCCAGGATGCTGTCCAGCAGCATGCCGGCAAATCCCGAGAGGGTTGCCAGCCAGAACCAGCGGGGCAGCAGCAGGTCAACCCATTGGCAGAGCGCGCAAATCATCCCGCTGACCAGCAATGCCGCCATGCAGCCGGCAAAACTGATGGCCCCGTCCCTGCCGCAATCTACCCGTTCCAAGTTCGTTACCAAGTAGGCTTTTCGCGGTGAGAGTACCTGCCCAAGCTCGCTCGAAACCGTATCTGCCGCGGCTTCGGCAATGGCGGCGACGAACCCGGCCAGCAGCACGTGAGCGAGCGGACGCCAGAGCAGCAGAGGGGTGACGGTCAGGCAGGCCGGCCCCAGATTTGCCAATACCTGGAGGCCGGTTCGCCCGCGTTGCCGTTCCGCCGTTCCTCTACGCTGCTTTTGCTCATAGCCGAAGCGTGTGGCCAGAAACGTCAGCAGGAACAGAACCAGAATCGCCAGGAAGCCCGGCGGGCCCGCCGCCAGAGAGACCAGCACGGTCAGCAGCAGTCCAGTCAAAGCGCCGCCGAGAGATACGGCGCGCAAGCCCCACGCGCCCAAGGCGAACGCGCTGGTAAAACCCAGAGCGGGAAGCAGCGGCGCGTGCCGCAGCAGCAGCCAAAGTGGCAGGGGCACCTCGCCGAACAGGATTGCGTTTTCCATCAGGGCCATTGTGCAGCGCGTTTCCGGCGAAATTGTCTCCCGTGCTTGCCCGCCTTAACCCCCGCCTGATCTTCTAACCTCTAACTTCTAACCAAAGACACCTTTGGTTAGATACCTTTGGTCGGCAGGTCGGAGCCAGTCGCCAGCTTGCCCTCGCGTTGCTCCGGATCAAAGCGCCCAGCGCCGTGCCCGGCGAGGCAACAGTCTCCTTTGCAGCGCATCCTATCAGAACGAGCCAGCCCAAGGCGAGCCAGCGCCCGGAACCGCGCCCCAATCGCGTCCCTTTTTGCCCGGTGCCGCCGAAAATCCGCGGCTTAGGGAAAAACCGATTGGGCAGCCGCTTCGCTTCCGGTACAATAACTCTTTCCCGTCTCACCTAAGTTTAATTGGAGAGTTTCGGGTGGAGTGCGAATGGATTTCCTGCGCAGAGCCGTGCTGGCGACGATTGCATGCTCATGGTTGTTCCTGTCCGGATGCGGTAACACCTTTCGGCCTATTGCCACCCCTCTTACGCTGGCGCCTGGCAATCCACAGCTGGCGGATATGGTTGCGGTTTACAATGTGAATCCGTGCACCACTGCTTTTGTTCTTGTTAATAGTGTGAAGCAGTGTAATTCAGATGCCACCGGATCTTTGACCGTCTTCAGCGTAGCCGGCGACACCAATGTAGGCAATTACGCGATTGGAGCTAACGATCAGCTTACGATCGCGTCCCCTCTGGTGAACCCTCTCACCAGCAGACTGATCACCTTCGCTGGCGGCGACACCTTTGTCGCAACCGCCGACCCCGAAAGCGATACCGTGACCCTCTACAACACCCTTGAGGGCACAACCACGGCCATTTCGTTGCCCCAGGACCTTTACCCCACCTTTATCACGGCAACCGCAACCACGGGTCTAATCCTGGTGAGCCTGCAGGAGGTGTCGCCAGCCTCGTCGAACCCGACCTGCCCAGGGGGCAAGGGAGCTATCGGCATCATTCCGACCGGCACGGCTGCGCTGGCTAATACGGTATGCGCCGGCTCAAAGCCCGGTTTCCTGCTGGTCGCGCAGAGCGATAGCGAGGTGTTTATCCTCGACCAGACGGATCACAACGTAAGCGTGCTGAATCTTTCCACGCTCTCGCCTTCAAGCACGATGTCAGCGGTGATCCCGGTGGGTATGAATCCGATCTGGGCCACCACCAGCCTGGATGGCAACACGATTTATGTTTTGAATCACGGTAGCAACGATATTTCCGTGATCGACGCGGTCGGCCAATCGATAATCGCTGGCTCGGTCAAGCCCAGGAAGCCCGGAACCACTCTGGCCTTGTCATCCTTGTCTGCTCCCAGCGTCATCATCACCGACCGCAATATGAACCGGCTTTACATTTCCAATACCGGAATGGTACCGTCCAACTCCGCAAACAACACGGTTTCTGTCCTGGATGCAACCAGCCTGGACACGACCCCAGCCACGATTGCCACGTTGGGTTCACCGACGCTTACCGAGTTACATGCACCTATCGCCGTGGGTGCCAACCCTATCGCTCTAGCCGTTACTCTGGATGGAAGCTCAGTCTACGTAGCCGACACCTGGGCAAATACGGCCAGCGTCATCAATGGCAACAGCTTCAACGTATCCGTCCTCACGCCTGATACAACGAATGCAGCCGCACTCGTTCAATCGGTGGCAGTGTCCAACGACGGAACCAAGGCGTTCATCGCGGTGACCGTCCCCGGTGATCGCGCGATCGCGAATTCGAACAATCCGGATTTACCCGCAAGTGGAAATGGTATTTACGTCGTGCTGACGAGTAATAATTCGTTCGCGACCAACGACACCGGCGGCGTTCTCAATATCGCGCCTCCGCAGGACATGAGTTGCGACGTTACCGAGACCTGTTTTGTTCCGGGGGCCGGTTCAGTTCTGTTGCAGCGGCCGCTTCAGATCGTGCCGCGCATCTAGCAGGCGCGCCTCGGCGGTTTGCAAAAAAAGGACGGGAATACTCCCGCCCGTTCCCTGAAAACTTTTCCTTCAGCGGCGCGATGTGTCATCCCTGCGGCGGCTGCGATATTGCATGGCGATATTCACGTTGATCTGGCCGGCGTCGGTTTCGAAACGCAGCACGATCGCCTCGGTGTCTTCAGAGCCCTTGAGTCCCTCGGGCGAGGAATCGAACTCCGGCGGATGCACCTTGAACTGGAATCCGCGATCATTCAGCGTAGTCACGGCGTTGCCGATCACCAGGTTCGCCAGTTCGCACACCGTCTCGCGCACCAGTTCGTCGCAGATGGGCAGCTCCGAGCCGGCCAGCTGATTAGCCACGCGAAGCGCGGTTCCCGGCTCGACGTCGATGATCACGCGCCCTTCGATTTCGCCGGTGATGGCTACCCGCGCGGCCAGCCCTTGGCGTTGGTACGGATGCTCGTCCATGCTGAGGTCGCCGATGTGGGTCGCGCAATGCAGCGCTTCGGCCAGCACCGCGTCAGCCGAGTTGATGAAAGGTTGGATGATCTCCATTCTCATTTATGCCGATCCTCCGGCTTCGGCCGAGACGCTTTTACCGATCGTTCCGTCGTCGCCCATTACGTACTTGATCACTTCATACAGCAGCTCCGGTTTCACTGGTTTCTGCACGAAGTGCCGCGCCCCTTTTTGCAGGGCTGCGACAATATTCTCCTGGTAGCCCACGGAGGACACCATGATCACGCGCGCCTCCGGATGCTGTCGCACGATTCGTTCCGCCGCTTCGATGCCCTCCATCTGCGGCATGGTGATGTCCATCAGCACGATATCCGGGTTGGTGCGGTCGTATTCGGCAATCGCCGTGCATCCGTCGCCTGCCTCGCCCGCCACCGAGCCGCCGAACAGCTCGATGAGGCGGGAAAGATTTTTCCGCGCGAATACCGAATCGTCAACCACCAGGTAGCGCACCGGTTTTTGGTCACGAACTCTCAGCAGAGCAGGGAACTGTTCCATAGAGTACCTCGCATCTCGTTGCGGGACTGCCCGCAAAACTCAATCGTTCATTGCCAGCGTGCCGCCTCGTCCCGGGCAGCACTACGCCAGCAGCGCGCCCGGAATGGACTCAAGCGGCAAAACTTTTGACGCATGGCCGCGTTCGATGGCGGCGCGTGGCATGCCATAGACCACGCAGCTTTCCTCGTTCTGGGCGATCGTCGTTCCGCCGTGCGTCTTCACTTCTCCCATGCCATCGGCTCCGTCTTCGCCCATTCCGGTCATCAGCACCGCAACCCCCGCGGCTCCGAACTCGTGGGCCAGCGAATTGAACAGAACGTCCACCGAAGGCCGGTGTCCTTTGACCGCGACCTCATCGGTCAGTATCGCAATATTGCCAAGCGGCATGCGGCGGATCTTGAGGTGCCTGTTGCCCGGACAGATCAAGACCCGGCCCGTGAGCAGAAGGTCGCCGGACTGCGCTTCTTTTACGTCGAGCGCGCACTCTTCGTCAAGCCTTCGCGCCAGCATCTCGGTGAATCCTTCCGGCATGTGCTGCACCACCAGCACCGTCGCCGGAAACTCCGGGGGTAACTGCGATAGCAGGTATCGCAGCGCGTTGGGCCCGCCGGTTGAAAGCCCAATCGCGACCACCCGCTCCGCAATCCTGTGCTCCAACTTTATTTTCCGCACCGGCGTCGCAACTTCGGCTGCCGGATCCGGCCTGGCCTTCCGGCTGGCGGCGGCGACTCGAATCTTGCTGCTCAGCTCCTGGGCAATACCCTCCAACTGCGCCGAAAGGACGTCCCGCGGTTTGGCGACAAAATCGAACGCGCCGATACTCAGCGCCCGGAACGTCGCCGCCGCTCCGGCCTTGGTATGAGCGCTGACGATGATCACCGGCAGACCGTAACGTTTCATGATCTCGCGCAGCGTCTCGATTCCGTCCATGCGCGGCATCTCCAGATCCAGCGTGACTACGTCCGGCCGAAGGTCTCCGATCTTCTTCAGCGCAAATTGCCCGTCCATCGCCGTTCCCACGACCTGGATCATGCTGTCCCTCTCCAGGATTTGCGGAATCAGCTTTCGCATCAACGCCGAATCATCCACCACCAGAACCTTGATCATTTTCCCTTATGCGTTTGCCGCTTGCGCTCTCCCTGGGATTTGCTTTCGCCGCAGCCGGTCGATCACCGCCGCCAGATTCAAAATCAGCACCACCCGTCCGTCGCCCAGCACCGACGCGCCGCCGACCAGATCCGTCGCCACCAGATGGTCTTCCAAAGCCTTGATGACCAACTCCTCTTCACCCACCAGTTTTTCGACCACCAGCCCGAACTTGCGTTCCGCCACCGCCACCACGATTACGAAGCACTTGCCGCGAGTCTTGGCCGAGGCCGCCTCAGCCACCAGATGCGTTGGCCGCGCTTGCCGGTCCAAAAGTTCGCCGATCCGGATCAGTGGAACCGATTCCTCCCGGATGCGCATCACCTCGCGCCCTTCGACCACGTGGATGTCTCCGGTCAAAGCGCGGGTAATCTCCAGCACCGTTCCGAGCGGCACCGCGTAGAGCCGGTCCGCGGTGTGAAACAGCAGCGCCTTGATGATCGCCAGCGTCAACGGCAGCCGCAACCTGAAGGTGGTCCCGACTCCGCTTTCGGTGTGGATGGAGATAGAACCCTTCAACCGGTTGACGACCGCGCTCACGATGTCCATGCCGACGCCGCGCCCGGAAATCTCGGTGACTCGAGCGGCCGTGCTGACAGAGGGCTCGAAGATCAGGTTCACCCTGTCAGCTTCGCTCAACTGTGCCGCCTGCTCCGCACTGAGGACGCCCTTCTGCACGGCTTTAGCCACCACCCCCGCTTGATCGATGCCGGCGCCGTCGTCGGATACCTCGATGACAATCTGGTTGCCCTGGTGATAGGCGTCCAGCCGGATGGTTCCGCGCGCGGCTTTGTTTGCCTGCCGCCGGGTTTCCGCATCTTCGATGCCGTGGTCAACCGCGTTGCGCAGCAGATGCGTCAGCGGTTCGGCGAGCGCGTCCAGGATGCTTTTGTCCAGGTCCGTGTTCTCGCCCTGCACCAGCAGTTGCACATCCTTGTTGCTGGACTTGGCTAAATCGCGAACCAGCCGGGGAAAACGCCGGAACAGTTGCTCGACCGGCACCATGCGGATCTTCATCACCGAGCGTTGCAGCTTGTACATCACCTGCGATTGCTTGGCCAGCGCGTCGGCAAAGCGGGCGCGGATCGGGTCCTTGCCATACTTCTTGGTGAAATCCACCAGAACCTGTTGCAGCGTGGATCTGGCGATGATGAGTTCTCCCGCCAGGTCGAGCACGGTGTCGATGCGTTCGGCATCGATGCGGAGCAGGTTCTCGGTCGCGGGCAAAGCGCGCTCCGCTTTCGTCTGCCCGGCTCCGGCTTCGACCGCGCAGAGGGCCGTCCCCGTTGGCTCCGCCTCCGGCTCGACGCCCTCCAGAACTCCGGCAAGTAACTCGTCGTCGCTCTGGCCGGTCGCTTTGATGTTGATGACGGCGCTTTCGGCCGCCTGCTCTGCCTTGGGGCCGTAAGACTCCACGTACGCCGTGCTCACGATTCCCGGCACCTGGCACTTGCGCCGCACGTACTCGGCGCTTTGCTCCGTCGCCAGCACCGCCTCCACCATCGCCGCCGGCTCCGTGCTGTCGATCTCCGGGCGCGCGACCAGCACGGCGCCGGTTTGCCGCAGCACTCGCCAAATCACCTGCAAGGCCGCCTCCGGCATGGCGCACTTCGGGTCGAGGACGAGGCCGACGTTCAGCACCCCGCCAGCCGGCCCGGCGCTATTGGCGATCACCAGGCGCTCGTACTCGTTCCACTCAAACCCTGGCACGGGCAGAGCGGGGCCGCTCGTTTCGGCGTGGATGACGCGCTGCAT
>Ga0182014_10007792_pt1 | contig 11124 bp, 4 predicted proteins | sample 612S2DmetaG_FD_120489 | JGI IMG/M metagenome (GOLD analysis project Ga0182014, IMG submission 120489) | Permafrost microbial communities from Stordalen Mire, Sweden - 612S2D metaG | ecosystem: Environmental > Terrestrial > Soil > Wetlands > Permafrost | place: Sweden: Stordalen | collected... | reverse complement strand
TACACCGAGATGCGCGTGCATCCGCAGCCGGGTTTCGGACGTCCAGGCTGGCTGCGCTGCGAGCAGTTCGGAGCCGGCATGATCACAGGCTGGGGAGCGCACCATGTGGATACGGCGCACTGGGGCATGAATACGGAGTACACAGGACCGGTGGAAGTATGGGGCACGGCGGAGTTTCCGACACACGGATTATGGAATGTCCATGGCAAGTTCCTGACCCATGCCATCTATGCGAACGGCATCACCATGGACATCAGCGGAGACTTTCCAAATGGCATCAAGTTCTACGGGACCGATGGATGGATCTTCGTCACCCGCGATGTGGAGGTTACTGCCACTGACCCGAGTGGCAATCCGGTAACACTGAAACCGCTGATGGCCAGCGACCCGAAGATTCTCGAGAGCGTGATCGGGTCAGACGAAGTTCACCTGTATCAAAGCGATGACCAGCATGGCAACTGGCTCGAATGCATCCGGAGTAGAAAGGCTCCCACGGCGCCAGCCGAGATAGGGCACCGCGCGTGCTCGACTTGCCTTGTGCACCATATTGCGATGAAGACCGGGCGCAGATTGTACTGGGACCCAGTTAGAGAGCGCTTCAAGAACGATGATGCGGCGAACGGCATGTTGTCGCGTCCGCAGCGTTACCCATACAACATGAGAATGTAGGCACGTGTCCCTCTTGATAGCGGGAAAAGCCGGACGGGCGAACATGCTGCTATTCTGGACGATAGCTTTTTCGCAAGTGGAGTGAAGCAGCAAGAATGAAGTCAACCTCAAGGTCGGCACCTTCAACTCGTGGAATAAAGCGCATCGACCTGGCCTATGTTGAGTTGGCGTCCAGCGAAAGCGCGCGTGATATCAATCGCGATGTCATTCTGGAGATCATCCGTTCGCAGCAGCCGGTAGCCCGTGCGGATCTTGCACGGGCCTCCGGCTTGCAACCAAGCACGGTCTCCGCGATTATCGAGCAATTGATCGACGAACAGTGGGTAAAGGAGGGCGCGATTGCACGCCGGCCTCGAGGCAGGCGCCCCACCCTTCTTTCGCTCAACGATGAATTGGTGATCCTGGCCGCCGATGTACGGCCGAAACAGGCCATTGTCGCGCTGCTCGATCTGAATGGGCGATTTCTCGCCCGCGAAGTGGTGCCTCTCGTATCGGAACCCGAGTGTGCGATCGGCAAAATCGTTCTCTGCATGGAATCGATGCGTGCCAGTCATCCCAATCGCTCCTTTGAGGGGATCGGCATCAGTATGCCCGGCCGTATCGATCCCGAGTCGCAGCGTCTTATTCTTGCTCCCAATCTAAAGTGGGGCAGCTACGACATTAAAAGTGTCATCGAAGAAAAGATGCGGTTGCAGGTTGAGCTGACGAATGCCGCCAATGCCTGCCTGCTCGCGGAGCTATGGTCAGGCAAGCTGGACGGTATTCGCAATGCCGTGTTGATCACGGTCTCGGAAGGGGTGGGCGCGGCCATCCTTGCCAACGGGCAGATTATCACCAGCCGGAGCGGCCTGGCCGGCGAGTTTGGTCATAGTCCGATTGACCCGACAGGACCCCTATGTGGCTGCGGACAGCGCGGATGCTGGGAGGTCTTTGCGTCTTCAAACGCGGCGCTTCGATACTATGCCGAGATGCGCCCCAAAAATGCGGCAGCCAACATTCACGAACTGCTCCGCATGACCGAAGAAGAAGATCCTGCTGCGATTGCAGCCGTGTCTCGTCAGGCCACCTGTCTCGGTCGCGGTCTGCGGCTTGTTACTGCCGCGCTCTCCCCTGAAGTGATTCTCATTGCCGGCGATATTACTGCCTCGTGGGCTCGCTTCGGCCCCATGATTCAAGCCGAATTGGAGCGCACAATGCTGGCAGGCCATGCCCCGCAATTGGGAATCACCAACGACGGTGAACTCGCCCGGCTCCGTGGCGCTGCAGCTGTTGTCCTCCAGCGCCATTCGGGTTATCAGCGTTCGACGCTGGAGGCAGCTAAAGCCAAAACTCCCCATCCAGCGGAATCCAACCGCGCTTGACAATGTCAGTTTCCAAACAGAAAGATTTCCTTAAAGCGGAATCTCGACCTCGATGCCGCCGCGTTCAGCGGAGAGATAGCCCGCGTAGATCGCCGCGATCGTATCCCTTGCCAGCGCGATTCCCGAGAGCGGCTCACGGCCATAATAGACGCTCTCCATAAAGTCCTGGAACTCTTGCGGATAACCATGTTGCCAGGCCTCATCCGGCGCGGGATGACTCCACCCCTGCTTCGTCCCGATCTTCTCGGTGACGTAAACGTCCCGCAATATCTCTTCCTTTGGATTGAACGTCTCCAGCGCATCGATGGGATTCAAATTGCAACGGGTACGGTGGTTGTTGCAAACCACCTCCAGCCAGTTGTGAACCCCACCTATCACCAACTCGGACGAAAAGATATCCGCCACTGTTCCGTCTGAGAACCTGATGTGAATCTGTGCGTAATCCTCGATGTCCTCGTACCCAGTCCGCAAGAATCCTTCATCGCGGTAACCCGGCAACCGGGTAATCTCATGCGTTCGAGCGCTTACCGTAGCCGGACGTATTGGATTTTCTAGCCTCGACTCTCCCTCGACTCGCTTAAGATAAAGCGCAGCGCTCAACGGATGGCATCCCTTCCCCACCAGCGAACCGCCGCCGGAAAACCTCCAGGAGCCGTAGTAGGGAGAATGGGAGCCACTGTGAGACTGTTCCCCAAGCATCCAGAGAATCTGACCGCCGCTTTTGGCCACGATCTCCCGTTCCTTTTGAATCGCCGGAGCGTAGACCCAATTCTCCGCATAACATACCCGCTTTCCGCTGGCCTTTGCTGCGGCAAGAATACGTTCGCAACTCGCCGTAGCTTCCCGCACCATCTTCTCCTTCGGGAAGGAAGCGCCGTGAAACCCATCTACATCCGCACCGTAATATCCGGTGAGTGGCTTCTCAATAATGACGTGCTTCCCCAGCTGCAGCGCGTGAATCGAGAGGCGTTCATGCGATGAGGGCGGCGTGCAGAGGTCCACAACATCCACCGCCGCACACAGGTCTTCGAAGCGAGCAAACGGGCGAATCCCCTTCTCGCGCGCAAAGGCGTCCCGAGCTTCCGCTGTCTTTGACGTCACGCCGACTATTTCGACGGGCACTCCATAGACGCGGCGTATTCCCTCCCAATGGAACTTTGCCGCAAAGCGCGCGCCGACAAAACCCACACAAATTGCTTGTGTCATCGATCGCTCCAATCTGAATGTCGCTTGCCATGGCAATAGCTGTGCGTTAACGCCCGGCTATTGCGGGATTGCGATAACTCTCTGGAGGCCCAAGATAACTGGGCGGCAGCAGGCCCGGACTGACTACCAGCCTTTCCAGCACCACGCCTGGGTCGACCATCCGAAGCTTCAACGTATGATAACCCGGTCCGTCCACGTTGAGTGTGGATGTGATCTTGCGAACTCCATCGCTGACGGCCTGCTCCCAATCCTTTTCCGAGTTATGTTCCAAAGCATCGACAATTTGCGGCTGTTGATCGTCGAATGAGATTGCGAACCTCAGTCCGCGGCCGGGCACGAAGTTCAGCGTGGGCGCCAGAATAGCTTCCACATTGAACTTGCCCCCCTCGAACAGGTACATCCGGTATTCGAGGACCGGCGCGGCCTGAGGCGGTTCCGCGCTTGGCGCCGTTACCGGGAAAACCGTCATCCCCGAGAGTGTCTCGCCAAAGCCGGGGATCTTATCCCAGTGGGCTTCGCCTTCGCTCGTCTGGGCAGTAAAGTGCTCCGCCTCAACCGAAACGTAGTGGTTGGCTTCTACAAAACCCTGCAAAGAATCTCTCGCAGGCACAGACGGATGCAGCGCCTGCACGCGGACATGAACCGCCGTACTGCCCTTCTGTGCGATCGTAACCGTGCCGGCATTCGCACCTTCGGGCACTCCAGCCCAGTCTACACTTACGAGAAGCCTCTCTTCCTTGGTAACGGTTCCCTCCGTTCGACGTAGCTTTATCCAGGGTCGATCGGCGCTCGCGGCATATTCGAATGGCTCGCTGCCACGATTGAACACGTCGATGAACTGAGTTTGCCGGTTAAAGACATCGAAAGCAGGCAGTGCCAGGAGTCCAAATCCGCCCGAGCCGGCAAATGGCAATCCTTCGACAGCCACTGCCATCCGCGGCCCGGGAGCGGGTTGTACTTCCGCGATGGCCGGCATGGCATTGAGCGGAGGCTCATTCCAGAATGTGTACCCGATGTGGGTCTGGTCCATCATGTGGTCCCATTTGCCGTGCGCGAGTTTGTGGTTGTACTCATCGGAAAGCGCGGCGTCTGCCGCAAAAAGGGCCTGCGCTTCATGGGCCAGATCGTTTGTGCCAGCCCTGCCCTGCGCGGCATACAAATGGTTCTTGCCGGCCGTGATGTATAACTCGTTCACAATGCCTGAGGCCTTCGTTGGATACAGCACCAGCTCAAAGAACGCATCGCGTTTGTCCTCCGGAAGTTGCCGATAGACCCGCTCGGCTCGTTCGGCGAGCGACTTCCACTCGGAATAAACCCGGTCTGCCTCCTGGTAATTCACGAGGCTGAACGTATCCGGCTCCAGTTGCTCCGGCTTCCGCCGTCCATTGTATTGAGTGTATTTAGAGACGATATCCGCTATCTCTGCGGCATGTTCCGGACCAAATTCGCGCTCGGCCCAAAGTTCTGTAAATTCCTGAAGGTTATCCTTGCCCCATCGTTCCGGATACCGAGCGAGATTGAGAAAGAACTCGATCGGAAACTCCATCGGCTTCAAATCGCCCACATTCACGATCCAGATGCGGTCCGCGCCATAAGCTTTTGCAAGATTCATCTGTTCCCATACTTTTGTGATGGAATAGGTATTGAGCCACTTATAGGAACGAGGACCGCCAACATAGTCAAAGTGGTAATAGATTCCCGCGCCGCCGCCGCGCTTTCTTTCTTCCGCCGTGGGCAGCCTTCGAATATTTCCCCAGTTATCGTCGCTCCACAGCAGCGTTACGTCGTCTGGAACGCGCATTCCTTTCTCGTAATAACCCTGCACTTCCTTGTACAGGGCCCAAACCTGGGGATCGGAAGCGACTGTGGGAGTCCGATGCCGGGCAATGATCTCCCGCTGGCCGGCGACGATCTTTTCCAGCAGCGCGACGTCGTCGTTCTCGGCCATCGGCTTGTCTCCATCGCCGCGCATGCCGAGTGTAATAACGCTTTCGTAATTCTTGTTCCGCTCGATGCCCTCTTCCCAGAATGCATCGAGGGTCTTAGCGTTGGCCGTGTAGTCCCACGGCCCTGTGCCGTGCCGTTTCCATTCCTGTTGAGCGCGCAGCATAGGTTCATGGTGCGACGTGCCCATCACAATGCCATATTCATCGGCCAACTCAGGGTTCAGGGGATCGTCTTCATTGAAGGCGTTGTCCCACATCGCCGGCCAGAGAAAGTTGGCCCTGAGGCGGAGCAATAGCTCGAAGACCTTTTCGTAAAACTGGTGGTTGAGTCCGCCGAACTTCTCTTTGGCCCAGCCCGTCAGCGAAGGAGCCTCGTCGTTGAGAAAAATGCCACGATATTTTACCGCCGGCTCGCCTTCCACCCAGCGTCCCGCTTTTACATACAGCGCATCCTTATGCCCCACGGGAACATCCGCCCACCAGTACCAGGGCGAAACTCCGATCTGCTCGGAGAGATCGTAGATTCCATAAATCGTCCCGCGCTTATCGCTGCCCGCGATCACCAGGCCGCGGGCCACACCCGGCAAGGGACGTGAAACAACCTGAATCAGCGTCGATTCCCATTTACCCTCGATCTGGCTCACATCGATTTTCCGCTCGCGAATGAGCCGGTCGATAATTCTGTTTTTTCCGATCGTGCCGACGAGGACCACGTCTCTGGAGAGGGACTTCCCGTCATTGTTGAGCAGCACGTTGCAGCCACTCACTCGGAAGATGTCCGCCTGCAGATCGTGGGTTGCGCGCACGACGCCAGGATAGTCGCCGCCATCCACGTAGAGTTTCGCCGCGGCTCCCTGATGCACCAGCCGGAAGCTGCTCGAAGCCGAGGTGGTCTCCACATAGCGGGGCTGTCCAAGAGCCGAGCCGTGCAACGGGAAGAGTACAGGCGCCAGCAGCAGAAGCCAAGGTGCGATCGACGTGCAGCCAGTGCGCCCCAGGCGCATCAGGCGCCGGAGAGAGTAGCGAAATCGGAGAAAAATGGGCATGGCAGGCAGAATATTAATTTTGCAGTGCGAACAATATAGCCCTGAAGTTTGATCTGTCAAGTAGACAGCCGCAGCGAGATCCTGCCGCAGGCTGGAAGAGTGGGTTGGAGCGGGCGTTTCTTCTCGATTTGGAGGGTGCGCACGTGATGACCGGCAGGTCAGAGCCGTGGACAGCAGCTCCCGCAAGTGGCGTGCTCCGGCAGTTCCGAACGCTCGTTTCCAATGCACCGGCGCGAGTGTGTCATGCTATGCTACGGGCTTTCGGGGGAGAGCGCTGTTGCCGGCGCGATATGGTCCGGTACGAGCCTATCGTCCAGGGGGGATTCCGTGCAATCGCAGCAACACACAAGGGGCATGAGGCATATTGATCTGACGAATGTTCAGCTTGCTTCCAGCGAGACTGCCCGCCGTATCAACCGTGATATCGTTTTGGAGCTGATCCGGGCCAACCAGCCGATCTCCCGAGCCGATCTGTCGCGCCAGTCAGGACTTCAAAGAAGCACCGTCTCGCAGATCGTCGAGCAACTCATCCGGGAGAAGTGGATATGCGAGCGCGGTGTCGCTTCTCCGCCGCGCGGACGCCGCCCTACCCTTTTAGAGCTGAATGATGACCTGGTAGTGATTGCGGTCGATATCCATCCTAAACAGGCTACGGTCGCTACGGTGGACCTGAAAGGACGCTTGCTTTCGCGGTCTCTGGTGCCCCTTACCGCCGACCCGGCAGCCTCCACCCGGCGGATGACTGACTGTATGTTGCGGATGCAGCAGGCGCTGCCGCGCAAATCGATTGAGGGGATCGGTATCAGTCTTCCCGGCAGAGTCGATCCAGGCACGCAGCGTCTGATCTTCGCGCCGAACCTGCACTGGCCCGATTTCGATCTGAAGAAAGTGATCGAAAAGACAATGGGCATGCCGGTGAAGATGGAAAACGCCGCCACAGCCTGTCTGCTGGCGGAACTCACCTTCAGGCGAATCGATGGAGTTCGCGATGTTGTGCTGGTGACCGTGTCGGAAGGCGTGGGAACCGGAATTTTCGCCAACGGACAACTGATCTCCGGTCATCGCGGAATGGCGGGAGAGTTCGGTCACGTTCCGCTCGATCCCTCAGGGCTCCTCTGCTCATGCGGGCGGAGGGGGTGCTGGGAGACATTTGCCTCCTGCCGGGCGGCGCTTCGATATTACAAGGAACTCCAGCCTCAGGGCCGGGCAGTTACGTTTCACGAATTGCTCAACATGGCCGAAGAGGGCGACCAGTACGCTGTGCAGGCGTTGGCAAAACAGGCTCTCTACATCGGACGCGGATTGCAGCTGATTATCACCGGTCTTTCTCCCAGCCTGATCCTGATTGCCGGCGACATCACCTCTGCCTGGCACCGTTTTGGCCCGGCCATTGAGAACGAGGCAGCCAAACTTACACTGGGAGGAGCGCTTCCGCGGATTCTTCCCACACATGAAGGGGAGATCGCGCGGCTCAGGGGCGCAGCGGCGCTCGTGTTTCAGCGGCGGTCTGGGCGCGAGCAACTACAGGAAACCGATCGGGGATCGCTCCTGCCCAAAGACGGGCGGGAACTCCGGTAGCTCCAAAATTCCAAAAATCATAGCCGCTACGGCTTTTCCCACCGCTCCGCGGCAATGTGAGAGCGCCCCTCCCGCTCCAGGATTAAAGCTGGAACCCTAATAAAACATTGATGATATGGCCCAAATGCGGGACGTCCTCCTGTCCAGGCCGGCCTCCCTCCTGTCCAGAAATGATCCATCCAGATACCCACCAAGAAACAAATCGCTTTTCCTCTTGACAATTCCGATGAATCGCTCCTATAGTTCGTGTCGCCAATTAAATTGCGTTCGCGACAGATTCCAATTCTGAATGCGGAGCGATTGCTGCAGGTCAAATGGGATCGAGCGGTATTGGCGGATTCAGGGGCCGGCGCCCGTGAGAATATTCGCGGAGCTTGACAAGAACGCAGCCAATCAGCAACTTTTTGGAGGGAATTATGTCAGGAAGGCCAGGAGTCAATCGTCGAGTCAACAAACGTGCGACCAGAGCACTGCTTATGGCGGTCGCGCTTCTCACGCTGTTTTTCGGGATTAGCACCGCAAACGCACAGGTACTTTTCGGCTCGCTGACGGGAACAGTCACCGACAAGAGCGGTGCCGTAGTTGCGGATGTGGCCGTAACGGCGACGAACCAGGGCACGGGTGAAGTTCGCACTGCCCGGACCAATGAACAAGGTTTATACGCCGTCCTCGACGTGCTGCCCGGGGCCTACACCATATCGGTTGCGAAGTCAGGCAACTTCGCCGGGTATACCCAGAAGGGGGTCACGGTCGATCCCAACCATCAGGTACGCGTAGACGTAGTCCTGCCGCTGGCCGGTGTGACGGTCGAGGTGACTGTGACAGGGGCGCCGCCGGAACTGCAGACTGAGACGGCCGAGGTCGAACACGATATTTCCGAGACAGAGCTCGTCCAGCTCCCCGTCGGTGGGTCCCAGGGACGCAACTTCCAGAATCTCTACACGATTATTCCTGGCGCAGCAAACGTCATAGAGCAAAATTCCACCGCCTCCAACCCGTCGCGGGCCATGTCGGTCAACGTCAACGGCGTAGAGGATATGAGCAACACGACTCGTATCGACGGAGCGATGAACTTCTACGGCTGGCTGCCTTACATCATCGCGTACGTGCCGCCCGCGGACTCCATCGAGAACGTCAACATCACCACCAACTCCTTCAATGCGGAGCAGGGCCTGGCCGGTGGCGCTGCAATCAACATCTCCATCAAAAGCGGCACCAGGCAGTTCCATGGAAGCGGCTGGGAGTACTATCAGGACGCCGCCATCAACGCCCGTGGTTATACGGCAACCGTAGCGTCTTCTCCCACCGTTCCAAAGAACGTATTCGATGAATTCGGCTTCAATGTAGGCGGCCCGGTATACATCCCAAAGATCTTGACCGGCAAAAAGAAGCTGTTTTTCTTCCAGAACTTCGAACGCACCACCCGGCGTCAGCTGATCGCCAATAACGTGACCGTTCCGGATCTAAAAATGCTGAACGGCGATTTCTCCGAAGTGGCCTCGATCGCTCCTCTTTACGATCCTCAGCCTATGGGTGTCGGGCCATACGTGGCCTCTTCTGCACGTCCCACCTTCCAGTCGGAATATGGCTGCAACTGCATTCCTGCCTCGCGTCTCAAGGCGCCTGAGGCAGCGATCGGGCAAAAAATGGTCGGCTATCTTACTCCGATTGCGACGACGATCGGCACGCCGACTTCGGCAGCGCTTGCGGGCGGACTGGTGAACGACTACTTCGGCAGTGGAAGTCTCTCCTACAATCGCAACACCTCCGATTCGAAGGTCACCTATATTCCAACCGAAAACTCGCAGGCCTTCGGCCGCTACAGTGTGGAACCGTTCACCGTGACTGATCCGCAGGAGTTGGGCGCGGCGGGCGGCGGAACCTTCGACGGCGGCCAGCCCGGCGCAGCCGCAGGTCGCATCCAGAATGTCGGCATGGGCGCCAGCCATATTGTCTCGAGCACCATGGTCCTGGATGCCGACTTTGGCTACACCCGTCAGGTTACGGGAGCACAGTCCACGCTCGACATCGCCGACGGCGACTTTGGCTCGACCACGCTGGGCATTCCCGGCACCAACGGAGTCGGCCCAAATTACGTGGGTCAGCCAATCTTCCAGATGGGCGGCGGCACAACCAACTTCAATACCCTCGGCAACTCCAACGGCGCCAACCCGTTCCTGTTCCGCGATAACCAGTTCACCGGCGATGTGAACTTCAGTTGGACTAAAGGCAAGCACACCATGAAGTTCGGTGGCACCTACTACCACTTCCTTCTCAACCACTTCCAGCCCACCAGCGGCTCCGGAATCAACAACCCGCGCGGCGGCTTCGCATTCGCCGGTGGCATGACCTGCGGCGGGGCTACTACCTGCGGCGTCACGAACTACAACAATCTGGCCGATCTCCTGCTGGGCCTTCCCAATAACGGAACCGGTACTGCGGTAACGAAAGCGACGCAGTTGACCAACCCCAACTCAATGCGCTGGTCGGAGTTTGCCGGCTATGCACAGGATCAATGGACTGTGACCCCGAAGATTACGCTCAACTATGGCGTGCGCTATGAATTCTATCCCGCACCCTACCGCGATAAGACGGGCGTCTACATTCTGGATCCGACACTTCCGCAGACTGCCAACGTCGAGGTGGGCGGCGTCGGCGGCAACCCGGAGAGCGCCGGCCTGGATATGGGGCATGGCTTCTTTGCTCCCCGTCTCGGCGCCGCCTATCGTCTCAACGAAAAGACGGTCGTTCGTTCCGGCGGCGGTATCACCACGGATCCCGATAGCCTGCGCTTCCTGCGCGACTCCTACCCGGAGGATCTCGCTCCGGCTTACAGCGGAACTCAGGCCAATAGCATCGCGATAGACCCGGCGAACGCCAACGCGCCGATGACCCTCGCCTACGGCATTCCCGCCGCGGTGCCCCCGGCAATTGTCAAGGGATTTACTTCGCTTCCGGTCAGCGGGGGAACCACCACTGCAGCGAAGAACTTCCACCGTGGCTACATTGAGAGCTGGAACCTCTTCATGGAGAGGGAACTCGGCCATCAATTTGTCGCCAATGTCGGTTATGTGGGAACACACCAGGTCCGGCAGCTCGTCCAAACCGGCTATTTGAATGCGGCGCCGCTGCCAAGCGGCAGTACTCCCTGCATGGCCAACGGACAATTCAATACGTCCTCGGCCTTCTACACACATGCTCTAGGTTCCAACCCCTGCAGCTTCGCTGCCAACGAATTGATCAACCAGGCGAACTGCAGCACCGCCGCCAGCGCGACTTGCTACAACACCGGCGGCATTGGCATGGTTATGCCACTCT
>Ga0182014_10007791_pt1 | contig 11124 bp, 6 predicted proteins | sample 612S2DmetaG_FD_120489 | JGI IMG/M metagenome (GOLD analysis project Ga0182014, IMG submission 120489) | Permafrost microbial communities from Stordalen Mire, Sweden - 612S2D metaG | ecosystem: Environmental > Terrestrial > Soil > Wetlands > Permafrost | place: Sweden: Stordalen | collected... | reverse complement strand
GGTGTAGACGGGCATGGTGGCCTGCTTCACCTCCGCGACATCGGCCACTTGCACGGGTGCGCCGGCAGGCGTGGTCTTCACCACCAGGTGCCGCAGTTGTTCCGCGTCGTGCACTTGCGCCCCGACCAGGCCCAGAATCAACTGGTGATTCGCTTCATATAGGCCGGGAGAGTCCACAATGTTTGAAGCCTGGATGGCATTGACGAGGTCCTGAATGGTGACCCCGGAGGCTAAAAGCAGGGCAGGATTCGGAACCACGTGAAACTCCGGCACCTGTCCGCCTTGCACGGCTACCGTGCTGACGCCCGCGACGCGGTTCAGAGGCGGCTTGAGGTCGTAGGTAGCAGTCTCCCATAGCTCGGTTTGAGGGACCGTGTCGGAGGTCAGGCTGTAACCGAGAATCGGGAAAGTTGCAATGGTCACCCGGTTGGTAGTCACCCTTGCAGTGGCCGGCAGTGTCTGCTCAACCTTACTCAGCGCCGCATCCACAAGCTGGAGCGAGAGGACCATGTCCTGGTTCCAGTCAAACAGCAGATCGACTTCAGCCGAGCCGCGGCTGGTGATCGAGCGGACCGAAACCAGCCCCGGCACCGCATTCACCGCATCTTCGATGGGCTTGGTGATGGTTACCTGCATCTGCTCGACAGGCATCACGCCGTTGTCAACGCCGACCACCACGCGCGGAAAGTCTGTCGGCGGGAAGACGGAAATGGGGACCTGGAACGCGACGTACACGCCCGCCACCATCAGCATGGCCGCGAAAAAGAAGATGGTGCGCGTAGAGCGGGCCAGCCAGAAGGGCTTTCCGGTGCTTTGCGCGCCGGGCTCTTGGTTCGACATCAGTCGTCCCCCTTGGCCTTGCCGCCCGCGGGTGCGTCTTCGTCGGTCGCTGGACCTACTTTCACCTTCGTACCGTCATCCAATCCGTACGCTCCGCCCGTAATCACGAGGTCGGTTGCCCCAAGCCCCCCGGTGATCTGCACATCGTCGGCATCCGCGATGCCAAGGGTCACGGGCTTGCGATGCGCGGCTCCGTCGTCGCCCACGACCAGGACAGACTTGCTGCCGTCCTGTGCGGCAAGAATCGAAGCGGCGGGAACCTTCCACGCCTTGTCGACGGTTCTGCCCGTAATCGAGACTTTAACCGGTGTGCCCACCTTGAGTTTCCCAGCCTTGTTGTCGATCCTGAGCCAGACTTCAACGGTGGTGCTGCCTGGATCGAGCGCCGGACTGATGAGCGAGACCTTCGCGGCCACCGGCTCGGCAACTCCGGGCACGCTCACCGAGGCGTCGTCGCCAACCTTCATCCGCTGGGCGAGACTTTGCGCGATGTGGGTCTTGGCCAGCAGCGTCGCGATGTCCATGACCGTGATCAGCGGCGCTCCGGCTGCCGCGGTCTCGCCGGCGAAGAGGGGCCGGTCGGTGACTACGCCGTCAATGGGGCTCTTGATCTCGGAGTAGTCCACCTGGGCGGCGGCGCCTTTGTATTTGCCTTCGGCCGAGGTCAGCTGGCCCTGCGCGGATTTGAGAGCGGCCTCACGGCTCACGCTGCGCACCGAATCCAGATGCTTTGCGGCCGCGTCGTAGGCGGCCTGCGCCTGCACCAGGGCGGCCTGCGCCGTATCCAGATCGCGACCGGGAATGGCGCCTTCGGCAAACAGTTGCTTGCGGCTCTTCACGATGCTCAGGTTCAGATCGAGATTCGCCTTGGCCTGGGCCAGATCGGACTCGGCCTTGAGCGTGTCTTCCGGAACCTGCGCCTTGGTGGCCGTATCGTAGGCTGCCTGCGCCGCAACGTAGGAGCCCTTGTTATCCATCGCCGCCGCGGCCAGATCGTTGTTTTCGAGAGTCGCGAGCAGTTGCCCGGCCTTGACGCGCGATCCGCGCTCGACGTAGAACTTGCGCACCGGCGCGCCGATCTTCGGCTCGATGGCCGCCTGCGCCAGCGGGGCCAGCACGGCGTCGGCGACGATGTGCTCGGCGATCGGCCCCTGCTCGGGATGTTCGGCCTGCACCGTCACCTGCGTCTCCGGCGCGGCCTCTTTTTTGCAGCCCGGCAATATGGCTAGCGGAAGTGCCATCGCGCCGAGCAAGATCCAGCGCGGCATTGGCGAAAGCACCTCAGGAGTGCGAGACCAACTTCTCAATCGTGCTGTTCCATTTATCATGCTGGTTTTTCCCTGCTGCTTCTTCCCTGGGTGAAGAATTACATGGTGCCTGTCAACGTCTGCAGATCGGACCGGGCGGCCTCGTAGCGCACTCTTCCATCTTCGCGGGCATTCTGGGCTGTGACGTAGGCGCTCTGCGCATCCACCACTTCCAGCACCGTTGCTTCGCCGCCGGTGTAGCGCAGCTTGGTCAGGCGCAGGCTTTCGGCGGCGGTGGCCGCGCTCGCATCCAGCGAGTCGAGCTGGTTGCGCGCAGCCGCGGCCTCGGAGTAGGCCTCATCCAGCCGCGCAATCAACTGCCGCTGCGTGGCGCTCAAAGCCACCTTCGCTGTGTCGCGGCGAATCTCGCTCTGCCTGACCCGATGCTGGGTGGAAAGCCAGTCCCACACTGGAATGTCGAGCGTCACGCTGGCCGAGTAGCCAAGGTTGCGTACACCGTCGGGTCCGTTCACGGCGAACTGCGGCGCGTCGATGCCATACGTGAAGTTCAATCCCAGGTCGGGCAGATAGACCGCGCGGGCCGCCAGCACATCGGCATTGCTCACGCCCAGGGCCGCCAGCGCGCTCTTCAACTCCGGATTGTTTTTGGCCGCGGCCTGCTCGACATCTTCGCGCGAAGCCAGCAGCGGCGCGGCGTCCCGCGCCTGCAGCGTGTATGGCGTGCGCGGATCGGGAAACAGGAGCACGCCCAGCTCCAGCCGCGCCTTTTCGGCGGTTACTTGCGCATCTTCCAGATCGCGCTGGCGCTGCTGCTCCGCCAGTTGGGCCTTCACCACGTCGGCATGCGCAACCTCCCGGCCTTGTTCGCGCTTGCCGGTGAGGGAAGTAAAGTCCGACGCCTCGTGGTGAGCGCGCCCGGCGACGGCCAGTTTGTGATCCGCCGCCAGGGAACCGTAGAACAAGCTGGTGACCGCGGCGACCAGCCCCCGGCGCGCCACTTCGAGTTCGGCCGCGGCCACGGCCGACGCGGCATCGGCCCGGCGCACGCCGGCCAACCCGGCCAGCCCCAGCGTCTCGTTGACAGAGGCCTGGCTGGCGTACTCGTGTACCGCGTTGTTGGCGATAAATACCTGAGAAGGGGCTGAGGCGGCGCTCCGCGCGTGCAGCCCGGTTCCCTGCGTGTACGAGTACTGGTTGTGATAAACAATGCCGGGCAACAGGCCGTTGCGCGCAATGGAGCGGTCGAGGGAGGAGACCTTGCTGTTTGCCACCGCAGCCGCGTAGGTGGGCTCGTTGGCCTCGGCGCGGTGGATGGCTTCTTCGAGAGTGATGACCACAGGCGTGACCGCTGCCGGTTGGGTGGCGGCCTGCGGGCCGGAAACAGCGCCAGCATCGGCGTTCTGAGCGCGGGCTAAGAGTCCGGCGCCCGCAGCAAGAATCGAAACAGCGAAGCCGCCGGCCAGGAGCCCAAAACGCAAACGTGTTCCTGGGTGCCGGAATTCGTTCTGCATGATCACACACAGAAGGATACAATCGGGGCCTTAATTTTTTCTGAATCTGACTAAAACTTCAGGGCGCGCTTCCGCAAATGGAGTGCATGGCCTCCATCTTGTCCAGATTTCCGCGCCCCATGCCCGCCCGGCTCTGCGATACTACTCTGTTATGCCAATCGCCGACCTCGAACAAGCTGCCCAAAAGATCGCTGGATTCCTTGCCTTGCTGAACAAGCTGGGCGGGTTGCGCCTTAAGTACCGCATCACCGCGGGCGAAGGCGCGCACGACCCCGAGGGCCTGGAAGCCCGTCAGATTTATGTTGAACTCGGCGGACCCGATGTGCCGCTGGTGACCCAGCACAATGGAGAGCTGCTGCGCGCGCTGGAGACCGTCGCCGCGCAGATGCTCCGGCTCGATCAGCGCGAGAACGATCTGGTCAGCTTTGACGCGGCGAACTTCAAGGCGCTGCGCGCGCAGGAGCTGCGGCTTCAGGCCGAGATCGCCGCGGATAAGGTGATCAAAAGCGGAATCCCCTACGCTTTTCCCCCCATGAATAGCCGCGAGCGAAGACTGCTGCATCTCGCCTTCAAGTCTCTCCAGGGCGTGGAGACCGCCAGCAGCGGCGAAGGGCAGGAGCGTTTCCTGGCCGTGTATCCGGCGGGCAGGACTAATCTGCCGGTAACGCAGCCGATGAAGCCGAGAGGTTTCGGGCGCAGGTAAGGCCGGGCCAGGTTCAGGTCCGTTCTTCGGAATGCCGGAACACCCACCTATGAGAACTGCGACTCTTTTTCTCGTCCTGGCGCTCGCGGCCCTCGTGTCTCAAGCGCAAAACCGGCTGGTGCTTATCGATCAGGACGGCTCCGGTCCTGGCGGCTCCGATCAGATGGCGATCATGTCTCTGCTTGAGGCTCCGCACGTGACAGTTCTCGGCATCACCATCGTCACCGGCGATGCCTGGCGCGACGAGGAGACGCTGCATACATTGCGCATGCTGGAGCTGACCGGCCACACCGACGTACCCGTGGCGCGCGGAGCGGTCTTTCCCCTCATCCGGACACAGGAAGAGACGCGGCTGGCCGAATCGCTCTACGGCAAGCAAACTTACCTGGGCGCGTGGCACGAGGGCGCGGGTGAAAGAACGAGGCCGCACGGGCCTTATGAGATTCCGCCCATGCCTGAAGGCCAGCCCGCCATCAAGCCTGTCGATGAAGACGCCGCGCACTTTCTCGTCCGCCAGGTGCGCGCGCATCCCCACCAAGTCTCCATAGTCGCCGCCGGACCGCTGACCAACATTGCTCTGGCCATCGCCATCGACCCGGAGTTTGCCTCACTGACCAAAGGAATCGCGTTCATGGGCGGAAGCCTGAATCCGCAAACCGACGATCCGGAGTTTGCCGGCAATCCGCGCCACGAATTCAATCTCTGGTTCGATCCCGAGGCCGCGCATATTGTCTTGCATGCCAACTGGCCGCGCATCGACGTCACCACCGCCGACGTTTCCATCAAGGCTCCGTTTTCGCAGCAGATGCTGGATGCCATCTCGAAGTCGAACACGCCCGCCGCGCGCTACATCGCCGCGTGGAGCCAGGACCGCAACTATATGTGGGATGAACTGGCTGCATGCGCCTGGGTCGACCCCTCGCTGATTACGAAAGAAAAGCAACTCTACATGGATGTGGACCTGAGCCACGGCCCCAGCTACGGAGACACGCTGACCTGGGCCGAAGGTGTGAAGCCGGCCACCGGCGTGCGCCTGGTGCACGCGCAGATGGATCTCGACCTGCCGAAGTTCCAGAAGATGTTTGTGGATCTGATGACCGGGGCTGCTCGCTAGAACGCGCGTATGACGGCATGGGCGGCCGTGCGGACCTCTCAATCTACATCTGTGGTCAGGCGGCCTCAGCGTCTCATTTTCTTCCTGGGCTGAAGCTCGGCGGAACGATGATAGGTACGCCGTTCTCCCAACGGGCCAAATGTCTATTTCCGTCCCTGCGTGAAATAGAAAGTCGCTGCTGACCCAAAGAGTCCCGAAAAGACGGGTATCCAAGTGCTGAAGACCCGCGTTACTTCTTCAACGGAGTTCGGCTTGTCGTGTGCAAGCCAAACTACCGAGCTGAAGTGGGCAGCGAAAAGAACGATCAGCGCCCAGAAGAGCAGCAAGGCCAGCAGTTTGGTTGCCTTGGCTCTGTGCTCTTCCTGTGAGAATCGGGGCCCGGGCGCTTGATCTGGAATTTCAACTTCTTCCAGAGCGTTAGGACTCTCAACAACCTCGGCAGAGCGGGTGGCTAAATCCTCGTGGCGCGGCTCCTCCCCCAGAGCTGTATTTGGAGGTTCATCCATTCGCACGTGCCCCAGCTTTCGCTGCGTTTCGGCTCGGCATGTAGGGAAAGATAACCTCGCGCTGTTTGCCGTTCTTCTCCACCAGAACGGTTGCCTTCTCATCCTGAGTTTGCTCGATTGTCCACTGAAGAAGGCGCAATGCCTGGCGAATCACCTCTGCTCGGGTTGTCGCACCAGTTGCGCCTTTCAGTTCATCCAACTGACCCAGCGATTCATCTGAGAAATCAAATTGCAGCCGTGTTTTAGCCATATGAATCCATCTCTCCATTCATGACGGGTTTATCGCGTGCCCGCAAAGGTAACGGTTGCGAAAAGCTCTCAATTCGATGACCCCTCGGCGGAGTTGCATCGAATCCAGCTATGAGTATTGCATGAGTGTTCTATGAGTGCAATTTATTTCTCTGCCCTCATTTCGTCCTCGTTTTCAACTGACTTGATCCCGCCCGCGCCCTGTTTCTCTGCGTTACGCTTAGAAGCTATGGGCCGCATCCGAATACTCGCCGACCAGGTTGCCAACCAGATCGCCGCGGGCGAGGTTGTGGACCGGCCGGCCTCGGTGGTGAAGGAGCTGCTGGAAAACTCTCTCGACGCGGGCGCAAGCCGTATCCGCATCGAAGTCGAGGCGGGCGGACGAAAGCTGATCCGCGTTGCCGACGACGGCCAGGGCATGAACCGCGACGACGCTCTGCTGGCCTTCGAGCGCCACGCCACCTCAAAGCTGCGCACCGCCGACGATCTGCTCTCGATTGCGACACTGGGGTTTCGCGGCGAAGCGCTGCCATCCATCGCCTCCGTAGCGCGCGTGACACTGGAGACGGCAACCGGCGATGATGCGGCGGGAACAAAAATTGAAATCGCCGGAGGCAAGATCCTGCACGTGGACGATGCTGCGCTTCCACGCGGAACCACTATCGCTGTTGCCGATTTGTTTTTCAATACACCGGCGCGGCGCAAATTCCTTCGCGCCGAATCCACTGAACTGGCGCACGTCACGGCGCTGGTCACGCATTATGCATTGGTTCATCCGGAGAAGCACTTCGAACTGCTCTCCGCCAGTCACACGATTGTCGCGGCGCCGCCGGTCGCCCGCACCGCCGAGCGCATCTACCAGATCTTCGGAAAAGAGATGCTGGGCCAGTTGCTGCCGGTGGCCGCCGAGACGCCTCTGGAACGCGCCGGCCTGCCAGAGCCGCCACCGTGGAAGCAGGACCCCGACGAACCGAAGCGCGATCCAGGATCGCTGCGCCTCACTGGATTTTTCTCCAAGCCCGAACTGCAGAAGCTCAATCGCAACTCCATCTACATCTTCGTCAACAAGCGCCTCATCCGCGACCGCCTGTTGATGCACGCTATCACCGAGGCCTACCGCAATGTAATCCCACCCACCAGTTTTCCTGTGGTGCTGCTCTTCCTCGAAATGCATCCCGAGGAAGTGGACGTCAACGTACACCCGGCAAAGACGGAGGTTCGCTTCCGGCAGCAGAGCCGCGTTCACGACTTTGTCCGCGACAGTTTGCGCATGGCGCTTATCAAGGCCCGGCCAGCAGCCGGATTCCTGGCCGCGCTCGACTCGCAGCCAACCGCCAGCCCGTCGCTGATGCCCCCGGCCACATCGCCGCTGCCAGGGTCGCCGGACTCCTCGACTGTTCCGCCGCAGCCCGACTCCGACCCGGACGCTTTTGAGACCGCCCGGACGGACGCCGAGCCGTTTCAGTTGACTCCGCGGCAGCCTTCGCCGGTTCCCGGCAGTTTGCCCTTCACCGCCGGCAGCTTCCGGCCGGGCGATTTCGACAGGCAGGCCTGGGGCGAGGCCGCGGCGGCCCTGTTTCAACCGGGGGATGCCTCCGGACCGGAGAGTTGCGGCCCGGGGGCAGGCAGTTTATCGGGGAACGGCCGCGACGCCGCAGCCGCGACCGCGCTGGTGGAGGCAGAGCAGGCGGCCGCCAACCTGAACCACCTGGGCTCGCTCAAGCCCCTGGCGCAGTTGCGGGAATCTTTTATTTTGGCCTCGGGAGACGACGGATTGTGGATTATCGACCAGCACGTGGCCCACGAGAGAGTTCTTTTTGAGAAAATTTTGCGTGACCGACAGGTGGAAAAGGTGCAGCGACAGAGGTTGCTGATGCCGTTGCTGGTGGAACTCAAGCCCGAACAGATGGTGGTTTTCGCCGCCATCGCCGACGAGCTGGAGCGGAACGGCTTTGAGGTGGAACCCTTTGGTCCACATACACTTGCGGTCAAGGCCGCCCCGGTGGGCCTGGATGGGGCTCAACTGGAGCGGACGTTGGGCGAAGTCATCGAGCAATCCGCGGCCGGCGTTGAGGACTCTTACGAAACAAAGCAGAATCAGGATCTTACGGCGCTACGCACAAGGATTGCGGCCTCGATCGCCTGCCATTCTGCCATCAAGGTCAATACTGCACTAGACCCCCGGCGTATGGAGTGGTTACTCTTGGAACTTGCAAAGACTGAGCATCCAACGAGTTGCCCGCACGGTCGTCCAATAGCTTTGCTGTATTCGTGGAAAGAGATCCTGCGGGCCTTCCATCGAATCTAATTCGCATTTAGAATGATTGGGTAGGTGGTTCCCGCCGCTCTCAGGAGCGCAAGGGAGTCCGGCGCGCGGCGTTTTCGCGGGCCAGCCAGGGCAAAGGCCGAAGAGCCAAGTCGACGTAACCTTCAGGAAGCCAAGACGATACAAGAACTCAGGTGATTCTGGGGCAATCCTGAAAAATGCCTGGTCGCCAGCCTGGAAGCGAGGTTTTTCTTTGACAGCAGAGCAATTGGAAGCATCGCGCGCCGAAAGGATGCGCTTGAACGGACACGGGGCACTCACACTGGAAGACGCCCGTGTGTGGATCGAGGAGACCGGATTGTGTCTCTTCCAGCCCAGACGGCAGTTTGCCACATCCATCGCACCTTCCTTCGTTGAGGCCATTGCGGGTCAGCGGAATGCGACCCCCGATCCCACACAGATAGCGCTGGCGGAGGAGTTGCTGGTCCGCCTGGAGCTTGACGGCGTGGCAGTGCGCTTGAACCTGCAGGGACAGCCCGGCGAGCAGCCTGACTTTGTGGTTGCTTCCTGGGTTCTGCCCTACGTGTACGCGCTGCGCGGCGACCGCGACTGGCGGCGCAGCCCGCAACTGACCGGCTCGCGGCAGGTGTCGCAATTGGCCGTGCAGGCTTACAAGCTGCTGGAGGCAGGCGATACCACGATCCCGTCTCTGAAGCACACGCTGGGCCGCGAAGTCACGGAAGGCGCCGTTCTGCGAGCCATTACCGAGCTTTGGCAGCAGCTTCGCATCATTCCAACGATTGCGGCTCCCGGCCAGACAGCCAAATGGCAACTGCTGCGCACCCGTTTTCAAAAAGCCATTGCAGAAGGCGCGTCCACCTCTCAGGTGACCGCCATTTCGGTGCTTGCCTCCATCTATCTGCAGGCAGTGATCGCGGCTGGCATGGAAGAGGTGGAGATGTTCCTGGCCCCCTTGACCGCGCGCAGCAAGGTGCGCGAAGTGCTCCGCGGGCTGGTAGCTACCCGCCAGGTCCACACCATCTCGCTCGGTCACGCACCCCACTTCTACGTTGCCGGAACGCTGCCGGAGTTTGCCGTGGCTCCCACGGCGTACGCCAGTTCTTCAATGCCGGCCTCTTCGTACTTCCTGCATTCTCATGAGCACGAAGACGAGTCGCACGAATGGGCGGCGCAAGCGCCGGCGGTCTCAGTCGCAGTTGCGGCTCCATCAGCCCCGTTTGCGGCTCCGCCGGCCCCGGTTGCATCTCCGGCAATGGTTCTGAACTCGCCCGAGGACCTCGCGCCCCGGATACCGGAAGCTCAGAAGCCTGCAGCGGCTGGACAGTCCGCGGCTGCGCGGCCCCACTTCAGCCGCCCGGCCGCTCATTCTCGCGACCGCAAGCCGGCGCAACCCTCCTCAGCCAGCCGCAGCGCTCGCCGTTCAGGCTCCGAATCCCGGAGTTCGTCGGCGCGTCCCGCGGCAGGGCGCTCTTCGAACGGCTCACGTCCGGGCTCCAGTGCGCGCTGGTCCGCGAATGGAGCCAAGCCCACCAACGGGAAGCGTCCAGGCGCACATGCTGTTTCCAGCTCGACAAACGGGACCCACGGCAATGGAAACGGAAACGGCAGCGCCCACAACCATTCGTCCAAGGGGGCGGCTGGGATCAGGGACGCGAAGGCGCCAACTGCGGCGCTGGGGCAACGGAAGGTGAACGCGAACGGCAACGGGCATCGTAACGGCGTCAAGCCGGCGGGCAAGCCAGGCATCGTGGCGCGCGGCGGTAGTCTTGTTCGCAAGGGCGCCCCGGCGAGGAAAGATGCGCGGCCCGATGCACGCTCGACTCGCGGCAGCCGCAAGCCTGCCCTGGCGGCCGGCGCCAAAGCTGGAAACTCGAAGCGGTATGGCTTTACAGCCCCGGCTAAACCAAGCACCGGGCGGAGCACGAAGAAGCGCGGATGATCGCCGAAGAGAGTTCCGTTCGTTCCGACGAACCTGGGCGGAAGATAATCGTTGCGATCGACGGGCCCTCCGGCGCCGGCAAAAGCACCATCGCCCGCCGCCTGGCCCGGCATTTTGGCCTGCTCAACCTCGAGACCGGCGCCATGTACCGCGCCTTCGCGCTGAAGGCGCTGCGCGCCGGACTGCCCTTGGATGAGAGCGCGGGCCTGGAAGAGCTTGCCGCGGAGACCACCATTCACCTCGAGCCCGGCGAAGAGGATAACCTTGTCCTGCTGGACGGCGAAGATGTCACCGGCCTGCTCCGCAATCAGATCGTTACCGACGGAGCCTCGCGGGTGAGCGTGTTTCCCGCCATTCGCGCCTGGATGGTTCGCCGGCAACAACAACTGGGCGCCGCCGGAGGAGTGGTCATGGAGGGCCGCGACATCGGCACCGTAGTGTTTCCCCATGCCGAAGTCAAGATCTTCCTGGACGCCGCTCCCGAGGTGCGGGGACTGCGCCGCTACGATCAGCTAGGCGGGAGAAGCCATAAACCCGAAATCCAACCCGAAGAGGTCATCCGCGAGATGCGCGACCGCGACCTGCGCGACCGCAACCGCGCCGACTCACCGCTCAAGCCGGCGCCCGATTCCGTGATCCTGGATTCGACCGACATGACGCTGGAAGAGGCGGTCAAGGCAGCAGAGGCGATTGTGGAGGCAAAGCTG
>Ga0182014_10007788_pt1 | contig 11127 bp, 10 predicted proteins | sample 612S2DmetaG_FD_120489 | JGI IMG/M metagenome (GOLD analysis project Ga0182014, IMG submission 120489) | Permafrost microbial communities from Stordalen Mire, Sweden - 612S2D metaG | ecosystem: Environmental > Terrestrial > Soil > Wetlands > Permafrost | place: Sweden: Stordalen | collected... | reverse complement strand
TCGTTGACTCCGTCACCGACCATCGCCACGGTCTCGCCTTCACGCTGGAGGCGTGTGACCTCCTCGACCTTGCCGGAAGGAAGCACCCCCGCTTGGACGGACTCGATACCGACCCGGGCGGCGATAGCACGAGCGGCCCGCTCGTTGTCACCGGTGAGGAGGACGGGCGTCAGGCCCAGCGCCTTCAGCTCGGCGATCGCCTGCGCCGAGCTGGGTTTTACGGTGTCAGCGAGTGCGAACAGCCCGCGGAGCACCCCGTCCCAGGCGATGGCGACGGTCGTCTGGCCCGTTGCTTCCATCTTCTCTTGCCAGGCACGCGTCACATCGTCGAACTCGATGCCGGACTTCGCGAGAAAAGCTGAGCGCCCGACGAGCACTGCCTTGTCGTCGACGAGCGCTTCGACACCGAGCCCGGGGCGGTTGCGGAACTCCGTCACGAAGCCCAGCTCTACTCCGGGGGCGAGCGCGCCGGCTATCGCCTGGGCAAGCGGATGCTCGCTCGCCGACTCCGCGGCGGCGGCGATCCGTAACAGCTCGTCGCGTTCCGTGCCGATCGGGAGCGTGTCGACGAGACGCATCCGGCCCTCGGTGATCGTGCCTGTCTTGTCGAGAACGATGGTCGTGATGCGGCGGGTCTGTTCGAGGATTTCGGGGCCCTTGATCAAGATGCCGAGTTGTGCGCCGCGTCCTGTCCCGACCATCAACGCCGTAGGTGTCGCAAGCCCCATGGCGCACGGGCAGGCGATGATCAAAACAGCGACGGCAGCGGTGAACGCATGCGACGCGCTTGCGCCGAAGGCGAGCCAGCCGCCGAGGGTCCCGAGCGCTACCACGATCACGACCGGTACGAAGACAGCAGAGACGCGGTCCGCCAGGCGCTGCACCTCCGCCTTGCCTGTCTGTGCCTTCTCTACGAGGCGGGCGATCTGCGCGAGCGCCGTGTCGGCACCGACGCGGCTCGCGCGGACGACGAGGCGACCGTAGGTGTTGATCGTCGCTCCTGCGAGCTCCGTGCCCGGTGCGACCTCGACCGGGACAGACTCGCCGGTCACCATCGACTGGTCGACGGCGGAGGCTCCCTCGACGACGATGCCGTCGGTGGCGATCTTCTCGCCCGGACGCACGACGAAGAGGTCGCCGACCTTGAGCTGCTCGACCGGCACGAGTGTTTCGGCGCCGTCTCGGATCAACCGGGCCTCCTTCGCCCCGAGCTCGGGGAGGGCGCGGATGGCGGTGCCGGAGCGGCGCTTGGCGTGGGTCTCGAAGTACCGCCCGAGCAGGATCAGCGTCGTGATCACCGCCGAGGCCTCGAAGTAGGTGTCCGCTCGAAGACCGGCGAGCAGAACGACCGACGACCAGGTCCAAGAGGCGATGGTTCCGAGCGACACGAGGGTGTCCATGCTCGCGGCGAGGTGCCGGGCGTTCAGCAGCGCTGCCCGGTGGAACTGAGCCCCGCTCCAGAACACGACAGGGGTTGCAAGCGCGAGCGACAGCCACTTCCAGCCCCCGAACTGCAAGGGCGGCACCATCGCGAGCAGGACAAGGGGAACCGCGAGCACGGCTGCGACGATCAGCCGAGTCGGGGGCGCGTCGTGTGCAAGCTGTACTTGTGGTTGTGGAGCCGCGGCGTGGTACCCGATCGCTTCGACGGCGCCGAAGAGCTGAGCTGGCGAGACACGCTCCGGGTCGTAGCTGACCGAAGCGGTCTCGGTTGCGAAGTTGACCGTTGCCGCCACGCCGTCAAGCTTGTTGAGCGCCCGCTCGATCCTCGCCGCGCAAGAGGCGCACGTCATTCCTTCGAGCGCGAGCGTCGTGTGCGCGCGCTCGTTGACGCGTGAATTAGCGCGTGTTGGCGTCGCCAGGGTCATCAGCGAGTCTTCATGAAACGGTGCACAGCTTCGAGCAACTCGACTGTCTTCGCGTCCGCTTCGGCCTCGTCGCCACTTGCGAGCGCACCCGCGACGCAGTGCGTGACGTGCTCGTCGAGGATCAGAAAGGCGACGTTGTCGAGGGCGGTCGTCACGGCGGCAATCTGGGTGAGGATGTCGATGCAGTATCGGTCGTCGGTGACCATTCGCTCGAGCCCGCGGACTTGGCCCTCGATCCGGTGCAGTCGCTTGACGAGCGCGCCCTTCTCGCTGTGATACCCGTAATGCTGTTTGTCTTCGGCTTCTGTGTTCACGCGGTGACCTCGTATCCGGCCTCGTTGATCGCGGCGATGACCGCTTTGATGTCTAACAGCTCCCCGCCGACGGCGACTTTCTTAGTCTTCACGTTGACATCGACCGTCTCGACGGCTGCGAGCTTGGAAACTGCGGCCGTGATTGCACTTGCACAGTGATCACAGGTGATGTCTGGCACGTCCAGGTTGATAGTCACTGCCCCGCCTTTCTGTGTTCGCCCGTTTCCAGCTCGCGCAAGACGATTTCAGCGTTGAGCTCATCGCTGCGGCGGCGAAGCTCGGCGAGCGGCAATCGTGCTTCGGCGAACGAGGGATCGCTGCCGTGGAAAGAAGAGCCGACGCCGGCATTGTTGACCGCACCGCCGTGGCCATGACCGTGACGCATCATCAGGATCATCATCACCGGGCAAACAAGGAACAGTCCATATCTGAGGAACTCAAGCATCGTTATGCCACCTTTGGAAGCTTGTTGATCAGCGCGGCCGGGGAGATCCACATGCCGGGGAAGTCCTGATGGAAAAGGTGTTACGTAGAGCAGCTCGGTCGCCTGTGCTGGCGAGGTCGACTCTCGGACGGGCATCTCCTGGTTCGTCATTCGGCTCCGATCACTGTCAATATACTCCACCGGGGTATATCTGCCAAGTGAAGCTTAGAGTTAGACGTGCTCCCGAGGGTGCTCCTTCGCATACCCCCACGACGTATCTGCTCAAGTCGAGAAGCTTCCGATCACTACAGCCCTCGGCTCGGTAAGGACTCGGGGTGTGGACGTAGGTTTCGAGTTGGTGGTTGAGACCCTCCGAATCGGCCAGGAGGTGGTCGAAGTGGGGAGCGACGGCTGTTTTGAGGCTTTTAGGCCGCGGGTTCAGGCGACCTGGCAAAGCTCTGACCAGCAACTGTCTGCTTCAAGAGGGCGTGGAGTTAAGTTTCGAGTCGGTCCTCCGACACAAGCCCTGACCTGCGAATACGCGGCTGGGACACTCCTGGCGACCGGTGTTGCGGCGTCGTCTCGGAAGGCTGTCGTATAAGTGCTAAGGCCTCGCGGGCGAGTCCCGCACTTGACTGAAGGAAACTCGCTGACGTAGCTACGCCGCAAGTTCGGTCTCGCTCCACTCCTTACTGGCGACAGCAGCATGGCCGACTCCGACTCGTTGACGTCAGGTGGGTCCGGGCTCCATTGCCATCCATTGAGGTCTAGGAACATGACGAGGGAGGTCCACGCCGCCCGCTTGTCGCCGTCTGGCAGGGGTTGTTCCAAGCAAGTCGACACGTGAGGACGGCGGCTTTGTCAAACATGTCGGGGTAGAACTCCTCGTCCCTTCATCCAGCCTGCGGAGCGTGAAGTGCGAAGTCGGCAAGCTCGACCCTGAAGCCTTGATGAAAACGGCTGCTTCGATCCCGGTGACCTACTCGGCGAGCCAGTAGTACTCGGCAAGCGACACGTATCTGGTCAACGGGCAAGGCGCTCTAAGAGTTCCTTGTTACGCTCGAGGAGCCGACGAGCACGGTGCGTGAAGTCCGCGTCTTCGCGAACGCGGGCGATCTCCGCGGTGAGCGCATTCACGTTCTCCGTTGGACAACTGCGTCGTCCAGTTGCAGGCCGAATGCACGAGTGTTTCTGGTTTGCGTGGAGGATAGGCCGACGTGCTCGAAACCGAGTCGTGGAATGCTCACAGCCCAGGTGAGGAGCGGTTTTGGCCGACGCAGATCGACGGAGGACACCCCCATTTACGCCCCGGTCGTCTCATGGATATCCGGCGATCCGGGTGCCAAGCCCAAAGACGACGAGTCCGATGTCGACCCGTCGACATGGTCGCTATGGGCGGAGCGTGAGATCTGGCGATCGGCGCGACGGTGCGAGAACAATGCGCTGGGAAGCGGCCACCTCAGACGGCCAGGTCTTGGCGACCTGGCCGTCCTCTTGGCTGGTGGCCATCCAGTTTCGGGCAGTAGCCCGCTGAAGATGGGAGTGGGGACCGGATCGGCTAGGGGGCGAGCGGTAGCACCGAGAGGGCGTACAGGCCAGCCACGTAGAGGCTGCCCACCGCGGGGTCGGCCACGATCGACGCCGGGCCGTGAGCCGCCGGCAGCTTGCCTGCTGCCCGGTCACAACCGGAGGTCACCGACCCGTTGCAGACGGCCCCGTCGATCACCGATGCGCTGGCGTCCTCATAGTTGGCCGTATAGACGTCATGAGTGAAGGGGTCGAGGGTTATCCCGATGGCGTTGTGGCCGACCGGGCGACCTGATGAGCGACGCACGACAGGATCTCGACGGGGCCGCGCTGGTCGGCCTCCCGTCGCGAAGGTGCCTGGCCGGTTTGGGGTTCTCCTCCCATGAGGGCCGGCTGGGGACCAGCTCGCCCGTCTGAAGATCGCATGGGGCGGTATCTCCTTTCCTGCCCGCGCTAGGCGCTCGCTCCCCTGTCTGTGGCCAGCGGGGCAGCGGCTCCTACCAGAGCCGGATCCTGCGCAAACCGCGCTGCAGGACTCTGCTGTCGGAGCGGTAGACATTGCGCGGACTCACACGCTTGTCCGCCATACTGATTCCGTGCTGCAAAGACTGCGGCAGCTCTTCCGAGAGGCCGCCCAGTTCCGGGGAGCGAGGTTACCGCTGATGTACATGGCGGGTCGGGTACTGGCCAAGTCCCGGGTCGGCAACCCGCATATCACCTTAGACATAGCCCGAGACGTCCGAACTGACGTGTTGGCACCTGCTCGAGGCATTATCGGCGACCGGGTGGCCTCCGTAGTTGTGCGAACGACGGCTCGCCACGCCGGGCACGATGTCATGGTCCTGGCCCAGGTGGCGCAGGACTACTTCCGGACAAGAACCGCCCTCGTGGTGCCCGGCGGGGTTGTAGTGGATGCCGGTGCCAACGTCGGTCTGTACTCGGTCCTCGTCGCCCTCGCTCAACCGACTGCTGTCGTGCACGCGTTCGAGCCAGTGGCTGCCTGCTTTGAGGCGGCCCAGGCCAACGCGACGGTAAACGAAGTGGTCGATCGGGTAAACCTGAACCGACAGGCCTTAGGCGGCGAGGCCGCGAACGATCACATATCGCTGACGTTTGGGGGTCGGCAGGGCACGCTTAGCGCGGACATCCTCAGTGACGCCAGAACTGGAGCCACACAGGTCGTCTCGGTTGTTCGCCTCGACGACTACTGCGAAGGCGTAGGGGTCGAGCGGATAGATGTGCTCAAGCTCGACGTCGAAGGATACGAGGTGAACGTGCTTGAGGGGGCACCCCAAACCCTCGCCCACACCCGAGTCGTCGTCATGGAGTGGCACTCTCCCGATCGCGCCGAGCGCGCCGATCACCTCCTCGCGCAGGCGGGCCTAACGTTTTTGCCACCCTTCAGCGACGCACTCCACACAGCCTGTGGGATCGGGTACTGGGTGCGTGACACGACAGGAACCAGGGCAAATGGGTCTGTGGACGATGGGCGCGACGAGCTGGTTCCTTGATGATGTTCAGGCTCGCCAAGTAGGCCTGCTACAAGATCATTCGCCAAGGACTTGCGGCCCTGCTGGGCGATAGGACTCTCGCGCCGCCATCGCTGGCGAACGAAACGACCGCCGCATGTGGGCGTTGCACATGGGTTTCATCGCGGAAGAGGTGGTACCTGTGGTTCCGGCGCCTGTCCTGGCCGAAGCCTGGAGAGGCGGCCCGCGCCAAGCCAACCTTGCCCGCATGCTGGCCGGCTGCGAAGTCGAGCCGATGAGCGCAGACCAGGCCCGCCAAGTCGGCGAACTCGCCGGCCGAGCGAACCATGACGATGACATACTGGCAAGCAGTGCTGGACCTACCCGGTAACGACCACGGGACTCCTGGCGGGGACGCGTCGGGATCGACCGGAGCAGAGTCTCGGGCGTGACGAGAAAACAACGCCGGCGCCACCTTGGAAGTACTCGGCTGAGCGCAGCGAGCATCGGTCTGCGGGTTGGTAGCGAACGCGACCATGGAGCTGCCGTTTGAGCACGCGGACCTCGTGGCGCAGCACCATCAGCTCTATGTCCTTGTCCAAAGCTGTCCGTCGGCGAGATCCCAGCAGACCGAAGATCCGGCACATGAGAGGTAACACAGGATGATGGGCATGGCAGATGATGCTCGACGATGCCGAAGAGTGCCAGCTCAGCGGTCCGGTCGGTGAATTGGTGCCCTTCACCCCGGCATTTGGTGCGCACGGTGTCTTGCCCGCCGATCTGGCGATTGGGTAGTAGGGCTGAGCCACGCTGGCTCATCGAGTGGCTATCTGAGCCGGCACTCTTGACTACAGTGCCATCGCTGAGCCATACTGGCTCACATGGACCTCACGCCGTACATCGACAGGCTCGGCGAGGAGCTGGCCGCCATCGCCGATGCCGCCGGCGAGGACGTCCGCGCAGCCGCCGAGCGACTCACCCCGGCCCTCGGGTCGGCGATCCGGCTCACGCTGCTCGACGCGCTGTCCGCGGCCACTGACGAGATCACTCTGGAACTCGCGCCGGGATCAGTGGACATCCGACTCCGTGGCGGAGACCCGCAGTTCGTCGTGATCCCCCCGGACGCATCGTTCGTGGAAGTCGATGACGAACCCGACGACGTGGCGTCCTTGGGCGGAGAAACACAGGGCCCTTTGCACCTAACTGCAGACGGGGGTCCTACCTCTCGGATCAACTTACGAATACCGGATCAACTACGAGTTCGGATCGAGGAGACCGCCGGCCGGGAAGGTCTCTCGGTAAATGCCTGGCTCGTTCGTGTCGCGGCGGCTGCCCTGGAGGCGAACAACCGCAAGGGCCGTAGCGCCCAGCGCGCGTTGTCGACGCGGCGAAGGTATGTCGGCTGGGTGGGCTGACGAGCCGCCCGAGCACCAACATCCATCCTTCCCGACAATTCTGAGGAGCGCAGTGCCCATGTACACCTTCGAGACACCCGAACCTATTTCGGTCACCGTTGAGCTTTCCACCGGCAGCGTCCGGATCGTCGCAAGCGACCGTGCCGACACGATCGTCGACTTGCGCCCCGGTGACGAATCTCGGAAGGCTCACAAGGGCGCTGCAGCGCAAGCCCGCGTCGAGTTTGCTGACGGCCGATTGTTGGTCAAGGCGCCCCCGCCGCGTGGGTTGGGCAATTACGTAAGTGTTGGTAGAGGTGACTCGATCGATGTGACCATCGAGTTGCCTGCCGGGTCGCAGATTCAGGGCAGCGGGACCCGGGCGGTATTTCGTTCCCAGGGGCGGCTCGGTGATTGCGGGTTTCAGAATGTTTTCGGCGACGTTGAGCTCGATCAGACTGGCTCGCTCGACCTCCAGACCGTCAATGGCGACATTCTGGTGGAGGAGGCCACCGGCCACGTCAAGGTGTCGTCAGTGTCAGGCCAGGTGCGAATTCACCGGGTCCACGGCACAGTTGAGATCGGGAGCGCTTCCGGCGACCTGTCGGTCGGGGAGGGCTCCGGCGATCTGGTGCTGAATACCGGTAAGGGACGCATCTCAGTAGAGGTAGCCGGCGCTAACCTGCGCGCCCAAACCGGGATGGGCAATATCCGGGTCGGCGAGATCGTCCGTGGCTCAGTCGAGCTCGCCACCGGCACGGGCGGGATTGAAGTCGGCGTCCGCAACGGGACCGCAGCATGGGTCGACGCCAGCTCCAGAATGGGGACGGTTCACAATACGCTGGACGCCCACGACGACCCAAGCCGATTTGACGAGACCGTCGAGCTACGTGCTCGCGGCTTCCGCGACGTTGTGATCCGTCGTTCAGCAGTTGATAACAACGGCCCGGGTCGCCCATGACGGACGCGGCGGTCTGCCGGCGCTGAGGGAGCCCGGCCTGCGCAAGTCCTTCGGCGACAACGTCGTCCTCGACGGCATCGACCTCGACATCTGCGAGGGCAGCGTCTTCTCGCTGCTCGGCCCCAACGGTGCCGGCACGATCAGGGTCACGCGCCGCCAATCGGCTACCTGCGGCCTAACGGGTACCGAAGTCGTGGTCGGCGTCTGTTGCGATGCAGGAACTCCGATCTGGGCGATTCAGGGTCACGTGGGCGTCGATGGAAGCGAGTGCGGACAACGACGGACGACCCGTGCGCAAGCACTAGCCCGATCGGCTAGTGCTTGAGGGCGTGGACCTAAGTTTCGAGTCGGAGTGCAAGACGGCCTGAATCGCTCCGCGCGGGGTCGAGACGGGGGAGCGAGGGCCGATTCCGGACTCCCGGGTCGTCGCTTTGGGCGACCCGCCGAAGCTCTGACCAGCCACCATCTGCCTCGAGGGGGCGTGTAGCTGAGTTTCGAGTCGGTCCTCCGACACTGGCACTGGGCTGGGACTTCTTCGGTTCTAAACGCTCTCGCGACAGAGGGCTCTGGCGAAACACGGGTACGGCTCAGTCATCTGGGTCGCCGACGAAGGTATCGCGCCGAGCAATCGCCCAGACGTCGGCGACGACCAGAACACCGCCTCCACAGAACAGTAGGCCGGCGGGTCCTGCGATACCCACGGCGCTGCCTGCGAGCGCGCTACCACCGGCAGCGGCCGCGAGGCCGGCGCTGACGAGCATGGCATAGGCCCCGGCGAGATGCCGACGATCGACGACGTGATCGAGCAGCGTCGACAGCGTGATCCCGACCGGCGCGCCGACAACACCGCCCAAGAAGAGGACCGGAACCAGGAAGCTCGGGCGGGAAGTGGCTGCAGCTGCCAGCGTCGACACGATGGCAGCTCCGAGGAGCGACCATTCGAGCCTCGCAGTGACGGGCCACGCCCGGCTGAGCCGGCCACCGACGACCATCCCACCGCACAGATCGCCGATCGCCAGGGCGCCGAACGCGAGACCAGAGATGACCGAGTGGCCGTGCGCGATCGCCGCGGCCGGCACGGCGACGCTGGTGAGCCCGGTCGCGATGCCGACGCACGCGCCGACCGACACAACCGTGCGTAGACCGGCCGATAGTCGGGCACGACCACCTGCTCGCGTGCGTGGCGCGCGACGAGGCGTCCGGAGCCCACCAGCGGCTAGCAGGCAAGCGGCGGTCGCAACGAGCACGGCCCCAGCAGCTCCGAGGATCGCCGTCATCGGACCCGCGAAAAGCAAGGTTCCGGCCACAAGTAACGGTCCTGTCGCGATTGCCGCTTGGAAGAGGACGGCGAGCAGGGCATAGGCGCTGGCACGCTCGCCCGCGTCGGTAATGAGCGCGGGAAGACTTGAACGCACAAAGGTCGTCACCGCAGGAACGGTCACCCCTGTGACGAGACGGCCGATCTGTATGAGCTTGTCGTTGAGCGCCACCACAAAGCGGCCACGGTGCTCACCTCGAACAGGGACCCGATTGAGTGGCTGGCGGTCATGGCCGATCCGCTCCTCGCCCAGTCCGCCGTCGATCGTCTGAAGAGCGCCGCCTGGGAGCTCGTCATCGAAGGAGAGTCCTACCGCGGACGCGAGAAGCCGCTCATCGGGACCGGTGAAGACGAGGTCTCTCCGACGCGGCGACGCCGTTCCACTTGACACCTGTCTTGGCTGCCGAGATCATCGCGTCAGCCGGTCGATGTGGACGCGACGTGGTCCCATGCTCCTGGCAACGGCCTGGTCCCTTAAGACTGGCAAGCGACAAAAGTCCCGCCCGTTACTCACGCGCGCCACTGAAAGCCCAGAGGCTGAGGAGCGTCGGTTACTCGCTCGTAGTCAACGCGGTTCCAGGTTCAGGCGCTCGTCCAACCGCGTCGAGGACGTATCTTCATGCCCACACGCCGAAGCGCCTTTCCGATCGTGTCAGGGGCGACGAGAAAACGGACACCGATCGCCTTGAGTGAGAGCCCATCACGATAGAGGCCGGCCGCTTCGTGGACATCGTCGTCGCTGAGCTTCGGACCCGATCGGCGTCGAGGGACGCCGTTGCGCTCGAGATGAGCGAGCACCGTGGTGCGGTGGATGTTGAAGCGAGCGGCGAGCTGGAGAACCGAGTTGCCGTCGGCGTATGCGGCAATCAGCCGTTCGATGTCAGCGGGTCCGAGGCGGATCTGGGTCTGGCGATTTGTGGCTGCGATCTGCCTGGCGCACTCGACCTCGAGGTCTCTTCGACGCGCCAGACCGCGAACTCCCTTGTCAGAGACTTGCACGAAGTCCTTACCGGGGTTTGAAAGCCGTCCCATAAGGTCCACCCGTATCTGTGCAGCTCAGCCGGTGTTTTTGCATTGGCTGTCTTCGCGTCCGACTGCTTCTATCGCGCGTTTATCGCGCGGTCTCAGCTGTCGGACGGAGCTGCCGGACTGGAGCCTGAGTCTCCGACGACGACCCGCGAAGTGCTCTAGGTCGCCGCGACACGCGGGCGCGAGTGCAACACGATCTACCTCGACACCAGCTTCGACCCCGACCCCGCCACCGGTCACGACAGCCTTTCCCCGCAACAGAGCGCCACCGGCGTGCTCGCCGGCGTGCTCGCCAACGAGGGTGCCGACCTCTCCGCCCACGAAATCCCCGAGCTCGCCCAGCGCGCAGCAGAGGACTTTGCCATCCTTGCGGCCGAGTACGACACCTTGGCCGCCGTCGCCCTGCAGCAACGCTTCGACGAGCTGCTCGAGCGCTCGGAGCGCGGTGCTTACCGACTCGAACAGGTCCGCCAGAGTGACTCCTACGGGCCGCTCCTCGCCGCGCTCAGAGACGCCGAGTCACGAGGGCTCGATGAGAACAGACGTTTCCCCGAGCTCGTCGCAGCCCGTGGTTTCGCCGATGCCGAGGACCCGACGTCTGTCATGAACGCTCGAGTGCGCCGATGGGCACAACGAGCCGAATCGAACCGCCGGCTAGGTGTGAACCTCGTTGCGGGCCCGATTCCCCGCGCCGTCTCGGTCACCGATCCAGACATGGCCCGGGCTCTCGATGAGCGAGAGATCACGATGCAACGCCGGGCGCGGGAACTGGCCGAGCATGCGGTCGCGCAGGGCCAAGTCTGGGTCAGCTCGCTTGGTGTGT
>Ga0182014_10007787_pt1 | contig 11128 bp, 11 predicted proteins | sample 612S2DmetaG_FD_120489 | JGI IMG/M metagenome (GOLD analysis project Ga0182014, IMG submission 120489) | Permafrost microbial communities from Stordalen Mire, Sweden - 612S2D metaG | ecosystem: Environmental > Terrestrial > Soil > Wetlands > Permafrost | place: Sweden: Stordalen | collected... | reverse complement strand
ATCTGCCAAATCGAACGGGTTCGACACACAGTAACCGTTCACACCCGGGTAAATTGCCTGTCATCCTGAGCGCAGCGAAGGATCTCCTGGACTGCACTTGGGCGCGAGATCCTTCGCTGCGCTCAGGATGACGGTTGCCCTGTGAACGGGTTCGACAGACATCGCCCAGCGGGTATCGTACCAATTTTGCCTGCACCCGTCTTCTCCTACGCACCGGCCCGATCCTGCGGTTCGCTCACGACGCGCCAGGCGGTCGATTGCCCCGCGGGAAGGGTAACCAGCGGGTTCGGCAGGCTTTCTCGCGGCAGCAAGGCGACGACGTCGGTGATGTCGATCAGGCCGACAGGCTTGCCGTCCGCATCGATCACCGGCAGTTCGCTGACCTTCCGCCCGGCCATGATGGCGACGGCGTCGACCATCATGGAACCGACTTCCACCCGCAGCGGATTCTTGGTCATGACTTGGCAAATGGGGTAATCTAGCTCGTTGTCGCGGTGGTGCTCGAACAGCCGTGCGAGGTCGCTGTCGGTGAAGATGCCCACGAGTTTGCCCTGTCCGTCGACGAGCATGGTGGCCCCGGTTCGTCGGCCCGGCATACGGGCGCGGATCAGGACCTCGCGCACGGTCTGTTCTTCACTCGCCACGCGGCACTGTTCCAGCGGGCGGAGGTGGTGTTCCACTTTGCTCAGCTTGTAGCCCAAGTTGCCGCCGGGATGAAAGCGGGCGAAATCCTCGCGGCTGAATCGCCGCATCCGGCTGATTACCAGCGCCAGGGCGTCGCCGACGGCCAACATGGCCGTGGTGCTGGTGCTCGGCGCCAGGCCCAGCGAGCAGGCCTCCTCCAAGGGACCAAGTTCGATGGTCACCGCGGCGGCGCGGCCCAAGGTGCTGGCCGCCTGGCCGGTAATCGCCGCAATGGACACGCCAATCTCGGCCAAGGCGGGCAGCAAACGGACGATCTCCGCGGTTTCGCCGCTTTGGGAGAGAATCAGAATTACGTCGTTGGGACGCACGCGGCCCAGGTCGCCGTGGATGGCTTCGGCCGGGTGCAGATAATGGCTGGTCGTGCCGGTCGAGGCCAACGTGGCCATGATCTTCTGACCCACCAGGCCCGCCTTGCCGATCCCGCAGACGAGCACGTTTCCGGAACACTGAAACAGCATTTGTACGGTCCGGCAAAACTCGCCGTCCAGCCGATTGGCCACTTGGCTGAGGGCGCGGCTCTCGGTGAGAATCACTTGCCGGGCGAAACGCAGTTGCTCGAACGGGCTAAGGGTGCCCGTGGTAGCGGCGGCTTCCGTGCGCATCGACTCGTCAATCCTTGACTGAGGTCGTTGGAGAAATCGGCAGACAGACCGGGGGATTGTACTGCGGGGGATGATTTGGGGCAATGGAAACCTGCCGCCGCGACCCCCCCATATTGCAGGTTTCGTGCCGGCAGGCCTGCCCCTGGAAGAAGCGGCCTGGTTTTTGTACAATTAGCCGTTTGCCAAACTCGTACGGGTTTCTAGAAGGAGGCGGAAAAACTCTATGATCGTAACCACGAAGCAACTCTTTCAGCACGCCTACGGCAAATATGCCGTGGGGGCGTACAACATCAACAATCTCGAACAAACGGTGGGCCTGTTCCGTGGCAATTTGGGCAAGTCGAAGTCGAACGACGATCCCGTCAACCCGGCCACGAGTGCCCCCTTCATTTTGCAGATTTCCCGCGGCGCCCGCGGCTATAGCGACAAGCGCTTTCTGGAAGCCATGATCCGCACGGCCGACGAGGTCTTTCCCCAGGTGATTTTTGCCGTGCACCTCGATCACGGCACGGAAGAGGTCTGCTACGACTGCATCGAGAGCGGCTTTTACAGCTCGGTGATGATCGATGCCTCGCACGAAGACTTCGAGAAGAACATCGAGACCACCCGACGCATTGTCGACCGTGCCCACGCCAAGGGGATCGTGGTCGAGGCCGAACTGGGGCAACTGGGCGGCGTCGAGGAAGACGTGGCCGGCAGCGTGTGCCTGACCGACCCGGCCCAGGCGGCCAAGTTCGTGCAGAAGAGCGGCTGCGACTCGCTGGCCGTGGCCATTGGCACCTCGCACGGCGCGTTCAAGTTCACCGGCAAGCAGGGCCTGCACTTCGACGTTCTGGAGAAGATCCAAAACGTGCTGCCGAAGAACTTTCCCTTGGTGATGCACGGCAGCAGCAGCGTGCCCAAGGAATGGGTCGACCGGATCAACAACGCCGGCGGCAAGATGAAGAGCACCAGCGGCGTGCCCGAAGAGCAATACCTGCCGGCGGCGAAGCTGGGCGTGTGCAAGGTGAACATCGACACCGACGGCCGCTTGGTGTGGTGCGCCATTCACCGCGAAGCGTTCCGCGACGATCCTGCCAACTTCGACCTGCGTCCGCCCGGAAAGGTCTTCATGACCGCTTATGCCGATTACATCGTGCACAAGAACACGATGCTCGGTTCGGCCGGCCAGTTGGAGGGCGTGCGGAAGACGCTGGCCAAGTAGTAGCGCCACCGAGTAGTCGCGCAGCACAGCGTCGTTGTCCGCCGTGTTTATTGGGACTCGGATAGTTAATTTCGTTTAGCGGCCGGCGGCACGCCGGCCAAAACGGCCGAATTAGCCGTCTACGCCGACGTTCCGTCGGCGGCTAAATGCGCTATTGTCAATCTGACCCTCGATAGCCGGCGTGCTTGCACGCCGTGTGCGATGGGGAATTCGCCCCATTTTCGCGGCGTGCAAGTACGCTGGCCAAACCACTGGCTGGGCCCGTTATTCTTCGAGCTTCAGCGGCGCCGGCGGGCTAAAGAGCCCGTCGTGCTGCGTCTGCGCGAGGCGTACGATCAGCAGCTTTTGCTCCAGCCGTCCTTCGTTCTCGTTGTCGGTGAAGAAGTGATGGCCAAGGCTGCCGGGGCGATTCGATAGACTGCCGAAGATGAGCATGGCCCCGGGCGCCAGGTCGGCCGAAAGGGCCATGTCGTCGAAGGGCCGGCTCGGCCGGCTGGTCTCCAGGCGTATCACGCCCTGGTTGGGAATCCACCGTTGCCGCGGCTGGCCGTATTGCAGTTCGGGCACCAGTTCCAAGCGGACGCGGCCGTCGGGTTGGGGATACGATTTGACCGCCAGAATGCCCTGCGCCTCGTGGTACGTCTGGCCGCAAAGCTGGCCCGGCTCGCACATCAGCACGGGCAGTTCGGCGTAGATGCCGGACGCGACGATGTCGCTCCGCTGTCCGGCGCGAATCTGCTGGTGCCGCCGGACCACGCGCGGCTGCTTGTCCAGATCGTCGACCTGCCCTCCCCCGATCTCCGTGGTCGGGGGCGGCTTGTCGCTCAGTTGCAGGAGCTTCGACAACTCGACGGGCATCTGCCCGCTGACTAGCCCGACGCGGAACCCATTCCGCGCCAGCCGTTCGCGCAGCTCCGGCTTAAACTGCTGCTCGTCGATCTCTTCCCACAGCTTCTCGTTGACGTTCGGATCGCCGAATGGATAGCGGACAAAGAACATCTCCAGCACGACGCTGTCGGGCGACATCTGCGCCGCCGCCAGCGGCGACTTCCCTTGGTGAAGCGGGGTGCTGCAGCCGGCCATGACCAGCACTGCTAGCAGCAAGATTTCTCGCCGACCGGTCGGCATGGGATGCGCCACGAGATCAGAAAAGGGGCCAACAGTACCCGATGTGGGCCGCCCAGGGTAGCTACCGCATTGCGGCACGTCAAGGGAGAATGGCACGCCGGGCGCAATGACGGATTTTGGTGGTCAGCCAAGGGCATGCTTAGCAGGCTGTTGAAAAAGTGATTTTTGAGTGCCACTGGCTCTGCCAGTGCCCGGACGTGCGCGAAAACTCAGCACTGGCAAAGCCAGTGGCACTCTTTTTCAACGGGCTGCTAGCCCCCCTCAGTCGATGGGTACCAGCTTGGGCACTCCCACGCGGCGGCCGTACACCCGGCCGTGGCGGGCGGCCAAACCGTGAAAGTTCGAACGCAGGAAATCGTAGAGCGATTCCGGCGGGCCGAACCCCAACCAACGGTCCAAAACAGCCTCGATGTGGGCATCGTACCGCTTTTGGGACGAGCCGTGCGCAAAGCATCGCCCCCCCAACCGGCGGATATCGCCGTCGAACTTCGGCCCAATGTGCCATAACTCGTGCAGCGTGGTGGCGAGTTTCTCCCGCAGCGGCAGATCGAGGAACCGCGGCAGGTAGAAATTGAGGATGTACAGCATCTCGCGGCCATCGTCGCCGTACAGCCGCTGGATGCCCCAGCGGCGTTTGCGGCGGAAAATGTGCGTCTGGCCGCCGGCGAACCGCAGCGGCGTCAGCGCGGCGAACATCCCCTGGCTGCCGACACGGCGCGTCTGGGCGAAGCTGACCGCCACCCGCGACATCTCCACGTGCCGCAACAGATCGAGCCGGGCGACCATGTCCTCGCACAGCCGGCGCATGTGGAGCGTGAAGTCGAAGCCGGTGCGAGGCGGATCGCGGCGCGAGAATCGCTGCGGTGGGGCGGAACCCATCCGTGAATCCCCCTAGCTCAACTCGGCACGGCGAACGGGTTCGCCGGCCATCCGACGTTACTGCTGCTCGGGCGCCGCATCGGCCGCTGGTTCGGCGGCGGCGGGCGCCTGGACTTCAGGTGTTTCGGACTCGAACGACGGCCGGGCAGCTACGCCTCGGACGCGATCGTTCTTGCCCACCAGTTCCAGAATCGCCCGGGTGCCGGCGTCGCCCAAGCGCGGCTTGGCCAGCCGCAGCACGCGGGTGTAGCCGCCCGGGCGGTCGGCGAAGCGCGGGGCGATGTCGTCAAAGAGGATCTTGACCGCCTGCTTGTCGCCCAGCAACCGCAAGGCGCGGCGGCGTGCCGCCACCACGGGTGCGATCGTCTGGTTCCACTCCCGCCAGCGGTCGCTTTTCCGCCACGCCCGCCACTGCTCGCTATTGCGGTCGGCGTTGGGCTCCAGTTCATCGGCGGCTTCCTGGTGCGACAAGGCGTGACGGGCGATGGTGATGCACTTCTCCACCAGCGGCCGCACTTCCTTGGCCTTCTCGATGGTGGTGATGATCCGGCCCTTGATTTTGGGCTTGTTGTCTTCGTCGGTGGCGTCGCGTTCGGTGAGGAACAGCGCCGTGGCCAAGGCCCTCAGCAGGGCTCGTTGGTGACTCGGACTGCGGCCGAGCGTGCGGCCTTTTCGTCGATGTCGCATAGTCGTACTACTTCGCGACTACCGGTCGCGGCTTGGTTCTAAGCGGTTTTGCGGGAATTCCAATCGTCCTAAATCATGCCGGCGGGGGCGGACGGAAGCCGCATTCCCAGCCGCAGACCGATGTCGGCCAGCTTCTCGCGCACTTCTGCCAGGGTGGTCTCGCCAAAGTTGCGGACTTCCAGCAACTGTTCCTCCGTGCGGATCACCAGGTCGCGGACCGTGGTGATATTCTCCGACTCCAGGCAGTTGGTAGCCCGCACCGACAGGTCCAATTCCGCCAGGCTCATGCCCAGCTTGGCTTCCGTGGCCTGATCGATGGCGACCGCGCCCAGGGCGCGGGTTTCGCTGTGGACCATCGGCCCCAGTTCGCTGTACTGCACGAAGGGGTTGAGGTGCTTGCGGAGGATCTTGGCCGACTCGACCAGGGCCATCTCCGGCGAGACCGAGCCGTTGGTCCAGATTTCCATGGTCAGCTTGTCGTAGTTCGTTTTCTGACCGACGCGGGTTTCCTCAACTTCGTAACGCACGCGGATCACCGGACTGAAGGCGGCGTCGACGGGGATGATGCCGATTTCCTGGGCCTGCGGCGTATGTTCGGTAGAGGGCACGTAGCCCCGCCCGTTCTCCACCACCATTTCCAGCAGGAAGGGCACGTCCTCGGTCAAGGTGGCAATGAGGTGCTCCTTGTTGATGACCGTCACCTGATCGTCGGTGCGGACGTCGGCGCCGGTCACCGGGCCCTTGACGCTTTTCTCGATCCGCACCACGCGGGTCTGCTCGCTGTAGTTTTTCACCACCAGCGCTTTGACGTTCAAGACGATGTCGGTCACGTCTTCGATCACGCCCGGCAGGCTGCTGAACTCGTGCTGGGCGCCGTGCAACTTGATCTGGGTGACCGCGCTGCCTTCCAGGCTGGAGAGCAGGATGCGGCGAAGGCTGTTGCCCACGGTGACGCCGAAACCGCGCTCGAACGGCTCGGCCGTGAACTTGCCGTAGGTGGCGGTAAGGGTCGATCGCTCGGTCGTGATCAGGCTAGGCAACTCCAGGCCGCGCCATCGAATTCGCATGGGAAGACTCCGATCAATTACAAACTAGCGGCAATGAGTGGCTACTTGGAACAAAGCTCGACGATCAAGTGGGTCTGCACGGGGATCGACACGTCGGCGATCTCCGGCAACCGCAAAACGTGTCCCTCGGGCAGCGGTCCCTCCACGCGGCTGAGGAAGTCGGGCACATCCCGCGGCGACTCGGCCAACACCGCTTGCACCAACTGCAAGCTCTTCGGGCGATCCTTGACCCGGATCACGTCGCCCGGCCGCATCAGGTAGCTGGGAATGTCCACGCGGCGGCCGTTGACCGTGACGTGGCCGTGGGCGACCAGCAGCCGGGCCTGGGCCCGCGAATGTCCGAAGCCCAAGCGATAGACGACGTTGTCCAACCGGCGCTCCAGCAGGCTCATCAGGGCCTCGCCGGTGTTGCCCTTGCCCTTGACGGCGATGGCGAAAATCTTGCGGAACTGCTTCTCCAGCAGGCCGTAGTGGTGTTTTACTTTCTGCTTTTCCCGGAGATGGATCCCGTAGTCGGTCGGTTTGCCGCGACGGAAGGAACTCATCCCCGGCGGCGATTCGCGGCGCTCGAAGGCGCACTTGGGCGTATCGCAACGGCTGCCCTTGAGGAACAGCTTCATGCCCTCGCGACGACACAGGCGGCAGACCGGTGAATGCTGACGAGCCATACTTCGTTACTCTCCAAAACGGAAGGATGACGGATGCGGGATGGGATGGGGAAGCCACGTCCCCCACGCACGCCATCCCTCGCCTTCCATCCCCCTATTCTCGATCTCCCAATTCCTAATCCGTAATCTCCACTCCCCAGATCCTCGCGTCCGGCCCTCTCTCTCTCACACGCGGCGGCGCTTCTTCGGGCGACAGCCATTGTGCGGCAGCGGGGTCACGTCTTCGATCGACTTGATCTTCAGTCCCGCCGCCTGCAACGCCGTAATGGCGCTCTCGCGGCCGCTGCCGGGTCCCTTGACCTTCACGTCGACTTCCTTCATGCCGAACTTCATGGCCTTCTCGGCCGCTTGCTGCGCCGACATCTGCCCGGCAAAGGGCGTGCTCTTGCGGCTGCCTTTGAAACCGCAGGTGCCGGAGCTGGCCCAGCAGAGCGTCTCGCCCTTGCTGTCGGTGATCGTAATCACCGTATTGTTGAACGTCGCCTTGATATGGGCCACGCCCATGGTCACGTTGCGACGGGTCTTTTTCCGTGCCGAACTCGCTGCTGACGATGTTGTTTTAGCCACCGCTTAGGGACTCCAACCTGGGAAACGGGAACCGCCCGAAAACCGGCTCCATTAACGTAAATCCTTCACGCCCTTCTTACCAGCAACGGTCTTCTTGGGCCCCTTGCGGGTGCGGGCGTTGGTGCGGGTGCGCTGTCCGCGCACCGGCAGGCCGCGGCGGTGCCGCAGGCCACGGTAGCAGCCGATGTCCTTCAGCCGGGCAATGTTCTGGTTCCGCTGCCGCCGCAACTGTCCCTCGACCACGTAGTCCTTGTCCAACAAGGCCGCCAGCCGCGCCAACTCGTCTTCGCGGAGATCGCGGGCCCGCGCCTGCGGAGAAATCCCCGCCTTGTGGCAAAGGTCGCGGGCAATCTTCGGCCCCACGCCGTACAAGTAGGTCAGCGAGATCACCGTCGGGCGATCATTCGGTATGTCCACACCCAACAAACGAGGCATACTAACTTACTCCTGCGAAAACTCCGACGATCGGTTAACCTTGGCGTTGCTTGTGCCGCGGGTTGCTGCACACCACGTACACGACGCCGCGGCGACGGACAATCTTGCAGCTCTCGCAAATCCGTTTAATGCTGGCACGTACTTTCATGGCTTCGGCACACTGGCTAGTCACTGACTGGGACAAAGCGCTTTAGTATAGGTGTCTGCCCCCAAACCACACAAGGCCCTCCGGCAAAGAAAAATTCCATTTCGGCCCAATTTATGCGGCGACCCCCATATAGGGCTATTATGCAATACAACTTAAGAACGGAATGAGAACACAGAAGGGACTACTGTATGCGGTAATCTGTCGCCCCCCCCAAGTTTCACCTCTTTCCCCTTTCGCCCCTGCCCTTCGTTGTTACCACGTCTCTCCGTTTGGCCCCGCCGTCAGCACCCAAGGCCCCTTTTCCGTAATGGCCACCGTGTGCTCGAAATGGGCGCTGGGGCGGCTATCGGCAGTCGCTTGGGTCCAATGATCGGCCCGGGTGCGAACGCGTTTCGTGCCCATGTTGACCATCGGTTCCACGGCGATCACCAGTCCGGGCACCAGGCGGAAGTCGCCCGTGCCACGGCGAAGCTGGCTGCTGACAAAATTGGGCACCTGCGGGTCTTCGTGCATGTCGCGGCCAATGCCATGACCGACAAACGCCTCGACCACCGAATAGCGGTGCTTTTTCACGTAGGCCTCCATCTCGGCCGCCACCTGACTCCACCGCGAACACCGCCCCATCAAGCTAATGGCCAACTCGAGCACATTGCGGGTAACGTCGACCAGGCGGCGAACCTCCGGGCTGATCGTGCCGACGGCGTAGGTGGCCGCGGCATCGCCACACCAGCCGCCCAGTTTGCAACCCGTGTCGATGCTAACGATGTCTCCTTCCGCCAGTTTTCGGGAACCGGGGATCCCATGGACGACTTCCTCGTTGACGGAGATGCAGGTCGTGGCGGGAAACGGCACCGTGCCGGGCACACCCTTGAACAACGGCACGGCCCTATGTTCGGCAAAGAACCGATCGACCACGGCGTCGATCTCGGCCGTCGTCACGCCCGGCCGCAGCATCGCCGCGACAAGCTGGTGTGCTTGCCAGACCAGCAATCCGGCCTTGCGCATCTCGGCCATTTCCCGCGGCGAGCGTAAAATCTCCACACCTGCTAACTCCCACACAAAGGGATTAGGGATTAGGGATTAGGGGCGAGGGGTTAGATCCGTAGGGTGTGTGAAACGCACCGTCCGCTACATGTTTGGTGCGTTTCACGCACCCTACAATGATTCGCAACCTCTAATCCCCGTCCCCTAGCCCCTAGTCCCTAGTCCCTACGCCACTACGTCCAAAACCGCCTTGGCGCGGCCGAAAATTTCGTCCACGGTGCCCAAGCCGTCAATACTCTTCAGCAAGCCGCTGCGGCCGTAATGCTCCAGCAGCGGCTCGGTCTGTTTGCGATAGGCTACCAATCGCTGGCGGATGACCTCGGGGGTGTCGTCGGTTCGGCCGCGGCCCGCCAGTCGCCGAAACAACTCCTCTTCCGGCACCTGCAACTCCAGGACGGCGTCCAAAGGCGTTCCCTTCTCGGTCAGCATCCTGTCGAGCGCCTCGGCCTGGGCAATGGTGCGCGGAAAACCGTCCAAAAGGTACCCCTGCCGGCAATCCGGCGATTGCAGCCGCTCGGCGATGATCGCCACGATGATGTCGTCGGGAACCAACGCCCCGGACGACATGTATTTGTCGGCTTTCAAGCCCACGGGCGTTTTTGCATCGCGGGCGGCGCGGAGCATGTCGCCGGTGGACAGGTGCGCCATCTTGTAGGTGTGCACCAGCCGTTCGGCCTGCGTGCCTTTGCCCGCACCGGGCGGACCGATGAATACCATGCGCATGGGTGCAAGTCCTGTGTCGTCGGTGGCAAAGGGGTCAGGGGCCAGGGATCAGGGGTCAGCCTATAGCATGAGAACGACCCGTAACGAGGGACGTCTTCTCCCTGACCTCTGTCCCCTTCTGCTTACCCTCTCTCCAAAAGTCCCTGGTAATTCCGCATGACCAAGTGGCTGTCGATCTTCTGCACGAGGTCGAAGGCCACGCTGACGGCGATCAGCAAGCTGGTGCCGCCATAGAAGCTGGCCACGCCGGCATAGCCGATGTGGACGCCCATCCAGGTCGCCACCAACGTGGGAGCGATGGCCACCGCGGCCAAGAAGCCCGAGCCCACGTAGGTGATCCGCACCATCACGCGTTCCAGATAATCGGCGGTCCGTCGGCCGGGCCGATAGCCCGGGATGAAGGTGCCGTAGTTTTTCAGGTTGTCCGACATGTCCTTGGGATTGAAGGAAATGGCGGTCCAGAAATAGCAGAAGAAGTAGATCAAGCCGATATAGAGGATGTTGTAGGTCCAGGAATCGCCGCGGTGGAATGCCCGTTCGATAGGGCCCCAGAAGGTTGGATAGGCGTTGGCAAGGTACTGGAAGACGACCGAGGGGAACAAGAGCAAGCTGCTGGCGAAGATGATGGGCATCACGCCGGCCTGGTTGATGCGCAACGGCAGGTACTGCCGGGTGCCGCCGTAGACCCGCCGCCCGCGGACGTGCTTGGCGCTTTGCGTGGGAATGCGGCGTTGGCCCTGCGTGATGAACACCACGCCAAAAATCACCGCCACGAACAACACGATCAGCACCAGGATGGTTTCCACGCCGACGGCCCCGCCGCCCGTCCCGCCCAGTTCCAAACCGTGCTCCCGGATCGGCTTGACGATATCGTCGTAGATGGCATACGGCATGCGGGCGAGAATGCCCGCCATGATCAACAGGCTGATGCCGTTGCCGATGCCATATTCGTCGATTTGCTCGCCCAACCACATCAGGAAGATGGTGCCGGCGGTCATGGTCAGGACGCCGGCGAATTGCCAACTCAAAGGCAGCACCCCTCCCACCAGAAACTGCTCGTGGACCAAGCCGTTGGCGGTGAGGAACTTGACGTACATCCAGCTTTGCCCCAGACACAACACTACCGTGGCATAACGGGTGTATTCGTTGATTTTCTTCCGCCCGCTCTCGCCTTCCTTCTGCAGTTTCTCCAGCGGCGGATAGACGCTGCCGAGCAACTGGAAAATAATCGAGGCCGAGATGTAGGGCATGATCCCCAGGCCGAAGATCGT
>Ga0182014_10007786_pt1 | contig 11128 bp, 11 predicted proteins | sample 612S2DmetaG_FD_120489 | JGI IMG/M metagenome (GOLD analysis project Ga0182014, IMG submission 120489) | Permafrost microbial communities from Stordalen Mire, Sweden - 612S2D metaG | ecosystem: Environmental > Terrestrial > Soil > Wetlands > Permafrost | place: Sweden: Stordalen | collected... | reverse complement strand
TCAGCATGGCTGCCAGGCGGATCGCCAAGAAGGCAGCCCATGACGCGGCGCTCTCCGCCGCACTGAAGCAAAGCCGAGAAAAACTACAAATGTTAAATGTTTAACTACGACCCCAATTGTCCGCCTTACAAGGCGGCAAGGTCATTCGAGCGGAAGCAGGACATGCCGAAGGTGGTGTTAGCACGCACACGTATCCTCACATAAATTACGAAACTGCTGGAGGTAATTCAGCCACGGTCCAAGTTCAAGCTGTGGATGTTTCAGGAGAATAGCAATTATGACGATTGACGAAAAAAACCAAGTGCTCGCAGAGGTTTGGAAGATCGCCGCCGATGCCCTAGCGGTGCGGATCGAAGCCCCGTACACGTTGATAGGGGCGGACGGAACAGAAGCCAATTGTATCGCCTTCTTGCCTGATTTTGGGAGTGCGAATGGGGCTGTGATCGGTTGCCTTGGTGATCCAGGTCATAAATCCGATGGTAAAATCAAACGAGCCGCTGAATCACGAAAGATATATTATTCATTCGTAAATTTCGATGCTTACAAGGAGTACAAGGAGAGTCGCTTTAAAGAAACGTTGCTTGATTGGGGTTTCTTTGGAGACGAAGCTCGTCGCCCTGCTTGGATGCGAACGACGGGGGCTACTTAAAAATGGCTTTTCAAATTAATTGTTGCAATGTCGTACCCGTTAGAAAATCTTCATAAAAAGCATTTTGTCTAGTATGAAAAGGATTTTCCCAACACTCCTGTTGCTGGCACTATTGTCGCTCCGGCTGCACGCCCAATCATGGACCAATCGCTTTGACTCTTTAAACGAGGGCTTTTGTGAGGCAACCGCTATGGTCTTGAACGAAGCAGGCGACGTTTTTGTGACTGGTTCGGCAACGGGCTTTAGCGGCAGCGCTGACTTCGCCACTGTTGCATACTCCAGTTCGGGCGCGCCTCTGTGGACGAACTGGTACAATGGGGCCGCGGATGAACGAGACGGCGCCACTGCAATCGCCATCGGACCAAGCGGCTCAATACGGAGGAAACCATTGGGGCCGTACTTAAACATTTAACATTTGAACAGGGCCAAAGGGTCGCTTGACAGACGTCAACCTCCCTCAGAAGGGTCCTGGGAAGTTGGTATTTCTTCATTTTGTCGTCGCGCACCGGCGAGAACACGGCCACTGTCACCTATGACGCCATTCGGCAAGTGGTGGGCGACGTGGCGGCGGAGGGAACGACCAACCGTTTAAACGAGCAGCTTGAATACGGCTTCGATCCGGCAGGGAACCTGATCAACCGGACAAACAACACGCTGGTCGAAAACTTCCAGGTGAACTCGTCAGAGGGGTCAGACCATAGTGATTCTGCTGAGAAACCCCCTGTTTTTAAAAATCACTAAAAATCCGTGAAATGCAGTCAAGTAAATGACTCTCCAGGATCGATTGTGCGCGATCTTTTTGGAGTGACCGGACTGATTTGGTGGTGTTTTCAACTGTTGCTTTTTGAGCATTAGAGGTTTTTGAGCAGAATCAAATGTTTAACGACGTCCCCAATTGTCTGCCGGAATTCGGAGCGGGACACCAAGTGATTTGGGGGGGCGCACCCGTTCGCTCACTTGAGCACGGCGTTCGGTCCGTTCTTGAAATTGTCCGAGATTTGGGGGGCGCTCAGGGCGGCGTTGTAGATGCGAAATTCACTGATGGAACCGTTAAGCGGAGGATCGTTTGGAAAAAGGGACCGTCCAAGGAAGAAGCGGTTGGTCGAGACGCTTTCCAACGACGTCAAGCGGTTGGTCGAGACGGCCAGGATCCCGTTCGTAAAAATTCCCATAAAACCGGAGGGGGGATCGAGAACGCAGGCGACGTAGAGATTGGTTTGATTGTCAAGATTGCCCCGGACGCGAACGACGCGCTCGGATGGATTGGGATCCATCACAGTGAGGCGAAAATCCCCCGCCCCACTATGCGGGGAGAAATAGAGGTCCAGTCGCCCGCCGTTAACCATGGTATCGGACCCTTGATCGAAGACCCGGCACCAGCCCCGGTTTGTGCCAAGACTGGCCCAGAATTCAAAAGTCACCGCTTTGTCGCCAGCGATCAGACCACCCGGTAAATTCACGTAAGTGCCCTTCGTCCCATTGAGATGGACCTGCCCACCGCTGACCACTGCCGCTCCTTCCAGAGTGCCGTTGGCGTGGCCGACGGAGTCCGAGGCGTCACTGGTGAAGCTATAGCGATGTTGGAGGGCCGCTCCCGGCGAGACGGGAGCTTGGGCGAACACCGCCATTGGAAGGGCGGCCACGAGGAAACAAGCGGTCCAGCGCGTCAGTGGAGTCATATTGCGATTAGATTAAGGCTTGGCCCTTGGACAGGGCCATCAAATAATTGAATGACCCCCGCCCCGGCAGGGCATGGCGAATTCTTACTCTCGCGGCGGTTGGCAGATCGAAAAGCCCGTTGCAATGGCATTGCCATGTGTAATTCTCGAAACTGGCCGGTCGCGTTGATCTTCGGGTGTCAACCTCCCTGGCTGGCTAGGAAGCGCTCGGCGTCGATGGCCGCGGCGCAGCCCAGGCCGGCGGCGGTCACGGCTTGCCGATAGGCGTGGTCCGAGCAATCCCCGGCCACAAAGACCCCGGGGATGTTGGTCGCCGTTCCTTTTTTGGGGATGATGTAGCCGGCGTCGTCCATGTCGATGACGCCCTTGAACAATTGCGTGTTGGGAACATGCCCGATGGCGACGAAAACTCCGGCGCAGGCCAGGACGGTCTCGTTGCCGGTTTTGAGGTTCTTAAGCCGCACACCGGTGACTTTGTCCAGCTTCACGTCCAGGATTTCCGTCACGGCGGAGTCCCAGACGGGCTTGATCTTGGGCTGGCTCAAGGTCCGGCCGGCCATGATCTTGGAGGCGCGCAAGCTGTCGCGGCGATGGACGAGGTGAATTTCGGAGGCAAACCGGGTCAGGTAAAGAGCCTCCTCGCAGGCCGAATCGCCGCCGCCGACGACTACCAGGGGTTGATTGCGGAAGGCGGGAAAGGCGCCGTCGCAAGTGGCGCAATAGGTCACACCTTTCTTTTCCAGGAGGCGTTCGCTTTCCAATCCGAGGTGGCGGTGGCTGGCGCCGCTGGCGATGATGACCGATTGGGCCTCGATCTTCTCGCCATCGACGGTGAGGACAAAGGGCCGGCGGGAGAAATCGACCGCCTCGATTGTCTGCAACGTTTTGATGCGCGCGCCGAAGCGTTCAGCCTGTTTTTGCATGCGCAGCATCAGTTCGTAGCCGTCGATTCCTTCGGGGAAACCGGGGTAGTTCTCCACGGTGCTGGTGGTTGTGAGCAAGCCGCCGGGCATGGTGCCGGTGACGACCATGGGCGAGAGGTTGGAGCGGGCGGCGTAAATCGCCGCGGTCAGGCCGGCGCAGCCGGAGCCGATAATCAGCAGGTTTTCCATAACAACAGCGCAAGGTAGGGGCATCCGGGGCGGATGGCAACTCCATTGGCGCGCCCCGGTTTTTGGACATAATCCGGCGCAGTCAAAGAGCGAAAGGAGGGAGAATGACTAATGACGAAATCCTAATGACGAAAGAATTCCCAAATGACTCAATGACGAAATGGCCACTCGATGCCGCTTTAGACATTCGGGCTTCGTCATTCTTTCGTCATTAGTGCTTAGTCATTAGTCATTCCAGCGCATCCGCGCCCGTCGGATTGGCAGGAAGTGAGAGGCGCTGGGCGCGACTACTCCCAATAAAACTTCACGCATTGAATTTTCTGGGCGTTGCCGGCGGCGCGGCTGAGCACGCCGTAAAAGCTGCGTTTGTAGCCATTGATCTCTGCGTCAACCCGCACCTCAAAGGAGTAGCTGCGCACGCCTATGTAGCTGGCCAGATTCTGCGCCGGGTTGCCTGGCTGCGGCGCGCCGGAGACATTGAGGCCGTTGATTTCGCCGGGGTTCTGAAACGGCGCGTCGTCCTCGGTGCCATCGATTCCATCCGGCCCCGCCCGGCGGCGGATGATTTCCTGCGCGGCCGCTTCGTCAATGCCGGGGATCAGTTGGAGAGTCTTGAGGTCCGCGGTGTTGACGTTGAGCGGCCCGCCCATGGGGGAAAAGAGATCGTGGAGGCCCACCGGGTAGAGCGGTTCGTCCTTGTTGTGGAAGCCGGAACGAACGCCGGAGGTTGGGTTGTCAAACGCGCCGCCGCCATGTTGTTGATAAGCGGAAGGAGGATGGTTGGTGGAATTGGAACCCCAGTAGATTTCCGGGCTGACTCCTTTGACCAGGAGCAGTTCTGACAAGTCATCCACCCAGCCGTTCTTGCAATAGTAAGGCGGGCTGAGATGATTGTAATACTCGTCCTTGGCTCCGCTGAAGCGCGGGGTGGCGCCGGGGTTGCACCAGTCCAGGATCGAATCCCTGATGGTGGAGGAAAGCCCGGCGTCGGTCACGCCCACCTCGGCCAGCGCTTTCTGAAGGACTTCCATCTGCGGCGACCGCGGATTGGCGACCACGTTGATGTCCCACTTGCGCTCCATGTCGGTGATGCTCACCGAAAAGCGGCCCTGGCCCATAGGCACGTCCTTGAGCGAGATGGCGGGCAGGTCATTGCTGCATGGCGCGGTGCCCCCGGCCCAAAACTGGTTCAGCGCGTCGATGTTCCGTTGCTCCGGGCATTTGTTGGCCAGCGCGAACCTTGCCAGCTCGATGCCCGAACGCCCCATCCATTCCAGTTCGAGGTCGTAATCCGCATTGCGCGCCAGGCGCACCTCCGTGTTCATTGACAAGGCGAAGGAGGCGACCAGGGCGGTCAGGGAGATGATGGTGATCATCACCAGAATCAACGCGAATCCGGCGGGCGTGGCGGGTTTGGCGGTCAGAGTTTTCAATGGGCTACAGCCGGTATGGCGACCTCGCGGACATAGACAACGTAGGGCGTGTCGGGATGCTCCGCCGAGTGGCCGCACCCCAGGGTGACGCGCACCGAGGGCGGAAGCTGGTTGGTGATCGGACCATTGCGACCCTCCCAAGCCACCACCCAAGCATCTTCGTTGGTGGACCAGAATTCGAGCGTGAAGATGTTGACATCGCGGGCCAGAATGATGGGGTAGGCGGGGTTGGCCGCATCGACCGCCTCCAGCAAGGGCGATTGGGTCATCACCAGATTGTCATGCCCGTCGTTTCCCCGTTCGACGTCAAAGGTGACACGGCGGATCACATTGTCGCCAAACAGTGGCGAACCGGGAAAGGCCGCCGGCAAGCGGGCCGCCAGACTGAGAGAGGCAAATTTCTCGGACGTGTCGGTCAGGAAGGCATAGTATTGGATATTGTTTTGTGAAATTTCGGCGCATTCCAACGCCTCCTCGACCGATTTGATGCCAATCCGCGCCCGTTGCGCCGCGGCCGCCGCCTGCTCGGAGACGATCTTCCCGGTGACGATGACTTTCCAGCAGGAGAGGACGCTGACCATGATGAAGCTAAAGACAGTAATGGAGATGATCACTTCCAACAAGGTGAAGGCCGCCCGGTGTGCCCCGCTGGAGTTTGGCGCGCGCATAATTCAGTGCTGCTGAAGTCCCATGCCGTTCTTTGAATCCGGCCGGTAGAAAAGCGTGCTCAAGATGGAGCTTTGGACGCCATTGGGGTCCACCACCACGAAGTCCACCTGGAACAGCCCGTTGGTCGTGACTTTCCGGACGTCTTCAACCCAGTGGTAGTTCCTATAGATGTCGATGTCTTTGAAGTTCCCCGAAAAGGACCCTTCCTCCAAAGCGTTGCTCTGCGACAATTCCGCCGCGACCATGCCCGCCGTGGGGCCGCTGTTGCGCAGGATCGCGGCGGCATGCACCCCGGCGCTCATCACGCCCAGGATGGCAAACATCGCCATGAAGAAGATCGCTATGGCTATCATGACTTCCACCAGCGTGAATGCGGCCGTGTTGTCGCGTGGTTTCATCGTATTGTCTCCACGACCGTCAGCGCGGTCACTGTGTCCAGATAAATCTTGCGCACCGCCCCGTCGCCCGCATGAATGACTATCGTAAACTCATCGCTCGTTCCATTGGGATAAAAGCGCACCCGGGCTTCCTGCGCCTTTTGGAATTCGATGAAATTGACGCCCAGGATATCGATGGCAATGTCGCGCGAGAATTCCTTGCGCTCGAAGGCTCCCGGCACCTCGAATGATCCGTCCAGGGGATGGAGCACCAATTGGGCAATCTGATTGTTCATGATCGCCTGGCGCCGGGCGCTCTGGCAGGCCTCCACCAACTCGCTTTCCGCCTTGCCCATTCCTTCCTTGCGGATGGCGCGGACAAAGGAGGGGATGCTCATGCTCAAGGTCAGCCCGATAATCGCCACAACCATCATGATCTCGATCAGAGTGAACCCGCCGCGTTGTGAGGGCCAGTGCTTCATCGGGCCGAAATGCTGGAAGTGATGGCGAAGAGGGCCGAGAGGACGCTGATGAGCAGGAATCCGACTCCCATCGCCATGATGCAGATAATGACTGGCTCGATCATGTTTGTCATCACTCGCAAGGCGAGCTGCAGCTCGTTCTCGTAGGTTTCCGCCAGGTTGTTCAAGGCCCCGGCCACGTCGCCGGTTTCCTCGCCGATCTTGATCAAATCCACCATCAATTGCGGAAACACCTTGCTGCGCGCCAGCGGTTGCGCCAGCGTTTTGCCGTCGGTGACTTCCTGGCGCGTTCTGGCAATGGCGTCGCGCACGATGGAATTGGAAATGATCTGCTCGGTGATATTCAGGGCCGTCAAGACCGGCACGCCGTTTTGCAGGAGCGTGGAGAGCGTGCGGGTAAACTGACCGAAAATGTGCATGCGCATCACCTTTCCGAAGATGGGCGCGTTCAAGCGCCAGTGATCCAGCGTGCGCTTGCCGTTTTCGGAGGCGCGGAAGCGGTTGAACAGGATGGCGATGGCAATGACGATGAGCAGCAGCACCCACCACCAATGTTTGAAGAACATGTTCAAACCGATCAACATGCGCGTCGTCAGCGGCAATTGCACGTGCAGCCCGTCGAACAGCTTCAGAAAACTGGGCAGCATCACCGTCATAAAGAAAATGCAGATGGCTATCCCCACGCAGCAGACAAAGGCCGGGTAGATCATCGCCGAGGTGAATTTGGACTGCACCTCGGAAAAACGCTCAAAGTGGTCGCCCATCCGGCGAAGCACCTCCACCAGCGCCCCGCTTTGCTCGCCCGCCTTGACCATGTTGACGTAGAGATCGGAGAAGATGACCGGCTGTTTGGCCATGGCCTCCGAGAGGCCCTTGCCCTCGGTGACTTCCTGTTTGAGCTGTCGGCTGACCTCTGCCGAAATGCCTTTGGTCTCCAGGTGCGTCATGCTGTTGAGCGCGACCGTCAGCGGCATGCCCGATTTGAGCAGGTTGGCCAACTGGTTGGTGAACGTCGCCAATTCCTGCAATTTGGGTTTCCGCTGCCGGTTGAAATACGGGCGTATGCTCGGCGGCAGCGACTCGGTCCAGGATACCTTCGCGCCACTGGGCCGTTCCGCTGCAACCGCAGCCGCACCCTTGGCCATTTCGACCGCGATGGGGAACAAGCCCAGGCGGTCAATCTGCGTCAGCGCCGCGCCCCGATCCGCGACTTCCAGGATGCCGGTGACCGTTTGGCCGTCTCGGCGTCGGGCTTTATATTGGAATTGGGCCATAAATCGATTGCAACAGCAGTCAATTTGCCCTCATATAACCCCCCCGCCAAGCAAAAGTTGCGCCTCTCGCGCCAGACGAAGCCGACTCCTCAGAAAATCCGTTGCAAATGCGTTCGTTTTGTATTAGAAAGTCTGCAAAGTGTCCGCTGTGCGGTGGTTTTTTGCTTGTCACTGAAAGGGAAAATATGCCGAAACCTTCCAATCCCAGATCGGCCCTGTTCGTCATCTGCCCTCACCGCTGTTTGCGCGTATGCGCCGTCTTCCTCGCCCTTGTGTGGCTGGCCTTGAGTGCCGAGGCGCAAACCACCAATTTCGCCCTGGGCACGACCAATCTCCTGGTTGGTTCGTCTGCGGGAAGCGATAGCGTGGTGCTTGCGGTCACGCCCGCCACAGGGGCTTGGACGGCCACGTCGAACGCCACATGGCTGCATCTCAGCCCGTCGAATCAAAGCGGCACGGGCAGCACCAATTTGATTTTCAGCTACGATGCCAATCCGGGCGCGACACGCTCCGGCACTCTCACCATCGCGGGCCAAACCCTCACCGTCACCCAGGCCGGTTCAACTTATGTCGCGGCTGGGCCGCTCACCACGCTGCTGCCTGAGATGCCCTTCCCTGCGGACACGGTAGGACCCTTTGCCGCGGCAGTGGATGGCGCGGGCAATGTTTACACCCTGTTTTCTGACTACTATTTAGGCGGCGACTGCTGGATCGATGAGTGGAAATTGACAAACAACTCGCTGGCCCAAATTGGTGTTGCCGGATTCAGTGAATTTCCGAACCTGATCAATAGCGGCGCGGGCAATATCCTGGCTGCGGACGGCGCGGGCAATATCTATATCGCCGATTTCGGCAATAACGCCATCAAGGAGCGAATAGCGGCCAACGGCAGCGTCACCACCTTGGTGTCCTCGGGGTTGAGTTACCCCATAGGAGTGGCCGTGGACACGGCGGGCAACGTTTACATCGCTGATCCCGGCAACAACGCTATCAAGGAGTGGACGGCGGCCAACGGCACCGTGACCACCTTGGTGTCCTCGGGGTTGAGTTCTCCCATAGGCGTGGCGGTGGACACGGCTGGCAATGTTTATATCGCCGACTACGGCAACGACGCAATCAAGGAGTGGACGGCGGCCAACGGCAGCGTCACCACCTTGGTGTCTTCGGGGTTAAGTTATCCCAATGGCGTGGCGGTGGACGGATCGGGTAATGTTTACATTAACGACATCGCCAACTATGCGGTCAAGGAGTGGACGGCGGCCAGCAACACCGTAAGCACATTGGTTTCCATGTCGGGTGTCCCTCCCGATGGCGTGGCGGTGGACGGCACAGGCAGTGTTTACATTGGGGGCGGTCCCAACCTAACCCTGTCAGAACTGCCGTATGTGTTCGTGGACCCGACCGCCAGATCGGAAGGCGCGGCAGCCGGCAACGATTCCTTGCCAGTGGTTTTGCCAGCCACAGCCAATCTGCTCGCCCCGTTTGCTCCCACCAGTGACCAGTCATGGCTGACGATCACCGGCATCACAAACGGCGTGGTGAGTTTTTCCTTCACTGCCAATGCCGGCTCCGTCCGCACGGCTTTTATCACCTTGCTCGGCCAATCCATTCTCGTCACCCAGGCTGGCCTCACCTTCACCGTCACGCATTCCCTCGGCACAACCGCGCGTTTGGAAGGCCCGACAGCAGGAACTGACAGCGTCGTGCTCGGGGTCACGCCCGCGACAGGTGCCTGGACGGCCAATGCGAACGCCACTTGGCTGCATCTCGACGCGGCGGATCAAGGCGGAACAGGCAGCACCACTGTCGTTTTCAGTTACGATGCCAATCCGGGCGCGACACGCTCCGCCGCCCTCACCATCGGCGGCCAAACCCTCACCGTCACCCAGGCCGGTTCAACCTATGTCGCCGCTGGCACGTTGACGGCGCTGGTTTCATCAGGACTTCGTTTTCCCGATGGCGTCGCGGTGGACGGCGCGGGCAACGTCTATATTGCCGATTCCTACCACAGCGCGATCAAGGAGTGGACGCCGGACAACAACACCGTGAGCACATTGGTGCCATCGGGGCTGGATTCTCCCAAATTGTTGGCGGTGGACGGCGCAGGCAATGTCTATATCGCCGACACCTACAACTATGCGATCAAGGAGTGGATCGCGGCCGGCAATACCGTGACCACGCTGGTATCCTCGGGATTGGCGGACCCCAACGGCGTTGCTGTGGACGGCGCGGGCAATGTCTATATCGGCGACAGCGGGCACAGCGCGATCAAGGAGTGGACGCCAGCCAACAACACGGTGAACACATTGGTTTCCTCGGGGTTGAATTATCCCATGGGCGTTGCCGTGGACGTCGCGGGCAATGTCTATTTCAGCGACAACAACGCGATCGGTGAGTGGACGCCCGCCAACAACATCGTGACCACGCTGGTATCCTCGGTGTTGAATAATCCCACAGGCATTGCCGTGGAGGGCGCGGGCAATGTTTATATCGCCGACACCGACAACAATGCGATCGAGGAGTGGACGCCGGCCAACAACAACCTGACCACACTGGTTGGCGGTCTGAATGCACCCGAAGCGGTGGCGGTGGACGGGGTTGGCAACGTTTACATCGCTGACACCTTCAACGAAGAGATCGAAGAACTGCCGCGCGCCTTCGTGGACCCGACGCCCAGGTTGGAAGGTGGGGCCGCCGGCAGCGATTCCTTGCCCGTGGTCCTGCCCGCCACGGATAATCTGCTCGCGCCGTTCGCGCCTGTCAGCAGCCAATCGTGGCTGACGATCACCGGAATCACCAATGGGGTGGTGAGTTTCTCCTTCCCGGCCAACACCTCCGGTTCCAACCGCAGCGCCAACATCACCTTGCTTGGCCAGAGCATTGCCGTCACGCAAGCAGCGCCAATTATCGGCACACCGCCCGCCCTCACCGCTGCGCGGATGCTGGGCGGTGGCGTTTTGCAGTTTGCCTTCACCAACACGCCCGGCGCGTCCTTCACCGTCCTCTGCTCCGCCAACCTGTCGTTGCCTCTGACCAACTGGACCGTGGCGGGCACAGCCACAAACACCACCCCAGGCCAATTCCAGTTCACCTCCCAGCCGGCGACGAACGCTCCGCAACTCTTCTACACCGTCCGCTCGCCGTAGGGGGCAATTCAGAGAATTCTCCCCTCATCGTATCACGGCCCGTTGGCAACCAACAGGGGGACCCTCCTTTACCGCTTGCGAAAATCCCCACGATCCGCCCGGTGAATGCGCGTCAAACCGTGAAAGTGCAAATAGCATTGACTGCCACTCGCCCCGCCCAGAGCCCGGGGCAAGCGAAATGTTAAATGTTTAACTACGACCCCAATGGCGCGTTTGACCTCAAGTACGGCCCCAATATCTTCTCGTCCGCAATGGTCTTCACGTCGCTATTTCTGAGGGGGAGTGTAGGGCTTGATGACGATCATGT